>ENA-OPYU01000830-OPYU01000830.1-human-gut-metagenome-genome-assembly--contig:-NODE-830-length-11607-cov-2.913937_pt1 | contig 11607 bp, 15 predicted proteins | sample MGYA00242637_ERZ504482 | MGnify/ENA primary metagenome ERZ504482 (study PRJEB26092, sample SAMD00036237) | human gut metagenome | host: Homo sapiens | study: EMG produced TPA metagenomics assembly of...
ATTTATGTGCGTATCCGATACAACAGGTGATTGTATGGATGCATGGAGACACAATGTCACCTTACTGGAATACAGGAATGGCCATTCCTTTGCTGTTGCAGGAGGATACCTTTGTACCGATATATTGAAAAGCCGCTTATGAATTTTAAAGGAAGAAGGCTTGCCTAGAAGTTCAGATAGGCTTATAATGAGAAAATGGAAGGAAACAAGAGAGAAAATGGGAAGAGAATATGATGCATATACGTTAAAAGCAGTTCAGGAGATTGAACTGGAGATGTTAGAGTGCTTTTTGGAGATTTGTGAAAAACACGATTTAACATATTTTGCTTTTGCAGGTACTGGCATTGGAGCTTTGCGGCATGGAGGATTTATTCCCTGGGATGATGATATTGATATCAATATGCCAAGAAAGGATTTTGAGAAATTCGTAGAAATTGCCAAGCGAGATTATGGTGACCGTTACTATTTCTTAAATGCCACAACAGATGAACATTATCCCCTTATGACTACCAGATGGTGTAAAAAAGGAACTGTTTTCTGGGAAGAATCTTTAAAAGGTGTTCCCTGCAAGTTTGGGATTTTCCTGGATTTATACCCCATGGATGAAGTCAGTGATGACCCGAAAAAAGCTGCGGCGTCAGGCAATGCCGGCCTGGTTTTGGAGCAAAATTATGATTCTCCGTGAAGTTCCCTATCCGGTATTACCATTTCAGGGAATGACAAAAAAGGTGATTCATGGTATTTGTGCCTGTGTTCATGTGCTTTTAAAGACTTTTCATGTTTCTCACAACTGGCTCTATGGCAGATGTATGGCTGCCTGCACAAAATATAATGGAGTTGGAACGGATACGCTTGGTTATTTGTGCAGTTCCCAACCTTATGAAGATGTGCTGAAAAAAAGCCAGGTGTATCCTTTGAAAAAGCTGAAGTTTGAGCATTTGGAATTAAATTTTCCAAATAAAATCGAAGAGATGCTTACAGCAACATACGGAGATTATATGAAACTGCCACCAGCAGAGAAGAGAAAGAATCATTTTCCGTATCGTTTGGAACTAGGTGATTACACGCCGGGGAGAAAGGCTGAAAACGAATAAGAATGGATAAAAATATGCAAAGTCAAGTAAAGAAAGATTATTTCTGGAATACCATGGGAAGTGGGATTACTGCTGTATTTTCGGTTGTTGTCTTATGGGCAGTGACCAGGATTATGGGGCCTTATGTGGGAGGCGTATTTGCTTTTGGATATGCAGTGTCCCAGCAGCTTCAGACAGTGGGAGCCTATGAAATTCGTACCTATCAGGCAACGGATGTTCGTGAAGTTTTTAAATTTGAAACGTATCTGGCAGCGAGAATCATTACCTGTCTGGCAATGATTTTATGCGCTGTGGCATATGGGTTCTACCATGAGGGCTTTACGGAAGAGGCAATCGTGCTGATTCTCATTTGTATGTTAAAAGTATTTGATGCATTTGAGGATGTATTTCACGGGATGTTTCAGCAGCATAAGAAGCTTTATATAGCAGGAAAGGCGCTTTTTTACAGAATACTGATTACCATGCTTGGCTTTGTTTTATTCCTTTATATTACCAGAAGCCTTCTGATATCCTGTATCCTTACGATTCTTATTTCTGCGGTTGCAGTTTTTTATTTGAATGTTCCGGAAGCCAAAAAAATGGTTTCTATCCGCATCAGATTCCAGTGGAATCAGATTAGGGGGCTTCTGATATCCTGCTTTCCGCTGTTTGTGGGAGCTTTTGTACTTCAATACCTCAGCAATCTCCCCAAATACGGTATGGATCAGTATATGTCTAAGGAATATCAGACGTATTACTCTATCCTGTTTATGCCGGCATTTGTGATTAATTTGTTTAGTGGGTTTGCATTTAAACCGCTGCTGACTTCTCTGGCAGAAAATTGGGTGGGGAATCAGAAAAGCAAATTTATGGGGACGATTGTAAAAGGACTTCTGATTGTAGGCGGACTCACCGTGGTTGTAATAGGTGGTGGTTATCTTCTGGGAATTCCGGTATTGTCCTGGATATATGGTGTAGAACTGGCGCCTTATAAGACAGAGTTTATACTGCTTCTTTTGGGCGGAGGCTTTAGTGCAGCAGGTGTTATTTTGTATTATGGTCTGATGGTTATGCGCTGCCAGAAGCTGATTTTGTACGGATATATTCTTACCTTATTGATTTCTCTGCCATTTTCAGGTATGATGACTCAACAGTGGGGAATGCTTGGAGCATCCTTGCTGTATGTGGGACTGATGCTTTTAAGATGTATCATTTTGGTATTCTCCATCTGGTGGGGAATGAGAAGCAGCAGAAAAAAATGAAAAAGGAGATTTGTCTCATGAAGTATTCTGAGAACAATCATACATTTGTAGTATGTGCATATAAGGAAAGTCCGTACCTGGGGGAATGTATTGAATCGTTACTCCAACAGACAAAAAAGAGCAGGATTTTGATTTCTACGTCAACACCAAATGCTTCTATACAGGAAATTGCAAAGAGATAGAGCTTCCTGTAGTTGTGAACACAGGGAAAGCCAGTATAGCAGACGACTGGAATTATGGATGCAGCAAAGTAGAAACAGAATTGTTTACCATTGCTCATCAGGATGACATTTATGAAAAAAATTATCTGGAAGAGATTCTCAAACATTTGAATAGAGCTGAGAATCCGCTGATTGCATTTACAGATTACGGAGAATTGCGCAATGGGAAAATATGTCTGGGAAATACTATTTTAAAGATAAAACGTTTGATGTTAAAACCTCTTACCATTGAGCGTTTCTGGAAAAGTAAGTGGGTACGCAGAAGAGTATTATCTTTTGGGGATCCTATCTGTTGTCCTTCCGTGACCTTTGTAAAGGAAGCCCTTCCAGATAAAATTTTTACTTTTGGCTATCGCAGTGATGTGGACTGGCAGGCATGGGAAAGGCTTTCCAAAATGAGCGGGTCCTTTGTATATGTGAAGCAGCCGCTGATGTATCACAGAATTCATGAAGAATCTGAGACGTCTAAGGTGTTGGGAGACCATGCACGTAAACAGGAGGATTACGAAATGTTTTGTAAAATTTTGGCCTGGTCCTATTGCAAAATGTCTGGTAAAACTATATACTCTTGCAGAACACAGTAACGAGTCATAAGGATAGGAAAAATGAAGGATAAATTAAAAAAACTGATTATAATTCCCGCCTATAATGAGAGCGAGTGCATTGAAAAAACCATTGAAAATATTCAGAAAAATGCAAAAGACTTTGATTACATTATTATTAACGATTGTTCCACAGATAATACCAGGGAGATATGTGAAAGAAATGGTTTTCACATTATTAACCTGCCGGTAAACCTGGGAATTGGAGGAGCAGTTCAGACTGGCTATATCTATGGTATCCGTTATGGATATGACATGGCAGTCCAGGTAGATGGAGATGGGCAGCATGACGCGGCATTTCTGCAAAAAATGGCAGATTGTCTGGAAGAGACAGGGGCTGATATGGTCATTGGTTCCAGATTTATAGAAAAGCAAGGATTTCAGTCAACAGGAGCAAGACGGATAGGAATTCGTTTCTTTACCTGGCTTATCCGGCTTATGACCGGCAAAACAGTGACCGATCCGACTTCCGGTCTGCGTATGGTGAACCGAAAGGTCATGGCAGAATTTGCAAAGGACTATCCTAAGGATTATCCTGAGCCGGAAACAGCAGTTACTGTACTGCACTGTGGCATGAAAATAGAGGAAATTCCTGTTGTTATGAAGGAACGTGCCGGAGGCGTTTCCTCTATTTCCATGAAAAAGTCTGTTTATTATATGGTGAAGGTTTCCATGGCAATTATCATTGAACGAATGAGGAGGCGGAAGTAATGAATATGCGTACACAAATTTTAGTTGTAGGTATAGCGCTGATTTTTCTGGCAGTTATTTTGCAGCAGGTGAGGAAACAGAAACTGGGGCTGCGCTATGCACTTTTGTGGATTTTGCTTTCTGTGAGCATCCTGGTTATGGGATGTTTCCCACAGTTGATTACGGTAGTTTCCAGACTCTGCGGTATTCAGACGCCGGTAAACATGCTGTTTTTTATAGGAATTTGTTTTTTGTTGGTTATTATATTTTCTCTGTCAACTGCGCTTTCCAGAAATTCGGAAAAGCTGAAACGTCTGACACAGGAAATGGGATTATTAGAAGAAAGATTGAGGAACATCCAAAGTGAAGAAAATGAGTAAGCAAAAAAGTATAGGTTTAATTTTAGTTTTAGGGGTGTTTTTATTCCTTTTTCTGTATAAATATGAGGGAACCAGAGTGGAGCCGCGTCTGGGAGATACGGTAGGATATCTGACTACCGTAAGTGAAACCGGTGCGGAAGAAGTGCTGAATCTGAAAGCCGGGGATGTATACAGACAGACGGTTGTAGGAACCAGGGATGAAATAGCAGGATTTTCTATCCGGTTTGGAACCTATGGACAGCAGGTGAATGGAAAACTGAAGGCTGCCTTTTCAGATGCTTCCGGAGAAAAGATTTATGGGGAAGAAACCTTTGAGGCAAAGGATTTAGTGGATAATCAGTACCATTCAATTTTGTTGGATGATATTATTACGGATGGTTTCCAGAAAGAATATGAAATTTCTCTGGAAGTTCTGTCTCTGGAAGAGGGAAAACAACTGGCATTGTTTGCATCCAATGAGAATATTTATGAGAACGGAGACCTTACCTATCAGAATGAAGAGGTGAAGGATACGGACATTGCCTGTCAGCTTACCGGTACTTCTGGGTTTATGCAGAAATGGTACTGGATGGTGTGCGCTATTATTTTAATTGGATTTCTGGTATTTGCCTTTGTGACATTTATTAAGAAATGCAAGCTAGAGTATGTTTATCTGGTTCTGGGGCTTACTTTTGGAATGGTATTTATTCTCTGCCTGCCTCCATATACAGCTCCGGATGAGGGAACTCATATTTCTACAACCTATGCGTTTGTCAATGAATTTCTGGGTGAAGAACCTATCTTTGACGAAGAAAACCATGTAATCAGTCGTGGGACAGATGGTGATATTGGCGGTGAAGCACAGGTAAGTCTGGCAAAATTTCATGATGTCTATGAAGCTGCCAAATATCCCAGCGGGGATATGGAAAGAAATGTTGCAAGGCATGGGAAGCTGGATGTTCCATTTACCTGTTATCTGCCTCAGATTCTGGGAGTTATGCTTGGTGTCCTATTAAAATTTAGCGGATTCTGGACTTTGTACCTGGGAAAAGTATTTGCCATGCTGTTTTTCACAGTGTGTATTTTCTTTTCTATTAAGCTAATCCCATGGGGAAAGATGGTGATTATGACAGTTGCCCTGTTACCCATGTCGCTGGAATTAGGAAGTTCTTTTTCCTATGACTGTGTATTACTTGCCCTGTGTATGTTATTTATTAGTTATACCTTGTATTTAATTTGCAAAAAAGACAAAGTTACATGGAAAGATTTCCTTTTCCTTGGAATTATTATCTGCGTCATTGCGCCATGTAAAATGTTTTATTTCCTGATGGCAGGTATGTTGTACCTGATTCCAAAGGAAAAATATAAGAGTAAAAAAGCCTACTGGATGATTAATACAGGAATTCTTGTGGCAGGTCTGGCAGTGCTGATTATTATGCGGTTCCAGTTTTTGACAAGTCATGTGGGAGGAGCAACACCAAGCGCAATAGAAGATGCTACAGTGAACTATTCCATTGCAACGATTCTGGGAGATATTCCTCATAGTATCAGCGTGCTGTTTAATACTGCAATTTTTCAAGAGTGAGTTTTATTATAATTCCATGTGGGGAAATCAATTAGGAAGTCTGCAGGTTTATATTCCAACATTTGTGATTACCAGTTTTGTTCTGGTACTTTTTGCAGCAGGTGTCTGTACAACAAGAGAAGAACGGGTTATTTATGAACCAGATGCAAAATTCAGGTGGGTGAACCTGGGATTGAGTCTTTTGATGTTTTTTGAGGAATTTTTCAGCGGCACTGTGGATTGGGATGGACACCGGTTACTTATGGGGTGATTGAAGGGGTTCAGGGACGTTATTTCCTGCCATTTCTGCCTATGGTGTTTTTATCCATGAGAAACAAGACGTTTCTTTTACAGAAAAATTATTGACAGAGGGCTGTCTGCTGTGCTGTTTACGGGACTGACATTTACCTTCTTGTATATGATACCGTATATCGTTCAGTAGAAAGTGATAAGTATGTGTGGGAGCTGTTGAAAGACAGCTCCTTTTTTCTGGCACCCTGAAAGAAAAGGAGGAATTTTTTTCAACAATTTTTCCCTGTTCATCCGTTCTATCTATATAAGAATATTTTATATGTATAAAGGGAGGATAACCGTATGTTGAAAACGTCACAACTTTGTATTGCAGAAATTCCGTTAAGGGTCCGGCTTGGGCGCATTTGTCTGGAACTTATGACTTTTATGTTTATGCTTATCCCGTCATTTCTTACCCTGTATTTCACAGACGAAATGATAGAAAAAGGAAAGAGTATTCCCTATATCTGGGTCGTTTTTGTGATATTAATGTGTGTTGCCATTCATGTGTTCCAGTTTTACTTTTCTAAATATATGAGCCAGGTATATGTGAATCGTGTTGCAGAAGATTACCGTATGGAAATTGCCCAAAAAGATTTCAAAATGTCAGGTTCCGGCGTATGAAAAGGAGCCAAAAAGTAAGATTTTTAATATCATTAATGACATGACTCCAGTTTATACTCTGGCGAATTATTTCATCTGTGTACCCGTAGATTTTATTGAATTGCTGGTAGTGATTTTTCTGATTTTCCGCACACATTATGGACTTGGAATGATTGCACTTCTTATGGCGCCTTTGTATCTGGTGTCCAGTTATTTAAACAAAGGAAAACTGCAAAGTCTGGTCAGTGAAGAGCGGAAAAATCTGGATGCGTGGCAGAGAGAAGTGGATATTATACTGAATCAAAAGGTGAGTATCGGCTTAAATGATTCCTGGGATTATATGTTAAAACGGTATCAAAGTACCTTATCCCAATTTTATAAGACGCAGAATAAGAAGCACTTCTTTTTGTTATTTACTATGGAGCTGCCTAAATTTATTACAACCCTGGCGCCGCTGCTGATTTTAATTGTGGGAGGCAATCTGGTTGTAAACGCACAGATGAGCCTTGGCACACTGTTATTTGTATTACAGCTTATTGTCTATTTGTTCGTACCATTAGGGGATATTGCCATGGTACAGGCAGATCTTATGAGCCAGAAAGCAAATTTTAAACCGTGCCAGAGAATTTGTAGAACTGCCGGAACAGGAGGAAAAATCTTCCAGGCAGTGAAGGAGGAGAACTTCTGATTAAAAATGTCACCTTACATCGCGCGGACCAGTCTGTCTTGTATAAAATACCAGAATTCTCAGTAGAAGAGCCAGGATTGATTCTGATAAAAGGGGAAAACGGATGTGGGAAATCTACACTGTTTCATATTCTGTCAGGTGTGTTTGCAGAAGAACAGATGCAGATTGAGGTAAACGGAGAGATTCAGATTCCATCAAAATATAGAAACCATTTCAGCTACCTGTTTTATCCAAACTTTATTTTCCCCGGAACAGTCAGGGAAAACGTGCTGTGTGGCAGGAAAGCGGAACCCGGAAGTTATGAAAAAATAGAAGAACTTTTGCATTTGCCTCCGGCAGACAAAAAATGTAATCACGAAACCGGAGAATTTATCTCTGGGAGAAAAGCAAAAAAGTATTTCTTGCAAGGATTTTATTTAAAGATAGCCCGTTTCTCCTTCTGGATGAACCGGGAAGCAATCTGGATGATAAGACGGAGCGGAAATTTTGCAGAGGAACTGGGAAGAATTAAGAAGAAAAAATACATTCTGGTTATCAGCCATAACAAAATTTATGATGAAATAGCGGATGAGATTTATGAGATACAGGGAGGAGTTATGGAGAAGTCATGGACACAAAAAATGTGATGTATGACTTGCATAAAAAGTCAGGTTTGACTTAGAATCAGAGTATAGGGAATAGAAGCTGGTGTTTCATACACTGTTAGTCTGGAAAGGAGTATTTGAATTATGGGGAAATTTGTGAATCCTGATAACACAGCTTTTCAGGTTGCTTTGAATTCAGAAATATACGTTGATAAGACAGGGTTAATTGAATATACGAACCGGGTTATGGATACAAATCAGGCTTTGATATGTAATAGCCGCCCAAGGCGTTTTGGAAAATCAATTACTGCTAATATGCTGGCGGCTTATTACAGTAGAGGCTGCGATTCCAAACAACTTTTTGAAGGGAAAAATATAAGTAAGACAAAGTTATATGAAGAACACCTTAATAAACATGATGTGATTCATCTGGACGTACAGTGGTGTTGTATGGATGCAGGAAGTGCAGAAAAAAAGCAGTTTCTTATATTACCCAAAAAGTATTATGTGAACTTAAAGAAGAGTTCCAGATGTACCTTTTTTTCAAAGAAAAATACATTGGGTGGTGCTTTAGCTGATATTACTCAGAAGACAGGACATAAATTTGTGATTATCATAGATGAGTGGGATGTGTTGATTCGTGATGAGGCTGCGAATCTAAAAGTACAGGAAGAATATATTGATTTCCTCAGAGGCTTATTTAAAGGAACTGAGCCTACAAAACTTTTTGCATTTAGCCTATTTGACAGGTATTCTTCCAATGAAAAAAGGTTCGGACTCAGTCTGCCCTAAACAATTTTGAAGAATACACGATGTTGACTCCTGCGGAAATTTTGCTTCGTATATTGGATTTACAGAAGAAGAAGTGAAAAGTTTGTGTGAGAAATATTCTATGGATTTTGAGAAGGTAAAGCACTGGTATGATGGATACCTTTTGGGAAATGAGCATGTTTACAATCCCAAAGCAGTTGTAAGTGTTATGATGCGGGGAGAATATCAGAGTTATTGGTCCAAAACGGGTACTTATATTTCCATTCAGCCACTTATTAATATGAACTTTGATGGTTTGCGGACAGCAATTATTCAAATGCTTTCGGGAGCATCGGTGGAAGTAGATATTAATACGTTTCAGAACGATATGGTTTCCTTTCAAAATAAAGATGACGTGATTACTCTGTTAATTCATATGGGATATCTGGCATATGACCAGAAAAGAGGAAGGGCTTTTATTCCAAATGAAGAAATCCGACAGGAGTTTGTGGTTGCGACAAAAGACAGAAGATGGAATGAATTGATTGCATTTCAAAGGGAATCCAAAGAATTATTAGAAGCAACACTTGATATGGACTGCGATACAGTGGCAGAGAAGGTAGAAAAGATTCATACACAGTTTGCCTCTGCAATTCAATATAATGATGAGAATTCTTTAAGCAGTGTTTTGACGATTGCCTATTTGTCAGCTATGCAATATTACTTTATACCTATACGGGAAATGCCTACAGGCAGGGGATTTGCAGATTACGTATTTTTACCAAAACCGGAGTATGCAGAAGAGATACCAGCGCTGCTTGTTGAATTAAAGTGGAATAAAAAAGCAACTACAGCATTGCAGCAGATTAAGGATAAGAATTATGTGCAGTCAGTTGCTGACTATACTGGAAATATTTTATTAGTGGGAATTTCCTATGACAAAAAGAGCAAAGAACATGCGTGTATCATTGAAGAATATAATACATCTTTGAAAAAATCAAAAGATACGCAAGATTAATTTCTTGCGTATCTTCTTTTCTTCGTGCTATACTAAATATGTATGTCTGAAAATAAAGGAGACGATTCAGCCATTAAGCCACAGACAGAAACAACTGCTTACATGTGAACATGACGCAGTCATTTTTAAATTTGGCGCCTGGCTGAATCATTAAAATTAAATATCACGATTACAGCGACTAGGAGGAATTTATATGCCGTCAATCGATCAGAGCAAAATCCGTAACTTTTTGTATTATTGCCCATATTGACCATGGAAAATCCACTCTGGCAGACCGCATTATTGAGAAAACGGGCTTTTGACAGCCAGGGAAATGCAGTCTCAGGTTCTGGATAACATGGATTTGGAGCGTGAGAGGGGAATCACCATTAAATCTCAGGCAGTCCGTATTGTATATAAAGCAAAAGACGGAGAAGAATATATTTTTAATTTAATTGACACACCGGGACATGTAGACTTTAACTATGAGGTATCACGAAGCCTTGCCGCCTGTGACGGGGCGATTTTAGTTGTGGATGCTGCCCAGGGAATTGAGGCGCAGACCCTTGCCAATGTATATCTGGCTCTGGACCATGATTTAGATGTTTTTCCGGTAATTAATAAATTGATTTGCCAAGTGCAGACCCGGAGCGTGTGATTAACGAAATTGAGGATGTTATTGGAATTGAAGCCCAGGACGCGCCGCTGATTTCTGCCAAAAACGGCCTGAATATTGAGGATGTTTTAGAACAGATCGTACAGAAAATTCCGGCGCCACAGGGAAATCCGGATAATCCATTGCAGGCATTGATTTTTGATTCTATTTATGATTCTTACAAAGGGGTTATTGTATTCTGCCGTGTGAAAGAAGGTACTGTGCGAAAAGGAACCAAACTTCGTATGATGGCAACCGGTGCGGTGGAAGAAGCAGTGGAAGTTGGATATTTCGGTGCAGGCCAGTTTATTCCCTGTGAGGAGCTTTCCGCAGGTATGGTTGGCTATGTCACAGCCAGCATTAAAAATGTACAGGATACCCGGGTGGGTGATACCATTACCGATGCGGACAATCCCTGTGCGGAGCCTCTGCCGGGGTACAAAAAGGTAAATCCTATGGTGTTCTGCGGTGTTTATCCGGCAGATGGAGCAAAGTATCAGGATTTAAGAGATGCATTGGAAAAATTGCAGTTAAATGATGCTTCCCTGTTTTTTGAACCGGAAACATCTGTGGCTCTGGGCTTTGGATTCCGCTGTGGATTTTTGGGACTTTTACATTTGGAGATTATCCAGGAGCGTCTGGAAAGAGAGTATAATCTGGATTTGGTTACTACAGCTCCGGGAGTTGTTTACAAAGTGCATAAGACCAATGGAGAAGTCATTGATTTGACCAATCCATCCAATCTTCCGGACCCATCGGAAATCGAATACATGGAAGAGCCTATGGTAAAGGCTGAAATTATGGTGACAACAGAGTTTATTGGTCCTATCATGGATTTGTGCCAGGAGAGAAGAGGCCAGTATCAGGGCATGGAGTACATGGAAACCACCAGAGCGCTGCTCCATTATCATTTACCTTTAAATGAAATTATTTATGATTTCTTTGATGCTCTGAAATCCCGTTCCAGAGGGTATGCGTCCTTTGACTATGAGATGCTGGGCTATGAGCAGAGCAATCTGGTGAAACTGGATATTTTGGTAAATAAAGAAGAAGTAGATGCCCTTTCCTTTATTGTATTTGCAGATTCTGCCTATGAGAGAGGAAGAAAATGTGTGAGAAGCTGAAAGAAGAAATTTCCAAGACAGCTTTTTGAAATTCCCATTCAGGCAGCAGTGGGAAGTAAAATTATTGCCAGAGAGACGGTAAGAGCTATGCGTAAGGACGTACTGGCAAAATGTTACGGTGGTGATATTTCCCGTAAGAGAAAA
>ENA-OPYU01000831-OPYU01000831.1-human-gut-metagenome-genome-assembly--contig:-NODE-831-length-11606-cov-2.147661_pt1 | contig 11606 bp, 24 predicted proteins | sample MGYA00242637_ERZ504482 | MGnify/ENA primary metagenome ERZ504482 (study PRJEB26092, sample SAMD00036237) | human gut metagenome | host: Homo sapiens | study: EMG produced TPA metagenomics assembly of...
GGAACATCAATATCATTAAATGTTCCTGACATGGAATCCTTACCGCCAATAGAAGGAAGTCCGAATCCCAGCTGTGCAGCGTAAGCACCCAGCAGTGCGGCAAAAGGCTGGCTCCAACGGTGCGGGTCTTCTGTCATTCTGCGGAAATATTCCTGGAATGTGAAACGAATCTTGCTGTAATCACCGCCTGCAGCCACAATTCTGGCAACAGATTCCGTCACTGCATACACAGCTCCGTGGTATGGGCTCCAGCTTGACAGATACGGATCAAATCCATAGCTCATCATGGTGACAGTTTCTGTGCTGCCATTTAATACCGGAACATTTGCAACCATTGTCTGTGTTTCGGTGAGCTGGTAGTTTTCCGCCGTAAGGCATGAATACACTGCCGGCTCCAATGGAACCGTCAAACATCTCCACCAGTCCTTTCTGAGAACAGGTGTTTAAGTCAGCCAGAGTATCCAGCCAGCGATTTTTTCACATCTGCGGACTCCTCTGCGCGATCCAGAATGTTTCCTTCTTTGCTTGGAACATCAACAAATACATCTGTTTCCTGATGGGCACCATTGGTATCCAGGAATGCTCTGGAGAGATCAACGATCGTTTTTTCCTCTCCAGTTCATCACCAGACGCGGGCTTTCTGTGACAACAGCCACAGGAACAGCCTCCAGGTTCTCTTCTTTTGCATAAGCCAGGAACTGCTCTGCATCTTTCGGATCAACCACTACTGCCATACGCTCCTGAGACTCAGAGATACCAATCTCTGTTCCGTCAAGGCCGGCATATTTCTTCGGTACTTTATCCAGGTCGATCTGCAGTCCCGCTGCCAGCTCACCGATGGCAACAGATACACCGCCTGCACCAAAGTCGTTGCACTTCTTGATGATCTTACTTACTTCTTCTCTTCTGAACAGCCTCTGAATCTTTCTCTCCGTCGGCGCGTTTCCTTTCTGCACCTCAGCTCCGCAGGTCTCAATGGATTCTTCTGTGTGCACTTTTGATGAGCCTGTAGCACCGCCGCAGCCATCACGTCCGGTACGTCCGCCCAGCAGGATGATGATATCATTAGGGTCAGAATTCTCACGGATAACTGCACGTCTCGGAGCAGCGCCAAGTACGGCACCAATCTCCATACGTTTGGCAACATAATTCGGATGATATACTTCTTTTACATATCCGGTTGCAAGACCGATCTGGTTTCCGTAAGATGAATAGCCATGTGCTGCACTTCTGACCAGATTTTTTTCTGAGGCAGTTTTTCCTTTCATGGTATCTTTAACAGATACTGTCGGGTCTGCCGCACCGGTCACACGCATAGCCTGGTATACATAGGTACGTCCTGACAGCGGATCACGGATAGCACCGCCGAGGCACGTAGCCGCACCACCGAAGGGTTCGATCTCTGTCGGATGGTTGTGAGTCTCAATTTTTGAAGTTGATCAGCCATTCCTCTTCTTTGCCGTCCACATCAACAGGAACAACAATACTGCAGGCGTTGATCTCATCGGACTCTTTCCTGATCCTCCAGCTTGCCTTCTGCGTTTTAAGTTTTTTCATAGCCATCAAAGCCAGGTCCATAAGGCATACGAACTTATCGTCTCTGTCTTTGTAGATCACCTGACGGTCAGCCCAGGTATTTCTCGTAAGATTTTTACGAGAGGCTCTTTGTAATCGCCCTCACCGAATTCCACGTTCTTCAGCTCTGTGGAGAAGGTAGTGTGGCGGCAGTGATCTGACCAGTAGGTATCCAGTACACGGATTTCTGTCATGGACGGATCACGTTCCTCTTCATTTATAAAATAGTTCTGGATGTGCTGGAAATCCTTGAATGTCATGGCAAGATTCAGGGATGCATACAGCTCTTTCAGCTCTGCCTCAGGCATCTGGCGGAATCCCTCAAAATCTTTACATCTGCAGGGTCTTCAAAGTTTGTAACCAGTGTTTCCGGTTTTGCTGCCTCTGCTTCCCTGGAATCCACCGGGTTGATACAGTGTTCTTTAACAGCCTCAAACTCCCCGTCAGTAATATTTCCTTCAATAACATAGGTGGTGGCGGAGCGGATAATAGGCTCCTCGTCTGCCTTTAAGAACTGTATACACTGTACAGCGGAATCTGCTCTCTGGTCAAACTGTCCCGGAAGGAACTCTACGGAAAATACTCTGTCCCCTTCCTTCATCTCAAAGGTTTCCTGATATAATACATCCACCGGAGGTTCGGAAAATACACAGTTACATGCTTTCTCAAATGCCTCATCGGAAATATTTTCTACGTCGTAGCGAATCAGAACGCGGACTCCCGCCACATCCTTAATCACCCAGATACGTACTGATCTCATGGGCAAGCTCCTTTGCCTGTACGGCAAATGCCGGCTTCTTCTCTACATAGACACGTCTTACACTGCTCATGTTGGCTCCTTTCTGCCTTTTTCTTCGGCACACCAAAACCTGCATTGCGGTTTCTTATGAATTGTGTTATTCAGCACCAGCCAGGAATTATACTCCTCTCCGGCCGCTTTCTTACTTATCATAACATGGATTACTTCATTAATAAAATTAATATATCTTATATTTTTTATAATTACTACTAATATGCAAACTCGTTTTTTGAATTTATTTTTTTCATTTTATAATTCCAGAAAATTGTTCCCGCAGCCAAGAACATGGAAGAGTACGGGAGGGGGTCTGGGGAGCCATATGTCCTGCGGGCGATGTCTAGTGGAGCGCCGCGGAGATCCACCTGCCCCAGTTACTTAATGAAGAGGCCACTGCCGATGAATTTAGTAACTGGGAGCAGGTTAGCTCCGTGGCAGCGCAACGCTTCGCTCACAGACATTCATCCCCGCTCCCTCCCTCTTCCGTCGCCTTAACTCCCCCCCAATTGCAGTTTCCATTTATCCCTTGCACAGGTATCCAAAAATGAGGTATACTGATAACAACGAAACACAACGCTGGCCCGGAAAACGGGTCGTACAGGAGGACTTGCACTATGATTGAAGCAACGAGCTGTGGCGGGGTGGTAATATATCGAGGAAAAATACTGACTTTGTACAAGTCCTATAAACACAAGTACGAAGGCTGGGTACTTCCAAAAGGAACCGTAGAGGAAGGGGAGGATTACAAGGATACCGCTCTGCGGGAGGTAAAGGAAGAGGCAGGAGTAACCGCAAATATTATCAAATATGTAGGAAAAAAGCCCAGTATAGTTTTTGCGTACCGGAAGATACTGTAGAAAAGGACGTTTACTGGTATCTGATGTCTGCAAACAGCTATTACAGCAAACCGCAGAGGGAAGAATACTTTGTAGATTCCGGCTTTTACAAATTCCATGAAGCTTACCATCTTTTACGTTTTTCAAATGAAAAGCAGATTTTGGAAAAGGCTTACAATGAATACCTGGATTTGAAAAAACGCAAATCTTTGGGGCAATCGAAAGTACTTTTAGAAGAAGGGGCTGGGGTTTCCGGTCCCTTTCTTGCATGAAAGGAGGAAGAGATATGCTGGAGCAGATTGATTTGACGCAAAAAAATGTCAAAAGAGTGTATCAGGAACAGATGGAACAAATGGAGAGTGAACTGGCAGCTTTGCAAAGGGAATGTAAAGCTCTGGGAATTCCTGTGATTCTTGTGTTTGAAGGTCTGGATGCATCGGGAAAAGGGGTACAAATTAATAAACTGATACATCCCTTAGATCCAAGAGGATTTGAAGTACATGCAATTAAGGAAGAAACAGAAGAAGAGCGTATGCATCCCTTTTTGTGGAGATTTTGGACGAAAACACCGGAAAAAGGACGCATTGCTATTTTTGATACCAGTTGGTATCGGAAGGTTTCCATAGAACGGTTTGAACACAAGATGTCCAGGGAGGATCTGGCTTACGCATATCAGGAAATTTCCACTTTTGAGCGTGCGCTGGCAGATGACGGGAATGTTTTAATGAAATTCTTTTTGCACATTAGCCAAAAGGAGCAGAGAAAGCGTTTTGATAAGATGCTGCATTCTAAAGAAACTGCCTGGAAGGTAAGCAAGGAGGATGAAAAGCGTAATAAAGAGTATCGCAGGTACAAAGAAATCTGTGAGGAGATGTTAGAGAGAACAGAAAGTGAATATGCTCCATGGATTCTCATTGAGGCGGAAGACAGGAGATTTGCTACAGCCAAAATTTTTGCTCAGGTGATCCGTCAGCTGAAAGAACGGATTTTACAGGAAAAATCAGCCGGGAAAACAGCTTCCAAAAGCAGTGATATACAGGTGGAAACAACACAGAAAAATCTTATGGAATCTTCTGTGTTAAGTAAAGTAGATTTAACATTGTCCTACACAGAAGAAGAATACAAAAAAAGGGCTAAAGGCTCTTCAGGAGAGACTGGAGCTTCTTCACAGTGAACTTTACCGGAAGCGGATTCCCATGGTTCTGGGATTTGAGGGCTGGGATGCAGGAGGAAAAGGAGGGGCTATTAAACGCCTCACAGACGCCATGGATCCCAGAGGTTATCTGGTAAGTCCTACAGCAGCGCCTACGGAAACAGAGAAAATCATCACTATCTGTGGAGATTCTGGAAAAACATGCCAAAAGACGGACATGTTACTATTTTTGACCGTACCTGGTATGGCAGGGTCATGGTAGAGAGAATCGAAGGGTTCTGCACCAGGGAAGAATGGCAGAGGGCTTATCGGGAAATCAATGATATGGAATCTCATCTGGCTCATTCTGGTGCGATTGTACTGAAATTCTGGATGCAGATTGACAAGGATGAACAGGAACGCAGATTTAAAGAACGTATGGAAAACCCGCAAAAGCAGTGGAAGATTACAGATGAGGACTGGAGAAACAGGGAAAAGTGGGAGCTTTATGAAGAAGCGGTAAATGAGATGATTATCCGTACCTCCACTTCCTATGCACCCTGGATTATCGTAGAGGGAAATAATAAATATTATGCCAGGGTAAAGGTCCTTGAGACTGTGGTAAATGCCATGGAAGAAAGGCTGAAATAAATTTTATGTTAAAGTGGTATAAGCAGCTATATATTGGTGATAATGCAAAAAAAGGAAGAAAAAAAGAATGGATTCGAAAGATTAATATGGGAGCCGGAGTAGTGGATGTTTACCTCATTACTCTGGCAGTGAATCCAGAAAACCAGTTGGAGATTTTTTTCTGCAAATGAATTGAAGCAAAAGGCCGAAGGCGGAATTGTCCCCTTATTATCGGACTGTGCAAAGGATATGAAGAGGCCTTGGAAATGACGGTAAGACTGGTGCAGCAGGCTTATGAGGAAACCGGTACAGCCAGGGTAAGAGAGTGGCTGGAAAATCAGATGAGAGGGAAGCAGCAGGTGACATGACATGGGAATCATACATATAATGCTAGGCATATTAAAGGTGGTTGGGATTCTTCTGCTCATCGTACTTGGGATTCTTTTGCTGGCAGTGCTGGCGGCGCTTTTCTGTCCTGTGACATACAGCGCTGTGGGACGGCGGGATGCAGAGGCTTATGAAGGCGTGTGCGGATTGGGTGGCTGTTTCGTCTGATTTCTTTTACCTTTACTTTTGGAAGTGAGAGGGACGGGGATTTTTGATTCGTATTTTTGGAATTCCTCTGAACAGGAAAAAGGAGGAGGACTCCAAAAAATCCCTGCAGGCATCCCGGGGAGATGAATTCAAACCTGCTGAGCCGGCAAAAAATAGTAGAAAAGCAAACGGAGCAGGAGCATGGAGAAAAGACTGAGAAAGAAGCTGAAAGGAAAACAGAGACCACAACAGAAACCGCAACAGAAAAGAAAACAGATTCTGTGCTTCAAAAATTGCAGGAATTTTTGAAACAGATTCCCGGTATACCGAAAAAATTTCTGGATGTTTTAAAGAAAATCAGCTTAACAGTCCATCATATTTGTGATAAGATAAACCAAATAAAAGAATTTCTGGAGTCTGAACGTTTTGCCAGATTGAAGGCCCTGCTGTTTCAGGAGGGAAAGCGTACTATTTGTCATATAAGACCCAGAAAGATAAAAGGGCATATAAAAATCGGCACAGGAGATCCTTACAGAACAGGACAGCTTCTGGCAGTGGCAGGGATATTTTTTCCTGTATATGGAGAACATATTACAATAGAGCCTTATTTTGAACAAAAGATTTTAGAAGGAAATATGTCTGTAAAAGGAAGAATCTACGGAAACTTTTTTAGTCCGGCTGGCATGGAGGCTGTTTCGCGATTCAGATATCCGATTTATGATAAAGAAAATAAAACGAGGTTAAGGAGGAACCAGATATGGCTTCAGAAAACAATTTTCAATCTACAGTAGAATCTTTGTTTAAAGGGATGGATAGTTTTATTACAACCAAAACAGTGGTAGGAGATGCAATTACAGTGGGAGATACCATTCTTCTACCTTTGGTGGATGTGTCTTTTGGTGTAGGCGCAGGAGCTTTTTCAGGAGATAAGAAAAACAATGGCGGCGGAGGTATGGGAGGAAAAATTTCCCCAAGCGCAGTTTTGGTGATTTCCAATGGAGTAACCAAACTGGTTAATATCCGTAACCAGGATGGCTTAACCAAGATTCTGGATATGGTACCTGATTTCCTGAATAAATTTTCAGAAGGGAAAAAAGAACCTGAAGCAGCTACCCAGGGAAGCAAAGCAAAAAATAGTCGTAAACGAAGAAGAAAAATAAAAGTGACAGACTATCTAACCAGCATTCGGAGGTGTTTGTGCAGTTTTGGCGAATTTGCCGAGTACGCTTTGAGACCTCAGGCTTAAAGGGAACGCAGGCTGAGCCGGAAAAGTACAAACACCTCCGAATGCGTCTGTCAGTAGTATAACAGCCTTTTCCTGCATATACTATAAAAAGGGAAAAAAGGAGAACCAGAATATGAGCCGTGTATGCGGGCTGTTTTTGTTTGGTGTAGGCATCGGGCTGGTCATTGCATTGATTTTCCCGAAAACCTTTTTTTATGGTAATTATGGCTGCTTTGTGTCTGCTGGCAGGTTATAACCTGTTTTTGCAGTTGTTAGAAAAAAAGCAGACCCTGTCCCTGGGGACAAGGTCTGTTCTGTCGTCAATCCGTTTCTTATGCTCTTTCTACTTTGCCGCTTCTTAAGCAGGAAGTACAAACATACATTTTCTTTGAGTTTCCGCCCTCTGCTTTTACTCTTACAGATTTGATGTTGGATTTCCACATTTTGTTTGATCTTCTATGAGAATGGCTCACATTGTTTCCGAAATGAGCACTTTTTTCACAAATTGCGCACTTTGCCATGGTAGCACCTCCTTAAGTTTAAACTCACAACACTGCTTATTTTAGCAGATGAACTTTGTTTTGCAAGTAAAATTATAAAAAACTTAAATTATTATTTCGTTTTTGGAAAAGATATGGTAGAATAGATAAAAAATGTATGGAGGTATCCGTGCATGAATGGATTTGTTGATACAGGATTAGGAAAAATTACAATTGATACAGATGTCATTGCTACTTACGCTGGAAGTGTGGCAGTAGAATGTTTTGGAATCGTAGGAATGGCTGCTGTGAGTATGAAGGACGGGCTGGTAAAACTTTTAAAGAGAGACAGCCTGAAACATGGAATCAATGTCTTAATGATAGACAATAAAGTAACTTTGGAATTTCATGTAATTGTAGCATATGGTGTGAGTATTTCCGCTGTTTCAGATAACCTGATTAGCAATGTGAAATATAAGGTGGAAGAGTTCACTGGATTGTCTATTGAGAAAATCAATATTCTGGTTGAAGGTGTCAGAGTTATTGACTGAGAAATAGAATGAAAGAAATGAATGGGATTTTAAGGAGGAAACATGTTTTGAATACCAATACCGTTGATGTGAAAATGCTGAGCCGGATGTTCCTTTCCGGGGCAAAAAATCTGGAAGCAAAAAAAGAGTGGATTAATGAATTAAATGTATTTCCTGTTCCAGACGGAGATACAGGAACCAACATGACACTGACCATTATGTCAGCAGCGTCTGAAGTCAGCGCTTTGTCCGATCCGACTATGAAAACTCTGGCAAAAGCAATTTCTTCCGGTTCTTTACGAGGTGCAAGAGGTAACTCAGGCGTTATTCTTTCACAGTTGTTAAGAGGATTTACAAGAGTTATAGAAAAGGCAGACAAAGTGGATGCGCCAACCTTTGCAAGAGCTTTTGAAAAAGGCGTCGAGACAGCATATAAGGCAGTTATGAAGCCAAAAGAAGGTACGATTCTGACCGTTGCCAGAGGTGCTGCAGAAAAGGCTATGGAGATTGCAGAGGATTGTGAAAATCTGGAAAGTTTCTTTGCAGATGTGATTGCAGAGGCAGAGGCTGTTCTGGCAAGAACACCGGAGATGCTTCCGGTATTAAAAGAAGCCGGTGTGGTAGACTCTGGCGGACAGGGACTTCTGGAAGTGTTAAAAGGTGCTTTTGACGGTTATCTGGGTAAGGAGATTGACCTGACTTTGAAAACCGAAGTCTGGTGTCAGTGTAAAACCCGTATCAGCGGAAGAAAGTGACATTAAATTTGGATATTGTACAGAATTTATTATTATGCTGGAAAAGGAATTTCCGGAAAAAGAAGAACATGCGTTTAAAGAATATCTTATGTCCATTGGTGATTCTCTGGTAGTTGTGGCTGACGATGAAATTGTCAAAGTTCACGTACATACCAATGACCCGGGACAGGCAATCCAGAAGGCATTGACGTATGGACAGTTATCCAACATGAAGATTGACAATATGCGTTTGGAGCATCATGAGAAAGTCATTAAAGAAGCGGAAAAGATGGCAGCTCAGCAGGCAGCCCAGGAACCGGCGAAAGAAGTAGGTTTTTATTTCTGTATCAGTAGGTGACGGAATGGGGCCAGATTTTTCCGGGAATTTGGGCGCAGATTACCTGATTGAAGGCGGACAGACCATGAATCCAAGCACAGAGGATGTGCTTCAGGCCATTGCACATGTAAATGCAGAAAACATCTTTATTTTCCCGAATAATAAGAATATTATTCTGGCAGCTAATCAGGCAAGAGATTTGACAGAGGATAAAAATATTATTGTGATTCCTACAAAGACCATTCCTCAGGGAATTACAGCGCTGATCTCTTATGTGCCGGATAAGACGGTAGAACAGAATACAGAAGAAATGATGGAAGCCATGAAAAAATGTAAAACCAGGACAGATTACATTATGCAGTTCGTGATACGAAAATTGATGTAAGGAAATCCGTCAAGGGTGACAATTATGGGAATTGGTGACCATGGTATTCTGGCAGTTGGAAAGGAAATTGAAGATACTGCTGTGGCAATGGTACAGGAAATGGCAGATGAGGATTCGGAAATCATCAGTGTTTATTATGGCGCTGACGTGACAGCAGAAGATGCAGAACAGTTTGCAGCGCGTCTGGAAGAACTGTATCCGGACTTTGATGTGGAATTAAATGAAGGCGGACAGCCGATTTATTATTATGTGGTATCAGTAGAATGAAAAAAGATGGATGTTGCATGAAAATGTGTCGAGAATATTTATGCAGCATCCTCTTTTCGTTATTGGAGGAAGAGAGTGAACGAGAGGGACAGTATTCGCAGCATTAAGGGTATCGGGGAGAAAACTCAGGCTTTGTTTGGAAAGCTGGGGATTGAGACCATTGGAGATTTGCTTCGTTATTATCCCAGGGATTATGATGAGTACAAGGCTCCCATAGCTGTGACAGAGATAAAAGAAGGAGAAAAATTGTGCTGTTTTAGGAAGGATTTCCGGCAGGGTAGGGATGCACAGCACCGGGAGAAAGTCTGTGGTTACAGCAGGTATTCGGGAGGGCGCTTATTTTTTGCAGCTTACCTGGTATAATATGCCTTTTTTAAGAAATACGCTTCAGTCCGGCGGTTTGTATGTGTTTCGGGGAACGGTTGTAAAAAAAGCAGGGGAGGCTTACCATGGAGCAGCCGGAAATTTTCGGCAGAGAGGATTATCAGAAGATGCTGCACACCCTGTATCCCATTTATGGACTTACCAAGGGGCTTACCAATAAACATATGGTGAAAACCATGCATCAGGTACTGGAATCCAGAGAATTGACACAGGAATACCTGCCGGAAGAATACCGGACACATTATGGACTTTCCGAGTATAATTATGCGGTTGCCCATATCCATTTTCCAAAGAACAGGGAAGAACTGGCAATAGGTCATAACCGGCTGGTATTTGATGAATTTTTCTTTTTTCTTCTTTCCATAAAAATGATGAAAGAGAGAAGCCAGGATGCAGTCAACGGATTCCCCATGAAACCGGTTTGGGAGACAGAGAATCTGATAGAGTCGCTTCCCTATGCGCTTACCAATGCCCAGAAGCGTGTATGGAATGAGATTGAAAGGGATATGACCGGGAAAAGTCTGATGTCAAGACTGGTTCAGGGAGATGTGGGAAGCGGGAAAAACGATTATCGCTTTTCTTGCCATGATTCTGGCGGCAGCCAATGGTTATCAGGCAGCTATTATGGCGCCTACGGAGGTTTTGGCAAAACAGCATTTTGACGGACTTGCTGCTTTCATAAAGGACCAGGAGCTGCCTTATGAGGTGGTGCTTCTTACGGGTTCTAATACAGCAAAAGAAAAGAGAGAACGATACCAGAAAATTGTCTCCGGACAGGCAAAGCTGATTGTGGGAACCCATGCCCTGATTCAGGAGAAGGTGGAATATCAAAATTTGGCGCTGGTAATTACAGATGAACAGCACCGCTTCGGGGTAAAGCAAAGAGAGCTGTTTTCCCAAAAGGGAGGAAGACCCCATGTGCTGGTTATGAGTGCAACGCCCATTCCCAGAACACTTGCCATTATTTTGTACGGAGATTTGGATATTTCTGTTATGGATGAGCTTCCTGCCAGGCGATTGCCCATTAAAAACTGCGTGGTAGATACCTCCTACCGTCCGGCTGCCTATCGTTTTATAAAGAAACAGGCAGAAGAAGGAAGACAGGTGTATGTTATCTGTCCCATGGTGGAGGAAAGTGAGGGGCTGGAGGCTGAAAATGTAACAGATTACAGCAAAAAACTTGCCAAAGAGCTTCCCGATGCTGTAAAGGTGGGATGTCTTCATGGGCGGATGAAGCCAGGTCAGAAGAATCAGATCATGGAAGCCTTTGCAAAGAATGAGATTCAGGTTTTGGTTTCCACCACTGTTATTGAGGTTGGCGTTAATGTTCCCAATGCCACAGTGATGATGGTGGAAAATGCAGAGCGTTTTGGTCTTGCACAGCTTCACCAGCTACGGGGCAGGGTAGGACGGGGAGAATATCAGTCCTACTGTATTTTCGTCCAGGGAGGGCAGGAAGAGGAAACGAAGAAGCGTCTGCAAATCCTGGAAAAGTCCAATGACGGGTTTCAAATTGCAGGAGAGGATTTGCGTTTGCGCGGTCCCGGTGATTTTTTTGGCGTTCGTCAAAGTGGTGACATGGAATTTCGTATTGCTGACATTTTTCAAGATGCAGAGATTTTAAAACAGGCAGCAGAGGCAGCGGGTTCCATACTTTCCCTGGACCCGGATTTATCCCTGGAACAACACCGGCAATTAAAAGAAAAGCTTTGGTCTTATGGAAAAGAGCGGTTGGAAACACCTGGAATTTAAAAAAGAAAAA
>ENA-OPYU01000832-OPYU01000832.1-human-gut-metagenome-genome-assembly--contig:-NODE-832-length-11585-cov-2.840199_pt1 | contig 11585 bp, 15 predicted proteins | sample MGYA00242637_ERZ504482 | MGnify/ENA primary metagenome ERZ504482 (study PRJEB26092, sample SAMD00036237) | human gut metagenome | host: Homo sapiens | study: EMG produced TPA metagenomics assembly of...
AACTGCCGAAAGGATTGGTACTGGAAGACTTGATGAGTACGAAAGACTTTCTCGATGCTTCCATTCACGAAGTAGTGAAAACGCTGATTGAAGCCATCCTGTTGGTTATACTGGTGGTGTATGTGTTTCTGCAAAGTGTGCGCTCCACCATTATTCCGAGTATTTCGATCATTGTCTCGCTGGTGGGAACATTTGCTTTCATCTATTTGATGGGGTTCAGCCTGAATCTTATCACTTTGTTCGCCCTGGTGCTGGTCATCGGTACGGTGGTGGATGATGCCATAGTGGTGGTAGAAGCCGTACAGGCCAAGTTTGATGAAGGTTACCGTTCGCCCTACAAGGCTACGACAACTGCGATGGACGGTATTTCGGCGGCTATTGTGACTACCTCGTTAGTGTTTATGGCTGTATTTATCCCGACCTCCTTCATGGGTGGAACCAGTGGTACATTCTATACACAGTTCGGACTGACCATGGCTGTCGCTGTAGGTATCTCCGCCGTGAATGCATTGACATTAAGTCCCGCCTTGTGTACCTTGCTGATGACTCCCCATATCGATACGTCCAACGGACAGAAGCTGAGCTTCTCTTCCCGCTTCCATAAAGCCTTTGAGACATCCTTCAACCGTATTCTCTTCAAATATAAAGGAGGTGTAAAGTTCTTCTTCAAGCGTAAATGGATGGCATGGAGCGGACTGGCGATTGCCGTTGTCCTGTTGGTGTTCTTTATGAATACAACTAAAACGGGGCTTATTCCGGATGAAGACATGGGAACTATTTTTGTAAACGTGACGACACCTCCGGGTAGCAGTTTGGCACAAACCAAGAAAACGATGGACAAGATAGCCGAGAGTATAGAAGATATTCCGCAACTCAAGCAATTTTCCAACGTTACGGGCTACAGCATGCTGGGCGGTCAAGCTCCTTCGGGCGGTATGCTCATCATCAAATTGAAAAACTGGAAGGAACGTCCGGAAAAGAGTGACGAGATAAGTGCAGTCATCAATCAGATTTATGCCCGAACCTCGCATATCAAGTCAGGCAAGATATATGCCTTCGCCCAGCCCACCATTATGGGATACGGTATGGGTAGCGGCTTCGAACTTTACGTGCAGGATCCCATAATACCCTCCAGGTATGTTGTGTAGTTTCTTGGTTTTTATTTTAAAATAGTTTGATTATCAAAGTATATCATATTTTGGGCTTTGTCAATAAAAAAATACTGTCAAAACCAAACTTTATTTTGTTTCGGTTCTGACAGTATTTTGGGGTTATTTCTTTACTTTGACTTTGCAGGTAAATTTTTTTGTTTCCTGACTTCACTGTAATTGTAGCTGTTCCTTTCTTTTTCGCAACTATTTTTCCTTTTGAATTTACTGCTGCTACTTTGGAATTGGAACTTTTATAAGTTACTTTTTGCTGGCTGGTGACTGGTGTGAGAGTGACTCTCAGCTGAAAGCTTTTTTCCTTTTTTTGGCAAGGATTATATTCCGTTTATTCACGGAAACAGCAATTGTTTTTACAATACCTTTCTGCACTTTTACCTGGTAAATCCTACGGCTTCCGTTGGTATAAGTGATGGTTACCGTTGCTTTTTCCGGCTTTTTTTCACCAGTGATTTTGCCCTTCTTATCCACTTTGACAATTTTCTTATTGGTGGTGCGGACTGACTTTATTTTACCACCGGACTTGTAGGTTTGTTTTACCCGTAAGGTAAGTGTGGTGGTAGTTTGCACGGGTGTCGCAGTCGGCACTGGGGTTGCAGTCGGGATTGGAGTGACGCTTGCAGTGGGTATCGGTGCTACGCTCGCGGTTGGGGTCGGTTCCGCACTTACGATCGGCGTCGGGTTTCACGCTTACGGTCGGAGTCGATTCCGCACTTGCAGTCGGGGTCGGAGCCACACTTACGGTTGGCGTCGGTTTCACGCTTACGGTCGGAGTCAGTTCCGCACTTGCAGTCGGAGTCGGTTCTACGCTTACGGTCGGAGTCGGTTCTGCACTTACGGTTGGAGTTGGTATCACGCTTACGATTGGGGTCGGTTCCGCACTTACAGTCGGGGTCGGTTCCGCACTTACAGTCGGGGTCGGTTCCGCACTTACCGCCGCAGTTGGTGTCACTGTAGGCACAACTGTAACTGCGGGCTCAATTTTTTCCCCTTATTATCTGCATAACTCTCTTCTGCCAGAACCGGCAAAATAAACACAGGACCAGCCGTTTCTGCTGAAGTAGTAGAAAAACTGGTATACTCCACACGCTCCTCACCAATGGTAATATATTGCCCCTTTGTAGCCCTTCCTACCAGCAAATACCGTGAAGATGGCGGGGTTCCCACATCATCCCATGTGGCATCCACCAGATACCAGTTTCCATCATCCATCTGTACATAATTCCACATGTGCGCTCCAGGAGTTCCTGAAGAAGTTCCCCTGGCTGTTCCGCTGACACAGGCACAATTTATTCCCATATAATAGCAGAAAATTTTCATGGATTTCGCATAGCCCTCGCAGACAAATGCAGGATCTGCATCCAGAAACAACGAGGCGGCAGAATGCACCCACAAAGTATTATCGTTCCTGTAAGTAACTCTCTGACAGATATAATCATGAATCCGCTTTATTTTCTGCTCCATATCCATGCCCAAAGTCTGCTCATTCAGCTCTGCAACAGCACTCTGAACACCATTCATAAAACTCCCCCATTCGAGTATGGGCATTCTCACTGATTTCCCTGTTTGCCGGTTTAAAGGTGAAATTCTTAAAGATTCCCCTGTATCCGGTAGAAGAGGACCCATCCCGAACACAGCTGACCCGGTATCCATAGTTGCTGCCCCTGAACCAGAAAGCTTGTGGATAATCATAGGAAAAAGCATCTGAAGCTGCCTGAATTGCTGTTTTCACATCATCGGTAGCCTGTACATAGCTTTCTCCTTTTCTCTGAAAACTGCCATCCTCAACAACTGCTTCAAATGTAATGGTATCAGGAAATTCAAAAGGAAAATCAACGCTGTCCAGATACTGGCTGTAATCCACCACATAATTCTGCACCAGAAGATCGTACAAGGCCTTTGCATTTCCATCCAACTGAGCACCATAGCTGTCCGTGTAATAGTCCAGAGAAAAAAGGCTGATGCCGCTGTCAACGGAATCTCCTGCAATAGCACCGGAGATGATCTCACCAGATTCTTCTGCCTCAATCCTGTCATTTTCCTCTGTGGAAATTTCAGCCTGAAAGCCATTTAAATCCTCATTCCCCACTTCAGGAGCAGCTGAAAATTCCTCCTCGTTCTCCTCGTCAGCCCATATTTCTTCTACTGCCCCAAAGCCTTCTGCATCCTGCATTTCTGCGGCAACGCACAGGGGCTGAGCAGCCATGACAAATGTTGAAAGTATAACCAGTAAGCGCTTCCGTTTCTTCATTTATCCCTCTCTTTTCTTATAAATCATTGCATATTTATTTCCGATTCGTTATAATATTTTAACATGAAATTTTATTTTTTGTGTGAATAGCAGAGCATATTTCACAAATATTTTTTTTTACACAGGAGATTCTATATATGAATAAAGAAAAGAAAATACCAGGACATATCCTCTCGCTTTTTATCATTCTTCTCTCTATCAGTGGTATATGTCTTCTTATGTATAAAGCCCAGTTTCGTTTTAACCTTCATCAGCCCATTGAGTATGTTATGATGACAACTCATAAACCTACAGGTACCATAACATACCATAACCTTGTCCTCGGATTCCCCCATTCTTACAGAGACGTTTACCTGTACAGTTCCTGAGTTAAAGATGTTTACAATCATATACAGGGCATTCAAGAACGTTATTTTCCTCCTCTTGCTCCCTGTTCTCAACTTAGATGGTGTCAGTAGATCACAAAAACAGCTGCAAAATATGGGAAACCATGATGGTGATTGAAATTCTTCTTATTATACAGACTACAACAATAATCATATAACGTAAAAAGTGGAAGCTCATTTTCGCGCTTCCACTTTTTTCATTTTATTTTTCTAAATTATTATACTGCTCCTGTATTCTCTGCAGTTCCATTTCAAAATCCTGCCGGTTCTTCTGGACCATTGTCTGCAGGACCAGTCCGGAAAACAATGACTGAATTGCTCCCAAAACAGCAAAACCACATACGATCAGAGTAGGAATTTTTCCCACGCGTCCGGTTTCAAGGAAGGTTACAAATACCGGGATAAAGAATCCAATTCCAAGGATCAAAAGCACTGCTGCCACCAGTCCGAAGAATGCCATTGGCTTATAATTACGGTATAATTGGGCTATGGTTTTCAGTACCCGGAAGCCATCTGAATATGTATTCAGTTTGGATTCACTGCCTTCGGGACGGTCTCTGTACTCAATCACTTCATTTTCGATATACATGTTCTTATCAACTGCGTGAATGCTCATTTCAGTCTCAATCTCAAACCCCTTGGATAATACAGGGAAGGACTTTACAAACTGGTAGCTGAATGCTCTGTAGCCTGTCATGATGTCGTTTATCTGGGTTTTAAACATAATGTTAATGCATTTACGCACCAGACTGTTTCCAAAATTATGGAATGGCCGCTTGTTCTCTGTAAAATAAGTAGATGACAGACGATCTCCCACTACCATATCAACCTTTTTATTCAATACCTTCTCAACCATTGAAGGGGCAAATTCTGCGGGATAAGTATCATCTCCGTCTGCCATGATATAACACTGTGCATCAATTTCACGAAACATTCTGCGAATAACGTTTCCTTTGCCCTGCTGATATTCGTATCTGACTACAGCACCTGCTCTGCGGGCAATTTCATCTGTATGGTCAGTGGAATTATTATCGTATACATATATTACCGCTTCCGGCAATGCTTTCTTGAAATCTGTTACAACCTTTTCTATGGTTTTGCTCTCGTTGTAACAGGGGATTAGTACTGCTATTTTATCCATTTTAAATTGCTTTCCTTTCCGGCGATTCTTAAGTAAGTTTTCTTTACGTAAAAACTCCGTCAATTGTCTTGTAGCTTTATTTTACTACATAGACAATTCGGCGGGCAAGGGGATTGTTCCCCAAACTATCCGATCAATACTTTTTTCCCCTCAAAAGCAAATCCATAATGGAAAATATTCTCTTTCTGAATTCCCCGGCTTAAAAGCTCACAGTCATAATCTTTTTCGTTTATCTGCTGTAATGCGTTTGCCACAGTATCTTCCAATGTCTTTTCTTTACGTGGATTAAATACTTTAAATTCCAGGACAAAGGCATCTTTCGTTTTCTCCAGAGGTTCCAGCATAACATCATATCGGCCAAATCCACTTTCCCGATTAGAGGTAACCCGATACTTTCCTGCAAGTTCAACAATCAGCCCAAGTACAAATCCATGATAAAATCTTTCAGGATTGGTATCATCAGACGGGTTTCTGCCAGTATCAAAGGTACTGAATGTCGCTTCTGCTACACGGTTCATATATTCATTCATATAATCCAGATCTTTTGCCAGAAAAGCTTTCAGAAAATCATTATATGGGACTGTTTCATCAGAAAACCATCCCTCCACCATATCTTCAAAAAGCATTTTGACTTCCTGATTTGTCAAAGCCAATTCATAGCTGTATCTACCACTGGATATATCAAACTCACTCTTTACAACTTTCAAATAACCGCCAGCAAGAAACAGACTCCAGATTGCCCCCTTCTTCCGCTGCAGCTGCTCAAAAATAATTTCCTCGTCAATTTCCGTCTGAAAGCTTTTCCCTGCCAACAGATCTTCCATGACCATTTTTATCTGAGCAGAGCCTTCTCTTACCAGTTTTCCCACAAGCTGATTGGAACTGGTATTTGCCCAGTAGGGTCTTAGCTTCTTCTCTTTCAAAAAACATGTGATTGACCATGGATTATAAATATCCTTTTTGTTTCCAAAAGGAAAATCCGTCATACCATGTCTGAACTTCGATTTGCCGATCTGACATTCCATACTTTTCCAGGGCGTCAAATACTTCTGTTTCTGTAAATCCAAAGCAATCAGCATATTGCTCCGAAGTAGTAGTTATAACTGTTAAATTGTTTAGATCAGAAAAAATAGACTCTTTACTAACCCGCGTTATTCCTGTCAACAGAGCTCGTTCCAGATAAGGATTTGTCTTAAATGTGGAATTAAATAATCCACGCATAAAACCTGTCAATTCGTCCCAAAATCCATACATGTAAGCTTCCTGCAACGGCGTATCGTACTCATCAAGAAAAATCAGAACCTTTTTTCCGTAATAACTGTGTAAGCACATAGAAAGACGCTTCAGTGACATTGCAGCAACCGCATCGGACATCGTTGGCGCAACCAGAGAAAAATAATCTTTTTCTTCCTGACTTAAGCGTTCACTTTCCTTTAAAAATCCAAATTCGGCATATAAATCCTGAATTACCTGACAGATTGCCTCCCGGGCGGAGGTAAAAGTCTGCCCTTTTATGTCTGCGAAACTGAAAAAATCACAGGGTATGTTCCCTGAATTTCTCTATATTTCTCATGATTCCAGATTGATAATCCCCGAAACAGTTCTCCTTCTCCCCTGTATTTTTCTGAGAAAAAGCATTCAAGCATATTTAAATTTAAAGATTTTCCGAATCGCCTTGGCCGCGTTATCAACGTAGCAACATCCTGGCTTTCCCACCATTGGCGGATAAAATCTGTTTTGTCAATGTAGAAGCTATTGGCTTCCCGAATGGATGCGAAGGCGGTATTGCCGAGGGAAATTGTCTGGTGGGAGGTATTTTTTATTTTCATTTTACTGCTGCTTTGCTGTTCTGATACTGATAACTGGTTGTTTATCTGTTCCGATTTGGAGTTTTCACCAATCTTCATTTAAGCGTCCTCCCATTTCATAATAATATATTTTTAAAGAAATAAAAATCCGCCGATTGCTTATGCAGTTACATTGTACTACATGAGGAATCGGCAGACAAGGGGATTATCTAGTCTTCTACAAGTTCAAATCTATATCGTTGCTTCACTTCCGGGTACTTATCACGATCCACTTCTGAGGCAAACATTTCTAAAGGCCTAATATACACTTTAAAGTCACCATACAAAGCCCGATACACAACAAACTGTTCTCCAGTTTCAGAATGCTCTGCTATATATAAAACTTTATATTCATTTCCTTTAAAATGCTTATACTTTCTGTTCGTCTCAATTTGTCTCATCGTTATGCTCCTTTTTATTAACTTGACAAGTTCAGCTAAATATCTATTTTTCTTTGTGTCTTAACTCTCCTCTAACTCTTTGAGCAAGTATGGAAAAAGAGCACTAATCGGTAACAGGCAAATGAAAGATAATCCATAACGCGGCCAGTAAGTAATTGGTGTAGCTACTAATAGTGTGGCTATATTTCCCAAACAAGGAATAAAAATAGTAGATAACGCCATTTTCCTTCTACTAGTGCATACAGAATCATAAATAATGAAATCCATAAGCACAATGCAACAGATGGCATTTGCGTCACAACTGAAAAATACTTTTTTACAGTTAAATCAATACTCGAATTTTCCCCAAGAAGACTACCACTTGTAATATCATACACTTTTTTAAGCTCACTAGTCTCTCTTGGTGCTCCCATACATTTAATTCCCAATAGCTCAGCCCCCAGAAGCCACAAGTTTCCATAGCCCATGCTTCTATGAATAATATAGGACTTTTTTATTAGCAGTGACATCCATACCTTTAGAAACTCCTTCTTATGTTCCTTAAAAACTCTGTATTAAAATCTTCACTCCACTTCATATGATCAACTAATCCTGGCCTATAATTATCTATATATTTCTCCAGCGGCATAATTTCATTCAAAAAAGACTTTTCTTCATTCGATATGTTACCCTCGTACACAACACTCCTTGCAACTTGTTGTAATGGTATTCCATATGCCCCAGTTGCAGTTCCCTCAATTCCAAACCCCAGGCTGATGCTGAATTCGTAGCAAAAATGGAGGATGTTCTGGATGTATATCAAAGATCATATGATCCGTCCAGACCGGTAGTTTGTATTGATGAAACGAATAAACAGCTGATCCTTGAAAACGGATTCCCTGTAAACCTGGGGAACCGGAAAAAGTAGATTCTGTTTATGTCCGGAATGGAGTTGCAGATATCTTTATGATATCTGAGCCGCTGGCAGGAAAACGGGAAACTGTTGTAAAACAGACTCGGACAGCAATCGATTTTGCTGAAGTTCTTCGCTATACAGCAGATGAGCTATATCCAAAAGCGGAAAAAAATCATATTGGTCACAGATAACTTAAATATCCATGCGCCGTCTGCTTTGTACAAGGCGTTTTCAGCAGAAGAAGCAAATCGACTAACCAAACGTTTTGAATGGCATTACACGCCAAAACATGGCAGCTGGTTGGATATGGCAGAAATCGAAATAGGAGTTATGAACCGCCAGGCACTTGCAAAACCATTTCCAGATCTCGAAAGTTTTGAAAAACAGGTTCGTAACTGGACAGTTAACCGAAATGCGAGATGCGTAAAAACAAATTGGCAGTTTACAACAGCTGATGCCAGAATTAAGCTGGCAAAGCTATATCCAACGATACTTTAAAAACTAGATGGATGCAATACTACTACTTTTTATAAAAATTCATGTTCTATTTTATCTGCAACTTTTTCCCACGTAAAACCTTTTATCAAACGTTCATAACTTTTTTCAGTTGCAGATATTCGATATTTCCTATTTTCCATTGAACGAAGTAACGCCTTCTCAACCAGATCTTTTTTGTTATTTTCTAAAATAATTCCATAAGAATCGTCTACTATAATTTCTTTTGCACCACCTCGCTCAGTTGTTATAACAAAGTTATGGCAAGCAATAGCCTCCATTACAGAAGTAGGCATTCCTTCTGATACAGATGGCAAGCAAAAAATATCAGATACTTTTAGCAAACTTACAACCTCTTCAAAAGTAACCCGCCCCATAAGTATCATAATTTTTTGTATTACTTTCCTTTAATCTCTGATATAAAACTCCGTCTCCCGCCATAATTAAATAACTATTCGGAAAACACTTCTGAATATTTTTGAAAAGCAGACTGTAACTGCAGCACCCCTTTTTCTTCAATCAACCTGCCTGTATATGCTATTACAATAGCATTTTCGGGAATACTATATTTGTCTCTCATGTCATCTTTCCGATTCAGCAAATTATTGATATCATCCATATCAACGGCATTATACAATGTAGAAATACCATTAATATGGAAATGTCCAAGCCACTCCAAACAAGCCTGTGATACACCATAGAACTCATTGCACTGCCTTTTTACAAGCCAGGTAATTCCATGTTCAAAAATCCGCTCCATTTTATCCAGTATCGCATTATGTACAGACATATGTGACGTACCATGTTCAATAACAATATTGCGTTTTGCATACTTTCTCCCGAATGTTACTCCTACAAGAGAATGAATATAAAATCTAGTATTTGTAATCACTAAATCGTATTTTTGTTTCTTCAACATTCTCATCAGTTTACGGTATTCTCCGTTAAACTTTACGGTCGGAAACCTTCCATTCATCAGATTATAGCAGGGCAGGCGATATATTTTAATCCCATTTTCGATTTCAAATTCTTTCAGTTTTGAAATTCTAGATGTAACAATTGTAACATCTATCCCTTTTTTCTGCAGTTGCTTTGCAATATTATAAGTATACCGTTCAACACCTCCAACGGTAGGTAAATACTGTGCTGAAAAAATACATACTTTTTTCATTTTAACTATCCTTTTGATCTTTATCATTACTGTCTGCTTCAAATTTCTCATCTATAGCTATTTTTTGTGACAATTCTTTAATACGGTATTCCAAATTTGAAATTTCGATTGTTGCCATAAACAATTTTATAATGACAATAAAGAGAATTACCCAAAAAAATAAAGTTGGTAGAAGAATAAATTCCAAGCAGTTTAGCACCCCAAATCGTAAGTTGTGGAAACAAACTTATTACAATCAGAAGAAATGCAAACATGAGCCCAAAAAATAGCATGTTCTATCTGAAGTTTCGAATTTCTTATCTTTTTAATCATAAAAACTGTTGTCAAAATAGAACAAACAATCAAGGCAATCCTAAATACAAGAGAAATCATCTTTCGACCTCCTCACTATTTATTATCTCAACCTCGTATTTTCGCTTTCTAAAATTCTGCAATACAATAATTGAAATTAGCATTTTCGTCATATACCAAATTGATTTTGTAAAATTCAGATAACTCTCGCCGGCAATTCTCTCTGCCATTTTCACCTGTACTTCTCCAATCTTTGCTCCCTGTTTAAGCAAAAATGAAATGGTATCAGGTTCTGGTCCATAATTAATGTTACTGGCAAATTCCTTAATCATGTTTCGATTAAATATACGCATTCCAGATGTCGGATCCATAACTCTGACTCCGGTAGTCATATGAATTGCCCATGAAATCATATTACTCCCCAGCATACGCATAGATTTCGGTTTTTTTTTCCGTTACAAACCGAGAACCAATTACAATATCATATCCTTCATTTATTTTTTTGATCAGCGCTTCAATATATTCAGGCAAATGCTGTCCATCTGCATCCATCTGCATAGCATAATCATAATTTTTTAAATATGCGTACTTTAATCCAGTCTGAAATGCACCCGCCAATCCTAAATTAATTGGAAGATCTATAATTTCATATCCACTTTTATGACAAATTTCAGAGGTATGGTCTGTTGAACCATCATTTACAATGATATAATCATACTGAGGATATCTCTCAACCAATTCGTCAATTACTTTGGTAATACAATTTTCTTCATTATAGGCCGGAATAATAAGTAATATTTTCATTCTATTTTTCCTCATTTACAGCTTTCGTATAAATATTTTCTAGTTGTTTTACTGTTTCATATATATCGTAGTTGGCAGTTCTTATTTCTTCCAATCTATTTATGCGAGGTATATTCTTATACATATCCAGAATTGTCTCAGCCCACACTTTTGCACCTGCTGCAATCTGCTCTCTCTTAACACACCGTGTCACTATAGCTTCATCCGGAACTCCTTCTGAAATCAAACATGGAAGACCTGCTGCTTGAGCTTCAACTGCTACAATTCCCAAACCTTCGTGAATAGAAGGAAAAACAAATCCATCCATCATAATCATAAGCTCAGGAATATCTTCTCTCACTCCCAGAAAATGTACCTTATCTACAAGTTTCATATCTTGCACTTTTCTTTTTATTTTATCTTCTAGTCCCCCGCGTCCCACTAATATAAACTCTGCTTTAGGTTCAATTTTCACAATTTCCGAAAAAACTTCCAAAAGAAAAGTATGATTCTTCAAGGGAATAAAACGTCCCACATGTCCAAATACAATTTTCCCCTCCAGTCCTAAAGAGGTTTTCATTTTTCTTTGTATTTCAGAATCATAAACATACTTACTGGCATCAATGCTATTGTTTAAAACCTTAAACTTTTCAGAAGAAACTACTTTTTTTCCCGTACTGATCTACACCAGCCTGATAAGAACATCCTAAGTAATAATCAGAGATCCATCTGTTATCTAATGTCATAATTTTGAAAAT
>ENA-OPYU01000833-OPYU01000833.1-human-gut-metagenome-genome-assembly--contig:-NODE-833-length-11576-cov-2.808193_pt1 | contig 11576 bp, 15 predicted proteins | sample MGYA00242637_ERZ504482 | MGnify/ENA primary metagenome ERZ504482 (study PRJEB26092, sample SAMD00036237) | human gut metagenome | host: Homo sapiens | study: EMG produced TPA metagenomics assembly of...
AAATCATATTGTCCGTGCAGACAGAAGCCCAACATATTCTATGACCTGTGTTCTTACAGGTGCGGTTATCAACACAATTCTGGATCCTCTTTTCATTTTTGGATTCGGATGGGGAATCAAGGGGGCTGCCTGGGCAACTGTGATCGGGCAGGTGGTTTCCGGTATTCTTGTGATTATATATTTTGGAAAATTCCGTAAAATGTATCTGGAAACAGGAATGCTAAAGCCATCTGCAGAGTGTCTGAAAGCCATTGTTTCCCTTGGCATGGCTTCCTGTATCAATCAGATTGCCATGGCAATTGTGCAGATTGTGATGAATAATATTTTACGTTATTATGGTGGATTATCTGTTTATGGAAGTGATATCCCTATTGCCTGTGTAGGAGTTATTTCAAAAGTAAATCAGGTGTTTATGGCGATTTGTATTGGAATTTCACAGGGCTGTCAGCCAATCTGGGGCTTTAATTATGGGGCAAAAAATACGACAGGGTAAGACTTGCATATCGTTATTCCATGATTGCATGTACTGCGATTGCAACCGTATTTTTCCTTTGTTTCCAGTTATTTCCCCACCAGATTGTAAGCATTTTCGGAACCGGAAGTGACCTTTATTTCCAGTTCGCAGAACGCTATCTGAAGATATTTATGTTTATGACTTTTGCAAATGGAATTCAGCCAATGTCCTCAGGATTTTTTACATCTATCGGAAAAGCAAAGCTTGGAATCGTCATGTCCTTGACCAGACAGGTGCTGTTTCTTTTGCCTCTGATCGTTGTTTTCTCATTGATAATGGGAATTGACGGAGTTATGTATGCAGGACCGATCGCAGATGCAGCGGCATTTGCACTGGCAATATTGTTCGCAAGAAGAGAGCTTGGGGCTATGAAGAAATAAAGATGTTTTACTATGAAGGTTACGGACAGCAGCCATGAATGAGCCATATTTGCATGAGCAAATTCATGGCTCATCTATGGCTGGCGTCCGGGTTGGAGCGTGTTTAAAAAATCATTTCCGCAAGCTGTACGCTCCACTTTTGGGGATATTTTACCCGATTAATTGCTCAAATTTTGCCATTTCCATGGGCTTATAATAATAATAGCCCTGTAGTTCATCGCATCCCTCAACTACCAGGAAGTCTACCATTTCTTTGGTTTCTACCCCTTCACATACAATAAACTTATTAGTCCTTTTCAGCAGATGGAAAATCTCCTGCAGCACGATTTTTCCATTCTCTGTGAGCTTATCTGACAGGAATTTCTTGTCGATTTTTACCTCGTCAAACAGTATATCCTTTAATGTATTTAAGGAAGAATATCCAGAGCCGAAATCATCCATAGAGATTCGAATGTTTTTTTCATGGAAGAAGCGGATCATGTGATTAACCGCTTCAATATTATGAATATAAGTAGTTTCCGTAATCTCAAAAATTAAATATTGAGAGGGAATTTCATATTTCTGGATTAAATGCGAAACCTTTTCTGTGAATGTGTGGATTTTCCGAAAATGAACCGGAGATACATTCAGGGACAGAGACAACAGCTTAAGCCCTTTTTTCCCCGTCTGTCTGCCAGCCATTGAAATGCTGTTTCATAAACATAATAATCCAGAGCTTCAATCTCCCCGGTTTCTTCCAAAATAGGAAGAAAACTGTCTGGAAACCACAGGTCTCCATTTGCTCTCTGCCAACGGACAAGTACTTCTGCACTGGCAATTTTCTGCTCCCTTCCGCTGATTTTTGGTTGGAAATAAATCTGAAATTCTTTCTTCCCAAGTGCTTCCTTAAAGGAGTGAATAGTGTCTGCACGTTTCTGCTCAGCAAGGGCAATTTCTTTTGTATATTCGCACACACCGCAAAGCTTATCCTTCGCCTTTATGCGTACAATGTTGGAGTGAGAAATAATTTCTTCGCCTGGAATTTCCGTGTTTTTCCAGATAATAAATACCAGTGTTCAGGGAAAGATAATTAACAGGATAAGCAGACAGAACTTCTTTTGTAGTCTGCTTGTTAGACTCAATAATTTGTTTTTTCAACAGCTGTATGCTCCGCTCCGGTAATGTCAATAACAGCTACAAAGATATCTGAATGATACCTGTTTACAAACAAGGTTTGTGGAAAAAGTTCCATCTTTTTCAGAACAAAATTCAGAATATTAGTCCCGGTTTCATACCCCCAATAGCTCATTAATAAGGTGAAAATTGCTTACATCTGTCATTAGAAAAGCATACTTTTTTTCACCGTTGCTATTATTTAAAATAGTAAATAGTTTCTCTTTCAAAGACTCTGTAGAGATACTTTCTGCCAGTCGATTCCGGCAAAACTCCTGTGGCTTTTTGGCCATTTGTTCCTTTTTTGATAACGCTTGTCCTGATACATTTTCTGATCGGCAATCTGTAGAAGATCCATGATCAGGTAGTAGTGATTTTTGCAGCTGATATCGTATCCGACTGCATAGCTGATAGGATGGTCAGCTGTTTGATTATACACATCCAGCATGGATTGGAGCTGAATATTCATCTGCTCCAGCTGAGACCAGGTGGCGTGATTTTGCACGATCACGAACTCATCGCCTCCGAATCTGGCGAGAAAACTATCCTCAGTGAGTATCCGTGTCAGGTAAGAAGCAAAGGTCTGAATAAACACATCCCCCTGTTCGTGACCATATGTATCGTTGATTTTTTTCAGATTGTTCAGATCGAACATCATGACACCCACATTCAAGGTATCGTCTGCATTCTGAAGCTGCTGCAGCTTCTTTTCTAATGATTTTTTATCGTGGACGCCTGCTACGTCAAAGCCGGAACTTCGGATCATATTTCTGAGATAATCTCCTAAAGTAAGGGAAACTGCACATCCCACAAGGGATAAAATAATCAGAAATGCAAAGGTTTTCTGACTTATTCCGCGTCTGTGACGGGTAATTAATGCAGTCAAAAATACAATATAAAATGCTGTCTGCAGGTAGCAGAGTTTCATAATTGTTTTGCTTTTTTTCCATACATTTCTCCAGTATATAGTGCCTGATATTTCACTTGTAACTATTTGGAAGACAGCATTTTGCGGAGGGCGTAACTGTGAAGATACTGAACAGTTACTCTCTGATTTTTTAATTAGCCTGCGTATACAATAAATTTTCTTGGCAAGCTCCTTATCCAGGCCGATTTTGCTGCCCTTTACCATAACCACATAATACCCGTGTAATTCTGATAAAATCGTAACCTGCGTTCCTGGGACAAAGCCTAGGGATTCCAGATAATGCCGCTGATTTTTCCAGTCCGCACACCTTATTAATGATATAAAAATGGTTAAACTCAGTTAAACTTAAAGGCATTGTGACGACCTCCTTTAAATAACGTTAGCAAAGACTAACATAGTATAACACGCATTTCATACAGATGGTATAGAAAATACATTTTTGAGAAATTTTTTTCAGTTGATATCTACAGAAAAAGGAGTGAGTAATACCGGAAATAAGTATTTTTCAGAAGTAGGAAAAATCAGACGTTTATTTTACGTGAGTCATCAATCATTGGTTCTGTTCTGATTTTTGCGGGACTGGTTGTCTCACTGAAGAAGACGAAGGAGAAGATGCAGGCTGAGGGAGCACCACAGGCAAGGAACTGCTGACTTCCATATATGGCAATGTCACCGGCAGGCGACATTGCCGTTTAGTGAACAGAGCGTACAAAAAAGACTGATATAAACAATACTGGTACTTCAGGAGGTTGTTGCTGGAGTCTGGTATGTTATTATATCAGTCTTTTTTTACAAATACAGTCAATTAACCGCTCTGGTCAAATCTGTGGCAGATATTAATGGCAGGAATGGCTTCCACAGCCATGATCGCCGCAGCTGTGTCCTTCTCCATGATGGTCATGATGATTACAATGCACATCAGGATCATAGCCAAGATTTCCTGCAAGCAGTGCGTTTACAGCTTCGTCTGCATTTCCTGAAACTCCGCCGAAAAGACGGATTCCGGCCTGAGCAAGTGCATTCTGGGCGCCGCCGCCAATACCGCCGCAGATCAGGGTATCTACGCCATGTGCGACCAGGAATCCAGCCAGTGCGCCGTGACCGCTTCCATTGGTATCGACTACTTCGGCATTTACAACCTTGCCGTCTGCAATGTCATAGATCTTGAATGCTTCTGTGTGTCCAAAGTGCTGAAAAATTTCTCCATTTTCATAAGTAACTGCAATCTTCATAATGATATCTCCTTCATTTTGTAAATTTGATTTAGAAAGTGAACTATTAAATCGGTCAGCGGCTGGCAGTTCCTGTGAAAGGTCTAAGCTGGTAAGCGGAGTCTGTTTAGATTCCTTTCGGCAACAGCATTTCCCGCAGCGCGTATGCTCCCGTCCTTCGCAGAGCCGGTAATTTCCCCCGGCTATGACAAGGCGCTGTCCAAGGACGATACATCGGGCAATTTTTCCCCGGGCAGTTTCATAAATTTCTGTGACAGTTGTCCGGGAAATATCCATCTGGGCAGCACATTGCTCGTGAGTTTTCTTCTCCAGATCTACCAGACGGATGACTTCATATTCATCCAGAGTCAGAGTGACAGCTTCCGACTCTCTGGGACATTCTTCCGGAGCAAAAAGATTACATATTGGGGTGCCTGGCAGATTCTGCGGCATCTGGGCGGTCTTGGCATATACGTCACCTCCTTGTTTTCGACATATGTCGATTATAAACCAGAAGAAGAGAAAATTCAATACTAGTTGACAATTTTTTTGATTTGGAGTACAGTCCAAGAAGAGATAAAATCGTTACTGCTCAAAAGCAATTTTTTGCTGGAATTTCGGGCACAATTGGAGCAGTAATGTAAAATTAACAGAAGAGGTACGAATATGCTGAAAGTAAAGAACCTGACTTTTGAAGTGAATGAAGAAGGGAAAAAGCGCTGTCTGGTAAATCACATCAGTTTTGATGTTCAGGATGGAGAAATGCTGGTAATCACCGGACCAAATGGAGGTGGAAAATCCACCCTGGCCAAGGTACTGGCTGGCATTGAGAAAGCAGACAGCGGAGAAATTTATCTGGATGATGAGAACATTACAGGATACGATATTGATCATCGTGCAAATGCGGGAATTGGCTATGCATTTCAGCAGCCACCCCGCTTTAAAGGTATGACCGTGGCAAGAATGTTATCTCTTGCAGCAGGAAAGAATTTAACGGAAAAAGAGAGCTGTGACCTTCTCTCCGCTGTAGGACTTTGTTCCGAAGATTACCTGAACCGTCAGCTGGATGGAACCCTTTCCGGCGGTGAGATGAAGCGAATTGAGATTGCCACAGTTTTGGCGAAATCTCATAAAGTAAGCATTTTCGATGAACCTGAAGCAGGAATCGACCTGTGGAGCTTTTCCATGCTGATCAAGCGCTTTGAGGAGATTCATCGTGAGAAAAAGGAGTGCCTGATCCTGATTTCCCATCAGGAAAAAATCATCAATATGGCAGATAAGATCATGGTAATTGAAGACGGTGAAGTAAAGAAATATGGTACCAAAGAAGACGTTTTCCCAACCTTATTTCAGCAGGAAAAATGTCAGAAATGTCTGAATGAAGGAGGAAAATGCTGATGGTTAAAGTAGAAGAAACAACCCAGGGTGTGCTTGATAAGATCAGCGAAGGCTTTGCACAGAAAGGTGCTTTTAATCTCCGTCAGAATGGTATTTCCATCTGTCACGGCGACAGCGAACATATCAAATAAAGAAAAAGAGGACAAGCCGGGAATCGATATTTTCATTGACGGGGAGACAAAGGGAGAGAAGGTTTTCATCCCGGTAGTGGTAAGTGTATCTGGAATGACCGATCTGGTTTACAATGATTTTTATGTGGCAGACGGTGCAGATGTTGACATTGTTGCAGGCTGCGGAATCCACAATAGTGGCTGCAATGACAGTCGTCACGATGGTATTCATACCTTCCATGTGGGTAAAAATGCCAATGTACATTACGAGGGAAAAACACTACGGAGAGGGGAATGGAACCGGAAGCAGAGTGCTGAATCCGGTAACCAATATTGAGCTTGGTGAGAACTCCGTATTTACGCTGGATACCGTTCAGATCAAAGGTGTTGACTCCACAATCCGTACCACAAATGTTTCAATGGATGCAGATTCCAAGCTGTTTGTTCTGGAACGTCTGATGACAGATGGGGAGCAGAAAGCGGAGTCTGATATTGAAGTCTGTATGAACGGAGCAGGATCTTCTGCACAGATTATTTCCCGTTCTGTTGGAAAGGGAAATTCTTCCCAGGTTTTCCATCCGAAGGCTGTTGGAAAGAACAAATGTCACGCACATATCCAGTGTGATTCCATTATTATGGATCATGCAGAGGTGGGTTCTATCCCGGAAATCCAGGCGAAGCATGTGGATGCTGCAATTGTTCATGAGGCCGCTATTGGAAGAATTAACGATGAGCAGCTTCTGAAGCTAAGAACTCTTGGAATGACGGAAGCTGAGGCGGAAAACTGTGATCATTGAGAATTTCCTGAGTTGAGAAAACTTAAACAGAAAAAGTAACTATTCAGTAGGTATGTACTATTTCGCGGAGGGTGTAACTGTGAAGGTGCTGAATAGTTATACAGAGAATATAGAATCTTCTGGTTGGTTTGGAAGATTTATGAAAAATGCCAGGCTGCATCGTTCAAAGACGCTGACCTGGCATTTGGCATTATCTAATTTTTACGGATTTTTTGGAACTCCATTTGGAATAATATTTTTTGCCGCTTACAACTTTGTAGGTGCGGATCCGTACATAATATTTTTTCTTTGAAACCAGTTTCTTTAAGGTTGCGCGTGTAGCAGAGCCTTTTACGGTAAGGGTTTTCGCCTTTTTCATGCTGCTGTTCTGGTTGCCTTTATCGGAATCATCTTTACCGGAGTTATCTTTACCGGAGTTATCTTTACCGGAATCGTCTTTACCAGAGTTATCTTTACCAGAATCATCTTTACCGGAATCGTCTTTACCGGAGTCATCTTTACCAGAATCGTCTTTACCAGAGTCATCTTTACCGGAATCATCCTTACCAGAATCGTCTTTACCAGAATCATCTTTACCAGAATCATCTTTACCAGGATTATCTTTTCCTGCGTCCGAGTCATCCTTGCCAGGAGCAGCTGTGATCGTAAAGGTTGTGTTAATAATGCCGGTGTAATTTCCAGCTCCAGTAATAGTTACAGTAGCAGTACCTTCCTTCACATTATCTTTATAAGAAACTGTGAAATCAGTGCCTGCCGCAAGTGTCTTGTCTCCGTATGTAACGGTAACATTCGGGCATTTCTCTGTTCCGTCACTGGTGTAGGAATACTGGGAAAGGGAAGCGGAATAGCGGCTGATATCCAATGGTTTAATGGTAAAGTCTTTCGTAACGGAACCAGTATAATTTCCAGTTCCAGTGAGGATTGCGGAAGCAGTACCTGCATCCCAGTTGTTTCTGTAGGAAACGTAATAATCCTGGTTCAGGGTTAATTCCTTGTCCCCGCTTTTTACTGTGGCGGTTGGGCGTAAAGAGGAGCCTGTGTAGGTAAGGCTTTCATCGGAAAGCGTAACCGTGCAGCTGCTGATGTCAGCTCTGTTTATAGTAAAGGATTTGGTTACATACCCCTGGTAATTTCCAATTCCGTCAATTCCAACCCACGGAGAATTGTAATAGCTGCTTGGTTCAATGTTGTTGTGGTATGTTACAGTGAAATCCCTGTCTTTTACCAGGGTTTTACCACTGTGGGTAATTGTCACTTCAGGAGTTACCTCGGAACCAGTGTAATATGCCGGGGCAACGGAGAATCTGGCATTTGCCATGATCTACAATACAATCACTGGAAATACAGATGCAGTAGAGGAAAATTGGAGAGACAGTCCGTTTGTACCAGAATTTCTGGAGATTCACAAGGAAAATGTGAAAGGGACACAAATTTAGTTTTTATTTAAGATAAATGTGAAAAAAATTGTGAAATTAGCACTCTCCTCTTGACAGTGCTAACAATACGTGTTATATTACATACAGAACAAAGGAAGAGAGAAAAAGAAATCTTCCAGTTTCATTGAGAATGTTAATTAAACACGTAAGTGTTCACAATATAAGGAGGAATGGATTATGTTAATGCCTAGTATTTTTGGAGAAGATTTATTTGATGATTGGATGAGATTACCTGTAGAAAGAGAGACGAACAGAGGTTACAGAACCACAGAACTGATGAAGACAGATATTAAGGATGTGGATGGCAACTACGAGCTGAGCATGGACCTTCCGGGATTTCATAAAGAAGATGTGAAGATTCAGCTGAAGGATGGTTACCTGAACATCCAGGCTTCCAGAACTGAGAATAAAGATGAGAAGGACAACCATGGTAAATATGTCCACAGAGAACGTTACACCGGACAGTGCTCCAGAAGTTTCTATGTAGGAAAAGAGTTGGAGCATGAGGACATTCATGCGAAATATGACAACGGTGTTCTGGTTGTTACCCTCCCGAAGGAAGCGAAGAAAAAAGTGCCGGAAGAGAAGAAGTTTATTTCTATTGAAGGCTGATTTTGGTAAAATAGATTTTGGGACTGATATAGACTGACATAAAATATGTGCGCCAGCCGTGAAATAGAAGCGGCGGCTGGCGTAAATAATTACTGAATACTGTGAACAGCTTCTTTCATATAGATTGTGTTTCATTTAAAGACGATTTTCTAATTTACATAGATTTTGTTTCATACCCCCTCATTTCCTGCCGGCTACCCACCGGCAGGTTTTTTCTTATGTCTTTACATCATTTCACCTGTCTGTTATACTTGTCTGGAATTATTGCTGACTGTAAAAAACAAAATGTTGTTGCAAGCGTTGTGAACAGTAACAATGTTTTAAGAGAAGGAATTTACCCATGAATTACATTGTATTTGACTTGGAATGGAACCAGAGCCCAGGGGGAAAAAGGTGGTCCAACAGCCGTCTGCCTTTTGAGATCATAGAAATCGGCGCCGTAAAACTGAATGAAAAGAAAGAAATTGTGGACAGCTTTCAGCGTCTGGTCAAGCCCCAGGTGTATAACTGGATTCATGACAGTATCCATGAAGTAATTCATATGAATTATAAAGATCTGCAGAACGGAACCCCTTTTCCACAGGCAGTTACAGAGTTTCTGGATTGGTGTGGAGAAGAATATATTTTCTTCACCTGGGGAAATCAGGATGTGATGGAGCTGCAGCGGAATATGAAATACTATGGCAGGCTTTCCAGAATCAAAGGTCCGGTGACCTATTATGATGTGCAGAAATTATTTGCCATCCGCTACGAGGAAAACGACGAGCGCCGTGCCCTGGAATTTGCCACAGATAAAATGGGCGTAGAGAAGAAAATGGACTTCCACCGCGCTCTGGGAGATGCTTATTACACCGCATGTATTCTCCAGAAAATAGAAGACGAGTATATTTTTCCTAACTCATCCCTGGACGTATACCAGAACCCTAAGAGTAAACGGGAAGAGATCCACGTATCCTACCCGGCTTACGATAAATATGTGTCCCGTGAATTTTATTCCCGGGAAAAAGCCATGAAGGACCGTGAAGTAACTAGCACGAAATGCCCATTGTGCCATAACCCGGCTAAGCGCAAGATCCGCTGGTTTATGAATAATTCCAAGGTTTACTACAGCGTGTCCCTTTGCCAGGAACATGGCTTTGTCCTTGGCAAGATCCGGATCCGCCGGACAGAAGACAACATGTACTATGTAATCAAGAAACTGACTAACGTAACCGACGAAGAAGCCGACGAGATCCGCCAGAAACGTGATGCCCACAGGGCCAAACGCCGCCTGAAAAAAGAAGAGCAGCCAAGCCAATAAACTAACGCTTGGTTAATAGAAAAAACCCCTCCGGAATCCAGGAATACGCCGTCACCGCCCAGGAGCTAAAGATAAAAGAAGAAATTTATTCAGCAATGGTGATGTATGGAGTGCTGACATATGACAATGGGATGGTTTTTGTTCCCAATAAAGAGACGAAAGAATATTTGCAAAAGGCACTGTGCTACAGATAATATGTACGAAAAATTAAAATCCTCTTTATTCTCTATTTGCATAAATTCAAAGTGCAAAACAGAATAAAGAGGAATTTTTTTGTCTTTTGGGTCGCGTCACAGGTGTCATAAATTATTTGATTAAAATGAAGGCTCTTTGTTGGCTGTCAGGATCTCTGCAGATTTCCGCAAATGGTAATTTGCGGTCTCTGGCATTTTGCTTACTACACTTGCGTATAAAATTTCGATTATCGCATTTTCTGAAAAAACGGTGTGCAACAATTTCCTTACCCACGGTGATATCAGAGGTTGCATTGTAAAATATTAAATTACAATATTGGGTCATTGTGGACTTTACTGACTGCGTAATGCCAATGGTAAAGGCTCCTGCCTCGTGAGCAGCTTTTACAGCGGCGTTGACAGTTCTGGACATACCGGAGTGAGAAATCGCGATTACCACATCATCACTGGCAATATTCGAAGCCGTGATTAATTGCATATCTGGGTCAAAATCAAAATAGCAGTTGAACCCAATTCGCCGGAATCGGTAGCTGGCGCATAAACAGGGAACGGTTGCATCTCCGATTCCATAGAAGAAAATATGTTTTGCAGAAACGATTCTGTTTGTGGCCTCCTGGAAAACAGAAGGAGAATTCAGCTCCATAGTCAGTTGTATTGTATTTGTGTACAAATTACATATTTGCTCGCTGATTGATTCTATAGAGTCATGTTGCTCAATATCAACCTGCTGCACAAGGGCTTCAGAAGTTGCGTTTTGAGTCGCCAGCATTTCTTTAACCTGTGCAAAACCGGAATATCCCATTTTTTTGACAAAAACGATCAATAGAACCCTCTCCACAGTGACATATCTCTGCGACTTTAAGCATAGATTGATTGGCTGCTTCCTGTGGATGATTGTAAAAGTAATCTGCAATTCGATTTTCCGTTTTGGACAGAGATGGCTTCCAAAGCCGGATTGCAGTAAAAATATTAAGAGAAGAATTTGCGGCTACAGAAATTTCAGACATAGTGACCTCCCAATTACATACATTAATTTTATTTTATATAGATGTATTGCATTTGTAAAGCGAATTTCTATTAATTGTCGCTCCACTAAATTATAAAATAAAACGGAGTATAAATCAAGACTAAAACTGCAATAAATGTGCAATATACATAAAAAAGTAAGCCGTAATATTATATAAATTAGCAATTGAAACTCAAATACAATGTGCTATACTCCAATTAACAAAAAGTAAAAAATCGGAGTGTGAGGCGAATATGGAAAGATCTTTTCAGTACAATCTTATCGATGCAATTATGGATCAGGCTTCTCAGGATGAGAAAGTAGTGGTTCTCAATGCAGATTCTGCCAGAGCCTTATGTCTTACCAAATTTGCAGAGACATATCCAGAGAGAATGATCAACGTTGGTATCAGCGAAACCGATTTAATTGGAACTGCAGCAGGACTTGCTACTACAGGACTTAAACCGGTAGTTGTAGGATTTTCCGATGTTGTTGCAGAGAAACCCTATGAACAGATCAGACAGGCAATTGCCTATCC
>ENA-OPYU01000834-OPYU01000834.1-human-gut-metagenome-genome-assembly--contig:-NODE-834-length-11548-cov-2.269328_pt1 | contig 11548 bp, 19 predicted proteins | sample MGYA00242637_ERZ504482 | MGnify/ENA primary metagenome ERZ504482 (study PRJEB26092, sample SAMD00036237) | human gut metagenome | host: Homo sapiens | study: EMG produced TPA metagenomics assembly of...
ACTGCCTGAAGCGAAGATTCTATCTGGATATAAGCGTAATCTGACCCCTTCCTGCAGTCTCCTTCAGCAAAAGGGTTGCAAGACAGACCCCTTTTCCATTACATCCGGAATAAACCTGTGAGCATCCACCCTCTCTCCCACAATGGGAACAAAAGAGCTCTGTTTCCGCCTTTTTCGCTGTCCGTGGTCACAGACGTCACTTCCCGGTCCAGAAGCTCTTCCGGTCCATGGTAAGTACCGCCGCATACCTTTGTTATATTTCTTAATGTAAGATTTTTCATAATATCTGTTCCTTACCTTCCGGATAAAAGATTTTCCCGGAAATTCTTATTTATATTTTTTTCTCAGATACCCGGATCAGTTCCTCACATAACGTAGGATAATCCATGCCAAGAACTGCTGCCTCCTGAGGGATCAGACTGGTAGGAGTCATTCCCGGAAGTGTATTTGCTTCCAGACAGTAGATTTTTTCATCATCTGTAACAATAAAATCAAGTCTTGCATAGCTTTCCAGTCCAAGAGCCCGGTATCCCTGAACCGCATAGTCCTGAAGGCGTCTGGTAAGCTCTGAAGAAATGGGAGCCGGACAGGTTTCCTTTACTGCCCCTGGTTTATATTTGTTTTCATAATCATAAATCCCTGACAGGGTACGATCTGAACAACCGGATAAGCTTTTCCATCCACCACAGCTACTGTATATTCTGTACCCTGAATAAATTCCTCTACTACAACCTCTTCCTCATAGACAAAAGCTGCATCCAGAGCTTTCATATATTCTTCCTGGTCTTTTACAATATAAACGCCGATACTGGAACCGCCGCAGCATGTTTTTACAACAACAGGAAAGGCAAGACCCAGCTCTGCCAGATCTTCTTTTCGTGTGTGCCGCTTCATGGTCACTCCGCCCGGAACAGGTACTCCCTTCATCTGGAACATCCACTTGGTCACACCTTTGTCCATGGCCATAGCACTGCTGAGATATCCGGTTCCTGTGTATTTGATTCCCATAAGGTCAAAAGCGGCCTGTATCCTTCCATCCTCACCGTTTGCTCCGTGAAGTCCGAGGAACACAAAATCTGCTTTCTTACACAATTCCAGTACATTTGGCCCAAAGAAATCCTTGCGCATCTTTTTCAGCTGCTCAATATGCGGATTAAAGCTTTTTATATATGCGCTGGCAGCTTCCACATCATATTCCCGGGGAAAAGGGTCTGCCCAGTCAACTGTTTCCGCTCCGCAGAAAACATCTACAAGAATAGCCTGATGTCCCTTTGCCCTCAGTCCATTACAGATCCCTGTTCCTGATACAATGGAAACATCTCTTTCTGTACTTGTTCCTCCTGCTAAAACAACAATCTTCATAATTATTCTCCCTTACTGCCGGAGGTCTGGTCTGTACAGCTTCTCCGGGTACTTTTAATGTAAAAACTGCTGCAAAAATCCCTGCCGGAATCTCTGCAGCATTTTCATTCTGTTTATTTATAAATCACTACCGGCATACCGGATCTGACATTCTGGTAAACCTCTGACGCCATATCTCCCGGAATCTCAATATAACCACTGTTATCTGTCCATATGCCTCCGTCTGTACTGCTTTCTCCTGAGCCAAAATCACTGACTGCGGGAATACCTTCCTCCCAGAAGCCTACATCACTTTGTGTCAGATTGGGATTATCCAAAATTCCTGCATTTTCTTCGTAGGGAATCCAGAAATTTACAGTCCCTCCGTTGACCTCTGCGGGAGATTTCATTTCTCCAACCATGTAAACGCCAGTTTCCGTTCCGCTTCCTGCGCTGATCCCGGTATCTGCCACAGGAGTACCGTCCTGATATACCACCAGCCTCTGAGCCGGCAGATCGATCTCCACATATGTATAACCGATATCATTGGTGTTGCGGCTCATTCCACTTTGTTTGTATTCCGGCTTACGAACCTGAAATTTTTTTTACTTAAATCTCCTGATAAAGCGCCTCAGCTTCTTTTTCCTGGTCAATGACCCATCCGTAATTACCGCCGGAAACTGAAATCTGTCGGTTATCATAAGTCTCAAAGGTTCTCTCTGTACCTACAGTATCATATTTGGCTCCAAGAGTCTTTACATAATCTGCGATCTTTTCTTTATCAAGAACAAGATCTTCATTTTCGTCTCTGGAAAGGAAAGTACGGATCACATTCCGGTCCACAGTTTCTTTGCGGTCATCAAAATCATAGGTGATCACAACATCTGTCAGCTCATTCATCTGACTGCAGTCCTTTATGAGCCTTTTATCATCTCCGTAAACCTGGGGATTGATATAGCATCCGTCCTCTTCAAGATCTGCCACCGGATCACCTGTAGTCAGCGCCTTTATTACTGTTTCACGAAGCTTTTCCTGATCTACCAGATTCCCCTCTGTCTCAGGAACAATGGCAAATTCATTTCCTGTATCTTCTATAGACGCATCCACAGGCTGCACATTGTCCTGAAGGCACTTAAGGTTCTGGAATTTCTGCTCAAAAAGCTCCTCCTGATAGAAAACAGAGGACGGAACCTCCAGAGCGCTGTGCTGTCCAAATGATAAAAACCACAGAAAACGATTCTGGTCATTCATCAGTTTTTTTACGCTTCCATCCGGCTTATATACCAGACCGATTTCCTCTGCCGACATGCTCTCCTGACCGTTCCCTCTTGTACGTACTGCCAGAACATAGGCCTGTGTTTTTTTCTCCAGGAGCTTTTCTGTCTCTGCCTGATTCATATAGGAACAGTTAAATCCGTTTTACCTGAGTTTCCCCGGGCAGGAAATGTCCGGAAAAATAATAAACTCCATAGCCGTAGACGGCTGCTGTTAATACCAGAAGCACAGCGATCAGACTGACCACCAGTTTTCTGCCTGTGCTCATTTTTATCTTTTCTTCTGTACCGTTTTCCTTCACAGGCTCCTGCTCTTTCATTTTTTCTTCCATGCAGTCTCCCTTCTGCTTCTCAGGACAAGCTGCCTGACATGTGTCTTTTGCTGAAAAACAGTATCGGAATCTCTCTTATTCTCCTAACAGCTTTTCTACACTTGCCAGTTTTACACATACTACAAATACATAAGCTGCTTTTTCAAGCTCCTCCATAGACGGGAAAGTAGGCGCGATACGGATATTGGAATCCTCCGGATCCTTTCCGTATGGATAAGTAGCTCCTGCTCCTGTCATTACAACGCCGGCTTCATTTTGCCTTTGCCACAATATTTTTTTGCACAGCCCTTCATGGAATCAAAGGAAATAAAATATCCTCCCTTTGGAGTTGTCCACTGTCCGATTCCAAGGCCTCCAAGTTCTTTATTCAGAATATCAAGCACCAGTTCAAATTTCGGACGGATAATATTCGCATGTTTTCTCATGTGTTCATGAACGCCTTCCAGATTCTTAAAGAATCTTACATGGCGGAGCTGATTCAGCTTGTCGTGACCGATGGTCTGAATCTGCATATATTTACGGAAGTCCTCAAGGTTTGCCTTGGATGCGGCAACTGCTGCAATACCTGATCCCGGAAAACTGATCTTGGAGGTTGAAGTAAACTTATATACAATATCCGGATTTCCGGCTTTTGCACACTCAGTAAGGATCTCAAGAAGGAAATCCTGATCTTCATCATAAAGATGATGTACACTGTATGCATTGTCCCAGTAAATACGGAAGTCAGGAGCAGCCGGCTTCAGATTGGCAAATCTCTGGACTGTTCTTGCTGAATAAGTATAGCCCTGAGGATTAGAGTATTTCGGCACGCACCAGATACCCTTGATAGCCGGATCTTCGCTAACAAGCTTTTCTACCATATCCATGTCCGGGCCTTCCGGAGTCATGGGAACATTGATCATTTCAATTCCAAAAAATTCTGTGATCTTAAAATGTCTGTCATACCCCGGCACAGGACAAAGGAATTTCACTTTATCAAGCTTACTCCAGGGAGTATTTCCCATAACCCCGTGAGTCATGGAACGGGCAATGGAATCAAACATGACATTCAGGCTGGAGTTTCCATAAATAATAATATGTTCTGGATCCACCTCGGAAATTTCTCCAAGAAGACGTTTTGCTTCCGGAATACCGTCGATCACACCGTAGTTACGGCAGTCCACTCCTGTCTCACATTTCAGCTCCGCGCCATCTGCAAGAACCTGCATCATTCCCATGGAAAGATCAAGCTGATCTGTTCCGGGTTTACCACGGGACATATCCAGGGCAAGTCCCTGTGCCTTAATGTCTGCATACTGCTGATCCAGTTCTTTTTTCAGGGCAAGAAGCTGTTCTCTGCTCATTTCACTGTATTTTTCCATGTTTTTCCTCCTCGTTCCGCTCTTTTCGGACTTTTTTCTATTACATTGCTAAACCATACTATCCCGTCTATTTTAGTATGCTAAATTCCCTGTTGTCAAGTCCTGTAAGCATTGTATTTATAAAAACTCTGTTCATTACTGCTCGCTCTGCCGTTTTCTGTTCACTCCGTTCATAGCAATCTGATCAAAATGCGTTCCAAATCACCTTCGGTAATAGCATTTTGACCTGCATATCTCGGGATTTTGGTATATACACCAAAACACCTCGTGGGATAATGCCATGTGAACAGTAACCTCTACTGTTTACTTTGTTCTTTTTCACTTGCAGATTTACGGCAATTCCCCTATACTGGGGATAGCATCAGTGTATGCTGATTTTATTAAAACTAATGAGAGGTTATCATTTATGTGGATTGCAGATCAATGGAAAGAATATGAAGTAATTGACACCTCCGGCGGAGAAAAAACTGGAACGCTAGGGGGAAAATATATCCTGGTCCGTCCGGACCCGCAGGTTATCTGGGATACCCCAAAGGTAAGCCGGGCTGGAAAAAATATGAACGCCCATTATCACAGAAGCAAAAAAGGCGGCGGAGAATGGGAGTTTTTTGATCTTCCCCAACAATGGGATCTTCATTATAAGCATCTCACCTTCCACCTGAAACCCTTCAGCTTCAAACACACCGGACTTTTTCCGGAACAGGCGGTAAACTGGGACTGGTTTGGGGAAAAAATCCGCAATGCCGGAAGACCGGTAAAAGTACTGAATCTTTTTGCCTACACAGGAGGCGCGACTCTGGCCGCTGCCGCTGCCGGCGCAAGCGTTACCCATGTAGACGCTTCCAAGGGCATGGTTACCTGGGCAAAAGAAAACGCTGCCGCCTCCGGACTTGCAGACGCTCCTATCCGCTGGCTTGTTGATGACTGCGTAAAATTCGTAGAACGGGAAATCCGCAGGGGCAATCATTATGATGCCATTATTATGGATCCTCCTTCCTACGGAAGAGGTCCAAAAGGAGAAATCTGGAAGATAGAAGATGCTATTCATCCTCTTATCAGGCTGTGTAAAAAAGATTCTCAGTCCTGACCCGCTGTTTTTCCTGATCAACTCCTACACAACAGGTCTTGCTCCGGCTGTTCTTACCTATATGCTGGCAACTGAACTGAAAGAATTTAACGGAACCGTAGATTCCCAGGAAATCGGACTTCCGGTCACCTCCAGCGGTCTGGTTCTTCCCTGCGGCGCTTCCGGCCGGTGGGAATCTGTGTAAAACTGATTTCAGATAAAATTATTGGAGGAAATTACAAATGAGTAATTTTTTCGTCAGCCTTTAAAAACATGGACGCAAAAATAGAACTGAAACGATATAGTTGTGCAGTGATTGCTGCCGTGCTCTTTGCCGTGAACATAAAAACCTTTGTAAAAGCCGGAGGACTGTATCCGGGCGGCTTTAACGGTCTCACGCTTCTGATCCAGGGCATTTTTCAGGAATTTGCGGGAATGGAAATTCCCTACACCCTGATCAACGTTATCCTGAATGCCATTCCTGTTTTTTATAGGACTGAAGTTTATCGGAGTTAAATTTACCATGAGTTCCTGTGTGGTGATCGTTCTGTCCAGTATTCTGACAGACCTTATTCCCTCACAGCCCATTACCTACGATCCGCTTCTGATCAGTATTTTCGGCGGACTGATCAACGGTTTTGTGGTCAGTCTCTGCCTGATCGGAAATACAAGCAGCGGCGGAACTGATTTTATTGCCATTTATTTTTCAGAAAAAAACGGACAGGATATCTGGAATTACATCCTTTGCGGAAACGCAGTGATCCTGGTTGTTGCAGGCCTGCTTTTCGGATGGGATAAAGCGCTTTATTCCATTATCTTCCAGTTTACCTCCACTCAGGTGGTACAGATGCTCCATCAGCGCTACAAAAAACACACTCTGTTTATTATTACAAGGCATCCTGATGAAGTCTATGAAGAAATTTCCAAGCTGTCCCATCACTCTGCCACAAGAATCGACGGTACCGGCTGCTACAGCGGCGACAATACGGCAATGATCTATTCTGTAGTGTCCAGGGACGAAGCAAAGGTCCTTGTGAAAAAAGTTACGGAAGTGGATCCTCAGGCATTTGTAAACATTATAAAAACAGACTTTATCAACGGAAGATTCTATTATAAAACCGATTATTAAAAATTGTATTTTTTCTTTCTGTTTTCTTGATTCTTTCGCTTTCCAGAATTATAATCAGATAAAGGAGAGTGATACTTTATGAAGGAAAAGTATGACGAAAAAACAGAGGTTCCTTTTACCTGTACGCCGGAATATGACCGCAGCTCCTGCGGAAACTGTGTATGTGCCACCTGCTATGAACAGGAATTCTGTGACCGTTGCCGGACCTGTGAAAATCAGTCCCGGAAAAAAGAATCCTGCTCTGCTTATGAGGGAGCCTACTGCTACTGAACACACCCACACAAAAAGAGTACGGACATCATCTGGTATGATGTCCGTACTCTTTTTTGCTTTCGCTGCAGTCCTCCTCAAAATTCCTTTTCCCGGAAATCCATCCTGTCCTGCAGGGTATGATTATGCCTGTTTCGGCAGGGTCACTGTAATCTCAGTTCCTGAATCCACTTCGCTTGTCAGCTCCAGTGTTCCTCCCAGGAAGGCAACTCCGTGCTTTACAATAGAAAGTCCCAGGCCGGTTCCTCCGATCTCCTTGGAATGACTTTTATCCACCCGGTAGAACCTCTCAAACACCCGGTTTCTGTCCTCTCTCGGGATTCCGATTCCATTATCCTCCACAGAAATCTGAATGGCATTGCCAATATCTTTCAGATGAATGGTCACTGTGCCATTGTCCTTATTGTACTTGATTCCATTATCGCAGAGATTATAAAGAATCTCCTCAAAAATCGGACGCACAGTGCGGCAGATCAGTCTTTCTCCGTCAATGTAAAGATGCACGTTCTTTTTCTGCGCGATTTCTTTCAGGTTTCCACATACATTCCGGGCAACGGAATAGATATCCACATTTTCCCACTCATAAGGATTTTCTCCTTCGTCAAGCTGAGAAATCTTAATGGTGTCCTCCACAAGCTGAATCAGCCTCTGAGCCTCCCGGTAAATCCTGCCTGCAAACTTTTTCACATCCTCTTCCTTCACAAAGCCGTCCTGAATAATCTCGGCAAAACCTGAAATAGAGGTCAGAGGTGTTTTCAGCTCATGAGAAACATTGGCAGAAAACTCCCTTCTGAGGTTTTCCCGCTGGAATTTTTTCTGTTTCATTCATCAGAAGCAGCACTGCGCCTACGAATTTTTTCCGTCTCTTGTAACCGGATTTGCGATCAGCTGCACAAATTCATTATCCAGACGAAGAAGAGCGTTTCCGTGTTTTCCCTCCAGAACATGTTCTATCACCTTTCTAAAATCCTCATCTCTGTCAAGAGAGTATACGCTTTGGCCTATGCCGGGGTTCATTTACCTGAAAAATCCTCCAGGCGCTTGAATTACCGGAAAGTATCATAGTATAAGGATCGATCACCAGAAGACCTTCCTGCATGCTTTTCTGTAATAATAGAAAACTCCTCCTGATTTCTCCTTGCTTCCTCCAGCTGTTTCTGTATCTGGCGGTTCTGCCGGTTTATTTTTCCCAGAAGAGGAGCCACCTCTTCATAAATTTCATTTTCTCCGGGCTTTTCCAGATCCAGTTCATTGATGGGTTCCACGATCTTTGAAGCAACCTTTGACGCGATCACTCCTGCTATGATCAGCATTACAAAAATAATACAGAGTACCGGCTGTACAAGCTGCAGAATCAGAGCAAATACAGAATACTGTGTACTGGATACACGAAGAACAGAATTATCGGAAAGTCTTATTGCAGAGTAGACTGTCTTTTCTGAAAGCGTGTCGGACATACGTACCGCCTCGCCTTTCCCCTTGCTCAGCGCCTCCTGAAACTCTTCACGATTCTTATGGTTCTCCATTTTGTTTTCATCTGCTGTATTGTCATACAGGACATTTCCATTCTCATCTATATAAGTAATTCTGGAATCACCGTATTTGATCTGCTCCAGATACTCCTGCCCCTGCTGCTCTACTCCGTAAGCCAGATATCTGGCTTCCTTTTCCAGCTCACTGTTCAGCTGCTTTCCGAAATACTGATAAAGAATTCCCATAACAAAGGCAACCCCCAGTATCAGAACTGCTGCTGAAGCAAGAACTGTAGACTTAAAAATCTTTTTTGTCAATTCTTATTTCCTCCCATTTGGTGCTCATTGTTTCTGTGAATGCCTGTAATAGAATACTCCACCCATTCTGCAATGTTCACCGCATGGTCTCCGATCCTCTCCATGTACTTTGCAGTCATCAGAAGATCCAGCCCTGCTTTGGCATCCATATTTTTGTAGATCAGATCAGCCAGCTTGTTTTTTGTCTGATTAAACAGCTCGTCTACAAGATCGTCATCATCAATAACCTTACGACAAAGCGCCAGATCCGCTTTCACAAACGCGTTCAATGCTTTCTGTTACCATATTGAACGGATTTTTTCCGTCCATTCTGGCAATTTCATCCGGAATCTCCACAACGCTTCGGTCAATAAACTTGGAAAGGTCTGCGATATCTGCCGCCTGGTCTCCGATGCGTTCCATATCAGAGATCATTTTCAGAGCCGCGGAAATCTCACGAAGATCTCTTGCCACCGGCTGCTGATGAAGAAGAAGCCGCATACAGATGGCCTCGATCTCCCGCTCCAGTCCGTCGATTTCTCTATCTGTTTCAAAAACCTCTCCGGCGCAGTCCTCACCCTGGATTGCCTTTGCAGAAAGAGCAATTACCTTTTCGCAGAGACTTCCCATGGTAATGATCTGTACATGAAGCTCTTCCAGCTGTCTTTCAAAACGTGTTGCCATATCAGCCAAACCTCCCTGTAATATAATCTTCCGTTCTTTTATCCGCAGGCATGGAGAATAAAGTATCTGTATCATTAAATTCTATCACTTCTCCCAGAAGGAAGAAAGCGGTTTTGTCAGAAATACGTGTTGCCTGCTGCATATTATGAGTTACCATAACAATGGTGTAGTCCTTTTCAGCTCCATTGCAAGCTCCTCGATCTTTGAGGTAGAAATAGGGTCAAGGGCAGAGGTCGGCTCATCCATAAGAAGAACCTCCGGCTGCACTGCCAGAGCCCTTGCAATACAGAGCCTCTGCTGCTGGCCTCCGGACATTCCCAAAGCGCTCTTTTTAACCGGTCCTTTACCTCATCCCAGATTGCAGCATCCCGAAGAGATTTTTCCACAATATCGTCAAGTTTGCCTTGGAACGGATGCCGTGGGTTCTGGGGCCGTAGGCAATGTTGTCATAGATACTCATTGGAAAATGGATTGGGCTTCTGAAACACCATTCCCACTCTTTTTCTCAGAAGATTCACGTCCATATCCCCGTAAATATCTTCTCCGTCAAGCTCCACCTTTCCTGTGATCACACAGCCCTCAACAAGGTCATTCATTCTGTTCAAAGATTTAAGAAGAGTTGATTTTCCGCATCCGCTGGGCCCGATAAAAGCAGTGATCTCCTTTTCCGGAATATGCATATTAATGTCTTTTAAGGCATGGAAACTGCCGTAATGAAGATTCATATTTTCAATAGAAGCTTTGTATTATTACTCATGTATCCTTATCCTTTCGCAATTCGTTTTGCTGCTTTTCCTGACAGCCAGTTAATAACCAGTACAAAACAAGATTACAACCGCTGTGGCAGATGCCTGATTCATGTGGAGGCCTTCACTGGAAAGCACATACATGTGAAGAGCCAGTGTACGTCCGGATCCCATCAGATTGGGAACCTGGGCAACTGTACCGGAAGTATAAAGAAGGGCTGCTGTTTCACCGATAATACGTCCGATTGCAAGAATAATTCCTGCCAGAATCCCCGGAACCGCTGAAGGAAGCACAATGGTAAAAAATCGTGCGCAGCTTTCCTGCTCCCAGTCCGAAGCTGGCCTCTCTGTAAGAATCCGGAACTGCCTTCAAAGCCTCCTCAGAAGTTCTCATAATAAGGGGAAGAACCATGATCACCAGTGTACAAATACCTGCCATAAGAGACATTCCCCACTGAAGGGCTGTCACAAAAAAGCAGCATACCGAAAAGTCCGAATACAATAGAAGGAATACCGGAAAGTGTCTCTGCTGTAATACGGATCACCTTTACAGACGGTTGCCCTTCTGAGCATATTCCACCAGATAGATAGCGGCAAAAATTGCCTATGGGAGCCGCAATTACAAGTGTCAGAACAGTCATAATAAAGGTATTGATAAGAGAAGGCATCAGCGATACATTCTCAGAATTATACTCAAAGCTGAAAAGCTCAGGTGTCAGATAAGGAATACCTTTTATCAGAATATACCCTACCAGAAAGATCAGTACCGCAAAGGTCAGTACTGCAGCCAGTCCTGTCAGAAAAGCAAGAATACCGGAGCCCGGATGGCGCAGGTAGGAACGAAGCTGATCTGTAAGGGAAGAGCTGTTTCTCTTTTTTGAATTGACCTGTGAATTCAAAGCCGCAGCATTAGTTTGCATTTTCCGCCCTCCTGTTCAGTAATGAAAGACTTAAGTTAATGATCAGGATAAAGACAAACAGTACCACACCGGTAGCAATAAGCGCCTCTCTGTGCATACCTGTCGCATATCCCATTTCAGTAACAATATTTGCAGTCATAGTACGAAGTCCCTTGAGAATCCCCTGAGGCATTCTGGCCTGGTTTCCCGCTACCATAATAACCGCCATAGTCTCGCCAATGGCACGTCCGATTCCAAGAACCACAGCTGCAAGAATACCGGATTTTGCCGCCGGAAGCATTACGCGGAAAATGCTGCGTTCCTTTGTGGCTCCAAGAGCCAGAGAGCCTTCATAATAGCTTTCCGGAACACTGCGGAGCGCTGATTCTGTAGGTCCGATAATGGTTGGAAGAATCATAATTCCAAGAAGCAGGGACGCTGCCAGCCAGCTTGTTCCTGTTCCTCCAAAGGTTTCCCGGATCATTGGCACCATGACCACCAGACCGAAAAATCCATATACAATAGAAGGAACTCCTGCCATCAGTTCAATACCTGATTTTAACGGTCTGTAGATTTTTTCGGACAGTAACGGGCCATAAATACAGACGTAAGCAGAGCTACGGGAACTCCTACCAGAATTGCTCCCCGGTTACATAGATACTTGCCACGATCATTGG
>ENA-OPYU01000835-OPYU01000835.1-human-gut-metagenome-genome-assembly--contig:-NODE-835-length-11545-cov-2.729287_pt1 | contig 11545 bp, 17 predicted proteins | sample MGYA00242637_ERZ504482 | MGnify/ENA primary metagenome ERZ504482 (study PRJEB26092, sample SAMD00036237) | human gut metagenome | host: Homo sapiens | study: EMG produced TPA metagenomics assembly of...
TAAGGTGGAATTCCAAAAACTGTAAAAGCAATGTAAAAAGACTGTATCGAAAGACAGTAGAGGAAGCAACACAGCAGCATTGTTTCAGGCAGTGTCTTATGCTGTAAAAGATGATATCATCGACAGATGGCTGATGACACAGGAACAATATAAAAGATGACCCAAAACTGTATATTATATGTCTATGGAATTTTTGATGGGAAGAGCTTTGGGTAACAACCTGATCAATTTGACTGACTATAAAGAAGTGCAGGAAGCATTGGAGGAGATGGGAATCAATCTGAATGTGATTGAAGATCAAGAACCAGATGCGGCACTTGGAAATGGCGGACTCGGGCGTCTGGCAGCATGCTTTCTTGACTCACTTGCAACCTTGGGATACGCAGCCTATGGCTGCGGAATCCGCTATCATTACGGTATGTTCAAACAAAAAATAGAGAATGGATATCAGGTCGAGACACCGGATAACTGGTTAAAAGAAGGAAATCCATTTGAAATCCGACGTGAAGAATACGCAAAAGAGGTGCGTTTCGGAGGAAATATCCGTGTGGAAAAAGATCCAAAGACAGGAAGGGATATGTTTATTCAGGAGAATTTTGAGTCTGTCCTTGCGATTCCATACGATATGCCGATTGTCGGATATAACAATAACCTTGTAAATACACTTCGCATCTGGGATGCGAAGGCAATCACAGACTTCCATTTGGATTCATTTGACCGTGGAGAATATCAAAAAGCTGTAGAGCAGGAGAATCTTGCAAAGACGATTGTAGAGGTACTGTATCCGAATGATAACCATTATGCGGGAAAAAGGAGCTTCGTCTGAAACAGCAGTATTTCTTTATCTCTGCAAGTTTGCAGGAAGCCGTTGACAAAATATTTTGGAGAGACCATGATGATATCCATAAGTTCTACGAAAAAGGTGACGATTCAGATGAATGATACGCATCCTACAGTTGCGGTTGCAGAGCTTATGAGACTGCTTATGGATGAGCATGGACTGGAATGGGATGAAGCGTGGGAGGTTACGACGAAGACTTGTGCTTACACAAACCATACGATCATGGCAGAAGCGCTTGAAAAATGGCCAATCGACTTGTTCCAGAGACTGCTACCTCGTGTTTACCAGATTGTGGAAGAGATCAATCGCCGATTTGTAAATGAAATCCGTGCAAAATATCCTGGCAATGAAGATAAAGTACGCAGTATGGCGATTTTATATGATGGACAGGTGAAGATGGCGCATCTTGCGATCGTAGCAGGATATTCTGTAAACGGTGTGGCAAAACTGCATACAGAGATTTTAAAACATCAGGAACTGAAAGATTTCTATGAGATGATGCCGGAGAAATTTAACAATAAGACAAACGGTATTACTCAGAGACGTTTCTTGCTGCATGGTAATCCGCTTCTCGCTGACTGGGTTACAGCTCATATCGGAAAAGGATGGATCACAGATTTGCAGGAGATGGAAAAACTGAAACCACTTGTGGAAAGATGAAAAAGCGAGAAAAGAATTTATGGAGATCAAGTATCAAAATAAAGTTCGTCTTGCGAAATATATTTTGGAACACAACGGAATTGAAGTAGATCCGAACTCTATCTTTGATGTTCAGGTGAAGAGACTTCATGAGTACAAACGTCAGTTATTGAACATTTTACATGTGATGTATCTGTACAATCAGATCAAAGAGCATCCGGAGATGTCATTCTATCCGAGAACATTTATCTTTGGCGCAAAAGCGGCGGCTGGATATATACGCGCAAAACAGACGATCAAGCTGATCAATTCTGTCGCAGATGTGATTAATAATGACAGAAGCATCAACGGAAAGATTAAAGTTGTGTTTATCGAAGATTACAGAGTATCCAATGCAGAGCTGATCTTCGCGGCAGCAGATGTCAGTGAACAGATTTCTACAGCATCAAAAGAAGCATCCGGAACCGGAAACATGAAGTTTATGTTAAACGGCGCTCCGACACTTGGAACAATGGACGGCGCAAACGTGGAGATCGCAGACGCTGCCGGCAAGGAGAACGAGCTGATCTTCGGTATGCTGACCCCCGAGGTGAACAACCTCAAGCAGGTGGGCTACCACCCCAACGCCTTTATCACGGGCGACGACGTGGCCAACTACACCCTGAACTTCCTGGAGCGCGGCTGGAACGGCGAGAACTTCCACGAAGTGACCGAGAACCTGCGCACCAGCGACCCGTACATGGTCATGGCCGACTTCAAGGATTACCGCCGTGCACAGGCCGACCTGCAGAAGCTGTATGGCGACCGTGAGAAGTGGGCACAGATGAGCCTGAAGAACACCGCCAACAGCGGCATCTTCAGCGCCGACCGCGCCGTGCTGGACTACGCACGCGACATCTGGTACGCTTCCCCGGTGCCCATGGGCAAGTAATTTTCCCTTAAAAAATCCATCTGCCCCGGCGGCGTTTGGCCCGCCGGGGCTTTTTTTGAGAAAGGACGACCCTGCTTTGTCTTGTCTGTTCAATAGCTACGACCCCTATTTCAAGCAGCCCTTTGGCGCACTGCGGGCCGGTCAAACCGTGCGCCTGACCCTTTGCATCCCGGAAGAGCTGGGCTATGTCGATCCTCATCTGGTGCTCCAGAAAGAGGGAAAATATGACGTGCCGGTGCACTACCGCATGAAGTTCGACGGCCAGACCCCCCCAGCAGAACCACTTTTCCGTGGAGCTGCCGCTGAACGACCCGGGCCTGTACTTCTACTACTTCGACCTCTACACCGACTTCCGCCGCATCTACCGCGGGCCGGACAACTGCGGCGTTGTCAGCTGGCAGGAAGGCGAAAAATGGCAGATCACCGTCTACGATGCCGGTTTTCAGACCCCGGAGTGCATCAAAGGCAAGGTGTTCTATCAGATCTTCCCGGACCGGTTCTGCGAGGGCATTGAGAACAAGCCCATGCCTTTCCCGGACCGGCTGTATCAGGCCGACAAACACGCCGAACCCTTCTGGCAGCCCAACGAGACCGGCGGCCACCTGAACGAGGACTATTTCGGCGGCGACTTGGAAGGCATCCGCATCAAGCTGCCCTATCTGCGGGAGATGGGGGTGGACTACCTTTACCTCAACCCCATCTTTGAGGCGCACTCCAACCACCGCTACAACACCGCCGACTATCTCAACGTAGACCCGCTGCTGGGCACCAACGAGGAGTTCGAGGTGCTCTGCCGCGAGGCTGCCAAGTACGGCATTGGCATCGTGCTGGACGGTGTGTTCAGCCACACCGGTTCCGACAGCCGCTATTTCAACCGCGAAGGCCGCTATGGTGACGGCGGCGCTTACCGCGACCCCAACTCCCCCTACCGCAGCTGGTACGATTTTGACCCCAAGTATAAGGGCGGCTACCGCAGCTGGTGGGGCTTCGAGACCCTGCCTGAGGTGAACGAAGAGAACCCCTCCTATGTGGAGTTCATCACCGGCGAGGGCGGTGTCATTGACACATGGCTGCGGCGCGGTGCCGCAGGCTTCCGTCTGGATGTGGCCGACGAGCTGCCGGACGACTTTATTGAAAAGATCCGCGCCGCTGTCAAGCGGGTCAGCCCGGAGAAGTTCCTGCTGGGCGAGGTGTGGGAGGACGCCACCACCAAATACGGCTTTGGCCAGCGCCGCACCTATCTGCTGGGCAAGGGGCTGGACAGCGTGATGAATTACCCCTTCAAGAACGCTGTGCTGGACTTTGTAAAGGGTAAGCCCGCCGAGCAGGCCATGGGCGAAATTCTGTCCATCTGTGAGCACTACCCCGCCCCTGCCATGGACACTGCGCTGAACTTTCTCTCCACCCACGACACCGAACGCGCCCTCACCGTAATCGCGGACGAGCCCGCCAACGGCCGTGGCCGCGAGTGGCAGAGCGGCCGCTGTGTGACCGGCGAGGCCTACGAGGAAGGGATGCTGCGCCTGCGCATGGCCTATGCCATCATCTACACGCTGCCCGGCGTGCCCTGCCTGTACTACGGTGACGAGATCGGGATGCAGGGCTACCGCGACCCCTTCAACCGTGCCTTCTTCTGCTGGGACAGCCACGAAAAGCGCCTGAAGCCGGTGCTTGCTCAGCTGGCGCAGCTGCGCCACACCTGCGAGGCCTTCCGCACCGGTGAGCTGCGGGTGCTCCGGGCGCAGGACGGCATCCTGCACTACCAGCGCGTAGGCGAAGCGGAAACCGCCGAGGTCATCGTGAACCGCTCGGAGCACATCATCGTGGAGCCGCTGGCTTCCGGCAAGCACACGGAGGTGAACCCCATGGGCTTTACCATCGTGGTGGAGGAGAACGGGCATAACCCGAACCACAGCTATTACGATATCCAGTAAAAACGATTTGAATGCCCGCCGCGTTCGCTCCGGGCACATTCAGAGGAAATTTTATCTTTTATTTTCCGCAACAACGGGCAGCCTGCGGGCCGCCCGTTGTTGCATTTTCACGCAAAGGGCCGTATCCGCAAACTACATCTTGCACTGCTTTCATTATTTGTCTTATTCGTTTCTGCGCAACGTTCCAGTAAAAAACGCTTGACCTTCACCCCGGGGGATACTCTATAATAGGGGCATAAGGAGGGAGACCATGAACCCTGGTTCCATTTCTCTGGCTGGCTGCCGTGGTGGGCTTTCTGCTGTTGGAGGCTTCCACCTTCAGCATGACCTCCGTCTGGTTCGCCGTCGGCGCAGCTGCCGCCCTGCTCACCTGCCTGTTCACGGATTCGTTCCGGGCGCAGGCCCTGGTGTTCATTGTGGTAAGCATTCTGTGCCTGCTGGCGTTCCGGCCGCTGGCTGCAAAGCTGCGCCAGAAAATCACCCCACCAATGGCGACCGCAACCTTGGCCGGGAGGCCACCGTGCTGACCACCGTCACCGCCGACCTGCCGGGCCGTGTGCGACTGGATGGCGTGGACTGGAATGCCCGCTGCGCCACTCCCGGCGACATTCTCACCCCCGGGCAGCGCTGCCGTGTGACCGAACTGCACAGCACCCTGCTCATCGTGGAGCCCGTATTGACCGAAAGCCGCAGAGCGTGATCTGCGTTCTGCGCTGAAACGTTGCACCCATCTGAAAAAGGAGAACCACTATGGTCATGTTTTTTCTGATCCTCGCGCTGGTCTTTGTCGTCCTGCTGGTGATCATCACCAATATCGTCATCGTGCCCCAGTCCAAGGTGTATGTCGTTGAGCGGCTGGGCAGCTACTCCGACACATGGTCGGCAGGCCTGCACATTAAGATTCCCTTCATCGAGCGCATCGCCAAAAAGGTGAGCCTGAAAGAGCAGGTGGCAGACTTTCCCCCTCAGCCGGTCATCACCCGCGATAACGTTACCATGCAGATCGATACCGTGGTGTTCTTTCAGGTGATGGATGCCAAGCTCTACACCTACGGTGTCAACCAGCCCATTGCGGCAATCGAAAGCCTGTCCGCCACCACCCTGCGCAACATCATCGGCGAAATGGAGCTGGACCACACCCTGACCAGCCGCGATGTCATCAACGGCAAGATCACCGCCATCCTGGACGAAGCCACCGACAAGTGGGGCATCAAGGTGAACCGCGTGGAAGTGAAGAACATCATCCCGCCGCGTGAAATTCAGGAAGCCATGGAGAAACAGATGAAGGCTGAGCGCGAGAAGCGCGCCGTCATCCTGAAAGCCGACGGTGAAAAGCAGGCCGCCATTACCGCCGCTGAGGGCGAAAAGGAAGCCGCCATCCTGCGCGCGGATGCTGTGAAGCAACAGCGCATTCTGGAAGCCGAGGGCGAAGCACAGGCCATTCTGGCCGTTCAGAAGGCCAACGCCGACGCCATCCGCCTGTTGAACGAGGCCATGCCCAGCGATAAGGTTCTGGCCATCCGCAGTCTGGAAGCTCTGGCCAAGGTGGCCAACGGCAAGGCAACCAAGATCATCATTCCTTCGGAGCTTCAGAATCTGGGCGGCGTGGTGCCCAGCATCAAAGAGCTGATGACCGACCCGAAGGACGCAGAATAAAATTTAAAATTCCGGTTCACCGTCTGTGCTATATGCAGGCGGTGAACCTTGTTTTGCACGATAAAGGAGTTCTTCTATGATCTACGATACCCTGAACAACCTGCCCAACTATCTGGGCGTGAGCGACAACCTCGACACCGTCATTGAGTATATCATGGCGCGGGACATCACCACCCTGCCCGCCGGACGCACCCGCATCGACGGCGAAAAGGCTGTGGTCACTGTGAGCACCGTCACACCGCTGACTTCCGATAAAGCGCTGTTCCAGCGCCACGACAGCCACATCACGCTGGAGACCGATCTGGACGGCAGCGAGCTGTTTGAGGTGAGCTTGCAGAGCTGACCCCACAAAGCCCACCGACGAAGCCACCGACACCACCGTGGGTACCGCAGGCACCAGCATTGCCGGAATGCTGTGCGAGGGGCGTTTTGCCCTGTATCTGGCCGGAGAGCCCTATAAATCCGGCCTGAAGGCGCAGGGCTGCGGCAAACTGAAGAAAGCCGTGTTCAGCATCGAGCTGGACCCGGACGAAGAGGACGAGACCGAGGAATAAGCCGAGAGAGGGCATTTATATGGGAATTTTTTGCTGTACTGGCTGCAAGCCTGTTTGCCGTGTTCCTCTTTACCGTGTTCGGCGGCTATTCGCTTCTGCTCTGGTGTCAGCAGTCTCTGTGGATGGTCGTTCCGCCTGCGGTGGTGCTGGCTGTTCTGGTGTGGACGTTCCTGAAAATGGACGACAAGATCACCGCCCTGCAAAAGCGGGTGGAGGAACTGGAAGCCGCACAGAAAAACGCCGAAGAGTCCGAGAAATAAATACAGCGACGCCCCTGCAGAAAAAGCTTTTCCTGCAGGGGCGTCGCACTTTTTACACCTTACTTTTTATCCTGTGGGTCATCCAGCCCTTTAAACATCACCATGCCCAGAATTGCAAAGCTGGCACCCAGCACAAAACCCACTGTCCCCATCGACACGCTGAACAAAACGCCCATAGCAACACCGAACAGGATACCCGCGATCTGACTTTTCTTCATTTTACTGCTCTGCCTTTCCGTACCACGCCACCGACAGCCGCCACGAGAGAGCATACAGCGCCAGCGCCGCCACCGCAATACCCAGCAGCCCCAGCGGCGAGATGCCCTGCGGAAGAAGGTTTCTCACAAGACCGTCCTCGTTTGCGGCCACGGAAAAGACCATCAGGGCCGCGAGCGCACCAACTATAAAATAGAACCCGACCTTTGCCTTTCGTAGCCGAAGCGGTAGCTCAGCGGCAGCAGGATGGTGCTGCTGAGCAGGGTGGTCATGCCCACCTGCACCAGCGTAGAGATCACGAGCGCACCATCCACGGCTACCCAGTGCAGCTGTGCCACGCCAAGCGCCGCGGCAGCAAAAAGCCTCTGCCAGCACCAGCCCGCACAGACCAACGATGTATTTACACCCCACCAGCTGCTCTTTTGTGGCCGGAAGCGCGGCACTGTATTCGCTGAATTTGCTGGCCTGATCATAGGCCAGCAGGGTCATGGGCATCATGCCCATCAGAAAGCCCGCATATACAATAAAGAAATTGGCCCCATTCATGATGGTAACCACGCCTGCGCCCATCATGACCACGGCGGCCACAATGACACCTTTGGCATAGTGCCATATCTGATAAGCATCCTTTAGCAGCAAGCCTTTCATTCTGCACACTCCCCTTTCACCATCAACACAAACAATTCCTCAATGCTTACCGGGGTAAGCTCTGCCCCGGCAGGCAGGGCGTCCCGGCGCACAAGCGCCTCTGCCCCGTAGGGGGTGACCCGCTTGCCGTACACCCGTACATCCAGTGCCGCCAGCTGCGCCGCCGTGCCATGCCACAAGGCGTATTCCTCCCGCAAGGCATCCTTTTCCTCACAGAGCAGCAGCCTGCCCTTGTGCAGGAAGGCGATGGTATCGCACAGCTTTTCCAAATCGCTGACGATGTGGGAGGAGATAAGGATGGAGTGGTTTTCGTCCCGGGCAAAATCCAGCAGCATGTCTGTCACCTCGTCCCGCACCACCGGGTCCAGCCCATTGGTGGCTTCATCCAGCAGCAGCAGCTTTGCGTGGTGGGAAAGCGCCACCGCAATGCACAGCTTCCTCTGCATTCCAGCGGAGTAATCCTTATACTTTTTGTCCGGCGGCAGGTCAAATTTCCGGCAAAACGCCGTGTAGTCACCAGCGTCCCAGTTGCGGTAGATGCCCGCCATCACCTTGCCCACCTCCACAGCGTTCAGGCACAGGGGAATGCCATCGCTGCCCAGCACCACACCGATTTCTTCCTTGGTGTGTACAAGGTCGGTGCGGTTGTCCCTGCCCAAAATGGTCACGGTACCGCCGTCCCTCTGCAGCATGTCCAGAATCAATTTGATGGTGGTGCTTTTGCCTGCGCCGTTCTCGCCGATCAGGCCGCAGATGGTGCCGCCGGGCAGTGTCAGATCCAGCGGTCCGAGGGTAAAGTCCTTATAGTGCTTTGTAAGTCCCCGCAGTTCCAGTGCGTTCATGTTCAGCCCTCCCACAGCAGTTCCAGCATCTCCCGCAGCTCTTCCCTGCTCAGCCCGCAGGATGCGGACAGCTTCACAGCTTCGGTAAGGTGCGCTTCAAATTTTTTTCAGGTTCTCTTCCCGCAGCAGCTCGGTGTTTTTAGGGGCTACAAAAAAGCCCTTTGCCGGTACTGCGTAAAGGAAGCCCTCTTTTTTCCAGTTCATCGTAGGCACGCTTTGTGGTAATGACGCTGATGCGCAGATCCCGTGCCAGCCCCCGGATGGAGGGCATGGCCTCGTCCGGCTGCAAAGCCCCGCTGATGATCTGCTGCTTGATCTGGTTGTAGATCTGGTCATAGATAGGCGCGCCGCTTTTGTTGTTGATAAACAGTTCCATCGGCTGCTCCTTTGGTACTTGCGTTTTGTCTGTGTATGTACAGTATATACAGTAGATACAGATTTGTCAAGAGAATGCGCAAAAAATACACCCGCCGTCCAAAACGGACAGCAGGTGCATTTTTTAGGTTTTACAGTGCCTTGATGGCGGTCTTAATGCGCTCGGCGGCCATCTTGGTCTTTTCGGCGTCACCGAAAGCGGTCAGGCGGAAGTAGCCCTCGCCGCACTCGCCGAAGCCCACGCCCGGGGTACCGACCACGCCGCAGTTTTCCAGCAGCCAGTCGAAGAACTCCCAGCTCTTCATGTTACCGGGGCAGCGCAGCCAGATGTAGGGGCTGTTCTTGCCGCCGCAGTACCACACGCCGCACTCGTCCAGAGCGTCCGCGATGACCTTGGCATTCTTGCGGTAGTAGTCCAAATTCTGCTGGATCTCGGCCATGCCGCTCTCGGTGAACACCGCAGCTGCAGCGCGCTGCACCACATAAGGCACACCGTTGAACTTGGTGGTCTGGCGGCGCAGCCACAGCTTATTGATGTTCATACCCTCGCGCTCCAGCTCCTTGGGCACCACGGTGTAGCCGCAGCGGGTGCCGGTGAAGCCTGCGATCTTGGAGAAGGAGCAGATTTCAATGGCACACTCCCGTGCACCCTCGATCTCGAAGATGCTGCGGGCGAGGTTCTCGTCGGAGATGAAGCACTCGTATGCAGCATCGTACAGGATGATGGCATCGTTCTTACGGGCGTAGTCCACCCATGCCTTGAGCTGGTCGCGGGTGTAGGCGGCACCGGTGGGGTTATTGGGGCTGCAGATATAGATGATGTCAGCCTTCACATTCTCATCCGGCATTCCCAGGAAGCCGTTCTCCTGACTGGTGCGGCTGTAGATGATCTTGCGGCCATCGGTCACGTTATCGTCCACGTAGGTGGGATAAACGGGGTCCGGCACCAGCACGGTGTTGTCCACATCGAACAGGCCCAGTACGTTGGCCAGATCGCTCTTTGCACCATCAGAGATGAAAATTTCATCCTCTGCCAGCTGGGTGCCGCGGCCTGCGTAGTAGCCCTGAATGGCCTGCTTGAGGAAGGGGTAGCCCTGCTCCGGGCCATAGCCGTGGAAGCCTTCCTTGGTGCCCATCTCATCGGCTGCATCGTGCATGGCCTTGACCACACACTTTGCCAGCGGCTGGGTCACATCGCCAATGCCCAGACGGATGATCTCCTTCTCCGGGTGTGCCTCCTGATAAGCGGCCACCTTGTGGGCAATGTCCACAAACAGGTAGCTTGCCTTCAGCTCGTTATAGTGTTTGTTCATCTTCATAGTACTTTCCCTCGCTTCTGTTTTGGTATGACCCTCTCAGTCATCTCGCGTCCGCTCGATGCCAGCTCCCCCGAGTGGGGGAGCTTTTTTGTTGTGAAGAAAAACTTTTCCTCTTGATGTGGAAAAGCTCGCCCTTCGGGAGAGCTGTCGCCGTCAGGCGACTGAGAGGGTTTTCGTTTTCCTTACACTTCTGTCGTGCCCTCGCACACGGTCTCGGCGGCGCCGGTCATCAGCAGCTGTCTGCCGGGCAATACCCGGATGGTCAGCACACCGCCGCGCAGCTGCACATGGATGTCCTCGCCTGCCGGGCAGATGCCAAGCTCGGTCAGGGCCGCCACGGTGGCGCAGGTGCCGGTGCCGCAGGCCCATGTCTCGCCGCTGCCGCGCTCCCACACCCGCATCTTCAGGTGGGTGGCATCCACCACCTGCACGAACTCGGTGTTGATGCGCTCCGGGAAGTTTGCGTGGTGCTCAAAGGCCGGGCCGATCTCTTCCAGCTTCAGGCTGTCCACATCCTCCACCACGGTCACACAGTGGGGGTTGCCCACACTGATGCAGGTCACATGCCACGTTTTGCCGTCCACAGTCAGTTCTTTGTCCACAAGCGGTTCCTCGCCCATGTTCACAGCAGGCAGGCTGGCAGGCATGGCACTGTAAGCGCCCATCTCCACCTGCCACAGGCCCGCACCCTTGTGGGTGACGGTCTTCAGGCCGCTGAGGGTATCAATGGCAAGGGTCTCTTTGGCAATGCCGTGGGTGTACAGCCATTCAGCCACGCAGCGGATGCCGTTGCCGCACATCCTGCCCTCACTGCCATCGGCGTTGAAAATGCGCATCATGCCGTCCGCACCCGCCGTCTGCGCAGCACAGATGCAGATGATGCCGTCCGCACCAATGGAAAAATGCCGCCGGGACAATTTTTCGGAAAGGGCTGCAATGTTCTCCGGCACACCGCTTTTGCGGCAGTCCAGATAGATATAATCGTTAGCGCAGCCCTGCATTTTGGTAAATGAAAGCTTCATGCTCAAAACTCCTTCATGGGACTTGTGGTCAGTCCCTATAAACTCGCTACTCTATAATGATAAGAAACCGGGGCGCTCCTGTCAAGCGAAAATGCACCTTTCCGGCAATTTTTTCGCAAAGGAATCTGCCAGAATGGAAAACAGGGCTTGACAATACGCATGGCATGGGATATAAAAAAACGAGAGAGTTTTGTACAGTCCGGGGCCGCGCAGCATCTGCGGGTGCATCCGTCACGGCAGCCGCACGCACGGCACCGGTGTACAGGACAGGCAAAACAACTGCAAAAAGGAGACCACAGGAATGGATA
>ENA-OPYU01000836-OPYU01000836.1-human-gut-metagenome-genome-assembly--contig:-NODE-836-length-11524-cov-8.173467_pt1 | contig 11524 bp, 12 predicted proteins | sample MGYA00242637_ERZ504482 | MGnify/ENA primary metagenome ERZ504482 (study PRJEB26092, sample SAMD00036237) | human gut metagenome | host: Homo sapiens | study: EMG produced TPA metagenomics assembly of...
AGCTACCCGGACGCTCACTTTGTTCAATTAGGTCAAATCGAAAATGGTGTAAACGAAGGGGCAGTTCACTGGAATGCCAAAACTGCTTTTTCGTTTACCCCATCATCGATTCTAACCTAAAGAATTTGGAGTGTGCTTTATAAATTTTTCCGATTCCCTCAAGTTCGTTCATGGAATTCTTACTTTTTTTCAAGTTCATCTCTGGCTGTGCATAATATGATTTATTGAAAAGCATGTCCCATGAAAGATATTTTGCCATACAGTCAAACTGCTTATCAATCAGCTCATACTGGATACTGTCTACGGGAGAACCACCTACAACAATCGTGCCCACATTTTTTATTTTTTAACTGCAATCCACGGCAGTAGCACTTATCAATGACTAATTTCAATTGTGCTGACATTCCCCACCAATAAACTGGCGTAGCAAAAAGAATCATATCTGCGGCAGCAATTTTATCAATTGTAGGATTTGTATCATCCTTATCGACGCATCTCTTAGAGCATTGACAGACACCACATCCCTTGCATGGTGCAATGTTGAGTTTGTCGGGTTCAATGATTTCAATTTTATTCTTTTCTGACGCTCCTTTTATAAATGCATTGATTGCTGCCAGCGTATTTCCTTTTCTGGCACTTCCACTAATGATTACAATTTTCATGCGTGTATCCTCCAACTTCCGATTTCTATTTTTGTTTCCATAGCATGGTGTATTCTTTTTCACCAGTAGCTTCATCCAAACCTTTCCTATAAAGCAAAAAGGGGCCGTCGCATCAAATTTGATATGCTCCCTTCTAGGTAGACAAGTGAAATAATAAAAACTTGTCACTTAGGAGGGAGCATATTTTATGTCTAAAAGAAAAGTATCTGTTGAGGATAAGATATATGCTGTAAATCTATATCTGGATGGAAAAGAAAGCCAACGGCGAATTGCCGATATGTTTGATGTAAGTCTTGCATCTGTCCAACAATGGATTCGAAACTATGAATCTATGGGAGCAAATACATTCACATTGAAAGGAAATGAAAAAATATTCCAAAGAATTGAAACAACAAGCAGTCTTAGATTATTTAGCAGGCTATTGTTCTCAAAATGATATTTGCAAAAAATACGGGATCCGTTCAAAAGGTAAGTTACAAACTTGGATAAAGAAGTATAATGGTCATGAAGAATTAAAATCTTCTGGAACAGGAGGAAGCATTGTCATGACCAAAGGAAGAAAAACCACTTTTGAAGAACGGGTTGAAATAGTACAGTATTGTATCGCACATGATCGTAATTATGCCCAAACAGCAGAACAATACCAGGTGTCCTATCAACAGGCTCGCAATTATATAGTCAAATATGAAGCTGGTGGAGTGGAAGCTTTAAGAGATAACCGTGGCAAACGAAAACGTCCCGATGAGATGAGTGAATTAGAAAAGTTGCGTGCTGAAGTTAAAATTTTAAAAGCAGAGAAAGAACGTGCTGAAATGGAGGCATCTTTTTTAAAAAACTCGAAGAAATAGAGAGGAGGCGGGGCTAAGCCTGGTCCGTCATGAACATATATATCAGGCAATCAAAGAAGAACATGAAGATCATAATTATTCAGTTGCTGCACTTTGTAAACTTGGTAATGTTTCTAGAGCAGCTTATTATAAATGGCTACACAGAGAAATTCCTAAAAGTGAGCAAAAGAATAGGCTTATTGCTGACGAGATAGAAAAGATTCATACAGACTCACCGGATAAAGGCTATCGAAGAATCAGAGATGATTTGGAACGATATCATGGTATTGATGTAAACGATAAACGTGTACTACGCATTTGCCGTAAACTTAATATAAAATCAACTGTCAAGTATTCTAACAACGGATGCACAAGACAGGCTGCAAACCCTCAGTATATAGCGGAAAACATACTTAATCGGGAGTTCACTGCCAAAGCACCAAATGAAAAATGGCTCACTGATGTGACAGAATTCCATTATTATATTGGAATGGAAAAGCATAAAGTTTATCTAAGTGCAATACTGGATCTATATGATAGACGGATTGTTTCGTATGTTATTCGTGATAAGAACTACAATGCTTTGGTGTTTGATACGATAGACAATGCTTTACTTAGAAATCCTGGTGCGCAGCCACTGTTTCACAGTGACAGGGGGTTCCAATATACGAACAGGACATTTCATACAAAACTTGTAAATGCTGGAATAATACAAAGCATGTCGCGAGTTGCTAAATGTATCGATAATGGACCAATGGAAGGGTTTTGGGGAATTCTGAAGAGAGAGCGATACTATGGAAAACGATTCACTGATAGAAGTACTCTCGTAAAAATGATCGAAGATTATATAGATTACTACAACAACAAACGTTTGCAAAGGAATCTTGGAATTTTAACATCAATGGAAAAACATGAAATTTACTTGCAAGCTGCATAAAAACTGCCAGCAGATAAATTTCTGCTGGCAGGAAAAATTTATATTTTTTCAATTGTCTACTTGACGGGGAGCAATTCAATTTCTGTTTTAGTGCGACAGCCCCTGTCCCTTATAAATTCGCCTCAAAGTATTGTTTCATATCATCATATGCTGCGTCTTCGTTACCGCCCTCTATACGAACCATCACCTCATCGTTACATCTTACACCTAATCCCATCAGAGACAGAAGCCTCGATGCATCGACTTCTTTGTCCGCTTTCTTGATCGTCACCATCGAATCCAGAGACTTCGCAAGCTTCACAAACTCTCCTGCCAGTCTGGCATCCTCCTCTTTTACTTCTTAGAAAGATAAGAACAGCCTAATGCATCTGCCATCCGCATAATCTGCACAATATCTTCTTCCCCATAAGTTCTGCTGCATGCCTGCCAGGATACTGCTTCCAGAGATTCCCTTGCTATCAGATGTAGATTCCCTTCGGAAGGTTCTATCTGTAGATCATGAAAGCATACCGGAAGACCGACATCCACACAAAAGCTAAGCACTTGATCTATCATCTCCTGATTATAATGCTCCGCTATCATCTGACACACGACACCGAATCCAACCCTTTCGCCATGCATCATCCGTTCTCCTTCTGGAAGAACCGTAATCGCATTCCCAATCGCATGTGCCACAGAGCAGCCGACATTCTCAAATCCAAGGCCACTCATAAGAATATTACTTTCAATAATATTCTCAAGCGCCGGCACCAGGATATGTCTCTCACATGCCAGCTTCGCCTGGATTCCGTCTGCCATCAGGGTGTCAAAGCACTCTTTCGCGACCGCCCGTCCACTGAGTGTGCTCACAAATGGCTTCTTGTCACACCACACATAGTTCTCATGCTGTGTCTGAACATTAGAAAGTCCCTCAAAATACGTGGACAATGCATCACCGATACCTGCCACCAGGAAACGGACCGGAGCATTGGCGATCATCTTACTGTCTACTAAGACCAGATCCGGATTCTTCTTATGCAGCATGATCTCATTCATCTTTCCCGTCTTCACTATACAAGATGGACATTGCACTGGTCGGCGCATCGGTAGACGCGATCGTCGGGCAGACTACCAGCGAACACTCCTGATTCGCCGCGATTACTTTCGCCACATCAATGGACTTACCTCCGCCTATCGCGATCACCGTATCAATGTCACTTCCCACTGCCTGTTCCTGGAATTCCCTGATCTTACTTCGGGTAACCTCTCCTTCAAATACGGCACTTTGAAAGGTACTTTTACTGTTTTCATAGATCTCTGCCAGCTTCTGTGTCCATGTATCAAAGAAAAATACATCAATGATATAGAAATGCTTTGTACCGAATCCACTTGTATAACTCTCAATTTCTTCCAGCAGGCCGGGACCCTGCAGGTAATGTCCCACAGACCCCCACGCCCGGTAATTTGTATTTCTGCTCATCTTGTCACTCACTCCATAGATCACTCTGTCATATTGGCAACCCGCATTCCTTCTCCAAACAGGCTTTCCCAGTCTGCCTTAAAGGTATCTAACGTCTTCTGTGTCAATGGATGTATCGCCATCTTCTCAAGCAGATCCAAGGTTACTGTCACATTGTCAGCTCCCGCGAGGGCTGCCTTCTCCAGATAATTTACCTGTTTTAGCGATGCAGCAGACACTTTGCACGCAATCCCTTCCATCACAAATGCTTCCTTGATCTTTCTTACTACCTCAATTCCATCTCCACCTGAATTATCAACACGGCTTACATACACTGCCACACAATATGCGCCCGCCTCTGCCGCCAACATTGCCTGGTTAAAATCATAAATCGCGGTGCAGGAACATAGAATGTCTTCTTCCTTTAAGAGACGGATTGCCTTGAAGCCTTGTGGACACGCCGGGATCTTGATCATTGTATTTCCCTTGATCTCTTGGCGTATCTTATGCGCATCCTCAATCATCTCTTCTGCAGTATCACCCATTGCCTCCAGATAAAATGGAGTGTCCTCACCGATCACTTCACGGATCATCTTTGCATTCTGAAGGAAGGTTCTTCCTGTTCCCCTTAGACAATTCACCGCTATACTCGGGTTCATGCTAAAACACCTGATTGGGTATAGGTCTGCCACCTTTTTGACCATCTCAAGATCGCCAGTATCTAAACAATATTCCATAATTTCTCTCCTCCGTATTTTCTATTTATCTTTTATCGTACCTTTAGCCCAGGATTCCTATCGCCCCAAGCACAATGCCCAGCACCATGATACCGATCACCTGCACAAGAACACTTACATGCTTCTTATTCAATTTATAGAGTCCCAATGTCACTGCCATCGGAAGCAGGCACGGGAAGATACTATCCAGAGTCTCCTGTAAGGAAAATGCTGTATCATTGATATTGAACGCGATCGGTGTCGTTACCGCGACAGTCATCGCTACCATCGCACCAATTACCATCAATCCCACGATTGCCATTGCCATCGTCAATTTCTTCATCAGGTCTCCCTCTGACAGCTTACTAATCAAAGTATTACCAAGCCCATAGCCGAACTTCACTCCGAAGTAACGAAGTAAGATCGTCGGGATATTGTAGATCAGAAGGAAGAGTATCGGTCCTAACAGACTTCCGCTCATGCACAGACCTGCTACAATACCAGTCGCGATCACACGCAGTGTTCCTCCGATCAGAGAATCACCAATACCTGCAAGAGGTCCCATAAGAGCTACCTTCATGGCGCTGATGGAAGAGGTATCGAACTCCTCATTATTGGCATTCTCTTCTTCCATCGCCGCTGCCACTCCACAGATAAAAGGCTGCATAGCCGTCTGACAGTTGTAGAATTCCATATGTCTCTTATATGCATCTATCCTGTCCTCTTCTTTGTCATATAATTTGTTGATGACCGGTATCATAGCAAACTCAAATGACATATGCTGCTGTCTCTCATAATGCCATGCATGTGATGTGGTAAATGATCTCCAGAAGAGACTCTTTAACTGCTTTTTCTCTAATGTTTTTCTAGAATTCATTGTCATCATCCATTCCTCCCTGTAATGCTGGTTGATTCGGTACAAAATCCTTCACGATCAGTAAGATTCCCACTATAACAACTGAGAAGCATACAATACCAACCGTAGATATTCCCATATATGCGCTTAACAAGAATCCTAACAGGAAGAATACCGCAACCTTCTTGTTCATGATCATATTGATAAGCTGCGCAAAACCAAGTGCCGGCAGAATGCCTGCTGCGATACCGATACCTGTCGTCAGCCATCCTGGAATTGCGTTAACCACTGCCGTAACTGAATCTCCGCCAAAGAGAAATGCACCAAAGGCAATCACTGCGAACGTCAGGTCAAACAAGAATCCATTACTTAAAAATACACCTTCAATCTTCTTATACTTACCTTCCTCGGCAAAGCGGTCCGCCGCCTTTGCCATGATCGGCGTAATGACGCCATAGAACAGATTGACAACAAACGCTGACAAGATTGCCGCCGGCATAGCGATCGTAATTGCGGTCTCCATACCTTTTCCCGTCGTAATCGCAAATGCTGTGCCAAGGACAGAACCTACGATCATATCTGGCGGAATAGAAGCTCCGATCGCCTGCATCCCCATAAATATAAGTTCCAGTTGGAATCCGATCATAACGCCTGTTGGTATATCCCCTAGTACAATTCCCACCAGAGCACCCAGTACAAGCGGCCTTCCAAACATTGCTGTTCCGATAAAATAATCTGCTTTTCCAATAAACACAATAAGTCCGATCAATATTGCCTGTAGCATATATATTTCCTCCTCAATTAACTCAACATGTCTTTCGTAACAATCTTTTTCTTCTCTTCTGGCACCTGACGAATCTCAAGTTCAATTCCATGATCTAAAAGCTCTCCCAACAATCTGCAGTCATTGTCGTCCACATAGAACGCCGTATCCAGCTTTCTTCGGTTTTCTTCAATCTTGCTTCCTCCAAGATTCACACTCTTGATCCTCTCACAAGCCTTCACAAGATCATAGGCATCCTGTACATTTTCTACCACCACCATAAGCTTATACTTATCTGTGACTCCGCTGTTAATCACTTTAATAGAATCTTCGACACTCTTGATCACCAGCTTTACACCTGCAGGCTTTGCCAGTCTCATCGTCGCCATGCGCATCTCATCTTTTGCCACCGCATCAGATACGATCAAAATCGCATCCGCATTCAGTGAACGGCACCATACGAAAGCTACCTGTCCATGCAGCAATCTATGATCGATCCTACATATCTTAATCATCTACTATTACCTCCTACATTCTCTCCAGACAGGATTCAAACTGTTCTACTGTCTGCCTGTCCCACTTTTCGGGATTCCTAAAGCTTCTTGCATCCACATATTCCATAGAGAATCCGCCCCTATACTCATTTGCCTCAAATGCCTTAAGAACTTCAAGCATATTCCGCTCTCCCAGTCCCCACGGCATATGTCCGGTCGGACAGCCTGCCGGCTTACCATCCGTAAAGTGACAATGTATAATATCCTCTCCAAAGAGTGCAAACCATTCTTCTATAGACTCTGACACTGCTCCTAATGCTCCAAGGTCCACTGTCAGCTTAAAGTTTTCGCGATCTACACCATCCTTGATAAGCTTAACCTTTTCCTTTGTATTAGCAATATCTGAAGAGTGATCCCAGATACTTTCCATTGCAAGGCTTATTCCATATGGATCTGCGATATCACATAAGCTCTGCAGCATTCTGATTGATCTTTTCCTTGCTTCATCTACTTCTTCATCATGGTAGTTCCACCCCGGTGTTACAAGTATCTTGTCACAGCCCAACTCTGAGGCAAGTATGATCACATTCTGAAAATATTTTCTTGTATTCTCGATCAAAAGCTCAGATCTTGCAGCTATATTATTCGGTTTCGGATTATTCTGTTCTGGACAGATACAAGATATCTGTACGCCAGACCGCTTCATCAGACCTTTCAATTTCTCAGGGCTCTCAGACCACATGCTATTTATGTAAAAATGCTGTGGACAGAGCCACAATTCTGCATGCTTAAGGTTCATCTTCTGACAAGCCCGGAAGAAATATTCCAGATCATAATAGCGATAATGGATATTCATCGCGTATAATTGATCCCTATTCATATTTGTATCAAAACTCCTCCTGTTCTTTAGAAGCAACTTCTACCATAGGATTACAGAAACAGATCATCTCTCTTCCAGTCTCCAGCGCTTCTTTAATACTTTCGGATATACAGCCGCCATCTTCTGCCATTGCCAATTGGATCACTAACGGCAGATTCATCCCTGAGACAAGCCAGAATCTTCTATTCTGTAATCGCTGCATAAACTCATTATTCACACTTCCGCCAAATATATCTGTAACTACTATCATCTCATCATCCTCCGGGAAACTGTCGAATAGTTCGTTAATCTGGCTTTCTAGTGTTATTCCTTCCTTGACATATGCACATATAGTATATATCTTCGCGGACTTCCCCACGATGATCTGTGCACTATTCTTCATTCCCTCGGCAAGATAACCATGGGATGCTAATACTAGTCTTTGCATAAAAGCTCCTTTCCTATATTTACATCTTTATCTGACAAAGTCTTCATGATCTCGGCCTTACTTTGCCCAGATAAAGTTGTAATCAAAATTGATTCTCGTTTCCCTCCACTTTTACATCATTCTTGATGTATTCATGCAGATACGCGATCTCACTGACCGGCAGTTCTACATTATAGTGGCTTACCAGTGTGCGGAAACTTTCATTTACGATATTGATAAATTCTTGCTGTTCTGCCTCAAACGCATCCAGATTCTCATAATTCTCAATCGGCGTTTTTGTAACAAGGCGTTCGATCAGAAAGCAGATGTGCATATTGATCCCTATCACTGTCTTGCTCAGGAATCTTCTCTTCAGCATCTGCTGCAGAAGGGTTGTTGCATCACTTACATAATCTAATAGCTTCTGAGCATTTAAGATCGTTAGATTCTCAAGAACTGACTGCAGTGAAAAGTTTTTCAGCAGCTTCTGATTAAAGTACTCAATCTCTCCTTCCTCCAGATAATAAGACAGAACCTCATCCACTACATTAATGTTGTTAAAATTCATGATCTCTTCCAGTGTAACCGACTTGACACCTGGAATCCTAAGACTCAGCGTCTTAACCAGAAGCAGTACATCGTATTTTTCAAAAATGACATCCTTGCTGCCATTTTTGAATAACGCGTCATAATCATATGCTATCATCTCAAGCGGTATCGGCTTAGGAAGACTGTCCTTAAACAGCCGGGTCAGCTTCTCTGCAATATTTCTTCCCGCGTCACTTGCGAATACAATTGCCTTCTCTCTCTTTGTGCGGCTGATGATACTATACCTGCATTGATTCTCCCTGCATACCGTCTCCAGGATATCCCGCATCTTCTCTCCTGCCAGCATCTTTTCACCTATATGCAATGCCAGGATCGTGGAAACATTATTGATGATTCCAAAATTCATAGAACCGTCAATGATCTCTCCCAAGCCTTCCAATGACCCTGTATCTACCATCAGGATCATATTTTTAAAATAACTATTTTTTTCAATGAACACAGATAATTTCTGGATGACATCATGGATGGAACTGTCAAGCGGCATATCGATCGCTTCAAATACCTGTACTTGTAAGATCGTATTAACTGTATCTACAATAGAACTTGCGGTCCTATAACCATGGCACAGCACAACACCTGCTGTATCTATCAGCTTCAATTTGTGATTATAAGAATAAATGTTCATCATGATAAACACTCTGTTCATATAAGAAAGCTGTATGTTTGTATTAGACTGAATCTGTTTATCGAGAAGCTCTGTAAGACAATTAATATTCGGCATATTATCGACCAACAGATTATAAATCTTCTGGATCTCCTCGCGGTGCTCCCTCTCCCAGATCTGTATCCTTGAATTATGATTCTGCTGTGCAACCATCATTCTTGCGATTACATAAGCACAATTTACTGGGAAATTAACATTGTAGGAGCTTCTAATACTTGCGATCATTTCAACGACGATCTTCTCCAGAGGCCTTAGTCTCTCATCAAAAAATAATTCCTGAAAGATCAATATATCATAATAATACTTTAGTGTCTTTTTCCCTAGTTCCAGAAATGTCGCAAAGCTTTCCCCTGCGCCGGCAGAATATCTATAGTTATCCAGAAGATTCTTCCACAGCTCCAGTATCTTATCTGCCACAGGATCTGACTGGATCACATCTAATCTGACCAGAGTGGCATCCTGTTCTTTCATACTTATGCTTCCTTGCAGCTTTGCCGGCAGATTGTAAAGATAGATTTCCAACGATTCTTCTGATGAATCCTGCGCGTATGCATTTGCGCAGACCATAGTAACACACTGCTTAAGTTCGGCAATATTATGTTCAAACTGATAATTCATAAGCTTGTGTATCAATTTTTCTGAAAGATATAAGATTCTGCCGAGTTGTTCCTGTTCCTCCTTAAAGAACTTCACGACAAATGCTTTCCTCTCATCTTCATTTCTCTCAATCCACGAAGGGATTTCACAGATCACAGGTACATTCACCAGTAATTTTCTGGAAATCTGTGAGAACATCTTCTCGTCGGCACTCATGACCAGACGGACATTTTCTTTTTTTACGCTCCGCCCCTTCTTCTTTGCCCCGTTGGCAATATACTCTGCCAGACGTTCCTGGACTCTGACATTACATGCAGATATATCCTCCAGATACAGAATGCCGTCTTCCAGTTCTGATAATAGCTGCTCTAGCTTCTCATATTGTTCTCCATCACTGATCTGATTCAGCTTTATTCTCCGACTTTTTCTAGAATCACTTAACAATCTGTTATTCACACAATATTCCTGGATCAATCTCATCAGATAAGTCTTTCCACTTCCCGGCTCACCTTTTAATAAGATTGGAAGACCTCCTGGATATACAAGCGCGGACTTTATCTGCGAGATACAGTAATTTAGGCTGCCTTCATGGCCGATCGCTCTTTCAAAGTCCTTCTCTTCTGGAATATTACTCTTAATCTCACCCGAAAGCTCCTGGATACCCAGATACTCATTCTGGGCAAGCTGTATATGGAACTTACGTTCCAATCCTGCACGGTTCAAGTAATATACGGGTCTGGAGCTTATCTTGATTACGGTATCTTCCTTTACCAGCTCATTTAAATATAAGGAAACAAGAGAACGCGACATATTCAATTTATTACAGATGTCCAATGTTGTATAACGCGTAAGATGTTCAAAGTCAAATTCCTTTGTGATCTGCTCCAGATATTCGTAAACCTGTTCTTTTGAACTCCTGTGTGCCATATCAACACCTCCTCCTGCTCACCTTATGGCACAATTATATCCTGGGAATCTCTCTATGTCTTTTCTTCAAAAGATTCCCGACACTAAAAGAAGCTTTTATCAAAATTTTAACACAAAGTGACACTTTATTTTCTTAGTGTTAACATTTTTTGACTCAAACACTCAAAAACAGGCCAGTGGACTGTTTTCTCATATGCTTGGCAACTAAAAAAGTGTCTTCGACACTTCAACTCCCCTTCCCTTCAATCGAGGGGCACTGAAAAACATGAATTTGTAATTACATTCCATACTATTATCAAGCACACTATAACAAACTTATTTTTCATCTTTAAGGCGTAATAAAAGAGGTCTTAGAATAAAGGAATCTGACGTATTTTCCATCAAATTGTTTTATCCTGAGACCTCTTGTGTTATCATATGGTTTTGTAACCATGAAATTAAGAAAGCAGAAACCTCCCCTACCAAAGTTTAGTTTCTGCCTTCACCTAAACATAGCTCTCGCTACATTCATACATACCTATGATAACAGTTAAAACAGAAAACTACAACCTTATTTCTCAGGATTTTTACAATAAAACAATAGATTCCCTTGATCTGAACCTTATTTCATGTGTCTGCGGTCACTCCGGCTGTCTCATCCGTCATGGCTCTTATAAACGCAGCATCCAGCTTGCTGACAGGATCCTCTCCCTTTCCGTTGTTCGTGTGTACTGCAAAATCTGCGGACATACCCATGCATTACTGCTTT
>ENA-OPYU01000837-OPYU01000837.1-human-gut-metagenome-genome-assembly--contig:-NODE-837-length-11508-cov-5.445304_pt1 | contig 11508 bp, 12 predicted proteins | sample MGYA00242637_ERZ504482 | MGnify/ENA primary metagenome ERZ504482 (study PRJEB26092, sample SAMD00036237) | human gut metagenome | host: Homo sapiens | study: EMG produced TPA metagenomics assembly of...
AAAGTCCCAGTAGTAGTAAAAAATGATCAAGACGTTTTTAAAAAAGCTCTTTGTCTTTTTTTAAAAGCTCTTGATCTTTTTTAAAAAAACGTCCTTATCTTTGATGTAGAATTTTATTTGAGACATATAAGATTTCACATACGTCTATATAATTCTATACAGATATACGTACAAAAATTCCATTTTCTGATATGAGAAAAAGCAGTGTGTCCATTACAGTTCTCATATTTTTACAGGTGATCCTAGTTGTAGTAGAAAATTAAAAAAACTTTGCTCAGGTAATCGAAGGTGAAATACCAAAAATAAAAATAACTATGAAAAAAGGCGAAGAGAGGTAGCTCTCTTCGCCTTACTACTATACAAATAATTTCAGCTTTTCTTCTTTACTTAACAAAGTTCAAACCAATCTCCACTTTAGTAGTAGATTCTATGATCTCAGGAAAAGCTTTCAACATTGGCTCAGCTAAACCAGCCATATCACCGAAATCAGGGTCTTTTTTCATCAATTCCACCAGCATAGCAACCACTTCTTCGTCTGACAGCAAAGGAACAACCAGTGTTTTCAACAAAGGCAACAGTAATTCTGTATTCAGATATACACTTAAAGCATCCTCTGTTTGTTCAAAAGCTACAGGTACACCATTCACTAACATAGGATACAACATTTGAATGGCCTGCTGGATAACTATCTGAATATCAACAGCTCTCCCTGCATTATTGACAGCAGCGATGATAGCAGCAGGATTCAGAAACACCTTTATCTGATTGTCATTCTCTACTACGTATTGAGCCAAGTTTACAGGAGACTTCGTCCATTCTGTACCACCATTAGCAGCATCTTTATAAGTAGCCACGATGTTACCGTCTTCCATGAAAGTGACATCCTGCAAAACTGTTCCCAACATATCAGTAGCGGAAACTTTATTTTCTGCTCCAACAGCAATCAGCGGCATGCGTAATGCGATTTTCAAAACCGACTCAACCGGTATTTCAAAAGAACCGAAAAGAGGAATTCCTTTTTCTGACTCCCATACCAGACGAACAGGATCCTGCTCTTCTACTTCCTGGTTATACGGTTTCAACTTCCAAGTCATTCCAGCCAGTTTCGCATTCTTCAATTTCACTTCACTCAAAGCCAGCTCCATAGCTCCGGCTGAAACCTCACCTTTATAAGAGAAAGTACAATAATCTGTTTCTGATGTACCGGCAAAAGAACATTGATCACCATTGATAGTCAAATCAACCGGCAAGGTAACCACCGGACTTCCTGGTAACACACCGGGAGCAGTAGGCATCGATACCTCTTCACGAGCTGCAGCACTCTTTGCTTTCCCCAAGATGCCATTTAAGTCAAATTCCCCTTCCAAACGTAGAGTTGCCTTCTGAGCATTGGTTGCATCGGGAGTAAAAGTAACTTTCTTACCCAGCATCGGCGCACCATTATATGTAAGTTGCAAACCGTTTTCACCAGTAAAAGTTGTCTGAGGCACAGGATTTACCACTTTTTCATCATCATCACTACACGATGCAAACAATGTCACCGAACAAATCACTGTAAACAGGTAATAAAATAAATTTTTTTTGCATTGTCTAATTATTCTTTAAATAGTATTTGTCATCAACAAACAAAAGGCAGAAACCTTTCCTTGCAAGCTCCTACCTTTTTTTATTTCTCCTTAACCCGATTATTTAGTTCCTTCAAATTCCACTTTCAACGTGTTAAGTGCCGGTACATTGGTGATATTGATATCAATATCCAGTTCTTTGGCATCCACCTCACCTGTAATAGAAATAGGCAATTCAATGTTCCCCAAAGCTGCCACAGTCAAAGTAGCCTGTCCATTCAGGTCAAAATCATCCCCTTCTCTATCCAAAGCAACTTTGCACTCTGCACTAATGTCACCAATTGTCAATCCACTGAATTTAAAATCTTTCAATTCCACTTTCACTGTATTGGCATCTACCTTAGTTACAAAGATAGAAGTGCCAGGAATTGATTGATTCAACACTTCCAATTGGCCAGTGAAAGTACCCACCACCTGATCAATAGTCAATCCTGTTACCTCATCGTCATCATCGCTACAAGATGCGAACAATGCCACTGAGCAGATCATTGCAAACAGGTAATAAAACAAATTCTTTTTCATTGTTTAGTTAATTTAATTTATACTCGAAAAATCGTGCAAATATAATAAAAAGTTAAGCGTATAACTATTTTTATCGAAAATTAGGACACATTTTACGTAATTTAGAACATTATTCCGGCAACATCACTACCCCCAGCTTCTTCTTTCCATCCATCTTCACTATCAATGGTTTATCAAACCGTACATGACGAATGAACCTGGTTTCTTCAATAGCCGGCCGGGTATCCAGTACCTCTTGGTTATAGATACCATCCTTCATATAGGCATTGATTGTGAAATAACCGACTCCGAAGGAAGTCAGATTCTGAAAGAAGTGAGTTCCCTGACTAGGATCCACACGATAATTAGTCAGCCCCGCCTCCACAATGACACGTGCGGCCGAAATATGGGGCCATTTCACAGGAATGCCCAGCCACGAATCGCTGCTTCCCCAGCGTCCCGGACCTACCAATATATAATGTTTCCCTTCATCCAAGAATTTACGGTTCATCTTTTCTATTTCATAAGCAATGGTCGGATTATTGGAAGCAGTATAACCATCTGTTTTCACATAAATCACATCCTGAATGTCCTCCATAATGCCATGCCCCAGTGAATTATTACTCTTTAAAAGAACATCCTTATCCTTAATAAGGTTCAAATCCTCCTCAAGATTGGCTTTCACATCGACCATCGGACGAATCTGCAATAAATAGAAAGTACCATTCTTCTTTTGCTGGTTCAATGTCACAGCAAACTCTATCTCAACAGGACGCCTCATCTCACTTTGCCCGTATTCCTGTACCAATTGCAAAATACGAGGCAAAGGAAATACATCATGTTGCAACACATTGGCAAATGTTATCACCTTCCGGCCTCCCGGATAAATTCCGTCACGGATAATCATATCATACGGATCATACGTGGAAGCAATGAAAGTTAAGGCTCCATCATTATCAGCTTCTTTCACCGGAAGCTTCAACAAATTAAAACCGTCATCCAAAGAAAAGTTATGCCCCGTATTCTTCAAATCAAGCGCATAAAACTGAGTCTGCGTCTCACGAAGAGCAATTTCCATCTCACTAGTCTGCAACACTTGGTTAGGATGATAAGGACACACCCTCAGAGTCAGCCCTCCGTCTACAATATATTTACCCAGCCCCAAAGCAAGACTCACAGTTCCCTCTTCGGCTTTTTCATCTCCTATGGGGTAGTAGTTGAGCGAACGTGCCACCCCCGAAATAGAAGGATAAAAACGGTCACCATACTGTGTACCGACCACCTGTTGCAAAATAACAGCCATCTTCTCCTGGTCTATCACATTGCTGGTTGCCTGCATATACGCCTTGCTGTCTCTGAAGAAAACAGAAGCATACACCCCTTTTATGGCATCGCTCAACATACGGAGCATCTCATATTTATCATCTAAATAAGGAATCATATAAGTAGAATATATTCCAGCAAAAGGCTGATAATGAGAATCTTCAAGCAAGCTAGAGGAACGGATGGCTATAGGCGATTTCACCACATCAAAGAAAGCAAAGAAATCTTCCACCAGACGGTCGGGCAACTTGGCACGAAGAAAAGCCTTCAATATCGTGTCATCATCCGCATCACTCAATGCTACTTGATATAGGCTGTTGGTATCCATGAATTCATCAAAGATATCTGTACAAAGCACCACCGTTTTAGGAATGACTACCGTCGCATTTTCAAACTCATCAAATTCCACGTGACGCTTTACCATATTGTCTATAAAAGCCAAACCACGTCCTTTCCCCCCCAATGACCCCTCACCGATACGGGCAAAATTAGAATAACGGTCAAAACGATCACGTTGGAACACAGCCACCACACCTTGATTCTTCATCTTACGGTACTTCACAATAGCCTCAAAGATTATACGGCGATGAGCATCAATATCCTGCAAAGAATCCCAAGTTATCTGCTTTAAAAACTCGGCAGGTGGAAACATGGCACGAGAATACAGCCAGCGGGATACGTGATTACGACTGATATGGTAAAGAAGAGATTCTTTAGGAATAGCAAAAATAACATTCTGTAATTCCTTCAAATTATGAACACGGGCCACTTCTTCCAATGTATCGGGATTACGGAAAATGAAATCCCGAAACCAAATCATCAGACACAATTTCACGCAAGTCTATATTCATCTTCTTGGAATTCTTATCCACAAAGCTAGCACCATACCGGGAAGCATACACCTTGTTGTCTACCTCGGCCGACTGTAAAATAAGAGGAACAAACGGATCCCTGGAACGTATCTCCGCCAGCAATTTAATACCTGCCATTGGATCCACCACACCACCACGCGGGTAACGTGCATCCGTAATCACACCTAATACATTATTTTGATATTTATTATATAAATCCATCGCCTCCTCGTAAGTACGTGCCAATACAATTTTGGGACGTCCCCGCATACGCAATGTACGCTGGTGAGCATTCAAAGCCTCTGTGGCAAATTCCTGACTTTGCTTCAACACAAATTTATATAAGTTAGGCAACACGGAAGAATAGAACCGGATGGAATCTTCCACCAATAAAATCATCTGCACTCCCACCTCTTTAATATCATGTTCCAAATTCATCTTATCTTCTATCAGCTTGATGATAGATACTAACAGGTCCGTATTTCCCCAACCAGCAGAACACATATTCAAAAATGCTCAGATCCTCATGCTCCATACGTGCCGTAATACCATGCGAGAACGGGGTCAGTACCACCAGCGGAATATGAGGGTATTGTTCTTTTATGCTGCGTGCAATCTCAAATGTATCACTGTTATCAGATCCGGGCATACAAATCACCAAATCAAATGTAGTATTCTCCAATTGCTTCCAGGCAGCCTCCTCAGTAGAAACTTGTGTAAAACGCGGCGGATAGCGAAGACTGAGGTTCATATATTCATTAAATATCTTCTCATCTATACGCCCGTCATCCTCCAACATAAAAGCATCATACGGATTTGCTACCAAAAGAACATTAAAAATCCGTTTGGTCATGAGGTTTACAAACGAGGTATCCTTGAAATACAACTGATTTAATTTTAACTTGCTGAGCATGGTTATTCGATTTACATGGATAATGTAATAGCAAAATACGTCAATAATATTGTTTTATGCAACTTATTCGCAATAAAAAAGAACTTTTGGGTAGAGTGGTCTTACCACAACGATTAACTTTTTATCACCACCAAACTAAAATTTAGCCCAAAATATTTTGCCAATTCACCAAAAAACATACCTTTGCATCAGAAATGATTTTCATTTTGTCAAAACCTTAAATGCATAATAATTATGGATATTAATCAAATCATGACCTCCCTGGAGGCAAAACACCCTGGTGAATCAGAGTACTTGCAGGCTGTAAAAGAAGTCCTGCTTTCTATTGAGGATATATACAATCAACATCCGGAATTTGAGAAAGCGTCCTTGATTGAGAGATTGGTGGAACCCGACCGTATCTTTACATTTAAGGTGCCTTGGGTAGATGATAAAGGAAAAGTACAGGTAAACTTAGGTTACCGCGTTCAATTCAATAATGCGATCGGCCCGTACAAAGGCGGTATCCGTTTCCATGCTTCTGTAAACCTCTCCATTCTGAAATTCTTAGGATTTGAGCAAACATTCAAAAATGCACTGACCACATTGCCTATGGGCGGTGGTAAAGGTGGCTCCGATTTCTCACCACGTGGTAAGAGCGATGCTGAGATCATGCGTTTCTGCCAAGCATTCATGCTTGAATTGTGGCGCCACGTAGGTCCTGATATGGATGTTCCTGCCGGTGACATCGGTGTAGGTGGCCGTGAAGTAGGATATATGTTCGGTATGTATAAAAAGTTAACCCGTGAATTTACAGGTACCTTCACTGGTAAAGGCTTGGAATTTGGCGGTTCGTTAATTCGGCCTGAAGCAACCGGTTTTGGTGGTCTTTACTTCGTAAACCAAATGCTGAAAGCAAAAGGAATTGATATTAAAGGTAAAACGGTAGCTGTTTCCGGTTTCGGTAATGTAGCTTGGGGTGCCGTGACTAAAGCAACTGAATTAGGCGCAAAAGTAGTCACGATCTCCGGACCCGACGGCTATATTTATGATCCGGACGGTGTAAGTGGCGATAAAATTGATTATATGTTGGAATTACGTGCGTCAGGCAATGATATCGTAGCTCCATACGCAGAGAAATATCCAAACTCAACATTCGTTGCCGGACGTCGTCCGTGGGAAGTTAAAGTAGATATTGCACTTCCGTGTGCAACTCAAAACGAATTAAACGGCGAAGATGCTTGTAATTTAATCAAAAAATTCCGTTCTTTGCATTGGAGAAATTTCTAATATGGGTTGTACTCCGGAAGCAATTGATGCGTTTATTGAAAACAAACTAATGTATGCACCAGGTAAAGCCGTAAATGCCGGAGGTGTAGCTACCTCAGGTTTGGAAATGAGTCAAAATGCGATGCATATGAGTTGGAGTGCACAAGAAGTAGATGATAAGTTACATCAAATTATGTATGGTATTCATGAACAATGTGTGAAATATGGTACTGAACCTGATGGATATATCAACTATGTAAAAGGAGCAAATATTGCAGGCTTTATGAAAGTAGCTCATGCCATGATGGCCCAAGGAATTGTTTAAAAGCATTCTATTAGCATAAAAATATCTCGTTTAGTTGTATTTGTATTTTGTATTGTAGCTTGCGCTGCCCGCCTGTGAAGGTATGGCAGCGTTTTTTTATGGTATATCCAATCTTTTTTATACATTTGTAGCTTCAAGTAAACGTATGTAAAATTTAAGTTATGGAAATATTACAACTAGATGGCCTTGAACCTCAATTATTTAATTTAATTGGACCATTGGCTATGAATCCTAAAGTCCTGAGGGCAAATAACAATTATCCCTTTAAAACGACCGAACGTTTTCAATGGTACATTGCTGTCGAAGATAGTGACGTAACCGGTTTTGTCCCTGTAGAGCAGAAAAGTGGCGGTTATGTTATTAACAACTACTATGTCCATAACGATGATCAGGAAGTGTTAGCTGGATTGTTGGAAGCAGTAAAGCCTAAAAACAATTTGTATGCAATTGTTCAAACCAAACACGAAGCAATTTTTTTCCAACTGTGGTTTTCAAACCGAACACCGCTGGACTAATTATATTAAAATGATTTACAACACGAACAAAAATGAATAATAAAAGAACTAAAGGGGAAAATGTTTATCAACTCGTTCAAAAGAGGCTCAAATTCTTATTCAACGAATTTGATAATATCTATGTTTCTTTTTCTGGAGGAAAAGATAGTGGTGTCTTGCTCAATTTATGTATCCAATATATCAGAGAGCATAATCTGGACAGGAAAATCGGAGTATACCACATGGACTATGAAGCACAGTATCAAATGACCACAGAGTATGTGGAACAAACGTTCAGAGAAAATCAGGATATATTGGAAATCTACCATGTCTGTGTCCCTTTCAAAGTAGTGACTTGTGCTTCTATGTTCCAAACTTATTGGCGCCCTTGGGACGAAAGCATGCACGCCCACTGGGTAAGGCCTATGCCTAAAAACTGTTATAAGAAAGAAGATTTCCCATTCTACAATGAGGAAATGTGGGACTACACCTTCCAAACTTCATTCGCCTCGTGGTACCATAAAAAGCATGATGCAGTACGCACTTGCTGCCTGGTTGGCATCCGAACTCAAGAGAGCCTAGACCGATGGAGAACTATTCACGGTAACAATCGTCTGAACAGCTATCACAACCTGATGTGGACCCGCAGACTAGGATACGATTTATACAATGCCTACCCTATCTATGACTGGACTACCGAAGATATATGGACAGCATACGCCCGTTTCAAATGGCCATTCAACCAAATGTACGAGCTTTATTATAAAGCCGGAGTACCTTTGGACAGACAACGTGTAGCCAGTCCGTTCCTCAGCACAGCACAGGAAACCTTGAAATTGTACAAAGCCATCGATCCCAATACTTGGGGGAGAATGTTAGGCCGAGTAAACGGAGTAAACTTTACCGGAATCTATGGTGGAACCCGTGCCATGGGATGGCAAAACATCAAATTACCAGAAGGCTACACATGGAAAGAGTATATGTACTTCCTGTTAGATACGTTACCCGAAGAAACCAAACAGTCTTATTTGGAAAAACTAAGAGTAAGCCGGGAATTCTGGAAATACAAGGGAGGATGCCTAGATTTATCAACTATACGCAAGCTAACTGATTTGGGCATAAAATTCTACGTACAAAAGAAAACAAACTACAAGACAGACAAACTTCCTGTTCAAATGGATTATCTAGACGATATAGACATCGCAGAGTTCAAAGAAATCCCCACTTATAAACGTATGTGTATTTGCATTCTGAAAAATGACCATGTATGTAAATATATGGGATTTGCCCTAACTAAAAAAGAAAAGTTAAGAAGAGACAGAGTGATGCAGAAATATAAAAACATTATCAGATGAAAGAAGAATTCGAAAGTCCTGTGTATCACGTGCACAGAGTACCGGTGGAAAAGGTACGTGCCAACAGTTATAATCCAAACCACGTAGCTGCTCCTGAAATGAAGTTGCTGGAATTAAGCATTTGGGAAGATGGCTATACTATGCCTTGTGTATGTTATTATATTCCCGATGAAGATATATATGAACTGGTAGACGGGTATCATCGTTATTGTGTGCTTAAAACTTCAAAATCGTGTGTTCGAACGAGAAAAAGGTTTACTTCCCGTGGTCGTTATAGAAAAAGACCTTTCAAACAGAATGGCAAGCACTATCCGCCACAACCGCGCCCGCGGCACTCACAGCATTGAATTGATGGTAGATATCGTGGCAGAACTGACCAAAGCCGGAATGAGTGACGAATGGATAAAAAAGAATATTGGTATGGATGCCGACGAACTTTTACGACTCAAACAGATATCCGGCTTAATGGAACTCTTTGCTGACAGGGAATTCACAATACCTGAACCATAAAGCAATTTTCATTAATACATTATTCAGTTGAAATATAACTCATTAATAATAGGATTGTCGGTCCTAGCTTTGCAAAGCTGCACCGACAATCTTGTTTATACAGGGGCCGATATCGAGGTAGTACTCACAGGCAATACATACAAAGCAGCTTTCACAGAAAGCTCCCCTGTTTCCACTTTTAACTCCGGCAATCAAATCCTGCTGAATGCTTCCGGCAGTCTTCAAATAGACAACAGAATTCTGACTTATATGGACAACCAATGGAAAGCAGAAATGAATTTAGCTGGAGTGACATAACAGGAAAAACAAATATTACGGCGCTATATCCTGTCTATCCTGATTTGGACTATATCCAAGAAAATCTTTATAAAAACAATTCGTTGGAAGACATACTGTATGTCAAGGATGAATTTCCAGCCGGAAATTCCATCCATTTACAGTTCAAACATTTATTTTCTCTTCTGACACTGTATTTGGACAGAGATTTACAGACCAATCTTCAGAAAATAGAAATAACATGTCCTGCTGTTTCCTCTATTATCCCAAAAATCCGCTGAAATAGTTCCAGCGGATAATGAAACACATACGACTACTATTGCCCAAGTTTCTCCTTCCGGAAATTATTCGTTTATAGTCCCTCCTGTCAAAAAACATGGTCATCGCCATAAATATGGTGACGAATGGAAAGAAATATACAACACAACTAGAAACAAAGTCTTTTACTGGTAACAAAGAATATACTTATCACTTAAAGACATCTGAAAAAACTCCGGGAATTATTACTGCCGAAGATTGGATTGCGTTCAGCCAACTTATTAATAGCAATACATTTACCCAATACAAAGGAAAAACATTGGACGATTTCGGAGAAACGATGAATGGAATAACCATTTATTATTTATTGAATGACATTGATTTTAAAGATGTGGATTGTACTGAGTTAAAGCAAATAGGATATGCCCAAACAAACTATTACTTTTCCCAAATCTTTGACGGACAAAATCACACCCTTTACAATATACCTATCAATTCCAGCAATGGCACCACAGGTGTATTCGGAGCTGTCAATATCACCGGCATAGTTAAAAATCTTCATATCGAATCCAGCAAAGTATCTATCACATCAAAAAGCAAGAGCACAGCAGAAGGTACAAGCATTTTAGTCGGACGCAATAAAGGCAAAATACTAAATTGTTTCGTTAAAGAGTGCCAAATTACAGCCAATCCAACCAAAACGAACCAATCAGCCAATACAGGAGGCATAGCAGGAACTTCAACAGGGGAAATCACCAATTGCTATGTTACCAACACCCAAATCGTTTATGACGCAGATTCAAAAATAAAAGCAGAACCAGCCGGCGGAATAGCAGGTTCCATCCAAACTCAAGGTTTGATAACAAACTGCTACTCTGCCAACAACATAATAAAGAACAGAGAAAGTTACAATGGTGGAATATGCGGAAAGGCTTTGGATGGAGCGCACATTGAAAATTGTTATGTCTATAACATAGATCTAATTACGACCAAAGGATTATTTGCAGGTATAGCTGCCAACTCTTTCTTCATCCACAACTACTATGATAATGCAAAAATAACCTTTATCGGAAAAAATAACAGTGGGAATCAGTTGTCTAAAAATGCCCAATACACAGGTACTTTTATGAATAAGGAAAACATTCCTATCTACCAGCTTCTCAACCAATGGATAAATGAAACCGCTCCTACCCTTTATCCCGGTTACCTCTTTACCCGATGGACTGATGGAGGAGAAAATCTTCCTGCCGTTTTCATTTCAGAAACACAAAAAAGTAAGTGAACTTCGCGAGACAAGTAAGTCCACTTGCTTTGCCATTTAAGCCCACTTACTTTGCTCACGAAGTTCACTTACCTTTTTCAAAGATTCTATACAAATTAAAAGCCGCTTTCTCATTTCACAGGAAAAAACGGCTTTCATATAAAATTATAGTTTGTTCTTATTAAAGAGCACCTACTTCATGCAAAGCAGCATTAGTCTTGCGAACAGCAGCAGCACTTGCAGCAAATTTAGCTTTTTCTTCTTCGTTCAAAGGCAATTCAACGATCTTTTCAATACCGTTCTTACCCAAGATTACAGGCACACCACAGCAAATATCTGATTCCCCATATTCACCTTCCAAATAAACTGAACAAGGAACCATCTTACCTTGGTTGTGGATAATAGATTCAACAACAAATGCACCAGCTGCACCCGGAGCATACCATGCAGAAGTACCCAGCAACTTAGTCAAAGTAGCACCGCCTACCATAGTAGCAGAAGCAACTTCCTGCAATTTTTTCTTCAGACAAGAAGTTAGAAACAGGCATACCTTTGTAAGTAGCAAAAC
>ENA-OPYU01000838-OPYU01000838.1-human-gut-metagenome-genome-assembly--contig:-NODE-838-length-11482-cov-3.959225_pt1 | contig 11482 bp, 15 predicted proteins | sample MGYA00242637_ERZ504482 | MGnify/ENA primary metagenome ERZ504482 (study PRJEB26092, sample SAMD00036237) | human gut metagenome | host: Homo sapiens | study: EMG produced TPA metagenomics assembly of...
TTTTAAAAATGGCATCAGCAAGAATATTATAATCTTCTGGTGTAGAAGCAAATTTCCCCAGGATATAGTCTCCTTTAAATTTTCCGATTACATTTCCAAAATCAAAATAATATTCTTGTATTTCATCTTAAGTTCCTCCCTGTATTTTATACTGCCTGTTTTATATTTTTTATAAACACTATTATAGCCTTATAGATAGAAGGAATCAATATATGAATGATAAATAACATGTCAATATAAGTATGATTAATAGAAGAATGTCAGGTTTTTGTGAGATTGACAATCATCGGGAAAGTGTATATGATTTTCGGTAGGACTGTAAAAGGAAAGAGAGATTATTATGGAAATCAGTATACTTTTAATGGAACAGATCGCAGAACTGTTTCTTATGATCCTGATGGGATATATTATTGTAAAGACAGGATTGTTAAAGGGAGATGACAGCAAAGTTATTTCTAAAATTGTATTATATCTTGTTATCCCGTGTGTGATCATCAATGCATTTCAGGTGGATTATACGAGTGAAAAGGTGAAGGAACTTTTGCTGGTATTTGCAGCGTCGGTATTATTACAGGTTATATTACTGGCAGCAGTGTGGGGTGTTGGAAAGGTATTGAAACTAAATGAAGTAGAGATGACATCCATCTATTATTCGAATTCGGGCAATTTGATCGTACCGCTGGTGACTTTTATTCTGGGAAAGGAATGGGTATTATACGGTTGTGTGTTCATGAGTGTCCAATTGGTATTTCTGTGGACGCATGGCAAGAATACGATCAGCCGGGAAGGAAAGTGGGACTGGAAAAAACGATTGTATTCAATATCAATATGATCTCGGTATTTGCCGGAGTTGTGCTGTTTTTTACCAGGATCAGGCTTCCGGAAATTGTAAATCAGACCTTAAGTTCTGTGGGCAGTATGATCGGTCCGGCAAGTATGATCGTAACGGGGATGCTGATCGCAGAGATGAATCTGAAGAGTATATTTGAAAATGTGAAAGTGTATTTTATTTCATTTCTGAGACTGGTCGTGATACCTGTGATATCATTGATGATTTTAAAGATAAGCGGGCTTATGAACATACATTCGGATGGAAAGAAATTACTGCTTATCGTATTTCTTGCGGTGATCACACCGTCTGCTTCAACGATCACACAGATGTGTCAGGTGTATGGAAATGATTCGAAATATGCCAGTGCGATCAATGTTATGACGACATTGTTATCCATTGTGACAATGCCACTCATGGTGCTCTTGTATCAGACTGTGATGTAGAAGAGAGTATAGATGAAAGGCGTGTATTTGTATATAGTTGATGAAGAAAATTATCTGTTTTCTGATTGAAAGCGAACCAAAGGTAAGATACAATGGAGATATGAAGGAGGGGAGCAGAAGATGGCAGAATTACTTACAGCGGCGACACCGATATCCTATTATCTCGTTGCAGTAAATATTATTGCATTTATTTTATATGGAATGGATAAAGCGAAAGCAATGCATCATCAGTGGAGGATCAAAGAGGCAGTGCTGATAGGGATTGCGTTTGTCGGCGGTGCATTTGGTGCGTTTGCAGGAATGATTGTATTTCATCATAAGACAAGAAAGATGAAATTCCGAATCTTAGTTCCAATCGCTATTATCATCTGGCTGACCCTTGGCGGATTTTTGGCAGAACGTGATGTGGTAGGACTGACGAAGACAGACCGGCCAAAGAATGAATACAACGGCACAGAGATCACACCGTATCATAGCAGTGTGGATAAAGATGGTGACGGTACGGATGATCAGACCGATATTTTGAAGAATGCATTGGTTTATGTGAAGAAGCGGCCGGTTTACAAGAGCAGATATTATCAGACTGGTTATCCGGATGACAGATATGGTGTCTGTACAGATGTTGTCGGATATGCGCTTAAGAAGAGCGGATATGACCTGCGGGAACTGGTAGACAAAGATATCAGAAAGAATTCGAAGGATTATGATATCGATGAGCCGGATAAAAATATTGATTTCCGAAGAGTAAAGAACCTGAGAATATATTTTGAACATACAGCGACCAGTCTGACCACGGATGTAAATGACATTGAACAATGGCAGGGCGGCGACATTGTAGTGTTCAAGAATCATATCGGGGTAATTTCTGACAGACGGAATGTGGAAGGTGTACCATATGTGATTCATCATAATGATCCGTATCAGAAGAATTATGAGGAAGATATCCTGCAGGAGAGAACGGATATTGTCGGTCATTTCAGAATATCGTAATGGCAAAGCACTGTGAAATATTACCAAATTTCGCAGTGCTTTTTGCGCATTTTCAATATGTCTTTTATGACAAATCTTTTAATAATAAAGACTGTTTGTCTGGTTTAGTATTCTCAGCAATTACATCACGGACATTCTGCATACGCATGTCCAGGTCGGCACTGATCTGTGCACAGGCAAGCATCTCATCCTCCAGATATTTTGCTTTGTCAGCCGGGATATCTTTCTTGTAACGCAGCTTATGTTCCAGGCTTGCCCAGAAATCCATGGCAATCGTACGAAGCTGTACTTCTACAGTCATGTTACGTTTTCCGTCCTGTAAAAAGATTGGTACACTGACGATCAGATGAAGGCTGCGGTATCCGCCCGGTTTTGGATTTTTGATATAGTCTTTCTTCTCAAGAAGTGTGATGTCATCCTGAGAAAGCAAACAGTCCGCAAGCATGTAGATATCATCCGGAAAAGAGCAGATGACACGGACGCCGGCAATATCATGGATATTTTCTTCAATAGAAGAAAGGGTGAGAGGTATGTCTTTTTTACGGATCTTTTTAATCAGGCTTTCCATGGATTTGACGCGGGACTTGATATCCTCGATCGGATTGCGGTCATATTCCAGGGAATACTGTTCGTTTAATACTTTGAATTTCGTCTCTACTTCCATGATGGCACATTGATAATAGGACATCTGTTTTTCTATTGGTTTCATATTTTTATTAACAAAATCCAGAAATTCGTCAGACATCAGACTGTTTCTGACGAAGCGTTCTTTGCGTTGTTCGATAAATGTCTCAAGGGGTCTCATGTTGCATTTCTCCTTTCATTATCCAAAAATATTTTAGCATATCTGTAGTTGAAATTCTATCAACAGATAGGTGTGTTTATGGGAGAATGCGACAATGTAAAAGAATTGTAGCAAGTTGTACAAAATCAAGTCCAATTGTCGGATATATTCACAGTTAAAATTTTTCGTGGTAAGATAAATGACACAACGTAAGATATAAAGAAATAAATCATAAGGAAGTGTAAGTTTATGAATTCCAGATACAAAGGAATATTTTTCATTACATTATCGGCGTTATCATTTGCATTCATGAATGCTTTCGTAAGGTTATCCGGTGATCTGCCTTCGGTACAGAAGAGCTTTTTCAGAAATCTGGTAGCTTTTTTTCATTGCGCTGATCATGATCATAAGAAGTAAGGACGGATTTAAAATCGAAAAGGGAAATCTGAAATATATGATTCTGCGTGCGACATTCGGTACGGTGGGAATCTTGTGTAATTTCTATGCGGTGGATCATCTGGTGCTGTCGGATGCATCGATGCTGAATAAGATGTCGCCGTTTTTGTAATTATCTTTTCATTTTTATTGCTGAAAGAAAAGATGAGTCCGGCACAGGCACTGGCGGTTGCGGGTGCATTTATCGGAAGCTTATTTGTAATCAAACCGACATTTACGAATATGGCACTGGTACCGTCACTGATCGGACTGTGCGGTGGGATCTGCGCAGGTATTGCTTATGCGATGGTGCGTATCCTGGGGCAGAGAGGACAGAAAGGTTCTTCGGTTGTAATCTTCTTCTCAGGATTCTCGTGTGTGGTTACACTGCCATATCTGCTTCTGGATTTTCATCCGATGAGCGGCCTGCAGATCTTAACGCTTCTGGGAGCGGGACTTGCGGCTGCAGGCGGCCAGTTCGGAATCACGGCGGCTTATTATCATGCACCGGCGAAAGAGATATCCATTTATGATTATTCGCAGATCATCTTTTCGACGATTCTGGGCTTCTTTCTGTTTGGACAGGTACCGGATAGGTATAGCGTGCTGGGGTATGTGATCATATGTGCGATGGCGCTTTGGATGTTTGTGTATAATAAGAACCGGGATTAAACACAAAAACGATTTAATAATTCAGCTTTTCTGGAATCAAAAGTTTTCCGAATCTGTTCGTTGGTTTTTACCGGTGGATACTCTAGAAAAAACGAAGGAGGTTACTTTATGCAGGCACAAGTAAAAACGTGGGGGAATAGTCAGGGGATTCGCATTTCAAAGGAAATATTAAAAGCTGCAAATATAAGAGCTTCTAAGACTGGTATTACAAACTGTTATTACATTTTACAATAATTATGTTGACTTATAGAAAATCCATGATATGATTCAAATGTTAGATTTAGGAAATGGTAATTTTATGAAGGAAAACAAGGGGTAAAAAAGATGAATTATAACAAGATTGTACAGGGGATCCTGGACATCGGAGAAGCGATGCTTCAAAGTGGTGCAGAGAATTTCCGTTTGGAAGACAGCTTTTACCGCATGTGCAGAAGCTATGGATTTAAGAGATCGGATGTATTTGTCATTCCGAGTAATATACAGGTGACGGTGGAAACACCGGAAGGCGAGATTATTACACAGATACGTCATATCGAGTCGTCGGAGCCGAATTTTGACCAGCTGGATTATCTGAATAATCTGTGCAGATATGTCTGTCAGCATACACCGGATGAAAATGAGATGCGTGAGAAGTATCTGGAAGTTATCAATCGTGAACCACAGAAGCGTATCACAAGATATGCGGCAGGAATCATGGGTGGAACAGGATTTGCTGTATTTTTCGGGTGTAACCTCCGGGATGCGGTCATTGCATTTATAGTATCGGTGATGATCGTTGCAGTCGGTGACTGGCTTGCGAAGCGTGAAAGCAACTTACTGGTTTACAATGGTATTCTTGCGTTTATATCAGAAGTGATTATTATCGGAGCTTTGAAGATGGGAATTGCAGAGCATCCGGACCGTATTATGATCGGTATTGTCATGCTTCTGATCAGTGGACTGAGTACAACGAACGGAATCAGGGATCTTCTTCAGAGAGACTTCATTTCCGGATTCATTAATATTATGAATTCGTTCCTTGGAGCAGCGGGAATTGCATTTGGAATTGGTCTGGCAATCATATTATTCCACGAGGGATATTCCGATCATTTTATCCTGAATCACAGTGTACCGATCCAGCTGCTCTCCTGCACGGTTGCATGTACGGGATTTGCATTATGGTTCAAGATCCGTGGAAAACAGGTATGGTATAACAGTATCGGAGCATTTTTTACATGGGCAATCTATGTTGCAGTATATGCAGTAAAACCGAGTAACTTCATGGCAACCATGATTGCAGCAGGATTTGTTGGATTTTATGCATTTATCATGTCCAGAGTAAATAAAGCACCTTCAACCATCTTTTTGACTGCATCGGTATTCCCGCTGATCCCAGGACCGAATCTGTACTATGTAATGTACGGGTGTGTCAGCCAGGATCCGCAGATGGTTTTTGATGAGACGATTATTCTTCTGGCGACTTGCCTTGCAATTGCATTCGGATTTATCATCGTAGATGTGGCATCCAGAAGTATCATGCATGCAATGAAGAGAGAATATCATATCGGTAAAAGCGCATTGAATCTTCCGCTGATCGGTGGAAAGAAATAATAATTGAAATCTATGAATTATGAAAAGTTAGTACAGGGAATCCTGAATATAGGAGAAGCAATGTTACAGTGCGGGGCGGAAATTTTCCGGGTAGAAGACAGCCTGTACCGTATGTATAAGAGCTATGGTTTCGTAAAATATGATGTATATGTGATTCCAAGTAATATACAGGTGACGGTGGAGTCGCCGGAAGGTGAGATTCTCACACAGATCAGGCATATAGAGTCTACAGGGGCAGATTACGACAGGCTGAATTATCTGAATGCCCTGTCACGGTATGTCTGTGCATATAATCCGGATGACAAAGAACTGGTCAGGCGCTATAAAAAAGTAATTGCACGGCCGGATCAGAGTGAACTGATCACAGGAATCGCACAGATTACAGGTGGAACGGCGTTTACCGTATTCTTCGGCGGGGATATGCAGGATGCAGTTGTTGCATTGATTGTCTGCCTGATGATCGTTCTGGCAGGCAGATGGCTTGGTAAGCGGGAGGGCAACCCGATGATCTACAATCTGATCCTTGCATTCTTATCGGAGGTTGTGATCATCAGTGCTGCCAGGATCGGATTGGGAGATCATCCGGACCGTATCATGATAGGAATTATCATGCTGTTGGTCAGTGCACTTGGTGTGATCAATGGGATACGTGATGTGATGCAGAGAAACTTTATATCCGGAGCACTGGAAGTAATGAATTCAATGCTTGGTGCGTTTGGCATTGCTTCCGGGATCGCACTTGCAATGCTGTTGATGGGAAATATATCGGCAGAAGGATTTGATGTGAATAAAAATACCGTGATTCAGCTGATTTCCTGTACGATAGGCTGTATCGGTTATGCAAGCTGGTTCAAAATACGGGGAAAGAAAATCCTGTATTCCGGTGTCGGGGCATTTCTGACATGGGGGATATATTTACTGGTGTATGCATGGTATCCGAATAATTTTTCCGCAATAGTAGCTGCGTCCTGTTTTGTTGCAGGATATGCATTTATTATGTCGAGAATCGATCATGCGCCGTCCACGGTCTTCCTGACCGCATCGGTCTTTCCGTTGATGCCGGGAGCAAGGCTGTATTATCTGATGTATGGTGTAGTCAGCAGAAATTTTTCAATGGCAGCAGAGCATGCACGGGTATTGCTCGAAACGTGTCTTGGTATTGCATTTGGATTTATTATTGTAGATGTGATTTCAAGAAGTATCATGCGGGCGCAGGGAAAAGAATATCACATGGGGAAAAAGTCTACAGTTATTAAAAAAGATGAAAAGTAAAGACTGTGTTACGAGCATCCGGATGATGCAGGTGAATTTTTCGGATTGACAATTTTCCATCCTTATAATATAGTAAGAGACAAAGAGAAGATCTGATGACTGACGGATAATGTGGAGTACCACAGGGAAATCAGATACTTGGTAGAAGCCGACCGTCTGGGCAGCATTTATCCTAAATAGGATGAGTGTTGTCCTTTTTTTACAACACCGGATACAGAAGAACCGGTAGTGTTGTATGAAAAGGACCGGGAATTCAAAAAAGACAACATACGATCAGGAGGAAATGAATGATGAAAACAGATATTGAGATCGCACAGGAATGTATGATGGAGCCTATCACAAAGGTGGCAGAAAAGCAGGAATTCCAGAAGAATATCTGGAACAGTATGGAAAGTATAAAGCAAAGATTGATTATAATTTTTTAAAGAAATCAGATAAAGAAGACGGGAAGCTGATTCTTGTGACCGCAATCAATCCGACACCGGCAGGAGAGGGTAAGACAACTACCACGGTAGGTCTTGCAGATGCCCTGCAGAGAATGGGGAAAAAAGCCTATGGTGGCACTTCGTGAGCCATCTCTTGGACCTGTATTCGGTATGAAGGGAGGAGCTGCGGGCGGAGGATACGCGCAGGTTGTTCCGATGGAAGATATCAATCTTCATTTTACGGGAGATTTTCATGCGATCGGAGCTGCGAATAACTTACTGGCAGCAATGATCGATAACCATATCTATCAGGGAAATGACCTGAATATTGATCCAAGAAAAATTGTATGGAAGAGATGTGTGGATATGAATGACCGTCAGCTCCGTTTCATCACAGACGGACTTGGCGGAAGGGTAAATGGTGTGCCGAGAGAAGACGGCTATGATATCACTGTTGCTTCTGAAATCATGGCAATTCTCTGCCTCTCGAAGGATATTGCAGATCTGAAAGAAAGACTCGGAAAGATTATTGTTGGTTATACTTATGGCAAGATCGCAGACCAAAAACCGGTAACAGCACATGACCTGCATGCAGAAGGTGCGATGTGCGCACTTCTGAAAGATGCTTTGAAACCGAACCTGGTACAGACACTGGAGCATACACCTGCAATCGTGCATGGCGGACCATTTGCCAATATTGCGCACGGATGCAATTCACTGACGGCGACCAGAATGGCAATGAAACTTGCAGATTATGCGATCACAGAAGCAGGATTCGGAGAAGACTTAGGGGCAGAGAAATTCCTGGATATCAAATGTCGTATGGCAGGAATCAAACCGGATGCAGTCGTGATCGTAGCAACTGTAAGAGCTCTCAAGTATAATGGCGGCGTTGCAAAACCGGATCTGAATGAAGAAAATCTGGAAGCATTAGAAAATGGAATTCCGAACTTAATGAAACATGTGGATAATATTAAGAACGTATATGGACTTCCATGTGTTGTTGCAATCAATGCGTTCCCGACGGATACCAAAGCGGAACTGGATCTTGTAGAGGAGAAATGTAAAGAGGTCGGAGTAAACGTGGCACTTTCCGAAGTATGGGCAAAAGGGCGGCGAAGGCGGTCTGAAGCTTGCAGAAGAAGTGGTACGTCTGTGTGAGGAACCAGGTGATTTCCACTATGCATATGAACTGGAAGGAACGATCGAAGATAAATTGGATCAGATCGTGCAGAAGATCTATGGCGGTAATAAAGCAGTACTTACGGCAGCAGCCCAGAAGCAGGTAAAACAGCTGACGGATCTTGGATTCGGCAACGCACCGATCTGTATGGCGAAGACACAGTACAGTCTGACCGATGATCCGAAGAAACTTGGAGCACCGAAAGACTTTGACATTACAGTCCGCAACCTGAAAGTCTCTGCGGGGGCAGGATTCATTGTAGCCCTGACAGGAGACATCATGACGATGCCTGGTCTTCCGAAGGTTCCGGCAGCAGAAAGAATTGACGTGGATGATGAAGGAAGGATCACAGGATTATTCTAAGTGTAGATAAAGTTAACAGTAAAATCCGGCGGCTTTTGTGAGGCCTGCCGGATTTTTTGACATTTTTTGACATAAGATTTACAGGATTTTGAAAAACAGCAGGAGAATATGTGCTAGAATTTCAAGTTAGTGTTATAATGCAAGGAGTCAAAAAACGGCAAGCAGGCATGGCTGCCCGGCTGTGATTTGAAAAGGAGGAATGCTTATGCGTCAATGCCCGAATTGCAAGTCTGACAATCCAGATGATGCCCGTTTCTGCAATTATTGTGGAATGCGTCTTCCCGAATCAAAAGAGGAAACATTATATAATGATCTGGAAGGACTGGAAAAAGCCCGGAAGGTAGAATTTTCCGATCAGGAGATAGCAGAGGAATCGGAGAAAGTAATTGATGAAGCGAAGAAATTATTCGAACCAGAGTGGAGCGAAGAACCGGAAGAAAATGATGGTCTGAAAAAGCAACTCACAATTCCGGAGAATCTGGATCATATGATTGAAGAAGTGACGCGGGAAGAACTGGAACAGGAACTTCACAGGAAGATCAAGCTGAGAGAACAGGATCTGAAAGAGAATGAAACTCCGGAAGAAGAACCGGTTGAAGAACCGACCAGAATGATCGGAGAGGACAGCAAAGAAGAGGCAGATGAGCCGACACGTATGTTCACAGGGGATATCGGAGATTTCATCAAGAAGAAAAAGGACTATGAAGATGTTCCGGAAGAAGATGCATATGAAGAAATTCTTCAGTCCTGGGAGAGAAAGCGGAAAGAAAAGAAGATAAAACGGGAAAAAGAAGGAAAAGATCCGAGTCGTGTGCCGCAATTTATCCGGGATAAACGTTCCTGGTCAGATATGACAACCGGACAGAAGAAAGCAGTGAAAAGAATTGCAGCAGGGATCCTTATGGTTGCTGTATTCTGTATTATAGAAGTATATCACGGTCGCCCGGAGGCGGTGGCAGAGCGCTATTGTAAGGCGTACATGCAGGAAAACTGGAAGAAGGCAGGACGTCTGTCAGATCTTCCGAAAAACGGATATGTAACGCAGGATGAATATGTAAGCTATATGAAGAAAAATGCGGTTACAGGGATTTCCGGTTATGAAATAAAAGAGACAAAGGAAAATCGTCAGACAGAGGTAGAATCCGGCGGAAAGCAGCGTGCATTTACCGTTGCATATAAGACAGAAGATAACAAAGAAAAGATGAAGACGCTTATTGTTCAAAAACAGAAAAAACGAAACCTTCTTTTTTTTACTGATTGGAAAGTATCATCAGACGAGATAGTAGCAAATGACTTTAATCTCTATCTTCCGGCAGGTTCAAAAGCCTGGATCGATGATATAAAACTGACGGAGGATTCTAAGCTGAAAGATGACTCTGACAATCTGGAACAATACAAAGTGTCATTGATTGAAGGGGAACATAAGATCAAGGTAAAAGTTCCGTGCTTCCGGATGTACCGGTCCGGGTTCCGGGCGTCAGATAAAGGAAATGCGACGATTTCCAAGATGAAGATATCGGAAAATGGGAAAAAGAAATTTAACAGAAAGATGCAGGACATCCTGGACGCATATGTGAAAGCTGCGAAGGCAGGCAAATCTTTCTCTGAAGTAGCAGGATTGTTTGAGAAGGATTCTTCCTGCAAAAAAGGAGAACAAAGAATTCTATAATGACCTGAAGAAGCAGCTCGGTTCCGGAGACGGTTATATAACGAAAGAAGTAAAACTTGATAATTATGAAGGAAAATATGTGATCAGCGGTGTAACAGGAGTGGTCAGGGGAACATTGTCCTATGATTATAAAGTTACTTTTAAAGAAGAAAATAAAAATGAGAGCCGGTCTGTGTCAGAAACAGGTGATGGCGTAGAAGATGCAGACGGAAGTTCGCAGATGAGCGCCGAATTTGTGTATCAGAATGGAAGTTATCAGCTACGTTCCGTTAATCCTGGAAATATCTGGTATAAGCAGCTGCAGTAGATTTATTCCCCAAAAGTTCTTTCAAAAAACTGCAATTAATATAGGAAAAAAGCTTGCTTTTTAAGCCTGGATATGATACGATATTTCGGGCGAATGGAAGTAGGCTTTTTTTTCATGCCTAAAATCGGGCAGCATCGCAAGCTGCCACGAAACACGTTAACTAAGAATATAAAGCGAGTGGAAGTTGTGCGTACAAGAATCACATTGGAGTGTACAGAATGCAAGCAGCGTAACTACAACATGACAAAGGATAAGAAATCTCATCCGGAAACGTATGGAAACCAAGAAGTACTGCAAGATTCTGTAAGAAACACACATTGCACAAAGAGACAAAATAATCGCCAGCAAGAAGGAGTGAATGTCGATGAGTGGTAAGAAAACTCAGAAAGAAAAGCTGGTTCAAAGGTCTGAACAGAGAGTTCAAGAAGATCGTATGGCCAGACAAGATGACAGTTGCAAAAGAGACGGCAGCGGTTGTTTCTGTATCCGTGGTCCTGGGAGCGATTATCGCAGTTGT
>ENA-OPYU01000839-OPYU01000839.1-human-gut-metagenome-genome-assembly--contig:-NODE-839-length-11479-cov-3.224630_pt1 | contig 11479 bp, 13 predicted proteins | sample MGYA00242637_ERZ504482 | MGnify/ENA primary metagenome ERZ504482 (study PRJEB26092, sample SAMD00036237) | human gut metagenome | host: Homo sapiens | study: EMG produced TPA metagenomics assembly of...
AAAAATCCGCCACCACTGCCGCCGAATCAGACATCGTCGAATACACATTTGTATTCGGAATACACGCTCTCATTCTCGTATTAAACCATGATGACGGCCCTGTCATAACGGCTGTTTTCGGATTTAGAGAAGTCAGGAAATCCGATGGATTGTTATAATCCCATCCCATGGTGCGGCAATTTTAACAAGTCTATCTTTACTCTCTTTACCTGTTCGGCAATCTTCTCCGTATCTCCGTCTACCGGATCCAGATCCGATGTGATCACTGTGCGCATGCGTTGCAATGTAAAAATCCAGCTTTTCCACACCAAGTTGTTTCAAATAGTGAATAACCTGCTGCTCATATCCTTCATTCGTTGTAATTCCATATCGATATGGATATTTACTTCCCGTAGAACCACTCGGATAATCCCAGTCTTCTCCGGAGTCGACCATTCCGAAATGACCGTTACTCTCCAGCAAAATTGCATCCGATGCCCCGTACAGTGATATAAAATGAATTCTTGTTGTGTTGCCAGATGCCGCATAGGTATCTATGTGTAGAAAGAATAGTGTCCATGCAAAAAGCAGCATGATTCTGACAGCTTTTTGCGAATACTTTTCACCTCGTCTGTAAATTTCGTTTTTTATTCTATCATAGAATACTGCTTTTTCTTACTTTTAACAATATTTTATTTTTCATTTTCAAACTAAAAACCTTTCCGGTAACTGCTTGCAATCCTTGTGTAATATAGCAAAACAAAGCTATACAATTTATATGGAGGAAATGACATGAAGAAGTACTTAAAGAAAAGTTTTGCAGTTCTGACTTGTACGACAATGTGTATTCAGACAACGATGGCGATACTAGCGGAAAAGATACCGGGAAGTGATACCAGTCAGCAAATCTCCATACAGGCACTGACAACGGGCCAGTGGAAGAAGGATAGCACTGGCTGGTGGTATCAAAATGCAGATGGAAGCTATCCGGAAAAAACAGTGGAAGATGATCAACGAACAATGGTATCACCTTGACTCCAACGGTTACATGCAGACCGGCTGGCTAACACTCAACGGAATCTGGTACTACTTAAAATCCGGTGGTGAGATGGCAACCGGCTGGGAAAAGATCAGCGGAGCCTGGTATTACCTTGGCGACAGCGGCGCAATGGCTACCGGATGGCAGAAGATCGGAAGCACATGGTATTATCTGCGGTCAGATGGAAGTATGATGGAGAATCAATGGGCACAGATCAGCGGAAACTGGTATTATTTTACTTCCGGCGGTGCAATGCAGCACGATACCTGGATTGAGGATTATTATGTTGATTCCAACGGAGTATGGCAGCAGAATTATCGTCCGGCGCAGTGGATTGAAGAAAAGAATGGAAAACGATGGTACCGCAGAAAAGACGGAAGCTATCCTGCGAATGAGTGGATGCTTCTTGATGCCGGAAACAGGGATTGGTGGTACTACTTTGATGGATCAGGCTATATGGTAACCGGTTGGAAAAAATCGGTGGAGCCTGGTATTATTTCAGAGAAAACAGAGAAAAACTATATGGGGCAATGTGTCTAGATGGAATGTTCCAGATCAACGGTACCTATTACAGTTTCGCTGCCGACGGAAAGATGCAGACCGGCTGGGTAGCGCATGGCTTATGGTATTATTTTGATCCTGATACGGGAGCTCCTGCAAAAGGCTGGAAAGAATTGAATCATACGATGTATTATTTTGATGAATCGAATGGATATATGGTTACAGGTCGCCGGACCATTGATGATGAGGAATATTGTTTCAATTCAGATGGAAGTATGCACACCGGCTGGTATAAAGAGATTAACAAATGGGCCGATGATAATTCTGACTGTATTGACTTTCTGTATTTCGATCCGGATGGAAAGTTACATAAGAAATGGCTTACAGTAGACGGAAAAAACCCTATTGGACAGGTGATTATGGCTATGTTGCCAAAAGTTATCCGGATAGATATGAATCCATCGCATTTCGTAAGATTGATGGATATTTGTATGGATTTGACGAAAACGGTGTCATGTTGACAGGATACCAGCAATCAGTAGATAAGAGAACAGGGAAGACTGCCGATTATTTCTTTGACGAACAGGGACGTCAGGACCCGGATCATACCGGCTGGATCGAGATTGATGGTCAGCAGCATTATATGTCACATGGATTTATGCTGGTAAGTACTCGTTACAAGATTGATGGTGTGATTTATAATTTTGATGAAAATGGAGTGGCAACGGCAGAAAAGCATTGATTTGTTAGTTCCGCTTCCGAGAGACTGTAGACAAAAATGGTGTTGGGTCTTATGCCCAGCACCATTTTTCAGTAACTTCTTATTTATTTTTTGTCAGGATTCCAAACTCCGTCGACATCAACATAATAATTACCGTTTACCCACTTATTCGTTGCTTTCGCACCGGAGCTTTCCAGGTAATACCATTTTCCGTTAACGATCTGCCAGCCTGTCAGCATCCAGCCGTTTGCATCAAAGAGGTAATCATTTTCCCCCGATGTTCTCCCATCCGTTGCATGCATAACTTCCATCGGAATGGCGATACCACCAACGATTTCCGCTGACCATCCACTGTGCTGTCACTCTGGTCTTTGTCCAGCATCCGGTATTGTCCACATAATAGTTACCAATCCATTTATTAGTAGCCATCACACCGTTGGCCTCTACATAATAATTGCCAATCCATCTTCCGGCTGCCATCGCTCCTGAGTTATCCATATAATACCAGTTATCATCGATATTCTGCCAGCCTGTTATCATCGTTCCACCGGCATTAAAGTAATACCAGGTTCCTCTGATTATCTGCCATTTCGTCTGCATCACTCCCGAAGGATTCATATAATACCACTGGTTTCCAACGATACACCAACCAGTTAGCATATAGCCATTCTGGTCAAATCTGTACCATTCATCAGAGATCTTCATCCAGCAATTCTTTGGATAACTTCCATCAACATTGCGGTACCACCAGCGTCCGTTTGTCTGCATCCATTTGGCCGGTCTGTAATTTTTGACCCACACACCGTTAGCATCTACATAATAATCACCGATCCATGCATCTGTCAGCATTGCTCCCGATTCATCTACATAATAATAGTTTCCATTATCCTGGATCCATGTATTTTTCTGCTTTTTACCATTCTGATAGTAATACCATTTACCATCCTGCTTTGTCCATCCGTTCTTTGCAGCCCACTGTGCAGTAACTGTAATGTCTGCCTTTACGTTCGTATAATCTCCGGACCATCCGGTTAACGTATATCCTTCTGTCTGCAGATCCGGCGCTGTTGCATCTTCTCCGGATACCACCTGTTGTGTAGATATGACCGTATCTCCGTCTTTGAAAATAACCGTATGTACGTTCTTCTCAAACTCAATGCTATGCTGTGCTGCATATCGCTCTGCTTCCGAACCGGCTTCTCCATAGATTACAAATCCCGGAATAACCGTATGGTATCCAAATGTTGCATAGTCTGACGAATAGTGTTCACCCTGTGTTTCGTCTGCTACCTCTTTATATCCAATGGCAAATTCTCCAATTTCCTTCACACTGTCCGGAATAGAAATTGTCGTCATAGACGGACAGTTGTGGAATGCATAATCTCCGATATTCGTCACGCCATCCGGAATAATAATTGCTTTCAGATTCTCTTCGTCCGCAAATGCAAAACTTGAGATTCCCTTTGTTCCTGCTTTTACAGTAACCGTAGTGCCTTTTGGCATAGTTCCTTTATAGTTATACAGAACCTTTCCGGCATATACTACTCCGTCTTTCTGATTGGCATACCATTTCGTCCATTTGAAACTGTTACCGCCAATCTTTTCTATGGTGTCCGGAATGTCAATTTTCTCTAACGATTCACATCCTCTGAATACTGCATACTGAATCTCCGTGACATTCTCCGGGATACTGATCTGTTCAGATTTTTGCACTCCTCAAAAGCATAATTATGCAAAGATTTTACATGGTTACCAATTTTTACATTTGTAATACCTGAATTCCAGAATGCTGATTCAGACACATATGCCATTCCATTACCGATCGTAACATCTTGTAAATTCTTACAATCTCCAAATGCTACCTCTCCTATACTTGTTACCGTATCAGGAATGTCGATCGTTGTAAGTCCACTTCTTTCAAATGCAAATTGGCCAATGCTTGTTACATTCTCCGGAATCTTTATGGTTTTTAACTTGGAACAAGAATTGAACGTGTAGTCTTTGATTTCTTTTATTCCTTTTCCGAGTCTTACATTCTGTAGATCTTTACAATAATAAAAGCATATTGTTCCAGATTCGTCACGCTATCCTTAATATCAATTGATCGTATTCCACTTCCGCAAAATGCCAGAACGCCGATTTCTTTCAGTCCATCATTCAGTTCTACTTCTGCAAGACTTCCACAGCCACCAAACGCATTTTCTCCGATGCTCTGTAATTTCTGAGGACATGTAATTTTTTCCAGCTTGCTGTCATCATAGAATACGGCATCTTCAATCTTTCCCAATTCACTTCCAGAAGCAAACGTGATGTTCTTCAGATTCTTACAAGATGCAAATGACTGGTATTGCAGAGAGGTTACACTCTTCGGAATGGTAGCACTTTCTATCGTATTATTTTCGAAAAATGCTTCTTTTCCTATCGCACTGACCTTTTTATTCGCCAGTGTATCTGGGATTGTAAGATTCTTATCATTTCCCTTGTATCCTGTAATCTCAACCGTTCCGTCTCCCAACACTGCATAGTCATAGCTCTGTTCCGAACCGGTCCCATTCTGCACTGCTATCTGTTCTGCATCCGCTTTACTCTGCACTGCTGTCTGATCTTCTGTTGCAGCCTTGCTGTCATTCTGATCATCCGCTTCTTTGCTATCGACTTGCCGACTCTCTGTATCTTCCTGCTCAACCGTCCATGAAATCTTTCCGGTCTGATCATCCAGGAAATATCCTGCTGCCAGATAATACTCTTCTCCGGCTTTCAGCTCCATATCAATACTGAAGTTTAACCCTTCTCCGCTGTCATTGTCCGAAGCGATCATATTCTGATCTGCGTCATAGACATAACCGTAGGTATCTTCAATTCCGGTCGAGTAGAAGCGATATGTTCCTGTCTCTTCCGGCGAGAAGCGGTATTTCTGAATATTCTTCGCAGACTCTACCGTTGTCTCATACTGCTTTCCACTTTCAACACTTTCGACTGAAGCAGGATTATCTTCTGCATAGACAGCCAATCCTGTTGTCGATACCGTCGCAGTACAAGTCATTGCAGCCATCACAATTGCCACAATTCGTCTTTCCGCTTTTGTAATCATTCCTCTTTCCTCCTTCTTTCTTGATTACCTGCTCTTCTTTCCATCACCTCCTTCAAAAGTACACTCTATTCACAAGTGCATACATCCGGAACATTCTTGACATTATAGTATCCGTCCGCAGTTTCTGCACAATGTTCATTCGCTATAAGCCCTGTTTTCTTGCAATACTTCATCTTTACTACATTTTTGCAATCCGGGAATTCCTTCTGTGTATCGATCTTCATATTCTTACAATATATTGTGGAAAATAACCGGAGATTCTTTTCTATGTAAGCCTCCGGGCTTTTTTCTTCATACCACACTGTGCAGGAGTATTCCGGTGTCATTCCTACAAACCAGTTATCTTTATAATCCCGGCTCGTCCCTGTCTTTCCACAGACTTCCACATTCTTGAGCGCTGCTGCTTTCCCTGTTCCATCTTTGGATACAACTTCTTTCAGCAGTCGATTCATAATGTACGCTGTCTCCTCCACTATCACCTGTTTCCCGGACTTGTCCCAAGACTCATAGTACACACTCCCGTTCACCTGAACCTTCTCGATCGTATACAGATCATATCTTTTTCCGCCATTCCCGAACATCAGATACGCGCTCTGCAGTTCACGCATTGTAACCCCGTTTTTCAGATATCCCAGTGCAATATTCGAAAGGACACTGTCCTCTCCCTCTTTTTTGCATAATTTTCTGTTCTTTCCCGGTAGCTATCTGCAGATCACTGTCCAGGAATCTGCAGGCCTCCTCTACTCCACACAATTTCAGTGTTTTTACTGCGATTGCATTATTCGATTCTTTGAGTGCCTGCTCCACGGTAACCGGCTGATTCGTATAAGGTTTTGTATTCTGTGGCCAGTCTGTCATATTTCCATCCGAATCTTTTACTTTCGTATATGGACTGTCTTCACCCATAGACGACCAGGTAACCTGTCCATGTTCGATTCCCAGTGCATATACACTCAACGGTTTTATCGTCGATCCGGCGTATGTCGCATAATCCACATAATCAATCCCGTTCTCTCCCTCACTGTAGCAGGCGGTTATCTTTCCTGTGTAGTCACTTACCAACGCTGCGAAATTATCTCCGCTGATAGTTTCGACACTCTCCTGTCCTTTCTGAATAGCCTCCAGTGTCTTTTCCTCCAGGGCCGTATGAATCTTCATTTTATCCGCCACTATTTTCTTCCCTGCCTTTTTTTTCAGAGAGATGTTCTTTGTTCTCTACGATCTTCAGTAGATCTTTACACGTTATATCGACATAGGCATCGTATTTATCATCACACTGATATTGCAGTTTCCCGTCATGATAATATAATTCTGCAATCACTTTCCCTTCTTTATCTCTGATAACAGAATTCTCCTTATTCTCCATCCTGCTCCCTGCGATTGCAATCCCCACGCATACACATCCGACAATTCCTATTCCCACTGCTCCTTTTTTTATTCATTGATCTTCTTTTCCATTTCTTTTATCAGTTCCAGCTTCTCATGCGACAGCAACACCGTCGGCGTATCATTGATCTTCCATCCCAGGCTGCTCGTCTTTTCTTTTACATCGTTTAACAATCCCGGAATGGTGTTCGCACGTTTGACACACTCCTGTGCACTTTTTGTATCTTTGCCCTTTAGATATTCTCCTTCTGCATATGCTAACGTGTCCAGATAATCCTCGTATTCTTCATATTGATACGGAGCAATCTGTATCGCGATCAGCTTATTCTTTATATATCCTTCCATGTCTCCTCCGGCAAAGCATACCTGCGCTCTTGCACTGTAAGCAACCGCAACCTTCGAATTGTCTTCAATGATTTTATCGGATATCCTTTTCATCTTTTTCACCGTATCCGCTTTTTTCAGCAATTCAATCCTTGCTTCTGTGTTCCCCTGATATGTCTTCAATGCCTTTTGCGGCATATTCTTCATATAATAATAATCGGATAATCCCGTCCTGTAAGAGACAGCCATCACACCGATCGCAGCAAACAGACTGCATATCCTTGTAAACCAGGAAATCGGTATCTCTTTCACATTTTCATCTTCCAGCAGCAGTATCACAACCATTCCGATAACCAGGAACTGGAAGTCGTAATCAAATAAACTGTGCAATATCACTATAAGTAACAAAAGCCTGTTCCGCCCACTCACATTTTTGGAAATACAGGATTTTACCAGCATTCCGTAAAATAGAATCGCCGGAAGGATTCCTACATCAAGCAGCAATTGCAGCAATTCATTATGTACACTCACAACTGAATTATACACCTGTCTGACAGGAGGTCTGCAGATAATGATATCCATAATATCCCAGTCCGAACGGATGTGTCAGAATCATTCCGGCCGCATCCTTCATGTACAGTAATCGTCCCCAGAATGTACTGCCATTCGTGCTGAACACCCTGATCAGCACCTCTTTTCCCACTCCTGTGATCCATAGAAGAACGACCAACACCGCACATCCTCCGGCCGCCATCAGAAGAACCTTCCCCGGCAGTTTCCTTTTTCACACAATACCAGGCGCCCAGAACCAGCATAAGCAGAAGAACCGTTCTGCTTCCGCTCATAATTATTCCAAATACAGCGATTCCCGCGTATGCACACCAGAGCCAATCTATCTTATCCCAATTCAGCTTATCTACCGCAATGACCAGGCAGATCAGCATGAATAGCGCATATGTATTCGGATACTGGAAAAATCCTGCAAGTCTTCCTGCAACTGACACGCTTTTTTCAAATATAGAAAACTGCATCATTACAAACGAAAAGAGCGTCATACACGCTCCTAATACAGGAAGAGTCTCTATCAGTCTTTCTTTTCTGTCTTTCTTTCCCGCGATCAAAAGAAACCACAACAATAACGGAAGGAACTTTACTCCTCCCATCAGAGACATCCCACTGTCAATCCCCCACAGTGCCGTGAGAAAATACATCAGGCATACGATAAAAATACTCAGCAGATTCATATTGAATGCCAGATATACTTTCTTATTTTTCATAACACAGACAATGATTCCTATCAGCATTACCGCATTCAAAATTGCCGATGTGTAGACAAAATATCCTCCCTGTAATAATCCGGCCAGCACAATCGGCAGTGTGTACAGATATAATTCCATTTCCATTCCTCGTTTCACATTTCTGATAATATTTCAACAATAGAATTATAACACTTTTGGAATAAAAATTCACAAAAAATTTATCTGACACCTCGTACGTCCCTATGACTTCTTTACTCGAATATTTCAATGTCTCAAACCGGTAGATCATCACACTGTCCTCAGATGTATCGATCACACGTCGTATCTCCCGTTTCAACCTGCCAAGCCTTGCTTCCGTAATCGTCCCTTCAAAGACAGACCTCTGTACATGCGTAAGAAAAACGTCTGCACGTCTTCAATACTTTATTATTTCTCTTGGCATTCACATCATATACCACGATCACATACATATCCTCACCTCAGACGTATTTGTACGGTTTATACTTCTCACCGAATTCAATGTGATTTTTTCAGCCTCTGGATTTCCCGCTTTATCAGATAATCGTAGGTACGTTCCATCCCATCAATCTGTAATTTCTGATACAGCTTCTGCTCAAATTCTTTGATAAATTGTTTCTTCCCACTTTTACTCAGATATATCCCATTCTTCTCCACTTCCACAAAATCTTCTGCACTCAGCATCTTCCTGTTGACCAGTGTAAATATGGTTCTGTCTACCAATATTGGTTTAAAAAGGTCTGCCAGATCCAGATTCAGGCTTTCCGGTCGTTTTCCGGCTGCATGCACGATTCCGATTCTTATATCCAGTGCCGTTCTGTTAATCTCATTCGCAATCCGCTGGTAGAGAAGTGTATTCCCGAAGCTGATCATCGCATTCAACGGATCTTCCGGCGGACGTCTCGTTCTTTTTTCAAATATAAAGTCCGGATCATCCAAGATCCAGTTAAAACAATGATAATACTTCTGCCTTGCCTGTGCCTCTACCGTCATCAGTTGCGTGACAGACTTGGCTTCATTTAATTGCTGAATCAGCTTGCTCAAGTCATCTACTGCTGTTCCCAGCTTCTCATCTTCTTTTCTTCTCTTATAATATCTGAGATTCGCCCGTAAGTTGGATACACTTGCAAGCTCCAGTTTCCTGGCAAGTTCCAGCCGCTGCTTCTCATCATCGTATAATCTTAACTGCTTTAATTCTGTCTTGATATTCCTGCGGCTATTCTGGGGAACAAATCCACCTATCTTTTCCCCATAACGGTTGATCATATTAACATTCAGTCCTTTTTCATTGACAAATTCAAAGAACTTGCCACTGAAGATTACATTCGAATAGATATATAACGAATCAGTCGTCTCTACAGGAATATACTTTTTCCCGTTCTTTCCTTCAAACAATAGCGAAAAATCTCTCTTGGTCAAAATCCCTTCATTGATCAGATGATAATTCCGGTCTATCCTCTGTATCCCTGTTGTATACCAGTCTCTGTATACGGTTCTGTATGCCTTATTTTCTCTTTTTACAATCACCTTTTCGTCTTTTTTCTCGAATCTGTATCCGAGATATTTTCTGTTCAAGGCTTTATAGATTCCTGTCTTTTCCGTATTTAACGGGAGTTCTTCCTTTTCTGTCAAATGTTCTCTGACATCTTTCGACTGTTCGAATGCTTCTTCATATGACTGGCAGTAAATGTTGATATCATCTCCGAATCTGCAGAATTTATAGTCCTTTGATTCCATATAGTGATCTAATTCATCCATGTAGATATTACTGAGGAGTGGGCTTAGTGGGCCGCCTTGTAAGATTCCCTTTTCTCTTCGATAGTACATATGATCATCTACAACAGTACAATTCGAATACGCAATGATTAATTCTGTCACTTGTTCATCACTGATCACTCCTCGAACTTTTTCCAATAGAATACTGTGATCTATATTATCAAAAAAGTGCTGTATATCTATCTCTACACACCACTCATATCCGTCTTCCATATATTCTGCAGCTTTTTCTACTGCGTTCTTTATCCCTTTATGCTCCTGATATGCATATGAATGTTCCGAGAACTTCGGAGCCCATTCTTTCGCCATCTCCTGCATCAATGCCCGATATATGAATCGGTCCACCGTATTCATCAGTGATATCGTTCTCTTCTTTCCCTTTGCATTCATAATCTCGTGTTGTTGCACAAGACCCATTCTATATTTTCCTTCCAGGATGGCTTTCTTAATCTTTTCTCCATTCGCTTCCCAGTACTCTCCCAATGCAGATAATTTCACACCATCTGTACCGCAGCTGTCTCTCTTGCCTTCAAATGATTCCATCGCCTCTAGTAAATTTTCTTCCGACAATACATCTTCAATCACTATACCTCTGCTGACATCTTCTGTTTCATTTAACATACCGTATACCTCCTTTCTTCTTTGGCAGATTCCACAATTATCATCGTTACTTCACTGAATGTACTTCTCTATTCTTTTTATGCTATGGCATTCACAAAGTATTAGAAAATTTTATACAAATCTGAATGTATGCTTTCCAGAATAAAAACGTGTGGCAATTCCTTATAGGTTAGGTACAACAGATTGTTTTGACGTACTCAGGGCAACTGAAAATCCTATGCTGTGTCAATTCCTCATAGGTAAGATACAACATCTTGCAAGAATTAAAGATTGGTCTAAAAACGATAACGTGTGTCAATTCCTCATAGGCAAGGTACAACAATGGGATATTAGAGATACTTTAATTGACAAGAAAATCATTGTGTCAATTCCTCACAGGCAAGGTACAACAGTAAATGCTCTTGATAAATCAGGGGAAGATTTTACCAGTGTCAATTCCTCATAGGCAAGGTACAACAAATTGATGCTGTTCGTAGTGAAGATACTACAGCGTGTCAATTCCTCATAGGCAAGGTACAACGTTCCAGAATATGGAACAATTGAGAACCTTGGAGATGGCAAATGGATCGGTGCTAATGTGTCAATTCCTCATAGGCAAGGTACAACTATAATTCTAATGAAGAAGAGAAATTTAATAAATGTATGATGTGTCAATTCCTCATAGGCAAGGTACAACATGGAAAGTCCATTCAGGAATAAAGCCGGTAAGAGAAAGTCAAAAGCGAAAGGTGTCAATTCCTCATAGGCAAGGCACACAGGGAGTA
>ENA-OPYU01000840-OPYU01000840.1-human-gut-metagenome-genome-assembly--contig:-NODE-840-length-11464-cov-2.451089_pt1 | contig 11464 bp, 14 predicted proteins | sample MGYA00242637_ERZ504482 | MGnify/ENA primary metagenome ERZ504482 (study PRJEB26092, sample SAMD00036237) | human gut metagenome | host: Homo sapiens | study: EMG produced TPA metagenomics assembly of...
AAATGGGCATTGTATGTGATGACATTTACGAAAAGGCAGAAAAAGTTGCGCGTAAGGTTCTGGATGATCTGTATAAGCCGGAATATGGAAAAAAATGGAGCTGGTAGAAAAGCTTGCCTATGCACCGCGTTTCCAGAGATGGAAAGAACTGGGGATTCTTCCGGGAGGTGCAAAGGGAGAAGTATTCCACGGAGTGGTAAAATGTTCTACAAACCTGAATTCCGATCCGGTTGATATGCTTACAGACTGTCTGAAGCTTGGAATTTCCACAGGACTTTACGGACTGACACTGACAAATCTTCTGAACGATATTCTCCTGGGAGAGCCTGAGATCCGCATGGCTCCGGTAGGACTTCGCGTAATTGACCCTGAATACATAAATATTATGATCACCGGACATCAGCATACAATTTTTGTTGATCTTCAGGAAAAACTGAAAAGCCCGGAAGCAGTTGCAAAGGCACAGGCGGCAGGTGCAAAAGGCTTTAAGCTTGTAGGCTGTACCTGCGTAGGACAGGATCTTCAGCTTCGCGGCGCTCATTACACAGAGGTATTTGAAGGACACGCAGGAAACAACTACACAAGTGAAGCGGTTCTTGCCACCGGCGGAATTGACGCAGTTCTTTCTGAGTTTAACTGTACTCTTCCGGGAATTGAACCGATCTGTGATGAGCTGAAGATCAAACAGATATGTCTGGATGATGTGGCAAAAAAGCAAATGCAAAATGATGCCTTTTGATTTTGACAGACGTGAAGAGCAGAGCATGGAAATCATTGACGAGATCGTAGAAGCATATAAGGCCCGCAGAGGCAATGTTCCTATGAATCTGTTCCCGGAGCACGGAAACGACGATACCTTAACAGGTGTAAGTGAAGTATCTCTGAAAAAATTCCTGGGCGATACTTGGAAGCCTCTGATCGATCTGATCGTATCCGGAGATATCAAGGGAATTGCCGGCGTGGTAGGATGTTCTAATCTGACAGCAGGCGGACATGATGTGCTTTCCGTAGAGCTTACAAAAGAGCTGATCGCAAAGGATATTCTTGTCCTGACAGCAGGATGTTCTTCAGGCGGTCTGGAGAACTGTGGTCTTATGGAGCCTTCCGCAGCGAAGCTGGCAGGTCCGAAGCTTCGCGCAGTCTGTGAAAAACTGGGAATTCCGCCTGTATTAAACTTTGGTCCCTGTCTGGCAATCGGCCGTCTGGAGATTGTTGCAACAGAGCTGGCAAAAGAAATCGGCGTAGACCTTCCTCAGCTTCCGCTGGTACTTTCTGCAGCACAGTGGCTGGAAGAGCAGGCGCTTGCAGACGGATGCTTCGGTCTGGCTCTGGGCTTGCCGCTCCATCTTGGACTTCCGCCATTTGTAACCGGAAGCAAGCTGGTGACAAAGGTTCTGACAGAGGATATGAAACAGCTTACAGGCGGTCAGGTAATCATTAACGGAGATGCAAAGGAAAGTGCAGATATTCTGGAAAAGATTATTATGGAAAAACGTGCTGGCCTGAATATTTAAAAAGGAGGCTGCTTATATGAAAAGAATTATCATAGAAGCTGAAAAATGTGACGGATGCAAAAGCTGCAGCCTTGCCTGTATGCAGGCACACAGAAAGGATTCCGGAGATATTTATACCCTGGATCTGAACGATATTAATAATGAAAGCCGTAACTTTATCTATAAACAGCCAGACGGCTCCTACCGTCCGATTTTCTGCCGCCACTGTGATGAGCCGGAGTGTGTGATCTCCTGTATGAGCGGCGCTCTTACCAAGAATCCGGAGGATGGACATGTTTATTATGACAGAGAGAAATGCGGTTCCTGCTTTATGTGTGTAATGAACTGTCCGTACGGGGTTCTGAAGCCGGATGATGCAACAAAATCTATAGTGATCAAATGCGATTTCTGCAAAGATCTCGGCGGAGAGCCAAGCTGTGTAAAAGCCTGTCCGAAGCAGGCAATTCACGTAGAGGAGGTATAACATATGAAATATGTGATAATCGGAATCGGCGCAGCAGGTATGACTGCAGCCAAAACTCTTCGTGAACTGGCTCCGGAAGATGATATCGTAATGATTTCTGTAGATGAAAAGCCACATTCAAGATGTATGGTCCACAAATATCTGAGCCATGAAAGAGATGAAGACGGACTGAATTTTGTTCCTTCAGATTTCTTTGAGAAAAACAGGATCACCCAGGCTGCAGGACAGAGAGTAGAAAAGCTGGATACAGAAAAAAAATCAGGTGATCTGTGACAAGGGCTTTGTATGTTCTTATGATAAGCTTCTGATTGCTACCGGAGCAGAAAGCTTTATTCCTCCTGTGGGGGCTCTTCGTACTGCGCCGAATGTATTTGGGCTGCGTCATTTAAGTGATGCAAAAGCAATTGACAAATGTGCAGAAAACGCTCAGAAAGTTGTGATCATTGGCTCCGGACTGGTAGGACTGGATGCTGCCTACGGACTTCTGGAACAGAAGAAGGACATTGTGATCGTGGAAATGGCTGACAGGATCCTTCCTATCCAGCTGGATGAGACAGGAGCTGCACAGTACCAGAAGCTTTTTGAACAGGCAGGCTGTCAGTTCCGCCTTGGCAGAAGAGGCGCAGATACTGTCTGCAATGATGCCGGTGAAGTTACTCATGTGGTTTTTGGATGATGGAGAGAAGCTTTCCTGTGATCTGGTGATCGTAGCAGCCGGAGTGAGAAGCGCTGTAGCGGGATTTGAGGACAGTGGTATTCTCATTGACCGCGGAATCCAGGTAAATGATTATCTGGAAACAAGTGTCAAAGACGTTTATGCAGCAGGTGATGTGACAGGTCTTTCCGGAATCTGGCCAAATGCTCAGAAGCAGGGCAAAATTGCAGCTCAGAATATGGTCCTTGGCAATAAATATCAGTATGAAGACCGCTTTGCCGCAAAGAACACCATTAATTTCTTTGGCCTGGTTTCTCTGTGTGTGGGAAAACTGAATCCGGAAGAGGGAGATGAAGTTATTGCCAGAGAGGCAGCCGATCAGTATCAGAGAGCGATCTTTACAGACAATAAACTGGTGGGATTCCTTCAGCAGGGTGATATTTCCCATGACGGAATTTATCAGTACCTGATCAAGAATCAGATTGATCTCAGTGATAAGAAAGACAGAATATTCAGCCTGAGCTTCGGAGACTTTTACGGAGTAAAAGAAAACGGAGAATATATTTGGAGATAATCCCCTTGATTTTTACGCCCCTTTATATAAAGGGGCGGTTTTTTATGAAATTGAATATACCTGTTGGGGTTTCAGACATTGAGGAACTGAGAAAAAGAGATTATTATTATGTAGATAAAACAGGACTGATCTTTGACCTTCTTAAAAATTCAGCGGCAAAGGTTACACTTCTGACCCGCCCCAGGCGTTTTGGCAAAACCCTTGCCATGAGTATGCTGGAAAGCTTTCTGGATATCCGCAGGAACAGCAGAGAGCTGTTTGATGGACTGCAGATTATGAACAGAACAGAAATCTGCGAAAAGTGGATGAATCAATATCCGGTATTGTTTCTGTCATTAAAGGATGTGGAGGGAACCAGCTTTGAAAATGCTTTCGGCCTGCTTAAATTTGTTATTTCCCAGATCTGTATCACTCATTCTTATTTGGGCATCCTTTACAGACATACAGAGTTCGCTTCTGGTGCTTACAAAAATGATGCAGGAATATTATAAAAAACCTGTGATTCTTCTTATGGATGAATATTTTGGATTTACCGGGAATGATGTAAAAAGGCTTCTGCAATCAGCGGATCTTGGAAAAATATGGAGAGAGAATCCAAAGCTGGTATGACGGATATCATTTTGGTGATGTTGACGTGTATTGTCCCTGGGATGTGATGAACTATGTAAGAGATCTTCAGTTTGATCCTGATGCCAGACCTGTCAGTTATTGGAAAAATACCAGCAGCAACAGTATTATCCGGTCGTTTATTGATTTTGCAGGAAACAGTATTACCAGAAAACTGGAGACTCTGATGGAAGGTGGCTATATCACAGAGAAAATTGAAGAAGATCTTACCTATGATTATCTGCATTCTTCGGAGGAAAATCTGTGGAGCGTACTTTATCTTACCGGTTATCTTACCAAGGTCAGGGAATCAGAGCCGAAAGCTTTTCCGGGGGAAAACCGAACAGCGCTAAGTAGTCCAGGAAACCTGAACGATATGAAAAATTTCTGCGAAAAGCTCTTTTCAGATAAACGAAAATGATGTATGCGAAAGAATTTGAAGATGATTATGACCATATTTTCTGTTACGGGATTTCGTTTTTCAAGAAGCGCTGCATGGTTGGGATAAAGTAAGACAGCGGTTTTTTAACGGTTTTTCAAAAGAAATCAACTTGACATAAAATTTTGGCGATAGTATGATTTATAAAGAGAAATTGTGTCAGAAACTTTCTGAAAGAGAGGAACAGATAAAATGCCAAACGACCACGGAGAACAGATTAGAATCGTACAGGAAACGGTAGCCGGTAAAGAGATTACTTTTGCTCATGTCATGGGCGGTCCGGCTCCGATCATATATCAGAAGCTTGGTCTGAATCCACAGGTGGATTACAGATCTTCAGCAATTGGAATCATGAATATGACGCCGCCGGAGTCTGCGGTGATTGCTTCTGATATTGCAGTGAAAAGCGGAAACGTGTATCTGGGATTTGCAGACCGTTTTACAGGAACTCTGATCATTACAGGAGAAATTTCAGATGTTATGTCAGCGCTCACAGAGGTGGTGGATTACTTCCGGGATTCACTGGGATATGTAGTCTGTGACATTACAAAGAGATAGGAAGTGCAGTCATGGCTCGTATAAAAAGAGAGGAACTGCTGGAAAAGCTGTTCAGGGATGATTATGAACATCTGAAGGGGAAAAGGCTGCGTCTTACCCGTGTGCGTGTTCCGGGCAAGGAAGTATGTCTGGCCCATGTGATCAGTCCGTCAGAGGCATGTATTTATGAAAATCTGGGACTTCATATTGGTGTTCATGAGGGGGAGGATCACAGAGGAGAAGCTGTGGGAATGATCCGGTTTACTCCCTGGGAGGCAGTAGTTGTCGCTGCGGATGTGGCGATTAAGGCAGCAGACGTTCAGATTGGGTTTATGGACAGGTTTTGCGGTACGCTGATCCTTACCGGAGGGCTCAGCCAGGTTCAGACTGCAGTGGAGGAAGTTGTCAGGTTCTTTGATCAGGTGCTTGGATTTAAAACCTGTGAAGTCCATAAAAGCTGAAAAACAGGATAAGGCATAAAATGCAAAAAAATATTTTTAATGGGAAGAAGTGAAGCGGGAAAAACCTCTCTGACACAGGCTCTGAAAGGGAAAAGCTTCATTACGAAAAAACTCAATACACCAACACAGCGGACAATACCATTGATTCTCCCGGAGAGTATGCGGAGTCCAAGCATTTCAGTGTAGGACTGGCATGTTTTTCCTTTGAGGCGGACGTGGTTGCCATGGTTCAGGCGGCAGACGAGCCTTTCAGTCTTTTTGGCCCGGGGGCAAAAATTTTATTCTTCGTCCTATGATCGGCGTAATCACCAAGATCCATTCGCCTCATGCCAATATTCCCATGGTTCGTCAATGGCTGGAAAATGTAGGATGTGAGCGCATATTCCTGGTGGATAACGCTACCAGAGAGGGGATAGATGAACTTCTGGAATACCTGAAGGATGATCTTGAGCCACTGACTCTGGAACAGGCAAAATTTAAGCAGAGTATAGGGCTGAATGAATGGGATCCTCTTCCTGAGGGTGTGGAATATCCGGAGAATATTCGGTGAAAAAATTAAAAGCAGTGAGAATCATAAAATAAAAAATTGCCGGGGCGCATGAAATTTCATTCATGCGCCCAACATTTATTATAGAACCATTTTTATCAGGCTCATGTATTGCAGAAGCCTTTTAGCAGAATGTTACATTCCGTCTTTTAACACATCGTAATCTCTCAGGACCTTTTCGATCACAGTACCCTTAATAAAATGGAGAACAGGTTTTTTTACAGTGCATTCAGAGGACCGGGAAGCTGAATCTCCAGAGGAGATTTTCCGTCCATAAGCTTTACGGTACTGCTGAGAAGCTCACGGATATCGTACACGCTTCCCCACACTTCAGGAACACCTCTGTCAATGCCCAGAAGTCCGTACACGGCCTCCATTGCTGTTCTTACAGAATATTCTGTGGTAAATACAGTGTCTCTCGGTGTGTCTGCAAACTGTCCAAGGAAGGCGAAGTTTACGCAGCCGTCAGGAATGACATCCGGTCTGTCTCCTTTTGTTCTCGGCATAAAGAAAGCCGTAATATAGGGCATCATAGTAGGAACGCAGACATGCGCTTTTTCTGCCAGCTCAGGAATCTGCTCTGTAGGAACACCAGATGATAGAGCCATTCTTCAGTGATCTCTTTACCTGTACATTCTTTCATCGGTTTTTTAAACATAGTCGCCGGGAACGTCCGTAAACAGTCCGTATACCCAATACGCAGACCTTATCTGGATCCTGCTCTTTAAACTGTCCCTGACGGTTAATGGTCCAGCTTAACAGCCATTTGGAGTCCTTACAGCTTACGATACCGCCTGTAACAACCTTTCCGGTGCGGGGAATCGCGTTTACAGATATTGGTAATATAAGGAATGATTTTTGCATCCAGTGTTGTGATGGTTGCAGATTCCCAGTTGGTTTTGTTAATGTCGGAACAGAATTTTTCCGGATGTCCAAAGCTTGGATCCTGTTTTGCAATATTTTTCCAGAGATTCCAGCAGCCGCTTGTACGGACTTCCGCATCTCCATTAGGCGCATGGTTCTGATCACCGTAGATGGTTCCCTCGGTACAGCTTCCGTTTGTGACAAAAACAAGATCGTTTTCTGTAAGGACAATTCCTTTTTGCCACGCCCTTTACCCTGCATTCAATAGCGGAAGCAATTTTCTTTCCGTCTTTAAAGTCAAAAAGTACGTTTGTAACTTCTGTGTTGAACTGGAAATCAACGCCTGCAGCCTCCAGATACTTCTGCATGGGCAGGATCAGAGACTCATACTGGTTGTATTTGGTAAATTTCAGAGCGCTGAAATCAGGAAGCCCTGCAATATGATGGATAAATCGCTGGAAGTAAAGCTTCATTTCCAGCGCGCTGTGCCAGTTCTCAAAGGCAAACATGGTCCTCCAGTACAGCCAGAAGGTTGAATTGAATACCTCATCGTCAAAGACATCTTCAATTTTTTTGATCATAAAGATCCTCGTCTTTTGTCATAAAAAGCTTCATGATCTCCATGCAGCCTTTCTGACTTAAATTGAATTTACCGTCGGTATGGGCGTCCTGTCCGCGATTGACTGTGGCGCGGCAAAGGGAATAATTGGGGTCATGCTTATTCAGCCAGTAATACTCATCCAGAACCGATACTCCCGGTGTTTCCAGAGAAGGAATGCTTCGGAAAAGATCCCACAGACATTCAAAATGGTTTTCCATTTCACGTCCGCCTCTCATGATATAGCCGCGGCTGGGATCAAAGATGCCGTCGCAGGCTCCTCCGGCAATATCCATTGCCTCAAGAATATGAATATGAGAGCCGGGCATCTGGCCGTCGCGTACCAGGAAGCAGGCAGCGGCAAGAGAAGCAAGACCGCTTCCTACAATGTAGGCATTTTTATGGTCAACGCCTTCCGGCTTTTCCGGACGGGCAAAGGCTTCGTAGTTTCCGTTGCTGTAATAGATTCCTTTGCTGATTTTTTTCATATTTTCCGCGCTCTGTATTCCGGTAATCGCTATTTGATACCGGAGCAGGAGCTTTGTGCTCTTTTGAGGTTGTTTTTGCCAGCACCGCTGCGGCGCCAGCGCCTGCTGCCAATGCAAGTCCGATCTTCATACCTTTTTTAGCCATTAAAAAACCACCTTTCTGAAAAACAGATGTACTTTTGTCGTGATATTATAGTATTGCCCTTTTGCATCGGGTTCAATTTACAAAAAAGGAGAAATGATAAAATGTTTATCATTTCCCCTGATCTGTATAATTATGAATAGAATTTGCAATACAGCCGTGAAGAGTGGTACAGATATTGTCGGTCATTGCCTGATAATCGTCTTTCATTCCCGGCTGATCCAGTCCAGCAGGATTCCCACAAGGCTGTATTTATAAAAATTCGGCAATAAAATTTTTTTCGTTTTCTGTAATGGAAAGCTCCGCGGACTGTTCCTGTACCACACCCATGATCAGATCATGAGTGAGCTTAAAAGATAATTCTCAATTTTTTCTCTTCCAATGGCATGACAGGCATTCTGCACAAGAGTCTTATTTTCGTAAACAGCCTCAAAAATCTGTACAAGTCCTTCCTGCCAGGTATCATAAGCTTTTTTTACCCTGAAGAGCTTTTCTGGATTCCTCCAGACAGGTCCACTCTGCCAGATCATAAATATCTCTGAAATGGTAATAAAAAGTCATGCGGCTGATCCCGCAGTCCGAGGTAAGATCATTGATGGTGATCCGGTCCAGGGACTTTTTTCAGCATAAGCCTTTTCAGGGACTCTTTCAGGGCATATTTTGTCATATTCTGCAAAAGATCATCTCCATTTCCGGTTTGTAATAAAAGTCTGAAAATTCTTAAAAATATAATGTTATTATATCTGGTGAAATGCCGGAAATCAAGGGACTTTGTCCCGGCTGTCCCGGTATTTTTATGCCGAAAACTCCACGGGACAGTATTACGTGAACAGGAACCAAAAACATACGAAAATATACCGGGAAGTACTGTCCGGGAACTGATACATGGATTACTTTTAACTAACTGAAGAATATATAAAAAATCTAAAAAAATTATAAACTAATCATTAAAAAAACATATTGACTTAGCGAATATTATCTGTTAGAGTAGACACGAATTAACGTGATTGTGAAAAATGTACAAATTTTATTGCGGATGTTCTGGACAACATTGGAAAAATGTCGAAAAGAGATAACAAAAAAGATAAAGTTTGTCATAGGTCACAAGCGAAAAAGAAGGAGGATTTTCATTATGAAATGGCTTCAAAAATTGGGAAAAGCTTTAATGCTTCCAGTTGCATGTCTGCCGATCTGCGGTATCCTTATGGGTATTGGATACCTTCTGTGTCCGGCCACCATGCAGGGGGGGGAGATCACAGGTATCATCCCTACAATCGGTCTGTTCCTTGTTAAGGCAGGCGGAGCACTCATTGATAACATGGCAATTCTGTTTGCGATCGGCGTCGGTGTCGGTATGTCTGACGATCACGATGGTACAGCAGGTCTTGCAGCTCTTGCTTCCTGGCTGATGATGACAACACTTCTCAGTGAAGCAGTTGTTACAATTCTCAGACCTGGCGTTGCTGAAAACGCAACACAGCTTCTGGCTTACCAGAAGATTCAGAACCCGTTTATCGGTATCATTGCCGGTGTGATCGGTTCTACATGCTACAACAGATTCAAGAACACAAAACTTCCGAACTGGCTTGCATTCTTCAGCGGAAAACGCTGCGTAGCCATGGTTGCAGGTGTTGTTTCCATTATCGTTGCAGCTGTCCTTCTGTTTATCTGGCCTCTGATCTTCGGCGGACTGGTAGCATTAGGTAAAGGTATTGCAAACATGGGCGCTGTAGGTGCCGGTATCTACGCATTCCTGAACAGACTTCTGATCCCGACAGGTCTGCATCATGCACTGAACAACGTATTCTGGTTTGATACTATCGGTCTTGGTGATATCACAAACTTCTGGGCTGGCAAAACATCAGCAGATGTTTCCTGGAGCCTTGGTATGTACATGTCCGGATTCTTCCCATGTATGATGTTTGGTATCCCTGGCGCAGCCCTTGCTATGATCCACACAGCAAAAGACAACAAGAAAAAAATCGCTATCGGTCTTGTAGCTTCCGCAGCAGTATGTTCTTTCATCTGCGGTGTTACAGAGCCGTTTGAATTCGCATTTATGTTCCTTGCTCCGGTACTGTATGTAATCTATGCTCTGCTTTATGGTATCTTTACATTTATTACAGTATCTCTTGGATTCCGTGCAGGATTCTCCTTCTCCGCAGGTGCCACAGACCTTCTGTTCTCCGCATCTCTGCCGGCTGCACAGAAAACATGGCTGATCATTCCTCTTGGAATCGCAGCATTTATCGTATTCTATGTAGTATTCCGTTTCGCAATCGTTAAAGTTTGATCTTAAAAACTCCGGGACGTGAAGACGACGATGAAGATGAGACAAAAGTAGTTCTTGCAAACAACGACTTTACAGCAGTTGCAAAGATCATCCTTGAGGGTGTTGGCGGACCGCAGAACGTGTCCACAATCGACAACTGCATCACAAGACTTCGTCTTGAGATCAAAGACTATACTCAGGTTGATGAGAAAAAGATCAAATCAGCCGGTGTAGCAGGCGTGATCCGTCCGAGCAAAACAAATGTACAGGTTATTGTAGGTACACAGGTTCAGTTCGTAGCGGATGAGTTCAAAAAAATTATGTAAATAATATACATAACAAGAGGGAGGGTGCTGCGGCATCCTCCTTTCTGCTGTCAGGGGCAGAGAGAATGGTCTGCTTCTGGTCAAAGTCTGAGTATAAAATATATTTAGGCTTGCAGATTATATTGAAATAAGCTGTAAAGATATGTTAGGATAAGAAAAGTAATAACTGTTTACAGGTAATATTTCTCCGGGTGTTCAGATGTGTTTTCTGCCAAAATTCCGGCACACACGGAACAGAATGCTGTCAGCGGATATAAGCCGGAAAGGTATTTTGGCAGGATCACCGGAAAATGAAGTAGACAGTGGCCAAAAAAAGAAAAGAGAGGATACGATCAATGTTTAAAGGATTATTTGGTCAAAAAAAGCAAAAAAAACAATAAGCTTTATGCACCGTTAAAGGGCGAGGCAGTGCTTCTGGAAAATATTGAGGATCCGATGTTTGCTCAGAAGATCCTGGGTGACGGAATTGCTATCGAGCCATCTGAAGGAAAGGTATACAGCCCGGCAGACGGAACAGTATCCATGATCGCAGATACAAAACATGCAATCGGCATCAACACACAGGACGGTCTGGAGCTTCTGATCCACATCGGAATGGACACTGTTGCCCTGAAGGGAGAGGGATATACTCCAAAGGTAGAAGCCGGAGCTTCTGTAAAAAAAGGAGATCTTCTGATGGAATTTGATATGGATTTCATTAAAGAAAAAGGCTACAGCTGTGTAACTCCTATGATCGTCACAAACATGGATGATATCAAGGGGGTAACTCCTCATGCGGGAGCTGCAGTACCGGGAGAAACCGTTGTTGTAGAGTACGAAAAATAAGCAAGAGTCTGGATGTTCATAATTTATCATGCAGGAAGAATCCCGGAGAGTCTGTTTATGCAGATTCCCCGGGATTTTTTGAATTTCTTATAGGAAAACACTGCAAAAAAATCAACGAAAAGATTGAAATATTTACATATTTTTAATGGAACA
>ENA-OPYU01000841-OPYU01000841.1-human-gut-metagenome-genome-assembly--contig:-NODE-841-length-11457-cov-1.831244_pt1 | contig 11457 bp, 16 predicted proteins | sample MGYA00242637_ERZ504482 | MGnify/ENA primary metagenome ERZ504482 (study PRJEB26092, sample SAMD00036237) | human gut metagenome | host: Homo sapiens | study: EMG produced TPA metagenomics assembly of...
GTTTCCTTACCCAGAGTTACCTGACGTTCCTGCATGGCTTCCAGCAAAGCACTCTGAACTTTTGCCGGTGCACGGTTGATTTCATCTGCCAAAACAAAGTTTGCAAAGATTGGTCCCTTATTGGTTACAAAGCGTTCATCCTTCTGACTGTAAATCATCGTACCGAGCACATCGGCAGGCAACAAATCCGGAGTAAACTGAACACGACTGTATTTCGCATCAATCAAAGAAGCCAGAGTCTTGATTGCCAAAGTCTTTGCCAGACCAGGGACACCTTCCAGCAAGATATGTCCATCTGACAACAAACCAATCAATAATGATTCAACAAGATGTTTCTGTCCTACAATCACCTGATCCATACCGGTCATCAGGTTGGTAACGAATGCACTCTGGCGTTCAATGCGTTCGTTTAATTCACGAATGTCAATAGCTTCAGCCATAATTTCTTTCTTATTTTAATAAGTTCATTTTAATCTATCTCTTGACCTCACAGAAGACTTTTCTTCTAAGGCTGCCCAAAATTAAGTCATTCAATTAACAGGCACAACTAATTTTTATTAAAAAATTACAGACGAGTGATCTGTTTTAAGTCTTATTGGACTAAAGAAGTTTAAATTAAAGCGGTTCTGTCCGGATTTTCAGATCTCATTCCTGAGCAGGGACCAATACCGGTATCTGAATCACAGTTCCAATTGGTACATTATTCGGATTCTTGATGATTTTCTTATTATGACGTACCAGATAAGGCCACAACTTCTTCGTCCCATAATATTTCAGGGAAATTTTAGCCAGACTCTCTCCTTTTTGGATTGTGTGAGTGGTCTGAGTTCCCTGAATATCGTAATCCACCGTATCAGCCAAAGTTTCTCTCCGGGCAGGAACCTTAACAGGCTGTTTCAGGCTCGGTAATGTTTTTTTTCGTACTGTATCGGCTGCAACCACAGCTACCGTATCCGGTTGCAGGACAACAGTATCTTTTACAGATTGTGCTGCTGGATGCAATGAATCTACGGATACATGTTCTTTCATCCAATAGTTTACCAAAGATTCGGGAATATACCTCCGTCCTGATAAAAGAGCCCAGACAATTCCTGCCCCCAATCAATACCCCGGCTAAAAGTACTGTTGCAATCATACACCACGGAATCCGGAAAATACGCCGGTTCACCTGAACTTCAGGTTCTTCCGACACAGTTTCCCCGAATGTTTCTTCACTTTCCTCTGATTCATTTTCCAACCGGGACACTTCCGGCGTTACAGATGTTTCCTCCTCCTTAACAGGAGCTGGTTCATCACCCTCACATTCAGCAGTTTCCTTATGGTCAGAATTTTCCACATGCTCAGAATTATCCGGATGTTCAAGGCTTTCTGCATGCTCCGGGATTGTATTCTCTTCACTGGCAGACTGAGCAGACAAGTCCGCGTTCTCTGTATCCGAAACGGCTTTCGGTTCTACCACTTCGGTCTGTTCCTCAGATTCAGACAAGTTATCTGTACTGAGGACTTCTTCCGTCATGTCATCAAAGTGAGTATTTTCATTCAGGACAACAGTCTCAAAATGGGCAAAAGGCTTGTTAATCAGGTCACGCAAAGAGGCTTCAGGAACAAACGACACCCGGTTATGACCAGACATTTCTATCAGCTTAAAAGTACCCAGTCCTTTTACCTTGACGTACTTTTCCTGTTGAAGGGCTTCTTCAATCAAGGCTACAAATGTCTGAACAAATGCTTCCGCATCCGCCTGTTCCATCTGATGACGACTTGCCAGTTGTTCAGCCAGAGCCTGTAAGGTTACTTTCTCATTCATTGGGCATCTTCATTTTTCACCTTTCCCTTCAATGCCGGACAAGGCTTGAATGTCAAACTTAATTTGGGAGGAACCAGCAAGCGTTGCCGGGTAACCGGATTGACAACAATTCTCTCCATTTTCTTCTTCACTTCAAAGGTTCCGAATTCCTGAAATGTCAGGACATTGCTTTCCTGCAATTCCTGAGCCATAATATCAACCAAAGATGCCACCAGTACGGCAGCATCTTTGTTCGTGTAACCGAGACGTCGTGAAAGTTCGCCTGTAAATTCCTTGCTGTTCATGAAAGGGTTCGCATTTAGATCATATCAATGTTGCGTACAAATCAAAATCATCCGCATCATAAACCTTTACCTGATAGAAAGAACCGATGACAAGGTTCTGTCCTTCATCTTTGATCAGTACTTCAGGATCAACTTCAGGAGAATCAAATTCTGTACGGCCAATAAAATAATCTCCTTCTTTACGGTCGATAATCACTTTAAACTCTTTACCAATCTTGGCATGAGTAAGATCGGCCGATATTTCCTGCTGAACAGCCATCAGCTCATCCAGCCGCCGATGTTTGACTTCTTCCGGAATATCATCCGAATAATTCTGTGCCGAATAGGTACCTTCCTCTTCTGAATAAGCAAATGCTCCCATCCGGTCGAAACGGGCCTTCCGCACGAATTCCTTCAGTTCTTCAAAATCTTCCTCCGTTTCTCCGGGATGCCCTACCATCAACGTGGTACGCAAATGAATACCCGGACTTCTTCACGGAAACGTTCTATCAGACGATAAGTTTCCGCCTTACTTACATGACGGCGCATCTTCTGAAGCATGTTGTCACTGATATGCTGCAAGGCAATATCCATATATTTACATACATTGGGACGCTCGCGCATCACGCGGAATAAATCCATCGGGAAATGAGCCGGATAAGCATAATGCAAACGTATCCATTCCACACCTGGAATTTCTGAGATTTTTTCAATTAATTGGGGCAACATCTGCCTCTTATATAAATCTACACCATAATAGGTCAATTCCTGCGCAATAACCTGAAACTCTTTCACTCCGCGGGCCACAAGATACTTCACCTCGTCCAGAATTTCTTCCATAGGACGCGACACATGCCGACCCGTAATAATAGGGATGGCACAATAAGAACATTTGCGGTCGCATCCTTCCGATATTTTCAGATAGGCATAATGCTGGGGAGTGGTCAGTGTACGCTCTATATGCAGTTCATCATGGTATGCCTTACCCAAGTCCTGCAGCAACTCTTTCCAATTGAACTTACCATAAAATTTATCCACCTGAGGAATTTCAATTGCCAGTTCCTTCAGATAACGTTCCGAAAGGCAACCCATGACATAGAGTTTCTCCAGTTCGCCTTCTTCCTTGGCCTGTGCAAATTCAAGAATCATATTGATGGACTCCTCTTTTGCATCGCCGATGAAACCGCAGGTATTAATTACGGCAATCTCTCCTTTCGGGCGCTCGGCATCATGCGTTACATGAAAACCCGCTTCCTCCAGTTGGCGCATCAAATGCTCCGAGTCCACTAAATTTTTAGAGCAGCCTAATGTTATGATATCAATGGTTTTCCGTTTCATGCATTCCCTCCGAACAATGAATCGACAAACTCTTTTTTACGGAACACCTGCAAGTCCTCTATACCTTCTCCCAGACCGATGTACTTTACCGGAATCTTAAACTGGTCGGAGATTCCGATTACAACACCGCCTTTAGCCGTTCCGTCCAGCTTGGTTACAGCCATTGCCGTAACCTCCGTTGCCAAAGTAAACTGCTTGGCCTGCTCAAATGCATTCTGTCCGGTGGAACCGTCCAAAACAAGCAATACCTCATTCGGAGCATCCGGCACAACCTTCTTCATTACATTCTTAATTTTGGTCAGCTCGTTCATCAGACCCACTTTATTATGCAGACGTCCGGCGGTATCTATAATCACCACATCGGCATTATTGGCTACCGCTGAGCTCAAAGTATCAAATGCCACAGAAGCAGGGTCAGCACCCATTTTCTGCTTGATAACGGGAACTCCCACACATTCGCCCCAGATAACCAGCTGCTCCACCGCCGCCGCACGGAAAGTATCGGCAGCACCCAGATAAACGGATTTGCCGGCTTTCTTAAACTGATAAGCCAGTTTGCCTATAGTCGTGGTTTTTCCTACACCATTCACTCCCACTACCATAATCACGTATGGCTTCTTCGTAACAGGAGTTTCAAAGTCGTCCACATCATCCGAGTTGTTCTCTGTGAGCAAAGCAGCGATTTCATCGCGCAGAATCACATTCAGCTCCTTCGCATTCATATATTTCTCGTCTGCGGCACGCTTCTCGATACGTTCTATAATCTTCAACGTAGTTTCTACGCCCACATCCGAAGTAATCAACACCTCTTCCAGATTATCCAGCACCTCATCATCCACTTTCGATTTACCGGCTATAGCACGGGCAATCTTCCCGAACACACTCTCTTTTGTTTTAGATAATCCTTTATCTAATGTTTCCTTCTTTTCTTTTGAGAAAAAACTAAAAAATCCATAGCTACTTTTTTCGTACAATACATTATGCCACAAAGATATAACAAAATTAACAAATAATAAAAGCCGAAATCGATTTAATAGCAAAAAAAAGTTCCCCCCGCCGCTATATCGGCGAGAGGAGCTTTATAAGTAATCAGTGCCTTGCAGCAACTGCATTTATCTTATTTCTTGAAAAAGTCCTGTACTTTTTCGTTAGGAACCATTTGCTCATCGAAGATGTAAGCACCGGTCTTCGGAGACTTAACCATCTTGATAACCTTCGTATAAGCACGACCTTCCTTAGAACCATCGTGCAAACTTGCTACTGTTTTCTTTGCCATGGGTTATACTATTATTATTTAATTTCCTTGTGTACTGTTACTCTCTTCAGAATCGGGTTGTATTTCTTCAACTCCAGTCTCTCGGTAGTGTTCTTTCTGTTCTTCGTTGTAATGTAACGAGAAGTTCCCGGCATACCGCTATCCTTGTGTTCTGTGCATTCCAGAATCACCTGTACTCTGTTACCTTTTGCTTTCTTTGCCATAATCAGTTATTCTCCTCTACTTTTAGCCAATTACTTTAATGCTTTTCCAATCACAATAACCCTTAGCTACTGCATCCTTCAAAGCAGCATCCAAACCTTTTTTGTTAATAATGCGCAGACCGTTGGCGCAAATGCTCAGACTGATCCAGCAGTCCTGTTCTACATAATAGAATTTCTTGTTAAACAAGTTCAAATCAAGGTTCTTTTTGTTCTTCTCTTTGAGTGTGAAACATTGTTGCCAATCATGGCTTTCTTTCCGGTAATTTGACAAATCTTCGACATTTCTATCTTTATTTTATAGTTTTTATCTATACTTATTTCAAACAGAGCGCAAAGTAAGCACTTTTATCGTTACGAAACAAGTTTTTCCTAAAATAATTCGTTGCACGAGAATATTTTTTCCTCATTTCAGCATACTACAGAGCATAAACAGCGCATTTTGAATAGCCGACTGTACATTTTCCGCCCTTCCGCGATCGCCTTCCTGCTTCATGGTTACAATTTCGTTTTTGCAGGCAGCCGCTATCCACACAGTACCTACCGGTTTCTCCGGTGTACCGCCACCGGGGCCGGCAATTCCCGAAGTGGCAACCGCGCAATCCGTTTTCAACGTTTTCATCGCACCTTTCACCATTTCAACAACCGTCTCCCTGCTCACTGCACCGTGCTGCGCCAGCGCCTCGACAGAAACATGGAGCAAATCCGCCTTTATTTCGTTGGAATACGCCACAATTCCGCCTTTAAAATACTCCGAGCTCCCCGGAACCGAAGTTATCAAGGCAGCTATTCCGCCACCGGTACAACTTTCAGCGGTGGAAAGGGAGAAATTCTTTGCTTTCCAGCAGTTCCCCTACCTTCTCTTCCGTCTTCATACCTTATTATATATATGCAATATACTTTTTCCTTATAAAGTGACACGCGAATAAGCCGGCGCTTCCATCGGACAGAAATCCTTATCCAGATACTTGAAGTATCCGGTTATGGCAATCATTGCAGCATTATCCGTTGTATAGCTGAATTTGGGAATGAAAATATTCCATCCATACTTCTCAGCATGTTCGCGGAATGAATTTCGCAGACCATTGTTTGCCGATACACCACCTGCAACGGCCACATCCTTTATCTTGTACTGTTTTGCCGCTTTACGCAACTTATCCATCAGAATATCGACAACAGTAGCTTCCAGCGACGCTGCCAGGTCTGTCTTGTGATGTTCGATGAAATCGGGGTCATCCTTTATCCAGTCGCGCAAGGAATACAGAAACGAAGTCTTCAAGCCGCTGAAGCTGTAATCCAGTCCGGGAATATGCGGTTTGCTGAAAGTAAAGGCTTTAGGATTTCCCTGGCGGGCAAGCCGGTCGATAATCGGTCCGCCGGGATAGCCCAGCCCCATAACTTTGGAGCATTTGTCGATGGCTTCACCTGCAGCATCATCAATTGTCTGCCCCAGGATTTCCATGTCGTTGTAGGCCTTTACTAAAATAATCTGAGAGTTACCACCGGAAACCAGCAGGCAAAGGAAAGGAAATTCCGGCTGCACGTTTCTTCACCTTCCTGCTTTAATAAAATGAGCTAATACATGTCCGGTCAAGTGATTGACATCTATCATAGGTATGCCCCCAACGCACGGGCGAACCCTTTGGCAAAGGACACACCCACCAGCAAAGACCCCATCAGCCCCCGGACCGCGCGTAAACGCCACGGCACTTAATTCTTCCCTTGGTAACTCCGGCACGTTTCAAAGCCTCGTGCACCACCGGCACTATATTCTGTTGATGCGCACGCGAAGCCAGTTCGGGCACTACCCCACCATAAGCTTCGTGAACAGCCTGACTGGCAACGACATTCGACAGCAGGTAGCCATCCTTGATAACCGCTGCGGAAGTGTCATCACATGAAGATTCAATTCCTAAGATTATTGTACTCATAGTGTTTATTTACGTTTAAACGCTACAAAAGTAGTGATAAAAGTAGTATCCATAACGTATTATTTCATATTTTGTTGGCTGAATTAAAAAAAAGTAACCGCCTATCAGAACGACTGAAAACGACAGTACGCTGGATAATCGGTATAGTGTTAGGACTCTATATCGGAATAATTTTGCTGCTGAACATTCCTTATGTCCAGCACCGCATGTCTGTACTCGTTGCCAAGGAGCTGAGCACCGTATTAGGTAGCGAGCTCACAGTAGGGCGGATAAACATAGGACTGCTGAACCGGATTATCATCGACGACCTGGTGCTGAACGACCAATCGGGAAAAGAGATTGCTGAAAAATAGGCCCGTCTGATTCCGGCTAAAGGTTCGAGATACTGCCGCTGTTCAGCGGAAAAGATATCCATCGGTAACGTACAGCTTTTCAGTTTCAATGCCAATCTGGAAAGACCTACTCCCCAGGCAAGCACCAACTTCCAATTCGTGCTCGATGCTTTCGCTTCCAAAGACACCGTCAAGAAGAAGAGCAATCTGGACCTGCGCATCAACTCACTCCTGATACGACGCGGAAAAGGTATCTTACGATGTGTTGTCAGCCGAAAGCACTCCGGGCAAGTTCAACCCGCAACACATCCGCCTGTCCAACATTCTTGCCAAACATCTCGCTGAAAAGCGCTCCAGAACGACTCGGTCAACGCTGCCATCAAGCGGATGAGCGTTGAAGAGGAGCACTCCGGCTTCGAACTGAAAAAAGCTAAGTCTGAAGATAATAGCCAACGACCGGAAGATGCGGATAGAGAACTTCGCCATAGATTTGCCAACACTCTTGGCAATGGATACCATCCGTATGGAATACGACAGCCTGGAATCACTCGGCCATTTCACCGATGATGTCCGTTTCTCGTTCCGTATGCTGCCTTCGGAAGTAGCATTACAGGATATATCGGCATTCGTGCCTGCCTTCAAGCCCTTCAAGGAAAAGTTGAAGTTGGAAATGGAAGCCGCCGGAACGGTCAACCGGCTCAACTGCCCGAAACTGCTTATCTCTTCCAACGATCACTTCCTGCTGAAAGGCAATGTATCCCTGCAGGATCTGTCTCATCCGCAAGATGCATACATATTCGGCAATCTGTCCAAATTTATATGCCGACCCGGACGGCATTGCATTCTTTGTACGCAACCTGAGTAAAGATTACAAAGGAGTTCCTCCGGTATTGCAGAATCTGGGCACGGTATCTTTCCGTGGAGAGATTTCCGGATACTTCACGGACCTGGTGACCTATGGCGAAGTCCGCACGGATATAGGCACCATCAAGACAGATGTCAAACTCAGTTCCGACAAAGACAAAGGCTATTTCGCTTATTCGGGTGCGGTAAAGACAACCGGATTCGAACTGGGCAGGATGCTGAACAACGACAAGCTTGGAAAAGTCACCTTCAACATGGACGTCAAAGGCAATCATTATGCCCAAAGATACCCCGCCATTACCATGAAAGGGCTGGTGGCATCCATAGACTACAGTGACTATACTTACGAAAACATCACTTTGGACGGAGAGTATAAGCAAGGCGGCTTCAACGGTAACGTATCGCTCAACGACGAAAACGGAGCCATACAACTGAACGGCTCTATCAATACTGCCGGCAAGACACCCACCTTCAACTTCCGTGCCGCTATCGACCATTTCCGCCCTAACACCCTGCACCTCACACCCAAATACAAGGACACGGAATTGGCCGTAAAAATCAAAAGCCGACTTCACCGGTAGCTCCATCAACGACATGAACGGTGAAATCAACGTCGACAGTCTCCAATACATCGCTCCGGAACAGAACTTCTTCATGGACAACCTGCGGATTTCTGCCACTCAGAGCGATGAGCGCCAGAAACGGCTGACTATCAGTTCCAACTTCCTGCGCGGTACTATCGAAGGCGACTATTCCTATCAGACATTACCCGCCAGCGTGCTCAACATCATGCGGCGTTACATTCCGGCTCTGATACAGCCCAGCCAGTAAAACCCGCAGAAACAGAAACAATTCCATTTCGACCTCCATATCTACGATACAGAGATACTCTCCTACCGTATTCCAGATACCGCTGAAAGTATATACCCACTCTACTCTGAAGGGCTATTTCAACGACAAAGCGCAACGGTTGCGCGTAGAGGGGTACTTTCCACGGCTGAGTTACGGCGGAAGTTCTTTGAGTCGGGTGTGGTTCTCTGCGAAAATCCGGTGAACAGTTCCAGGCAAAAGTCCGCTTCACCAACCGGAAAACAACCGTGCGGTAAACGTAGCCCTCGAAGCCAAGGCAAAGGACGACCGGATACAAACCATATTCAACTGGGGAAACAGCAGCGCTGTAACTTACAGCGGCAAGATAGCGGCTCTCACTCAATTCGTCCGCAACTCTTCCCAAGAAGCTGGCAACGACAAAATACACACAAAATCCTCCCGCCAAGCCCAAAAAGAGAAACCCGCCCTGAAAACGATTGTCAACGTACAGGAAACGAACGTAATCCTCAACGACACCGTATGGAAGATACACCCTTCGCAAATCGTGGTCGACTCGGGCAAAGTGCACGTCAACAATTTCTACTTCAGCCATAAAGAGCGTCACTTGCAAATCAACGGAACCGTATCCGAACAACCTCAGGACACCGTACGCCTGAACCTGAAAGAGATAAACATAGGATACGTATTCGATATAGCCGACCTGGGTGTCAACTTCAAAGGTGAGGCCACTGGCCCGGCATATGCCAGCGGAATACTTAAAAAGCCGGTAATGAGTACCGACCTCTTCATACGCAACCTCGGCTTGAACGAGGGTCTTTTAGGCGATGCCAACATACACGGCGAATGGCATCACGACGTGAAAAGGCATCCTACCTGGATGCCGCATCGCGAGAAGACATTGCCAAAAGCCATGTATACGGATACATCTACCCCATAAAACCCACCAGTGCGCTCGACTTGCAAATCGAAGCCGACAGCACCAACCTGAAGTTCATCCACCACTACATGCAGAGCATCACCCCCGAATTCAACGGGCGTGCCAGCGGCCACGTACATTTCTACGGCAAGTTCAAGGCGCTGACAATGGAAGGTCGCGTATTCGGTGACGCCTCCCTCAAGGTAGATGTACTCAACACTACTTTCTCCCTGAAAGACAGCATACTTATCGAACCGGGCGGACTTACTTTCCGCAACAACCGCATCTTCGATACGCAAGGGCATCAGGGCAGAGCCAACGGTTACCTGCACTACCGGCATTTCAAGGATTTGGAATACCGCTTCCGGTTCGATGTGGACAATATGCTGGTTATGAACACCAAAGAATCACCCGACTTCCCCTTCTACGGCACGGTGTATGGCACAGGCAACGCCACCATTGCCGGCAATGCGGCAGACGGGGTGAATATCGACGTGGCAATGACCACCAACCGCAACACCAACTTCACTTATATGAAAGAAGGTGTCGCCTCGGCAGTGAGCAACCAGTTCATACGCTTCGTAGACAAGACACCGCGCCGCGTACTTCAGGATTCCATCATGCTGATGTCCGAATACGAGCAGGCGCAGAAAGAAGTCATGGAAAAGGAAAGTGACACCGACATACGACTGAATCTCCTGATAGACGCAACTCCGGACGCCACCATGAAAACTCATCATGGACCCCATTGCAGGTGACTACATCAAGCGGTAAACGGAACGGGGAATATCCGCACCGAATTCTACAATAAAGGAGATGTGAAAATGTTCGGTAGTTACCGCATCAGCCAGGGAGTTTATAAATTCAGCCTGCAGGAAGTTATCCGCAAGGACTTCATCATCAAAGACGGAAGTACCATCACCTTTAACGGCGCGCCGCTCAATGCCACCCTCGACATCCAGGCAGGCTATCTTGTAAACTCCGCTTCGCTGAACGACCTCGTTCCCGATGCCGGCAATTACGTCAACCAGACCAACATCAAGGTTAACTGCCTCATGGCGCTGACCGGACAGCTCACCTCACCGGACATCAAAATGAGCCTGGAGCTGCCCAACGAACGCGACGAAGTACAGGCGTTGGTACGGAATTATATCCCTACGGACGAGCAGATGAACATGCAGATACTCTACCTTTTAGGTATCGGCAAGTTCTATACTCCGGAGAATGTAGACGCCACCGGCAACTCCAACATGATGTCGAGCGTGCTCTCTTCTACCCTTTCCGGACAACTGAACAATGCACTCTCGCAGATTATCGACAGCAATAACTGGAACTTCGGCACAAACTTCAGTACCGGAGAAAAAGGCTGGACGGACATGGAGTTCGAGACAATGCTTTCCGGGCAACTGCTGAATAACCGCCTGCTCATAAACGGTAACTTCGGCTATCGCGAGAATCCGATGGCGAACACCAACTTCGTAGGTGACTTCCAAGCCGAATGGCTCGTAAACCGTTCCGGCGATATCCGTCTGAAAGCTTATAACGAAACCAACGACCGCTATTACACCAAGACCAACCTCACCACTCAGGGTATAGGCATCATCTTCAAGAAGGATTTCAACAAATGGAATGAACTGCTCTTTTGGAACAAGTGGAAGTTGAAAAGGCTGAAAGAAACAAGCGGAGAAGAATACGTCCG
>ENA-OPYU01000842-OPYU01000842.1-human-gut-metagenome-genome-assembly--contig:-NODE-842-length-11455-cov-3.871381_pt1 | contig 11455 bp, 14 predicted proteins | sample MGYA00242637_ERZ504482 | MGnify/ENA primary metagenome ERZ504482 (study PRJEB26092, sample SAMD00036237) | human gut metagenome | host: Homo sapiens | study: EMG produced TPA metagenomics assembly of...
ATAACAATACTGTTTTCTCCTCTTGTTGAAAAAAAGTTTCATATGGATCTAGCGTTAATTTTTCAAACGTTTCTCTCATGTATACTACCCTTTCTTGCTACAAAATTGCAACTCATCTTTTACTTACACAAACCCACTCTATTATTTCAAAAGTATCATTGAGCTTTTCTAAAAACGTTACTGTCATTTTAGTTTAAACTTGTCTATAATAAAATGGCGTAATCGGTGATATGAATTTAACCGATTACGTCATTGTCAACGTTCTGAATTCCTTTTACAATAGCTTTCAAAAAAGAAAGAAGGATAATTTTATATGAAAAACAGGATATTTTTAGGTTATTTCATGACAATTGCTTTAATGATATGGGCCAAGCCCCCATCTGGCTTACAGCATTATGAAGAAGCGCCTTACACTATTTGTTATAATACAAACAGTGATGATCTTGAAATTGATGAGGAAGAAGAAAATATACCAACTCCCTATGACTGCGATCTTCCACCTCAAAAATGAATTATTTGATTCTTTTCAAAATATTTCTTAATATGCTCTAAGTTTTCTTTACGTTCTGGGTACAATTCGCAAAGCTCATACGCTTCCCATATGTAGAGAAGTCCGATTTTTCTTAATCTAAGGGATTCTTCTCCGGAAAACCTCTTAGATTTTTCTATATAATTCCATCCAATATTGTAGATAAAATTGTAAAGGCAATTCCCTTTTTCCCATTTCAAAAGCCAGGAGATTCCTTTTCTGCACATTTCGATGCTCTCATCATACTGCTGATGCAGTCCCAGGATATTGGCATAGTTTACCATAAGAAGATAATAAGGCTTATAACCATCCATATAAGACACTTTTTCCATCTGTTGGATGACACTGGAGAATATTCTACAGGCTGTTTCGTATTTCCCTGCTTCTCCATATGCAATTGCAAGGTTATTTAAAATCAGCAGCTCATTCTCTGTGTAAAAGTATTTATTAACAAATTTTTCGCTGTCATAGTCTTTGAAACTCTCTCTTAATAATTTTTCAAGAGATAAAATATAATTAACTAAGTCTAATTTCCCACTATTATTTTCCACTACAAGACGTATCCGATAAAGAAATTGTCTGTTTTCCACGTACATAAGTGGCAACTGGTTTTTGCTGATAATTTCTTCTATTTCATTTTCTGCGCCTTGATAATCCCCTCTTTCAAATAGCCACAATAACCGATTCCTAACTTTTGCAATATTCACATCCTCTGTCTGTAGATTGAAAAGAATGGTCTCTTCTGACATTTCCAGTTTATTCATTATTCTCTGATAATTTTCTTCTGAAGGATTTAAGGTTCCGTTTTCATACCTTGATAATGTATAAGTGTCACATATGCCTTCTGCAAGTTCTTCCTGGGTCATGTTCCTTTGTTTCCGATAATAACGAATTACTGATGCTCTGTTATATTCTGACATTTTTCTCCTCCATATAGGCAAGCATTTCTTTTTCATCTGTACACTTTAACAATTCCAGAGCCATAATTTTGTTTTTGTAATCCTGCTCTTCCTCTGCTGTTAAATGGTTCATTTTTTCTTCCAATGCCATTTTTAACTCCAGCACTTCTTTCATGGATTTAACAAAATAATGTTCTGTCATGCCAGTATATACTTTTTGAAGGGCAGAATACGCATCACCATAATTATATTTCTGATAATTCTGCTCTGCTATTTTATATAAAATGCCATAATAAAGCTGCTTCATTTCTAAAGAAATGCAAGGATGGCTTTCAAGATATGTCTGAATCTCCAAATATATTGCCTGCGCCTCCTGTGTTCTTTGGACTTCCTGATAGCATTCTCCCAACTCTTTGAATACTTTAAGCTCCATAAAAGACAGAAGACCTTGTCCACTTTGTTTGTACGCTTTCTGAACAATGGTTTTTGACAAAGATGTCTCAAAATCAGAGGCAGCCTTTGTATACTCACCCGTATATTTCTTTACAAGCCCTGCATAGTAAAAAACATATTGTTCATGAATTGCTTTTGACGGAGACTTCATTTTTTATAGTTTCCAATTTCATCCTCAACCTCTGAATATTTTCCCTGTTCAATAAGTTCTTCTATCTTCTTTTGCTGCTGCATTTCATCAAACTCTTCATTGCTGATAATCATTTCATATTGCTGCGCATTGCATCCAAGTCTCTGCAACAGATACTCTAGCAGAAATTTATCTGGAATCCTCATCCCATTCTCATATCTGGATAATGCAGTAACACTACAAAGTCCTCTGCAAACCACAGATTTGGAATATCCTTTTTCTTTTCTCTGTCTTTCCAATAACTCACCTATGGAAATTTCGTACATCTATAATCTCCCCTTTTGTCTCTGATACGCGCTCCTATAATATCATAAAAAAATATGCTTGTTAGCATAAAACTGATACTTTTAAAAAATTTATAAATTCCCCCACTTAGGACTGGCAGTTGCTCCAGAGAATTGGTATAATACTTTGAGAAATCATTTCACAAAGGAGGCTATCAAAATGAACGTATATAAAACAAAAGGCGTATGTTCCCGCTCTATTGAATTTGAACTGGACGGAGATACCATTAAATATGTAAAATTCAACGGAGGCTGCAACGGAAATACCAAAGGCATCGCAAGTCTGGTAGAAGGCATGAAGGTAGATGATGTAATCAATCGCTTAAAAGGCACAGACTGCGGCGGAAGAGGAACTTCCTGTCCGGATCAGCTTGCAAAAGCGCTAGAAGCTGCAAAAGCTCAGTAAATTTTCAAGCAAAAAGAGAAATCTCGTACAAGAGCGTATTTAAAAATGTTTATACAATTCCGGCAGCTCCAGCAGGCACTCTTTGAGACGAAATGTTCAAAGGCAACGCTTGCTTAGCCGGAAATGTATAAATATTCTCATAAAAACTCAAATAAATTCATCTGTTCTGCTTCTTCCCCCGATACTTTTTTCCCTGCTTTTTTCTTTTTCTATACAGGATAAAGGCAGTTCTTCTAAAAACATGGAAGGCTGTCCTCCATGAATAATCATAAGCTCTTCTTTTGCTCTGGTCATTCCCACATAAAAAGTCTTCTCTCTTCTTCTATGTCAGCAGGCTCTTTTCCATTTTCTAAAGGCAGTTTATCTTCTTCTGCACCAGCAAGCAGTACAACCGGAAATTCCAAACCTTTGGATGCATGAAGGGTCATTAACGTAACTACGTCCGCGCGATAAGTTTTTCCCTCCACATCGCATCAAATCCCCTTCTTCTCCAAGAGAAAGACTGCTCAAAAATTCTTCTGTATTCTGGTAGCACATAGCCATATGTTCCAAATTGTCCATAGCTTTATTTCCCTTTAAGTTCATGTCCTCCTGCCATTTTTGAAGGAGTTTTCCAGGTTTACTCCGCTTTAGAAGAGGCTGATATTTCGCTTTCATAGTTTCATAAGTCTCAGATGTAAGAACATTCTCAGGAAGCTTCCATAAAAGTCTCAGGGCTAAGATTCTTGCAAGGGAATCCTCCGGTTTTGGCGATACTTCTGAAGAAGCAAACTGTCCCCCTTACTTCTGGTTCCAGGAGAAAATCCTCCCTGCCGGTAATCACGTAGGGAATCCCCTCTTTTCGAAGACTGTTTTCCAATAATTTAGCCTGTCTGTGGGTGCGGTAGAGAACTCCAATGTCTCCAAAGCTTCTCTGTCTTCTCTCTGATTCTCTCTCAAAACTCTTTTCTGTATCCAGCATATCAATGCCGCCAATCTGCCTGTTAATCTCTTTTGCTACGAAAACCGCCTCTGCCATTTCACTGGATGCTTCTATAACTCTCACTGGTTTTCCATTTCCCAAAGCAGCATGAAGAGTTCTTTCTTCACCAGAATTATGAGAAATCACTGCCATGGCACTTTCTACGATTTTTCCTGTGGAACGGTAGTTCTCTGTAAGACGTATCACCTGTGCCCTGGTATATTCTTTCTGCAAAGTAGCAGAACAGGCTGAATCTGAACCTCGAAAACCATAAATAGACTGGTCCGGATCACCAATCACAAATAATTCTCTTCCCTTGTTGTTCCAAAGCCGGATTAATTCATACTGAACAGGGCTGATATCCTGAAATTCATCTACTAAGAGATAATGAAATTGTGGAAGCTCCAGTTCTTCTTTCTCATGAAGTAATCCTATAGTCTCGATTAAAAGATCATCAAAATCCAGAGCATTCTTTGCTATTAATTGCTGCTGATAATATTGCAGCGCTTCTTCTGGTATCCCGGTTTTTGATACATCTGCATCATTTTTTTGTCTTCCAGAGGGAAATCTCCTTCAAAAACTGAGAAATGCTCAATCCTAACTGGAACTCTTTCACCGTTTCTTCTGCTATTTCTCTGGTAAGCATAGCATCTGCAATGGTAAATTCCATTCCCTGACTTTTCAGCAGTTCCAGACAAATAGAATGGAAGGTTCCTATCTGTATCTGACGCACTGACTGTTTCTTTCCCAATTCCTGCTGTAAACGCTCCTGCATTTCTCTTGCAGCTTTTTTCGTAAAGGTAACTGCAGTAATTTCGGAAGGTTTCACTTTACGGTAATTAAGCAAATGTAAAATTCTGGATACCAGGGTTTTCGTTTTTCCTGTCCCTGGACCTGCAACAACTGCAACTACCGGCTCTATAGATTCTACTGCCTGCTGCTGTTTTGCATTTAATACAGCAACTCTTGGCAACGCTATAGTTTCCTCCGAAATGGCTGTTTTCTTCAGCGTCGGAAGCCTCACGTCTGCTGCTTCCTCCTGTTCTTTAATTCCAAGAGTCTCAAAAAAAACTTATCTGACCTTCTGTATCCTCCAGTTCTGAGACGTGAAACAGCTTAATCGTACCATATTCTCCATCAAATCCCGGATGTCTCTGTACTTCGCCTTTTCTTAACCGCCGGATGCCCTCTGCTATCATATAACCAGATTCCTTGCGGATATCTTCCACCGGAATCTCTCTTAAAATCTCAAATTCCGACCCTAATTTAGAAAGCATGTCCTCATACTGCCTCTGCACCTTCACACTGGTAGAAGAATGCCCGGTGGCTTCTGCAATGACCTCTGGCAAAGGCACCAGACTTTCAAAAGCCTTGGCCTGTTCCCGCACATATCCCTGAGATCTGTCTGCCAAGGCTTCTACCCTGTGTTCCACACCAATGGTAATCTTCCTACCGCAAACCGGACATTTCCCCCCATATTCCTTCGTCTGAGCAGGCGTCAGGCAGAGATGGCATTTCCTGTGTCCGTCATAGTGATACTTACCCTCTTCCGGGAAGAATTCTACAGTTCCATGCAGGCCCTCTCCTGTCTGAATGGCCCTTTCCAAATCTTTGTAGGATAACTCTATATCCATGAGATTTGCCTCGCGCCCCAATTTTCCCGGAGAATGGGCGTCCGAATTTGAAATCAACTGATATCCATCCAGGTTTGAAACTCTCCAGTTCATAGGCGGATCTGAAGAAAGCCCTGTTTCTACTGCATGGATGTGCCCTGTTAAATCTCCAAAACATTTCTCAACGGAATCAAAACCTGAAAACGCACCAAACATGGCAAAATGAGGCGTCCAGATATGCGCCGGCACATAAATTCCATCAGGAACACTTTCCAGCATAATTTCCAGCAAGTCCCTGCAGTCAAGCCCAAGAATAGGCCTTCCATCTGAATGAATATTTCCGATAGTCTCCAGTTTCGCTGAAAGCAAATCCGCCTCTTCCATCCCCGGCAAAATCAAAAGACTGTGAACCTTCCTGGTCTTTTCACCTTTTTTATAAATAGAACTGATTTCCCCTGTTACTACAAAACGTGGCTCCATGTCATCTGGAGTTGTTCCGTCCTGAATCCGATATTCTTTTTTCCAAACGATAGAGACCGTCTTCTGCCGGCTCCAGCTTCTCCTTCAATTCCTCCCGCCAAATTGGATGGGTAAAATCACCGGTTCCTAAAATATGAATCCCCTTTTTTCCTCGCCCACAGCTCCAGATGCTCCGGATCACCTTCCTTGCTGGTAGCACGGGAAAAACGGGAGTGTATATGCAAATCTGATATCAACATGCCAAAATTCCTCCGTAAAACTCAATAAATTAACGCGAATTATCTGCTTTACGGATTATTATACAACAGGCGGAGTGGAAAATATACGGTTATTGTTTACAGATCATTCTCTTTCTTCCTGTTCAAATATTTTTAATCGCTTTACTATTTCCTCTGGTTCCGGTAATATCTTCTTCATATCTTCTGGTAATGTGTTCCTTAGCTGATATGTTGCAACACCAATCGGCGCTCCTGTTTGTCTCAATGCATACTCTACATATGTCTTATCTTTACTCTTACAAATAATAATTCCAATAGATGGATTCTCTTCTGGTAATTTAATCTGCTCATCTAAGACAGATAGATACAATTGCATTTTTTCCAGCATATTCAGCTTCAAACTCTCCTATCTTCAATTCTATTGCTACCAGGCTTCTAAGTCGTCTATGAAAAAGCAACAGATCAATATATAAGTCTCTAGTTCCAACAACTAAATGATACTGGTTACCCACAAAGGTAAAATCACCACCCATTTCAACTAAAAACGCTCTAATATTATTTACCAGCTTCATTTCTAACTCGTGTTCTGAATATTCCGGTGACAGTTCAGCAAAATCAAAAGTATATTCATCCTTAACTGCTAATTTAGCTTGTGCCCTTCGTTCTTCTGGTATCATTAAATCAAAATTGGTTTGGTTTAATAAATATTTTTCATATGTCTGCGCTTCAATAAAATTGATTAATACACGTTTTGTCCACCCATAACGTTTCACCATTTGAATGTAAAATTCCCTTTGCAGATCATCTTTACATTTTTCCACAATGATAATGTTATTGCTCCAGCTGATTTCTCGCACCAATGGTGCGAGCTTTTCAGAATCTCGATATGTTAAATAAAAATTACGCATTCTCCAGAGATTTGATGCTGAGTAACCTTTTGATCCAGGAAATTCCTTCTGTAATTCCCTGGACAGCACTCCTACTATAGATTTTCCCCAACCCTTTTCCTTCTGTTGCCTATAAATCTCTTCCCCTATCTCCCAGTATAGATTTATAGTTTCTGAATTAATCATTTGCAGCGCACGATATTGCTTTTTCTGAATTAATTGTTTTAAGTCATTCACTAATGGTTCATATCCTACAATTTTATTCTTTTCCATACACTTCTCCATTTCTCGCACCAGTGGTACGAGATTTGATATCAAAAACATAAATACAATATATACTTGGAAAACACTGTATTATAGCATGCAATTCATAACGCCACTCACCATCATTTCCTTTTCTCTACCAAATAAATCCGATTCATTACCAAATCTCATACTCTGAATCGCTTCCATACATTCTTCATAAGAAAGAACATAGGTTGCGCGATTCCCTTGGGGACGGGTCATATTCTGATGGTCATAAGAATCCAGTAAATCAAGAGCATTACTGTATTTCTCTATTACAGAAAGTACCTGCTTACTGTCCAGTTCATCCTCTGTCCGCTTCATAATCCGTATCACCTCTCCCAGTTGTTTGATACGATTATCATTCACAGCGTAACCTTTTAATATGTATTGTTTTAGCACAGAATTTGCCCATCTGCGAAATTCCACACCACGTTTTGATTTTACACGATAGCCAACGGAGATGATTACGTCCAAGCTATAAAATGCTACCGGCTTATTTGAATTTGCAATATGCAAAAAATGCATATTGCTTTTTTCATCAACCTCATGTTCCTTAAAAACATTTCTAATATGCCTGGAAATTACAGATTGATCTCTACCAAATAATTCAATCATTTGATTTTGATTTAGCCATACAGTTTCATCTTCTACCGTTACAGGTAATTTCACTTCTTTATCTTCCGTTTCAAAAATTACAATTCATTCTTTTCCGACATCCGCTTCCTCCTCCATCTTTTTCATCAATTCCTCATACCTCAATTGATATGAAATCAATCTTGGTATATATTCCGGCGGTCTCCTGCGCCCTGCTTCCCAAATCCTCCACTGTTCTCAAAGGAATTCCTATGTGCATTGCGAAATCCTTTCTTGTCATTCCTATTCTTTCCCGAAGTTCTCTGATTTTATCTGCTGTTTCCGTATTCCACCACTCCTCATTGTTTTTTTATTATCATATCACACTTTTTAAAATTTCGCAATGCGTGGTTTTGTTTTTTCAAAAAAATCCCCACTGAAGCTAAGCATCATCTGCCCTTTCCAGTGAGGAATCCTTTATCCTATTCTGCTGTACCTTCTGCACCCTCTGTTTCTTCAGTCTCAGGCTGTTTAATAGTGTATTTATCGTAGTCTGTTAATTCTGCTTTTTTCCACTCTTTTTTATTTACAGTGAATTTAGCATCTTTTTCCCAGCCTTCCAGAAGGTCATTGTATGCTTCCTGTTTCCGTTCTTCTACAATGTTTTCTTTTTCTTCATCTGTAGCTTCCCGGTCTAAAACACTGTCCATACGGACTACAAAGTATGCGCTCTCGCCTTCTACTACTTTTTCATACACCTGACCATCTTCGGTAAGTGTAAGGGCTGCTTCTTTCACTTTCTCATCTAAAATCGGTATCTTCCCCGTCAAAGGTTGTATCAAAGGCACTCAATTCTTCATCGATTTCTTTTGCCAGGGCATCCATGTCTGCAGCAGCCGGGTCTGCAGATGCATTCAGTTTGTCCAAAAGCTGCTGCGCCTGATCTTTTTTCGCCTGCTTTTCTTCATCTGTCAGTGGTGTTGTAGTACCATCTTCGTTTTGTTTATCGCTGGTGCTGAATCTGCAATAGGTTATCTTGCTTTGCTGAGCTTCAGAGTCTTCTACATTGGTATCTACCTCTGCTGTCATTGGCTCATACATTTTTTCCTGATAAGTATAGAGTGTCAGCAGATTTTCAATATCATCCTGGGTAACTGCCAGTTTGGTAAGGGTTTCTTCTGTATTTGCCTCTACAAAAGCCTTGGCAGATTCTTCAATCTTTTTCTGTTCGTCTTCTGTAACAGTTACATCATAATCTTTGGCATGCTGTTTTAAAAGCACCATGTTCTTTAGCTGCTGCACAATCATGTCCTTGGTAGATTCCGCATAAGTTGTACCGTCTCCAGCATCCTGTTCCCAGATACCAGCGGTACTACCGCCCATCATTGCATAGTAAGATTCCATCTGTGCCTGATTCATGCGAAGCATGATGTTGCCTGTTCCCATAGTTACCGTATCTTCTCCGCAAGTAAGAAGTGGTTTCGTTCCATCTATGGTCTTGCTGCATCCTGACAGCAGCCCAATTCCAATGACACCTGCCATAGCTGCGCAGGCCAGTTTTTTTGGTTACTCTATTCATATGTATGCTCTCCTCCTGAATTTCAAATATTGCCTGATTTTTCTAATTTACAGCATCTTTTACCATTATAGACGGTTTTAGGCGTTGGGGCAAGGAATTTTTTCAGGGGAGAGTGTGAAGATATTGTGTCTTTTTATTTACTCCATAATCACCCCTTGAAACTCCTTCAGCACCTGTTCCAGCATCTCCAGCACATCCAGACTTTCTTTCGGTCTCCTGCCTTTTAATGACAACATGAAATACGGTGTTTCTTCCAGCCGCATGGTAAGGTTGTTTTTGAATTTCTCCAAAATAGGCGGAAAGCCTGCCGGGTTTACTTTTGCCCGCTCAAACATGGTGATTTTCACATCCTGTCCGGTCTGTTTGATTTCCTGAATATAGGCCTTGTGAGCCATGGCTTTCAGGTTGGCAATAAAAAGAAGATTCTGTACTGCTTTTGGCGGGTCTCCGAAACGGTCCAGAAGTTCTTCCAGCATATCCTCATATTCTTCCTGTGATTCAATGGCAGCGATTCGCTTGTAAATATCCAGTTTCTGAAATTCATTTGGAATGTATTTCGGCGGAATGAAAGCATTGACTTCTAAATCAATAGTGGTCTCAAAGTCTTCCTGCTGCTTGATTCCTTTTTCTTCCTTCACTGCTTCGTCCAGCATTTTGCAGTAAAGGTCATATCCAACTGCCTGCATATGTCCATGCTGTTCTGCTCCAAGAAGGTTTCCGGCACCGCGGATTTCCAAATCCCGCATGGCAATCTTGAACCCACTTCCTAAATCCGTAAACTCCCGGATTGCGTGAAGGCGTTTCTCTGCCACTTCTTTTAACATTTTGTTTCGTTTGTACATAAGGAAAGCATAAGCTGTCCTGTTGGAACGTCCCACGCGGCCACGAAGCTGGTAGAGCTGAGAGAGTCCCATCTGGTCTGCATCGTGGATAATCATGGTATTGGCATTGGAAATATCCAGTCCGGTTTCAATAATAGTGGTGGAAACCAGCACATCAATTTCCCCGTTAATAAACGCATACATGATTTTTTCCAGCTGCCTCTCCTGCATTTGTCCATGGGCAAAGGCTACATTTGCCTCTGGAACCAGTTTTGCAACCCGGTTTGTAACTTCATCAATATCATTGACACGATTGTATACATAATACACCTGACCGCCTCTGGCCATTTCCCGGCTAATGGCTTCCCGCACCATTTCTTCATTATATTCCATCACATAAGTCTGGATTGGCATACGGTCCATAGGCGCCTCTTCCAGTACGCTCATATCTCTGATTCCAATAAGACTCATGTGAAGAGTTCTTGGAATCGGCGTAGCGGTAAGGGTGAGTACGTCCACGTTTTCCTTCATTTTCTTGATTTTCTCCTTGTGGGTCACACCGAAGCGCTGCTCTTCGTCAATAATCAATAATCCCAAGTCTTTGAACTTGATGTCATCGGAAAGAACTCTGTGTGTTCCAATGAGAATGTCCACCAGGCCTTTTTGCAGGTCTGTAATGGTCTTTTTTTGCTCTGCCGCTGTCTTGAACCGGCACATCAAATCAACCCGCACAGGGAAGTCTTTCATTCGCTGGACAAAGGTATTGTAATGCTGCTGCGCCAGAATAGTAGTGGGCACCAGATACACCACCTGTTTTCCTTCCTGCACTGCTTTGAAGGCAATGCGGATGGCAATTTCTGTTTTTCCATATCCAACATCACCGCAAATCAAGCGGTCCATAATCTTGGTGCTTTCCATATCCTGTTTGGCCGCCTCAATGGCAAGAAGCTGGTCCTCGGTCTCCTCAAAAGGAAACATTTCTTCAAATTCCCGCTGCCAGACCGTATCCGGCTCATACTGGTAACCTGAATTTTCCAGCCTTGCTGCGTAGAGACGCACCAAATCTTTGGCAATGTTTTTTACCGCTTTGCGAACCTTGGTCTTGGTTTTATTCCACTCCTGACCTCCAATTTTATTTAATTTCGGCGCTCTGGCATCTGCTCCCGCATATTTTTGCAGCAAATCAAGCTGGTTTGGCAGGATATAAAGAGTACTGTTTCCTGCATACTCGATTTTAATGTAGTCCTTTGCCACCTTATCTACGGTAATTTTTT
>ENA-OPYU01000843-OPYU01000843.1-human-gut-metagenome-genome-assembly--contig:-NODE-843-length-11438-cov-4.477677_pt1 | contig 11438 bp, 8 predicted proteins | sample MGYA00242637_ERZ504482 | MGnify/ENA primary metagenome ERZ504482 (study PRJEB26092, sample SAMD00036237) | human gut metagenome | host: Homo sapiens | study: EMG produced TPA metagenomics assembly of...
ATTGATGCTACGGATTGTTTTGCAGCTATGCTGTTCCAAAGTTCAAAAGCTTTATCGTGCAAGCACGAAACAGCTTTTTTGACCTTTGGACCCTGGCATTATAATTATTATGATATACGTAAATTTGAAATGTAAATCAAAAAAATGTACATTTTTTAACCTGAAAAATTAAAATCCATGTATTATTGAAGAAAATTTATGATTTTATGAAAAAATGTACTATCCAATATGGAAAAAGTAGCCTTGAAGCAGTCTCTTTCAAAAAGGTACAATATAACCATGAAAGGAAACAGACCAAAGGAATGGAAATTTCGGAGGAAACTATGGAAAAAGAATTACTGATTGAAGTAAAAAATATGACCAAGTTTTTCGGACCGACCCAGGCTCTGAAAGGAGTAAACCTGAAGTTCTACCGCGGAGAGATTCGTGGACTAATCGGGGAGAACGGAAGCGGAAAGTCTACAGTTACTTCAATTATTGCAGGAATGCAGGCTGCCAGCGGCGGTGAAATGATTTACAAAGGACAAAGCTGGAAACCTGGCAATATGGTGGAAGCCCAGAAGGCCGGAATCAGCATGGTACTTCAGGAAGCAAACACCATACCGGATTGTACAGTGGCAGAGAACCTGCTGGCTGGACGGTTTGATGAATTTTCAAAATTTGGATTTGTGAGCATGAAAAAAGCAAATGAAGAGGCAGAGAGAATGCTTCAGAAATTTGGCATCACAAATATTCATGTGAAGGACAGCATTAACAAGCTTACATTCGAGGACAGAAAGCTGATCGAAATTGTCCGCTGCGTATCCGATGAAACAGAGGTTTTCGTGGTGGATGAAACAACAACAGCACTTTCCTTGGAGGGACGCCAGATTCTGTATAAGCTGATTCATGAGATGAAAGACAGAGGAAAATCTGTAATCTTCATTTCCCATGATATGGATGAAATCCTGGAGCAGTGTACAGACCTGACTGTTTTACGAGATGGAAACATCATCGGTCATCTGAACCGGAAAGAAATGGACGCACCGAATGCGGTACAGAGAATCAGGTACATGATGGTCGGAAGGGAAATCGGAGAGGCCTATTACCGTGAAGATTATGATACCAGCCACAGCGATGCGGTTGCGCTGGAACTGAAGAATATTTCTTTTGGTCCAATTAAGAATTTTTCCCTTACCTTACATAAAGGTGAAATCATCGGTTTCGGCGGCTTATCCGGATGCGGAATGCATGAGGTAGGCCGGGCGGCTTTCGGACTTGAGAAACTGGAATCCGGAAGTGTGGTGCGAAATGGAAAAGAGATTAAGACCTGTTTACAGGCAATCGAATCTGGAATTGGTTATATTTCCAAAAACCGTGATAAAGAGGCTCTGATCCTGGAGGGTTCCATCCAGGAAAATATCGTACTTCCGCTGCTTCCGTCTCTGGAGCATGGAACCTTCGTCAATCCGGCAGCTGAGAAGAACAGTGCAGATAAAGAAATCGATTCCTTCCGGATCAAATGTAACAGTGGAAAACAGTGGGTCAGCACCCTGAGCGGTGGAAATAAGCAGAAGGTTTCTTTTGCCAAGTGGACAGCAAGAGGGTCTGAGGTACTGATCATGGACTGCCCTACCCGAGGCGTTGATATTGGGGTCAAACAATCCATGTATGCGCTGATCGCGAAAATGAAAAAATGAAGGAAAAGCAATCATTCTGATCAGCGAAGAGATGGCAGAGCTGATCGGTATGGCTGATAAGATCATTATCATGAAAGATTTCGTAAAAACTGGCGAAGTAATGCGTTCTCCTGAACTGAAGGAGACAGACATTATTGAGTATGTAATATAAGGAGGCAAAAGAAGTGGGAAAAGATAAAAGTAAAACAGCCTCCTGGCTGAAAACACATATTTATGATGTTGCTGCTTACGCAGGACTTGCGATTACCGTAATTCTCTTTCTGATCTTCAGTGGAGATAAGCTGATGTATAATGCGACAACTGTATTACAGACAGTTGCCCCATATGCGATCATTTCCCTGGGTTCGGTATTTGTTTACTCTATGGGATTTATGGACGTCAGTGTAGGACAGCAGGTTGGTGTATATGCCATTTTGTACATACTGATTTCCAATAAAATGGGTGGAACTACAAAGGGAGTAGTTGTTGCATTTATAGTAGTTCTTGCAATTGCCCTTGCATGCGGTGCATTTAACGGTGCCGTTGCAGTATGGCTGGGACTTCCCTCTATCGTAACTTCCCTGTTCCTGATGTTCTTCTTCACCGGAGCACAGCTGCTTCTGATGGAAGGAACAGGAAATACCAGTATTTCCATCCAGGCGAAGATCAAGCCTATGGACAGGAACGAGTACACGATCATGCTGATCATAGCAATTGTGGTTGTAGCACTTCTGGTTGGTTATTTCTTCAAATATACAAAATTTGGAAAATATACCAAAGCAATCGGTGCGAACGAGGTGGTAGCAGAGCAGTCTGGTGTAAATACCACGAAATGGAAAGTATTTGCTTATATGGCGTTTGGAGCTACTGTTGCAATTGGTTCTTTTATCATGCTGACCCGTACCGGCAGCGCAGGAAAAGGAACTGGAACTGGTTTCGCAATGGACGTTATGATCTGTCTGATCCTTGGCGGAATGCCTCTTTCAGGAGGAATGAAATCCAAAGTCAGCAGTGCACTGATTGGAACTTTTACTTATGTACTTCTCAGCAATGACCTTACAACCATGGGAGTTGACCTGAACATGATCAATTTCCTGAAAGCAGTTATTTTTATCATTATTGTTATGATTACATGCCGGAAACGGGATGGTGTGCTTCCGAGATGATGCAAAAAATATAACAAAATATAACAATTTTTAAGGAGGATTTGTCAAATGAAAACATCCAAAAAACTTATGGCACTTGCGTTAGCAGGAACAATGGCCGCTTCTTCTCTTAGCATGGTATCTGTATCCGCAGAACCGAAGAAAGCCACAATTGGCGTATGCTTCTATCAGGATACAGGAAAAGCTGTAGATGCTACAAAGGCATTTCTGGAATCTCTGTCTGACACATTAAATGTAGAATTTAAGTATGGTACTTTTACACAGACAGATGAAGCTGCAAACCTGACAAAAGTACAGGAGTTGATCGCTTCTGGTGTAGACGGAATTATCGGCACTATGGATCTTGGAACACAGTCTATTCTTTCTGAGTGCGAAGCAGCAGGCGTTTATTATGGAGGATATCTCTGTGATTTTGATACTTCCTACACAAATGCATATGATGATGTGTTTGGAAATCCAAACTTCGTTGGAACCGTAACAGACGGACATAATCCAGATGATGTCTGCGTTGGAACTCAGTTCTTTGACAGCTTGATCGAATATAATGAGAGCCATGCAGATGCTCCACTTACACATGTATCAATGGCTATTTTTCCATCATGGGCATTCCCGGCACAGGCAACTGCTGCGGATCAGTTCGTTGCAACTGTGGATGAATATAACAAGACAGCAGAGACTCCGATTACAGTAGATCCACTTGATGAGGAAGTTGACGTCCTGAACTTTGCACCGCTTGACAGCACCTATTTCTCCAAACATCCTGACACACAGGCAATCATGAGCTTCGCAGCAGGAACAAGCTTCGTATATCCTACAATGGTTTCTGCAGGTGTGGATTCTGATATCAAGCTGTTTACAACTGGATATGAAGGCGGTGAGGAAAGCAATTTTGGTTCTGCAGGAAACCAGACCTACCAGCAGGTTATAGTTACAGGAGTTGAGACAATTGTTTATCCGCTTGTACTGCTGTTAAACAAGATCAATGAGACTGAGTTTGTTGATATGCCGGAAAAAGCAGAGAGAATCAGCACAGAGCAGTATATTGTAAACAGTGATGAGGATATGGAACTTTTTGTAAATTCTCTTTACACCACTGCTGATGTATCCGCTGCAGCATATACACCAGAGGATGTTCTGAACATGACAGCATTTGGAAATCCGGACGCAACATATGCAGATCTTGTAAGTGCAGTACAGTGTCTGACCTACTAAGACAAAGTTAAGCAAACGATTGGAGTATGCTATGAAAGCTGTAAAAAAAGGTATTATTGTCACTGGTTTTTCCAGTGCTGATGTTTGTGGTGATGCTTGTCATCACCATGAACAGCGATAAATGTATTGTAAACGGACGTAATATTTTCCTTGGAAAAGATTTGGTCAAGCAGGTTGTGATTAACAGCTGTATGACAGTTTGTGTGGCGCTTGCCATCTGGCTGCAGCTGAAAAATGGACGCTTTGATTTTTCCGGCGGTGCATCCATGGTTCTTGCAGCAATCGGTGCAGGATATGTGGGACAGCATACCGGAAGCATGTGGGCTGCATTTGCTACAGCAATCGCCCTGGGTGTGGTCCTTTCCATGGGAACTGCAATTGTCTATATTGTGGGAAGACTGCCGATCATTATCTGTACCATTGGAATGACACTTTTATATGAGTCTCTGACATATCTGTTATTTGGAGGTCAGGGAATCCGCGGATTTTATTCCACTCCTGCACTTTCCCAAATGGGACGTATGCCGCTGGTCCTTCTTCCGGCAGTGCTGGCAATGATACTTTTTGTAGTGTATACCTACTTTACAGCTTCCGGACGCAGGGGAAAGATTCTTGCAAACAATCAGAGTGCCGGTGTAAATATCGGAATCAATGAAAATAAAAACGTATTTGTTTCTTATATTTTCTCCGGACTGATCATCGGACTTGCAGCAATCGTCTATATTTCACAGAATGATGTCACACCACAATCCGGACTTGCAACTTCTTCCATCATGTTTTCCTATATCGTTCCGGTATTTATGGGAACCTTTATCGGACTGGCAAGCAATGATGTGATCGGAATCGCAATCGCAGCAATTGGAATGGAAATCCTGAATTATGGTCTGAACTGTCTGAACCTGGGAGCTGGCGGATGGCAGCAGATCATCATGGGAATCTTCGTACTGGGATTCTATACATTCTCTTCCCAGTCTGGAAGAATAGCAGCTTTCTTTGAAAAAGAAAAGCAGTAAGAGCATAAAAAAGAAATGAGATACTGTTGCAAATGGAGATGCGGACGGAATAAGCGAGCTTCTGTTTGCAGCAGTTCTTTTTTGTAAATTTCCATTATTAAAGAAAAGGATGAAAAATTATGATCGATATAAAGGCAGTACCATTTTAACCTGGATGATGAAGGGGTGAAATGGGTAGAAGAGACAAAGAAAGCAATGACTCTGGAAGAGAAAATCGGACAGCTGATGGTTCCTATCGGCTATTCTGCTGATCTTGGCTATTTGCAGCACGTAATGCTGGATCATCATATCGGCGGTATTTTGTACCGCTGTGGGGAAAGTGAAGAAATGCAGGCTTGTCACAGATGGCTTCAGGAGCACAGCAAAATCCCGCTTTTTATTGCTGCAAACCTGGAAGCTGGCGGTGACGGAATCGCTGTAGATGGAACCTCTTTTGGAAAACAGATGGAAGTGGCTGCGACTGGTGATCCTGAGCAGGCATACCGTCTTGGCAAGATTTCCTGCTCCGAAGGAAAAGCAGTAGGCTGTAACTGGGCATTTGCCCCGGTAGTGGACATTGACAGAAACTGGAGAAACCCGATTACAAATGTGCGTACCTATGGAGCGGATCCGGAGTTTGTCCTGAAATGCGGTCTGGCATACAAACGTGGTGCGGATGAGGAAAATGTAGCAGTTTCCATCAAGCATTTCCCTGGAGATGGCTGTGATGAAGTAGACCAGCATATTTTGACAAGTGTAAATAATCTTTCCTGCGAAGAGTGGGATGAAACATACGGAAAAATTTATAAAGGCCTGATTGATGACGGGGCATTGACCGTTATGGTAGGACATATTGCCCAGCCAGCTTACCAGAAACATTTCAATCCGGATTTCCCGGATAAACTGGTTCCGGCAACCTTAAGCCCAGAGCTTCTTCAGGGGCTGCTTCGCGGTAAGCTTGGATTCAATGGACTGATCAGTACAGATTCTACCTGTATGCTTGGATTTACAGTTGGAATGAAGCGTGAGAAAGCTGTTCCGTATTCCATTGAAGCTGGCTGTGATATGTTCTTGTTTAATAAAGATCTTCATGAAGATTATATGTACATGCTGAATGGCTATAAGAACGGAATCCTTTCTGAGAAGAGATTGGATGAGGCAGTTACCAGGATCCTTGCAGCCAAGGCTGCAATTGGCCTGCATAAAAAGGCAAAAACAGAGCTTGTTCCAGCAAAAGAAGATCTTTCTATCCTGAGAAATGATGTTTACGAAAGCTGGGCACATGAGTGCGCAGATAAATCTGTCACACTGGTAAAGAATAACGAAAACGTTCTGCCAATCTCACCGGAAAAAATCAAAGAGAATCCTGCTGGAGATCCTTGGTGACTATCCATCCAGTGCAAGAGTTACAGAGCGTTGGAAAGCACTTCTGGAAAAAAGGAGGGATTTGAAGTTTCCGTATATCAGAAAGAAGATTTCTCATCCGAACCTGATTTTTCCGTAGGAGGATTCCTCAAGAAATACGATCTGGTTCTTTATATAGGAAATATGGAGAATGCTTCAAATCAGGTAACCAACCGTTATCAGTGGTACACCTTCTGGGGAAATGGAGATAACTGCCCATGGTTTACAGCAGAGGTTCCGGTTATTTATGTAAGCATGGGAAATCCGTATTCTCTCATTGATGTACCGCAGATTCAGACGTATATCAACTGCTATTCCAACAATGATTATGTCATTGATGCATGTGCGGAGAAAATTTAATGGGGCCGGTCTGAGTTTAAAAGGAAAAAGCCCGGTGGATCCGTTCTGTGGAAAGGAATATCTTAAGATATTAAGAGATGGGATATCGACGAAATACAAAGTATTTAGAAGATTCGAGCGTGTTTTGGAAAAAAACATTTTCGCAATCTGTATGCTTCACATGGTGATATATAGCAGAAGATTTTTTCAAATGTGTTTAGAGTGCATTTAAAGTGTTATGTGTCATTTATATCATGAATCAAGAGGAAAGGAAATAACAGATAGTGAAGAAACAGGCATACAACCCGTATTTACCACTTAATGAATATGTACCGGATGGGGAATCTCATGTGTTTGGAGACCGGTTATACGTATATGGCTCCCACGATCTTGCGGGAGGTGAAAGATACTGCATGCAGGATTATGTAGTCTGGTCAGCGCCTGTTTCAGATCTGTCTGACTGGAAATATGAAGGCGTTTCCTACAGGAAAGACCAGGATCCGTCAAATCCTGGTGGTGAAAGGGCTCTTCAGGCTCCGGATGTGGCAAAGGGACCGGACGGAAGATATTATCTGTATTACTGTGTGACTTTTGTGCCGGAAATCGGAGTGGCAGTCAGTGATTCACCTGCCGGACCTTTTGAATTCTATGGACATATCCGTTATCCAGAAAGTATCAGAAATGGAAAAGAATTAAATGAATATCTTCCTTTTGACCCGGCAGTGCTGGTGGACGATGATGGAAAGGTATGGCTGTATTACGGATTTTGCCCGGAAATTGATATGGAGAAACCAGATATGGGTGTGGAAGAAAAACAGGAAATGGGCATCAGCCCGGGAGCTATGGTGGCAGAGTTGGAGCCGGATATGCTTACTTTGAAGGAAGAGCCGGTAATGATGGTTCCGGGACAGAAGCTGGAGAAAGGCACAGAGTTCGAAGGTCATGGATTCTTTGAGGCTTCTTCTATGAGAAAAGTGGGAGAGAAGTATTACTTCGTGTATTCCAGCCATTTAAGCCATGAATTGTGCTATGCAGTCAGCGACTATCCAAACCGGGGTTTTTCTTATGGTGGAACGCTTATTTCAAATGGTGATATTGGATATCAGGGGAATGCAGTTCCCAGAAATATGATGGGAAATAACCATGGCGGAATGGTTTGCGTAAATGGTCAGTGGTATAATTTTTTACCATCGCCAGACACATGGAACTGAGTGTTCCAGACAGGGATGCGCTGAGAAAATCACCATTGGAGCAGATGGGAAAATCCAGCAGGTGGAGATGACTAGCTGTGGACTGAATGCTGGTGCCCTTGTAGGAAAAGGAAAATATCTGGCAGCTATTGCATGTAACCTGATATGCCCTGGGAATGATGGAAAAATAAATTATGGTGAATGCAGGAGAGATCGGTTCCCATATATTTTCCAGGATGGGGAGGCACATTATATTGCAAATGTGCAGCAGGATGTGAAGGTTGGATATAAGTATTTTTCTTATGAGGAAGAACTTTCTTGTGTGAAGATGACCGTAAGAGGAAGTGCCGAAGGAAAGGTTCTTGCAGCTGCGGATGAAAACGGAGAATTGCTCAGAGGGGAAGCTGATATCCGGTTAGAGAATGAGTCCCAGTGGCAGACTGTGACAATTCCGTTTAAGGCAGGAAAAGCTGTGGAACCGTTGTATTTCATCTTTGAGATCTCCGGAACGCTGCAGTTTATGGAATTTGAGTTTATGTAATAAAAGAAGTCTGAAGAGTACAGAGAATTATTAGAAAGACATACAGCGTTGCTAAGCGCAAGGTGAATAGTAACGTTCTATGTCAGATTTATAGTACTGGAAGTATGAAACGTATTAAGAGGAAATAGTATATGAGAATTGAGGACATAAAAATCAATGGCATCGAAAATCCGGTTGGCTTCGAACTGGATCACCTGAAATTGTCCTGGAAGGTGCGGGAACGCGTATCCAAAAAGGCGGAGAATATTCTTATTGAGGTAAGTGATAAGGCGGATTTTTCCAAATGCATCTGGAAAAAAGCAGGGAACTAATCTGGACTGTACAGGAGAGAAAGTTGGGGTTCGAGTAGAGCCATACACTCGTTATTACTGCCGTGTTACCGTAACAGGAGATGCTGGTGATCAGGGATGTGGAACAACCTTTTTCGAAAGAGGAAAAGGAAAAAACGGCATGGGTTGGTAAATTTATTTCCACTGCGGAAGAAGATAAGTTCCATCCTGTTTTTGAGAAGAATTTTCAAGTAAAAAATGTCTGACTGGTGCGCAAGAGGCAGTGATTAGAAATGGAATGTCAGAGAAAAGCTGCATCAGAAAAACGCTATATCAGAAGATAGTGCATTGGGAAATGCGGCTGTAGAAAATGAAATGGGAATCCAGAAGGCCAGACTCTATGTAACCGGTTTAGGTGTATATGAAGCCTATATCAACGGAAAAAAATGCCGGAGAAGATATCCTGGCTCCATTTTGCAATGATTACCGGGCAAAAAATCCAGTATCAGACCTACGATGTGACCGACCATCTGCTTATTGGTCAGGAAAAATCAGATTTCTATTTATTGCGGAAATGGGTGGTATAAAGGCAGACTTGGATATGAAGGCGCATCCCAGTGCTATGGAACCAGATTTGCAGCTATTGTAGAGCTTCATATCTGGTATGAGGATGGCAGCGAGACTGTGGTTGCCACAGATGAGACTTGGACATACCGGGGCAGCGATATTGAAATGAGCGATCTCTATGATGGGGAAGTGCTGAACCGACAGCTGTGGAAGGCAAAAAGAAAATACAGCAAAACCAGTACGGCTCATTGCAAAAAGACCAGGGAACCCTGATGGGAGAAATTTCCCTTACTTCCTCCCAGCTTACTGAGCGTTACAGTCTTCCGGTGAAGGTGAAAGAGACACTTACGGTACAGGAGATTATTCATACACAAGCCGGTGAGATTGTCCTGGATATGGGACAGAACATGGTTGGCTTCGTGGAATTTGATTCCAACCTTCCAGCTGGAACAAAAGTTATTCTGGATTTCGGGGAAGTGCTGCAGCAAGGCAATTTCTATAATGATAACTATAGAACGGCAAAGGCCAGATATGAGTATATTTCGGACGGCAGAAGGGAAAAGGTACGCCCTCATTTCACCTTCTTTGGCTTCCGCTATGTGCGTGTGACTGGATGGCCTGGGGAAGTAGAACCGTCTGTATTTCGCGGATGTGTGGTGTATTCCGATCTGGAGACAACCACATATTTTGACTCTTCTTCTGCACAGTTGAATCGTCTTGCAAAAAACTGTATGTGGGGACAAAAGTCCAATTTCCTGGACATGCCTACGGATTGTCCGCAGCGTGATGAAAGACTGGGCTGGACAGGAGATGCACAGGTATTTGCACCTACTGCATGCTATAACATGGATACCAGGGCTTTTTACCGGAAGTTCTTAAAGGATCTGCATATTGAACAGCGCAAACAGAACGGTGCGATTCCAAACTTTATTCCAAACTTGGGAGGCCTTCCAGGTGGTTCCAGTGTATGGGGAGATGTGGCAACCTTTATTCCTATGGTCCTGTATCATCATTATGGGGATAAAGATGAATTAAGACAGAATTATTCCATGATGAAAGAATGGGTAGACTGGATCATCCGAAGCGAGGAACAAAATGGAAATCAGAATCTGTGGAATTTCGGCTTCCATTTCGGAGACTGGCTTGCCCAGGATGGCATCTCACCACAGAGTATGAAGGGTGGCACAGACGATGCACTGGTAGCATCCCTGTACTATTATGCTTCAACAGGAAAAGTGGCAGAAGCCGCAGAAATCCTGGGGTACAAGCTGGAAGCAGAGTACTACCATGAGAAAGCTGAGAAAATCCGCGGCGCAATTCTGGACGAGTTCTTTGCTGTAAATGGAAGACTGGCGATAGATACACAGACGGCATATCTTATGTGCTTGAATTTTGGTGTATATCGTGATAAAAATAAGCTTATTTCTGAATTAAAAGAGAGATTAAGAAAAGATTGTTATAAAATTAAAGGCGGGTTCGTGGGCGCAACCATGCTTTGTCAGGTACTTGCCCAGAATGGACTTGAAGATGTAGCAAGCTATATTTTGTTCCAGGAGGGCTTCCCTGGCTGGATGCATTGTGTAAATCTAGGAGCCACCACGATCTGGGAAAGATGGAATTCCATTCTGGATGATGGCACCATCAGCGGAACGGATATGAATTCCCTGAACCATTATTCCTATGGCTCTGTAATGGAATATGTGTACCGTTACATGGCAGGAATCCAGGAAGCAGAGCCGGGATTTAAAAAGGTTCGTTTTGCACCGCAGTTAAATAACAAGCTTGGCTATGTCACATACAGCTATGATTCTGTAAGTGGAAAATATACTTCTGCATGGAAAATAAACGAAGACGGCACGGTGACAGTTCGGTTTGAGGTTCCTTTTGGCTGCAGCGCGGTGGCGGTGCTGCCGGATGTGGCGGAGATGAAATCGTTTACGGAACTGAAGGATGAAAGAGAGAAAACAGAAAGAAAGCGGAACTGACGGAAAGGAAAACGGAAGTAAGGAAAACCCACAGAATTTGCAGGAGGAGATCCAGCTTTCTGCAGGTATCTATGAATTCTGCTATAGAACAAACAGGGACTACAGAAAAGCGTAC
>ENA-OPYU01000844-OPYU01000844.1-human-gut-metagenome-genome-assembly--contig:-NODE-844-length-11437-cov-3.895491_pt1 | contig 11437 bp, 12 predicted proteins | sample MGYA00242637_ERZ504482 | MGnify/ENA primary metagenome ERZ504482 (study PRJEB26092, sample SAMD00036237) | human gut metagenome | host: Homo sapiens | study: EMG produced TPA metagenomics assembly of...
GCGTGAATTATCTATGTTCAGACTTGGCAGGTTTCCTGGCTTCACCCTGAAAAGCGCCTTCCCATTTCTTACAAAGGAAACAGTGGCATGGCGAGAGTTGCTTTTCATTGGACGGGCTTCACAGTAGCGGGCACTGCTTCGGATTCTATAACCGAATTCCCTTTTTATGCAAATACGGAAAGTACTTACATCACCAAATCTGATGCAAAGGTAGGGTTTTATTTTAAAATCTTTTGGGATTCTGAAAATAAAAGAAACATTTTTGTGATGTTTGATACTGATTTATAGGCTTCTTAATATATAAGGAAGGGACAACTAAGGACGAATGGGCATTTTCTTTGGCAGGATGAGAGGCTTGTTTCCGGTTTTAAATCCATAACTACTATTAATAGGTATTGACTGCTATTGGAAATAGTTCTATCTTTGTCCCCGTTACGATGAAGAAATATTTGATTCATATTCTAAAGCTCTTCCTTCCGCTGATATTTATTGCCTATTTGGGAGGGATCACCCTTTTTACTCACTCGCATGTGGTAAATGGGGTAATCATCGTACATTCGCATCCGTTTAAAGGGGAGCATCAACATACGGAGGTGGAATTGGAAACAATTTTCTTCCTCTCTTCTTTCGCTGCTTCCGATAGTTTGCTCACACCATTTTCCGCATCAATCTTATTAGTATTGCTATGCTTGCTGGCTACTCCGATTGTAGAACACATTAAACCGGCAAAAGCTTGTTGCGGCATTTATTTGCGTGCGCCTCCTGTTGTTTATTAAATAAAGAATTTTCACGTTAGTAGAATGTTTTCCGTTGCCATTATGTGCATACGGATTCGTTCTTCTGACCGCTATCCTTTTATTCATAAATAAACAGAACAAGAACACATGAAGAAATACATTTTTTTCTTGATGGGAGTAGTATGCTTTTTACTCTCGTCACTGGCTGTGCACGCCAATGAATTGAATAAGTCTGATGCAAATATTATAGGACATGTATTAGATAAGAGTACGAAAGAACACCTCTCTTTTATCAGTGTATCGCTGAAAGGAACTACCATAGGGACTATGACTGACGCCAGTGGACACTATTTTCTTAAAAATCTGCCTGAAGGAGAATTTACCATGGAGGTAAGTGCTGTCGGTTATAAGACAGTCAGCCGGAAAGTAACTTTAAGAAAAGGGAAAACTTTGGAGGAGAACTTCGAGATAGAAGAGGATCTGATAGCGTTGGATGGAGTAGTGGTGTCTGCCAATCGTAGTGAGACCACCCGCCGTATGGCACCTACTTTGGTAAACGTAATGGATGTGAAAGTGTTTGAAAATACAAATTCCTCTACATTGTCGCAAGGGCTGAATTTCCAACCCGGAGTGCGTGTGGAAAATAATTGTCAGAACTGTGGTTTCCAACAAGTACGTATCAATGGGTTGGATGGCCCTTATACGCAGATATTGATCGACTCGCGTCCTATATTCAGTGCTTTGGCCGGTGTATATGGATTGGAACAGATACCTGCCAATATGATTGAGCGTGTAGAAGTGATGCGCGGAGGAGGTTCGGCATTGTTCGGCTCTTCAGCCATTGCGGGAACCATTAATATTATCACTAAGGAGCCTGTACGGAATTCAGGACAATTGACACATACCCTGACAGGTATAGGAGGTACTTCTTCTTGGGACAATAATACGACACTGAACGCTTCATTAGTGACTGATAATCATAAAGCAGGATTGTATATTTTTGGACAGAACAGAGAAAGAAGCGGTTATGACAGTGACGGAGATGGATATACCGAATTGCCAAAACTGAAAAATCAGACAGTAGGTTTTCGTTCTTTTATTAAAACAAGCACGTATTCAAAACTGACTTTTGAATATCATCATCTCAGTGAGTTCCGTCGTGGCGGGAATAAGTTGAACCGTCCTCCCCATGAAGCGGATATAGCCGAACAATTGCAGCATACTATCAATAGCGGGGGAGCGAAATTTGATTATTTCTCTCCTGATGAGAAACAGCGGCTGAGTGTATATGCCTCTGCACAGCATACAGGACGCGACAGTTATTATGGTGGAGGACAAGATGTGAATGCGTATGGCGCGACTACGGATTTTACCTGGGTCACAGGATCGCAGTATATCTATAGTTTTGATAAATGCTTTTTTATGCCTGCCGATTTTACCGGAGGTTTGGAATATAACCAGGATAACTTGACGGATGATATGTGGGGATATAACCGTTATACCAAACAAGAAGTCCGTATAGCCAGTGCATTTTTCCAAAATGAATGGAAGAATAAGCAATGGAGTTTTTTACTTGGAGGACGTTTGGACAAACATAATATGGTGGATCATGTGATCTTTAGTCCGCGTGCTAATCTTCGTTACAATCCGACTGAGAATATGAATCTGCGTGCCAGTTATTCTTTCGGATTCCGTGCGCCTCAGGCTTTTGATGAAGATTTACATATAGAAAATGTAGGTGGGACAGTGTCTATGATTGAACTGGCAAAAGACTTGACAGAAGAAAAATCACAAAGTCTGAGCATATCGGGAGATTTGTATCATCGTTGGGGAGATTTCCAAGGAAACTTGCTTATAGAAGGTTTTTATACTTTGCTTTCCGATGTATTTGCCTTACGCCAGATAGGGGAGCGTGACGGTATTATTATCAATGAACGGTATAACGAGAAGGGAGCCAAAGTGTATGGTTTGACTTTGGAAGGAAAGATTGCTTATCGTTCCTTACTTCAATTGCAGGCCGGCGTTACCATGCAGAAGGCTGAATACAAGCAGGCACGTGCATGGAGTGATGATGAAACGGTGCCGATGGAGAAAAAAATGTTCCGTACTCCGGATACTTATGGATATTTCACTTTGTCATACAATCCTTTCGTACCGATGACTATTGCATTGTCCGGTACTTATACCGGTAGTATGATGGTAGAGCATAAAGCTGGTTTTATTGATAAGGACATTGCAGTGAATACACCTGATTTCTTTGAATTGAATCTGAAAGCCGGTTATGACTTCAATTTGTATAAAGGCATAACCATGCAAGTAAATGCCGGAGTACATAATATTTTTAATGCGTATCAAAGTGATTTTGACCGGGGGGCAAAACGTGATTCCGGTTATATTTATGGGCCGGGTATGCCACGTTCTTACTTTGCCGGAGTGAAATTGAGTTTTTAATTTGTATATATCATTGCCGGGAGAGGACGGATAGCGCTCCTCTCCCGGCAATTTGCGTCATAGAATAAATAACCTATTATAGGGCTTTCGAACAGGTTATTTTAGATAATAATTCTTTTGATACACTTTATTTAGAATAATTATCTAAATTGGAATGCTTTATTGGATGTAAAATCTGCTATTCCTATCTTTGTGGAGAAATAAATCTGAAATGTGATTAATATAAAGATAAATCTCCTATATAACTATCCGCTATATGGATTTATCGGAATTAATAAGTAAAAAGGTCAAAAAAGATGGGTATTGCTGAGTTGATAAATAAGGAAAAGAAAACAGCATTTTCTTTCGAGGTTCTTCCACCGTTGAAAGGTACTGGAATTGAAAAACTATATGCTACAATAGATACATTACGGGAATTTGATCCTCTTTATGTCAACATTACCACTCATCGCAGCGAATATGTGTATCGCGAGTTGGGGGGTGGGTTTATATGAACGTAATCGTTATCGGCGGCGTCCGGGTACGGTGGCGGTGGCTGCGGCTATACATAATAAATATGATATCACTGTTGTGCCGCATATTTTGTGCAGTGGGGTTTTCACGTGAAGACACGGAATATATATTGCTTGATTTGCAATTTTTAGGTATTACTAATCTGTTGGTACTCCGGGGAGACAAGGCAAAAGATGAATCTTCTTTTGTTCCCGAGAAAAACGGTTATGCCCATGCTTTGGAGTTGGAAGAGCAGATTAATGCTTTTAATGAAGGAAAATTTATTGATGGAACACCTATTCAGGCTCCTTTAACTCCTTTTCGTTATGGTGTGGCAGGTTATCCGGAGAAGCATGAGGAATCTCCTAATATAGAACAAGATTTATATTGGTTAAAAAAGGAAAGTGGAAGCCGGAGCCGATTATGTAGTGACACAAATGTTTTATGATAACCAAAAAATACGTTGCCTTCGTGGAGCGTGCAAGAAAAGAGGGGATTAATGTTCCTATCGTACCGGGTATCAAACCCTTTTTCCAAACTATCACAGCTTAGCGTTATTCCCAAAACGTTCAATGTGGATTTACCACAGGAACTGGTCGTGGAAGCAATAAAATGCAAGGATGATAAAGAAGCGCGTGCATTAGGCATAGAGTGGTGTGTCAATCAATGCCGGGAACTGATAGCATATGGAGTTCCGGGAATACATTTTTATACAGTGGGTGCGGTGGAGAATGTGAAAGAGGTGGCGGCAGCTGTTTATTGATAGTCTTTAATGGAAATGTTTCTGTCAGACCATTTATTGCTCCGTATCTTAATGGGTTTAAGATGCGGAGCAAAATATATTTTGTAAATGGGTTATAAGTCATCTTCCAAAGCTGTACTTTTGGCATAAGCCGTACTCTTTGCTTCAAAAAAATCAGTCTTTACCATATTGGCATTAGAATATTGAGATACCCAGTGCATGCTTTCCGGCTCTTTATGGTTTTCTTCGTACAGAGGGCCAAAACCTAAACTACTCCAACGGAGATTGCCTAAATATTGAATATAATCTTCTATCATTTTCCGGTTGAGTCCCTGTATATTGTCTCCTATCACATATTGTCCCCATTCTATTTCCTGCTTGACCCCCTCACGCATCATGTATTCATATATTTTTACTTTATCGGGAGTGAATAAATCCGGTTCTTCTTTCTTTAATTCCAGAATAATGTTGCGGAATAACCACAGATGCGTGTTTTCATCTCGATTGATATATCGGATTTCTTGTGCGGAACCTGACATTTTTCCATTACGGCTCAAGTTATAGAAAAACATGAATCCGCTATAGAAATAGATTCCTTCCAATATATAATTGGCGATAAGGGTTTTCATCAATGTGAATCCATCCTGACTTTCCTGGAATTCGTTATAGCAATTGCCTATAAAAGTATTTCTTTTCAGCAGGTGTTCGTCTGTCCTCCATTGGTAAAGGATCTCGTTACGCTTTTCGGGGCTACAGATAGAATCCAGCATGTAACTGTAGCTTTGGCTGTGTACACATTCCTGAAAGGCTTGGATATGGAGGCATAGATTAACTTCATTGGCTGTGATGTATTCGCTGATGGTGGGCAGATTATTGCTTTGTAAAGAATCAAGGAACACTAAAAAACTCAGGATTTTATCATAGGCGGTGCGTTCTGCCTGGTCCAGGTGAGGATAATCCTTGGTATCTTGGGTGAGATTGATTTCTTCGGGAATCCAAAAATTATTCATAGCCTGACGATACCAGTCACTAACCCATTTATAGCGCATATTATTGAAATCATTCAAATTGGTGGTGTTTCCTCCAATCATTCTTCTGTGCCGGAGGTCGGTATCTCCCTCAGGATTGAAAAGGGCATTCTTTTTTAATTTTATTGTATTCATGATTTATTGTTGTTTTATATTCTGTCTTCTTGTTTTACTGCTAACTCAAGGCTGTATATTAAAAAATAAATTTGTTATTCATTCCTTGTAGGGGCGCAATACTTGCGCCCCTACAAGGAATGTTTTAGCATGACAATTCAGTACTGGAGTGTTTACGAAAAGATCAGGAGGCACAGCTTTCACATTCTTCTACTTCCAACGATTTGCTACGGACATAATATATTGTTTTTACGCCACATTCCCATGCCAGCAAATACAGGTTTAATACTTGTCTCAGGGTAAATTCATTGGTAATGTATAGATTCAGACTTTGCGCCTGGTCTATATGTAACTGCCGGATCCCTGCGGCACGGATACTCCATGTCTGATCTATCAGATAAGCACTTTTATATATCCAATAGGTCTTATCGGACAATGCCGGTGCAACACGTGGCAGCATGGCTCCTTTCTTTTCTTCCAAGAAGAAACGTTTCATTACCGGATCTGTTCCGGCAGTGGTTCCGGCAATGATACTGGTGCTGCTGGTGGGGGCAATGGCAAGAAGATAGGCATTTCTCATTCCTTGTGTGGAAACTTTACAGCCAATGCTTTCCATTCTGGCGAATTGTAGTCCCCGTTTTATAAAATAAGCTCCGGTCTGCCAGTCGCTACCTTCGAAAATAATGATAGGGATCCATTTTTCTTTTGCCAGTTCGCTACTTGCTGCTATAGCAGCATAGTTGATACGTTCGAAAACTTTATCCATAAAATTGAGATGTTCCTCGCTTTCCCAACGAATACCGCGAACAGCAAGAGCATGATGATAACCGCTGACTCCCAAGCCGATACTGCGGTAGCGATGATTGGTAATCTGAGCGAAAGGAATCGGATAAAAGTTCAGTTCAATCACATTATCCAATGCCCGTACTACAGTTGCCACCTTTTCTTTCATTTGTTTTTCATCTTCCAAGGGCAAATGTCCTAATGAAAGGCTGGCAAGATTACATACCACAAAGTCTCCGGGCCGGATAGTTTTGACTACCACTGTATCACCATCTTCCGTACATATCTCTGTAGAGACTGTTTCAATGGAGGACATGTTTTGTGCTATTTCCGTGCAAAGATTGGAGCAATAAATGATCCCCCGGTGTGCATTGGGATTGGCACGGTTCACGGTGTCACGATTGAATGTAAAGGGAGTACCTGTTTCTACAGCCGAACGTAGTACCAGTCTGACGATATCTTTGATGCTCATACAGCGCTTGGAGAGTCGGGAGTCATTTACGCAATCCATGTATTTCTGTTCCCATTCCTTTCCGTAGTAGTCTTCCAGACAGTATCCTTTGACGGTCATTATTTCATTGGGACAGAATAAATACCATTGCTGGTTTAAATCCTGTTTCGCCATACGCCAGAATAAGTCCGGATAGCATACGGCAGGGAAGATGTCGTGCGCTTTCATCCGGTCATCTCCATTATTGGTCCGGAGTTGCAGAAACTCAGGCAAGTCTTTGTGCCATACATCCAGATAGACGGCTACGGCTCCCTGACGCATACCTAACTGGTCAACGGCTACAGCAGTGTCATTCACCAGTTTCATCCATCGGATTACACCTCCGGCCACACCTTTGAATCCGCGTATGTTTCCACCTGCGGCACGAACTTTGCCAAAATACATTCCCATTCCTCCTCCAAATTTGCTTACCATCGCAAAATTGTCTAAACTGCGGTAAATGCCTTCCAGACTATCGGGCACTGTATCAATGAAGCAACTGGATAACTGGTGATAAGGTTTTCGGGCATTTGCCAGGGTAGGAGTGGCCATTGTGACTTCCAAACGACTTAATATATCATAGAACTTTTTTACCCATTGCAGTCTGTCCTGTTTTTCGGGCATAGCGAGATGAAGGGCAATCCCTAAATACATTTCCTGCACAGATTCCATAGGCTCGTGTGAACGGGTACGGATCAGATAACGCTTGGCAAGCAGATCCAGTCCTGAATAATTGAAAAGCTTGTCACGTTCAGGACACATGAAGCCAGCTGCCGTTTCTATCTCTTGTGGAGTATAGGAGGCTAAGATATAATTACCATACAAACCCTCATCGGTGAGGTAACGTAATTTATCATAAAATGAAAAGATGCCGGCAGCTTCCGCCTGTTCGGTCAGTTTTTTTGTTAATCGGAAATTCAGCAGACGCGCCGCAATGAATTCCCAATCGGGAGTTTCTTGTGTCGTCAGTTCTACAGCCGCTTTGACAAGTGCCGCCAACCGTTCCCCGGGTGTCATATCCGGTTTACAGAAACTTGTGAATTTCTCTGCGAGAAGGGTTAGACTATATTCCTTCCCGGAGAAGTCTTTTTGTATCTCTTTTAGTATATTTGATATAGTATCATCACCGGTTCCAGTAATGATTTGGCTAAGAGCTTTTCTTCTTTCTGTGCGTTGCCAACGGTAAAGTATATAGTTTTTGGCTTCTGCATAAAAGCCATGTTCCATCAAACTACGTTCCACTTCGTCCTGAATGCGTTCTACACTACGATTTGCTTCGTTTTGATGCAGAAATAGTTCCACTTCGTCTACTATGGTGTAGACAGCTTCATCTGTTATTTCTTTTTGGGTACTGGCAAAGCTTTTCCGTATGGCAACGGCTATTTTTTCTCTGTCGTAGGATTCTGTTGCCCCATTCCTTTTAATTATTTGCATGAGATGCTGTTGGTATGAATTATTGTATCTTTTCGTACCGCTTCCCTAACCCCACGAGTAGAAACGGCCTTTGATGAATGGCAGGTCTTCTGACTGGCTCCTCATTTCCGATGCCTTCCCGCGTTCTCGTTATGTGGAGTCAGGCAGTGGCAATAGGTACATATCGGAAATTTTATCGGAGTTTCACAGCAGCGGGACTGTCCGGGATTTACACCCGATTCCCTTTTAATCCGGATAGAGGACATCTATTCGGAACCGATTCGGGAACAAAGATAATGGAAATTGGAATTATTCAGCATTGAGTTAGTTTAAAAAAGTCAGAAATGATTTATAAAAGTTGGATGGTATTAAACATTTTGGACAAGTTCTACTACCATGCTTCCAAGCAGCACAGCTACTATTGTTATGAGTAACCAATTGATATACTTGCTTTTCGATCTCGTTTTTTTCTTTTTCTGAATGACACTGATTTTTACCATATAACCGAATGATTCCCCAATGCGATTGGCACTGCGTATCACTCGTGAAGTATGTACACCACATCCCATCATGTGAGCGGAATATTCAGAAATAAATCCACTGACATCTATCAAAGTTTCGGCTGTCTTATCCATTTAAATGAAGTTATGTTTTTCATTTTTTAGAATCCATAGACACGACATGGCTTTCCAGTGGAAGGCATTTCCTTGTCAATTTCAATCTTTAATTTTTTTATTATTCAATATTTCTTCTCCTTCAAGCATCAGGCACATAATAAGAAAACAACCGATTTTTCTTCACATTCCATATCGAATAACCGGTGTTGTGAAAACATGCCTAACCCATGTGAGTCAATAAGAATAAACTTTGGATGGTTATAAAGTAATGCAGCCAGAGAGTCCCAATTAAGCTTCATGTCAAACATAAAGAAGTCTTTGGTTGCATAGTCGTTGGTTGCCATATTGCCGGTATATAAAACCAATGCTTTACCTTCTATGTCCAAGTTATTAAAGTATTCGTCGGCTGGTAGTCCGTTCCGACAATCTACCACGACGGCATCTGTTACATATTCTTTATAGCGGGGAGCTTCCATATAGCAATCCATGTGGGTGCCGATGTGTCCGAGGCGTTCCGTTTCTTTGGCATCAAGTTCGAACTGTGCCAAATCTTCATCACTTAACTGTAAATGTAGTTCTTTGGTAATCGTTTCTTGTTGGTACATATTTAAAGAATTTTAAAGTTTAACCTAATGAGAGTATCAATAATTGAGCCGTAAGTACGCGTAGGAACATAGCAAGCGGATATACGGTGGCATATCCCACGGCCGGAGCGTCACATGAAGTCAGATCATTGGAATAGGCGAGGGCAGGCGGATTAGTATTTGCTCCTGATAATACACCAATAAGGGTATAATAGTTTAATTTACAGGCATAACGCCCAATGAGCCCCGTTATGATTAATGGTACGGTCGTAATAATAGCTCCATACATAATCCAAATATATCCACCTTCATTTACAATTGTCTCTATAAAATCTTTCCCGGCTCCCAACCCTACACAAGCTAGGAATAAGGAAATCCCGATTTCTCTTATCATCAAGTTAGCACTCATCGTGGTGTATGTAATCATTTTATATTGAGGACCGAAACGACTGATAAGAATGGATACAATAAGCGGTCCACCTGCTAGACCAAGTTTTACTGGTTGTGGAATACCTGGAAACATAAATGGAATACTTCCCAAGATACATCCTAATGCGATGCCGCAAAAAAATGGGGATAAGATTGGGATGATTCAGTCTCTTCATGGAGTTTCCCAAAACCTTTTCGGCATGAGTGACAGCAAGTTCACTACCAACTATAGTTACACGGTCGCCCATTTGCAACTGTAAATGTGGGGAGGCTACCAAGTCTACTCCTGAACGGTTGATACGGGTGATGCCCGCACCGAAGTTATTTCGTATCTTAAGTTGTGAGAGCATTTTTCCATTTAACTCAGGCTTTGTTATCAAAATGCGGCGTGAGATAAGTTTCTTGTTTAACTGTTCCCATTCCATTTCTACCTGTTTGCCAAAAAATACTGTAATCGCTTCAATGTCAATAGGGTTCGAGATAACCAGAATCTTGTCATCAATATGTAATATCGTTTCTGAATTTACTAGTTCCACTTCCTGTTGTCCGTCATGATGGCGTATGCGCGAAATGACGAAGTTGCGGTTTACCAAAGGACGTATTTCCTTAATGGTCTTCCCATGTATTGCTTCATTTTTTATCTCTAATGTAACGGGGTGTACGGTCAGTTCCTGTAAATGTCCCAATCCTTTTCGGCATCAGCTTCTTCTTGTGATGTTTTGATATTAAGAATGTATTTCAGTGCAAGCAATGAGAGAATGGCACCAACCACCCCCAAGGGATAGGCAACAGCATATCCCATCGCAATCTCCGGTGCATCTATGCCATTTAAATCACTATTTGCCTGTTGGGCGGCACCAAGGCCGGGAGTATTGGTAACAGCACCAGAGAGAATGCCGACCATGGTGGTTATGGGAGTTCCGGTAGTAAAATGTAAAATGATAGTAATGACTACACTGATAAAAATAGCCCCCATAGCCAACATGTTCAGCGTAAATCCTCCTTTCTTAAAGGCTGAGAAGAAACCGGGACCCACCTGCAAACCAATGGAATAGACGAACAAAATAAGACCGAATTCTTTTAGAAAATGTAGCAGGTGTTCATCCAGATTCAGATTGAAATGGCCGAATACGATACCGACAAAAAGAATCCATGTGACACCAAGTGAGATGCCGGATATTTTTATTTTACCCAGCATAATTCCAAAGGCGATAACTAGTGACAGAATGAGTACGGAGTGTGCTACACCTCCGCCCCAAAGATTGGGATATCCTTCAAAGAGGTTTTTAAGAAGTTCCATAGTATTAAGAAATATATTTATTTTTAACTAAGTCATCATTTATATTTAAAATTTCCCATCATGTGGGTTGGTAAAGTCTCCCCGGAGAAATCACTTCTGCGGGGATACACACACATTGAACAATTACAACGGCATATTGCCGTGCTTTTTAGGCGGATTGCTTTGGTTTTTGTTGTGACACATTTCCAAAGCCTGAATGAGTTTATAGCGGGTGTCACGGGGCATAATCACTTCATCAATCAAGCCGCGTTCTGCCG
>ENA-OPYU01000846-OPYU01000846.1-human-gut-metagenome-genome-assembly--contig:-NODE-846-length-11399-cov-6.219393_pt1 | contig 11399 bp, 11 predicted proteins | sample MGYA00242637_ERZ504482 | MGnify/ENA primary metagenome ERZ504482 (study PRJEB26092, sample SAMD00036237) | human gut metagenome | host: Homo sapiens | study: EMG produced TPA metagenomics assembly of...
GGACGGCAGCTTCTGGCATCTGCTCTACCCGGTCAAGGAGACCGGCGAGATGCTGGAACTGGCTACCACCCGTCCGAGACATGCTCGGGCGATACCGCTGTTGCCATCAACGGCGATGACCCCCGCTATGCTCATCTGCACGGCTGCCATGTCATCCTGCCCCTGCTGAACAAGGAGATCCCCATCGTCTGCGACGAGCACGCCGACATGACCAAGGGTACCGGTGTCGTGAAGATCACCCCGGCCCACGACCCCAACGACTTTGAGGTCGGCCTGCGCCATGACCTGCCCATCGTCCGCGTCTTCACCTACGACGGCCGCATGACCGGCGCTGCCGACAAGGCTGCTGCCGACGCTCTGTTTGCTGCAGGCAAGAACACCGTCAACGAGCCTCATGTGCTGGACTGCGGCAAGTATGCCGGCATGACCACCCTCGAGGCCCGCAAGGCCATCCTCGCGGACCTGAAGGAGGGCGGCTTCCTGAAGGAGATCGAGCCTCTGAAGCACGAAGTCGGCACCTGCTACCGCTGCCACTCCACCATCGAGCCCATGGTGTCCAAGCAGTGGTTCGTCAAGATGGAGCCCCTGGCCAAGCCCGCCATCGAGAGCGTGGAGAAGGGCGACATCAAGTTCGTGCCGGAGCGCTTCACCAAGAACTATATGAACTTCCCGTTCCCGAGACGGTCTTTTTGCTCGTGCTCGGCGCGGTACTGGGACCCCATATGCTCGGCGTCATCCATGTAGATGCTGAGGTCTCGCTTGTGTCCGAGCTGGGCCTGGCCTTTTTGTTCCTGCTTGCCGGCTTTGAGATCGACCCCAAGAGCATCACGGGCGTCGAGGGGCGCTACGGCTTGGCGACGTGGGTCGTCACGTTTGGTATCGCCTGGCTTGCCGTGCGCTTTACCCCGTGGTTCTCAGTCAGTCATTTCGACGGTATCGCTGTGACGCTTGCTCTTACCTCCACGGCGCTCGGCACGCTCGTGCCCATCATGCGTGAGCGCTCGCTTACCGGCACGCGCGTGGGCGACTCGATTCTCGCGTATGGCACTTGGGGCGAGCTCGGTCCCGTGCTCGCCATGTCGGTGCTGTTGTCTGCCCGCACTGGCATCCAAACGCTCGTTATCCTTGGCTTGTTTGCGGTGGTTTGCGTGTTGCTGGCCGTGGTCCCGAGCCGCTCCAAGCGCGTCGGCAGCCGCTTCTTTGCATTTGTTGAGGAGCGCGCCGATACCACGTCGCAGACCTTCGTGCGCCTGACGGTGCTCATCCTGGTCACGCTCGTGGCATTCTCGGCCGTCTTTGATCTCGACATCGTGTTGGGTTCTTTTGCCGCCGGCTTTGTCCTGCGCTATATCATCCCCGAGGGCAACCATACGCTCGAGACCAAGCTCGACGGTCTGGCCTACGGTTTTTGATTCCGGTGTTCTTTACCGTATCGGGCGCAAAGATCGATCTGACGGCCGTGGCGTCGCGCCCGGGTCTGCTCGTGGGCTTTATCGTGGCGTTGTTGATTATTCGTGCCGTGCCCATTCTTATTTCCATGAGCATTTGTCCTGCGACGCGCGATGTGTCGGCGTATGGTCGCATTACCGTGGCCCTGTACTGCACCACGGCGCTGCCGATCATCGTTGCCGTTACGAGCGTTGCCGTCAACGCGGGCGCGCTGTCGCAAGATATTGCGTCGGTCATGGTTGCCGCCGGTGCCATCACGGTGTTCTTGATGCCATTGCTCGCGCAGCTCTTCTACCGCGTGGTGGATGCCGCACCGGTCGCCGCTGTGGCAGAGGTTGCCGAGCATCCATCCGATGCGCTCGACATCTTGCGCGCCCACCACGACCTAGCGAGCTTGCTCGCGCGCGAGCATGAGCTGCTGACTTCGCATGGCCATGGTCGCGTATTCGAGGGCCTGCCTACGCTCGATACGATTGCCGAGCGTCTTTCCGCCGAGGCGGCGAGCGGCCACATCGATGCCCGCATCGTGGACGCGGCGCACCTGCTTGCCGATAAGACCTATGGAGACGAGGTCGACCCGTCCGAGCTGACTCCGCGCGAGCGCCGTCGCCTGGAGCGCGCCAAGCTTGCCGTGCGTGAATACCGCCGCCGCATGCTGGAGCTCTATGCAAGAGAAGAAGCCGAGGACGACGACGGCAAGTAGCAAGGAATGTCGGGATACGTGTTCCGTCCAAATAATAGAAGGCGCGCTGCCTGCGGTTGATGCAGGCAGCGCGCCTTTTGCGTTGAACTCCGTTGAGGTCCGAAATCGTGGCTTGCGACCTTTAGGAGCGGGCGGCTCCGTCGACGGGGAGCACGGCGCCCGTGACGTAGGAGGACATGTCGCTCGCCAGGAAAACAAAGGCGTTGGCGACATCCTCGGGCTCGCCCATGCGACCCAGCGGAATGGTGGCGATGATGGGCTTGATGACCTCTTCGGGCAGGTTGGCGACCATATCGGTCTTGGTCACGCCGGGTGCGACGGCATTGACGCGAATGCCCATGGGGGCGAGCTCGCGCGAGAGCGACTGGACCATACCGTTGACGGCAAACTTGGACGTGGGGTAGCCGACACCGGAGGGCTGACCGTACTTGGCGACCATCGAGCTCGTGGTGGTGATGGTGCCGCCATGGCCGGCCTTGGTCATGATCTTGGCGGCTGCCTGGTGGCCATTAAAGACGGCGACGACGTTGAGGTCCATAACTTTGGCGAACTCCTCGGCCGTGTAGTCCAAAAGGGGCGAGCGCTGGGAGATGCCGGCATTGTTGACGACTGTATCCAAGCCGCCCATATCGGCTGCGGCCTGGGTAAAGGCCTCGGTCACGGCTTCGAGCGAGGTGAGGTCGCAGGAGCGGCCCCAGACCTTGGCGTCGGGATAGGCGGCTGCCAGCTTCTCAACGGCCGTGTCGGCAGTCTCCTGGCGCGAGCCAAAGACGGTGACGGAGGCGCCCTCCTCGATAAAACGGCAGGCGATGGCATAGCCGATACCGCGTGTGCCTCCGGTGATGATTGCTTTCTTGCCCTCGAGCAACATGGTGCTTCCTCTCATCGCGGGCGGACATTCGCAGCACAGCGTAGCGGTAGCCGGAATCGGCCGCGTTTGCATATCGGTGAACGGTAGCCCGCGTTACCGATGAGCGGCTCGCGCAAATATGCTCTGCCGTTGTGCTTAGGGCAGGTGACAAAAGGGCTCCCGTCCCACATCGGACGGGAGCCCTCAAGGCGCGTATTGCTAGGCGAGCGTTGGGCTAGTTCGCCATGACGCCTTCGGTCCAAGCTTCAACGTCCTCGATGCGCAGGACGTTGGCGACCTCGGCCACGCAGTCGACGCTGGCAAGCTCGGCGGCGGCAGCCTGGACGTCCTTCTCGAGCGCGCGGTGCGTTAGGAAGATGACCGAGCAGGCATCGCTGACGCCCGATTTGCCGTCCTCGACCTGGTTGATGAGCGAGATCGAGATGTTGTGCTTGGCAAAGATGTCGACCGTCTCGGACAGGGCGCCCACGCGGTCGGCGACTTTCAGGCGCACATAGTACTTGGTCTGGAGCTCGTCCATGGGCTTAAAGGCGAGGTTGTGACCATAGGGCTCAATCTCGGGCAGCGGAGCAACGCCGCGGCTGATCTGCTCGGAGAGCGACAGGATGTCGCCCACGACGGCACTCGCGGTGGGGAAGGAGCCTGCGCCGGCACCGTAGAACATGGTCTCGCCCACGGCGTCGCCTACCACGTAGACAGCGTTCATGGCGCCGTTGACCTTGGCGAGCATGTGGTCGGCGGGGATCAGCGTGGGATGCACGCGGACGTCGACGCCGGCGTCGGTGTTGCGTGCGATGCCCAGCAGCTTGATGGTGTAGCCGAGCTCGCGGGCCTGGGCGATGTCCTCGGCGCCGATGGTACGGATACCCTGCTGGTAGACATCGTCGGTGGTCACGCGGGTGCCAAAGCCGATGGAAGCGAGGATTGCCGTCTTGCTGGCGGCGTCGAAGCCGTCGACGTCGGCGGACGGGTCGGCCTCGGCATAGCCCTTAGCCTGGGCGTCGGCGAGCACGTCAGCGTAATCGGCGCCCTCGGCGTCCATGCGCGACAGGATGTAGTTGGTGGTGCCGTTGAGAATGCCAGCGATGGTCAGGATCTTGTTGCCCACTAGGTCGTGCTCGAGCGTGCTGACAATGGGGATGCCGCCACCGCAGCTGGCCTCGCACTTAATCTGCACGCCGCACGCACGTGCCTTCTCGGCAAGCGTCTCGACATGGCGGCCCAGCAGGGCCTTGTTGGCGGAGACGACATGCTTGCCGTTCTCGAAGGCAGTGGTGAAGATCTCGGTTGCGGGATGCTCGCCGCCAATCAGCTCGACGACGATGTCGACGGCGGGGTCGGTGACGACATCGTGCCAGTCGCTCGTAAAGGCCTCGCGCTCAATGCCTGCCGCCTCGGCCTGCTCCCAAGCAAGCGCGCAGGCGCGGGTCAGCTTAAGGTCGATGCCGTAGGCTGCCAGGTACTCATCGTGGTGGCTCTTGATCAGACGGGCCACGCCGCCGCCGACGGTTCCCAGACCGATCAGACCGACGTTCACGGTGCGCAGGGGTTCGCTCATAGATAACTCCTTCGTGCATCTTATGGATGGATAAACCGCTTAAAGGTTGAGTGCATTCTAGCGTGAACCGGGGGCGCGTGCTCGCCAGGCAACAGGAGCCGCACAAAACGGCACCCCCGAAACGCTGCGGAAACATTGGAAACACGCTCGCTACAAACGGACTTCCGTAACAAACTGTCAACGTTTGCGCCATAAGGTTTGCCCTGTACCGCAAGACGGCCGCACCGCGGCCAGCGAAAAAGGGGGACACCATGTTCAACATCAACAGCACGCTCAGCCGTAGGAACTTTCTCGCCGGCGCTGCGGCGCTCGGCAGCACCGCAGCACTCGCTGGTTGCTCGTCGGGTGGCTCGGACGGCGGCACCGCCGATGACGGCAAGACCTTCAAGATCGGTGTCATCGGCCCTCTGACCGGCGCCGCGGCAACCTATGGCGTTTCGGCCGAGAAGGGTGCCAAGCTTGCCGCCAAGGATTTCTCGACCAAGGACCTCAAACTCTCGTTTAAGTCCGAGGATGACGTCGCCGACGGCGAGAAGGCTATCAACGCCTTCAATACCCTGTGCGACTGGGGCATGCAGGCTCTCGTCGGCCCCGTCACGACTGGTGCCGCCGTCGCTGTCTCGGGCGAGATCGCCGACGATATGCTCATGGTCACGCCCTCTGCTTCGTCCCTCGACGTCACCAAGGACAAGACCACGGTTTTCCAGGTTTGCTTTACCGACCCCACCATGGGCGCGAGTGCTGCCAAGATTTTTGGCCGAGAAGTATGCAGACGCCAAGATCGCCCTGTTCTACAACTCCGGCGATACGTACAGCTCGGGTGTGCCGATGCCTTTGCCGAGCAGGCCAAGGAGTCCAAACTTGATATCGTCGATACCGAGACCTTTAAGGACGACTCCGCCACGAGCTTTACCAACCAGCTCACCAAGGCCAAGGAGGCCGGCGCCACGCTCATCTTTGCGCCGATCTACTACACGCCGGCGTCCGTTTTGCTTCAAGAACGCCAAGGACATGGGATACGACATGACCCTCATGGGTACCGACGGCATGGACGGCCTGCTCTCCGTTGAGGGCTTCGACACCTCCCTTGCCGAGGGCGTGCTGCTCATGACCCCGTTCTCTGCCGACGATGAGAAGAACGCCGACTTCGTCAAGGCATATAAGGACGCCTACGACGAGACGCCCAACCAGTTTGCCGCCGATGCCTATGACTGCGTCCATGCGATTGTCGAGGCTATCGATAAGGCAGACATCGATATTACGGCCGACGGCGCCGACATTGCCGGCGATCTTGCCAAGGCCATGCGCAAGATCAAGATCGAGGGCCTGACGGGCGAGCTCACGTGGAACGACGAGGGCCAAGTCGAGAAGCCCGCTACAGCCTATGTGATCCAGGACGGCAAGTACATCGCCGCCTAAGTGCGTATAAAGCGCTACCGGTGAGGCCGTTTTAATCAGGACAGGGAAGCTTGTAACAGAATGGAAACATTACTTTCACACAATAAAGTGGCTAAACTGCATAAACCAATAGAAATACGCATAATTATGGATAAACGGACAAAACAAAAGAATAGTTGAAATAATCGCCACTTTTCTCAACTAAAGCGTCTACTATTTTGCGAACGCCGAACACGGCGAAGGATGGCCTGTTGGGTAACCGAAACCCGACGAGATTTGAGAGGAGAGCCGCATGTCGAGCCTCACCGGTAAGTCATTGAACCCTGTTATGAATCGCAGGAGCGTTATCGCGAGCGCAGCAGGTCTGGGGGCGATGTCCATTCTAGCTGGCTGCTCCTCCAACGGCGGCGACAGCGGTTCCGCTTCGGGCGACGCTTCGTTTAAGATCGGCACCATCGGACCGCTGACCGGCGCCAACGCGTCCTACGGCAAGTCCGTTACCCAGGGTGTCGAGCTTGGCTGCAAGGATTTCTCGACCAAGGAGCTGCCGCTTGCCAGCAAGGCCGAGGATGACCAGGCCGACGGCGAGAAGGCCGTCAACGCCTTTAACACCCTGCTCGACTGGGGCATGCAGGCCCTCGTCGGCCCGACCACCACGGGCGCGTCGGTTGCCGTTGCCGCCGAGTGCGGCAACAACCCCCAGACGTTTATGATCACTCCGTCCGCGTCCTCCGAGGACGTCACCAAGGGCAAGGATTGCGTCTTCCAGGTTTGCTTTACCGATCCCAACCAGGGCGTCAACGCTGCCAAGTTCCTGGCGCAGAAGTATGCGGACGAGAAGTTCGTACTGTTCTATAACTCCGGCGACGCCTATTCTTCGGGCATCGCAGATTCCTTTAAGGTTCAGGCCGCTAAATCCAAGCTCGAGATTGTTGACGAGGAGACCTTTAAGGACGACTCCGCCACGAGCTTTACCAACCAGCTGACCAAGGCCAAACAGGCCGGCGCCACCATGATCTTTGCGCCGATCTACTACACGCCAGCGTCCGTCCTGCTCAAGAACGCCAAGGACATGGGCTACGACGTCAAGATGATGGGTTGCGACGGCATGGACGGCATCCTGGGCGTTGAGGGCTTCGACACCTCTCTTGCCGAGGGTCTGCTGCTCATGACCCCGTTCTCCGCCGACGACGAGAAGAACGCCGACTTCGTCAACGCTTACAAGGATAAGTATGGCGAGACTCCGGACCAGTTTGCCGCCGACGCTTACGACGGCGTGCACGCGGTGGCCGAGGCCCTCGAGGAGGCCGGTCTTGGTGTCGACGCCGACCCGACCGAGGTCGCCGAGAAGCTGCCTAAGGCTATGCTCAAGATTACCGTTGACGGTCTGACCGGCAAGCTCACCTGGAACGATAAGGGCCAGGTCCAGAAGGAGCCCACGGCGTACGTCATCACCGACGGCAAGTACGTACAGGCCTAATAAGCCGCCTTACATAGAGCGGTTTTGATCCCAAGCAGGGGAGGTTTGGCCTTCCCTGCTTGCTTGGTATCTAGGGACAGTGTAACGTCCCTGTTTCATACATTAACTGGAAACCTATTCGAAAGGGGGGATGTGGAACATGACGGTCTTTATCCAATACCTGGTCAACGGCCTGTCCATGGGCAGCGTCTACGCCATCATCGCGTTGGGCTACACCATGGTCTACGGTATCGCCAAGATGCTGAACTTCGCTCACGGCGACGTTATCATGGTCGGTGCCTATGTCTCGTTCTGTGCCACGTCGTATCTCGGCCTCCCGGGCTGGGCATCTGTAATTCTCTCTTGTGTGGTCTGCACCGTTCTCGGTGTTCTCATCGAGGGTCTGGCATACAAGCCGCTGCGTCAGGCGGGCCCGCTGGCCGTTCTGATCACGGCCATCGGCGTGTCTTACTTCCTGCAGAACGCCGCGCAGCTTCTGTGGGGCGCCACGCCCAAGAACTTCACTTCGCTCGTCACCTTCCAGGTGCCGGAGTTCTTGGCCAAGTTCAATGTAAGCGCCGTTTCGCTCGTCACCATCGTCGCCTGCCTGGTTATCATGGCCGGTCTGATGTTCTTTACAGGTAAGACCAAGATGGGCAAAGCCATGCGCGCCGTGTCCGAGGACAAGGCCGCCGCTCAGCTCATGGGCATCAACGTCAACCGTACCATCTCGATGACGTTTGCCATCGGCTCTGCCCTTGCCGCCATCGCCGGCGTGCTGCTGTGCTCCTACTCGCCGGTGCTGCAGCCCACGACGGGTGCCATGCCTGGCATCAAGGCCTTCGACGCCGCCGTCTTCGGCGGTATCGGCTCCATCCCCGGCGCCTTTGTCGGTGGCATTCTCATCGGCATCATCGAGGCGATGGCGCAGGCCTACATTTCCACGAGCCTTGCCAACTCCATCGTCTTTGGTGTTCTGATCATCGTCCTGCTCGTCAAGCCTGCCGGCCTCTTGGGCAAGTACGTCCCCGAGAAGGTGTAGGTGAGCGTAATGAAGTTTCTTAAAGACAAACAGACGCGTCACGACTTTGTCACGTACGCCATGTGCATCGTGGCCTTCGCCATCGTGTTCTTTATGCAGTCCAACCATATGATTCCGCGCATGATCGCCGGTCAGCTGGTTCCCATCACGGCCTATATCGTCATGGCCATCTCCCTTAACCTCGTCGTCGGCATCGCGGGCGACTTGTCGCTGGGCCACGCGGGCTTTATGAGCGTCGGCGCCTATACGGGCATCGTTACCGCGGTCGCCCTCGAGAGCGCCGTTCCCTCCGATCCGGTGCGCCTTATCATCAGTATCGTGGTCGGCGCCATCGCTGCCGCCATCCTGGGCTTCTTGATCGGCATCCCGGTCCTGCGCCTGAGCGGCGACTATCTGGCCATCGTGACCCTGGCTTTTGGCGAGATCATCAAAGAGATCGTCACCTGCCTTATCGTGGGCGTCGACTCCCGCGGCCTGCATGTGATCTTTAACATCACGGGTAACTCCACGATCGACGACCTGCACCTGCTCGAGGACGGCACCGCCATCATCAAGGGCGCCCAGGGCGCCTCGGGCGTGTCGACGTACTCGACCTTCCTCGCCGGTGCCATCCTGGTTATGGTCGCACTCGTGATTGTGCTCAACCTGGTTCGCAGCCGTACCGGCCGTGCCATTATGGCCGTGCGCGACAACAAGATCGCTGCCGAGTCCGTGGGCATCTCCGTCACCGAGTACCGCATGATCGCCTTCGTGGTTTCCGCCGCTCTCGCCGGCGCTGCCGGAGCCCTCTTCGGCGGTAACTTCTCGCAGCTTTCCGCTACCAAGTTCGACTTCAACACGTCCATCCTCATCCTGGTGTTCGTGGTCCTGGGCGGTCTGGGCAATATGCGCGGCTCCGTCATCGCGGCGGCGTTGCTCACGGTGCTTCCCGAGCTGCTCCGTCAGTTCTCGGACTACCGCATGCTCATCTACGCCATCGTGCTGATCCTGGTCATGATCTTTACCAACAACCCACAGCTCAAGGCGTTCTTCGCACGCATTAAGGACCGCTTTGCTCCCAAGAAGGAGGCGGCAGCCGATGCCCAGTAAATTTGAGTTCAACAAGGGCAAGATGGTCCCGTATCCTTCTGGCGCCATCGTTCCCGACCGCGACCTGGGCCAGCGCCCGGCGCTCGAGTGCATCCACTTGGGCATTGAATTTGGCGGCCTTAAGGCAGTCGACGACTTTAGCCTAACCATCGGTAAGACCGAGATCGCCGGTCTGATCGGTCCCAACGGTGCCGGTAAGACCACGGTCTTCAACCTGCTCACCAAGGTGTACCAGCCCACGCACGGTACCATCCTGCTCGACGGTGAGGACACCTCGGGCAAGTCGGTCTATCAGGTCAACCGCATGGGTATTGCCCGTACCTTCCAGAACATTCGCCTGTTCAACACCATGACGGTGGAGGATAACGTCAAGGTCGGTCTGCACAACCAGGAGCGCTACTCCGGCTTTGAGGGCGTGCTGCGCCTGCCGACGTATTGGAAGCACGAGAAGGCTGCTCACGAGCGCGCCATGGAGCTGCTGTCCATCTTTGATATGGAGCATCTGGCAAACGAGCAGGCCGGATCTCTGCCTTACGGCGCTCAGCGTCGTCTGGAGATCGTCCGCGCGCTTGCCACCAACCCCAAGCTACTGCTGCTCGACGAGCCTGCTGCCGGCATGAACCCGTCCGAGACCGCGGAGCTCATGGAGAACATCGTCAAGATTCGCGACACCTTTGGCATTGCCATCATGCTTATCGAGCATGATATGTCGCTCGTTATGAACATCTGCGAGGGCATCTGCGTGCTCAACTTTGGTAAGGTCATCGCCAAGGGCACGGCAGAGGAAATCCAGAACAACGACGCTGTTATTGAGGCATATCTGGGCAAGCAGGATAAGGGGGAGAACTAAATGGCAGAGCCGATGCTTTCCGTCTACAACATCAACGTCTGGTACGGCGCCATCCACGCCATTAAGGACATCTCCTTTAACGTTAACGAGGGCGAGATCGTGGCCTTGATTGGTGCCAACGGTGCCGGCAAGTCCACAACGCTCAAGACCGTCTCGGGCCTGCTGCGTTCCAAGACCGGTTCCATCAAGTTTATGGGCGAGGACATTACTCATGCGCCCGCCGATAAGCTGGTTGGTAAGGGCCTGGCTCAGGTCCCCGAGGGCCGTCGCGCCTTTTTGCAGATGACGGTCGAGGAGAACCTGGAGATGGGTGCCTATACGCAGCCCAAGTCCACGGTGGCTCCGGGCCTGGAGCGCGTCTACGAGCAGTTCCCGCGCCTGAAGGAACGTCGTCGCCAGGTCGCCGGCACCCTTTCAGGCGGCGAGCAGCAGATGCTCGTTATGGGGCGCGCCCTTATGAGTAACCCCAAACTGCTTATGCTCGACGAACCTTCCATGGGTCTGGCACCGATTCTGATCGAACAGATCTTCCAGATTGTCGAGGACCTGCACAAGGCCGGCACCACGGTGCTTCTGGTCGAGCAAAACGCACAGATGGCACTTTCGATCGCTACGCGCGGCTACGTGCTCGAGACCGGCAAGATCACCATGACCGGTACCGGACAGGAGCTCCTGCACGACGATAACGTGCGTAAGGCCTATCTGGGCGGCTAACTAGTTACGCGGTTTTACCTAAACCGCGTAACGGCTCGACGCTGCAAGCCCGCCAGAGCGGCAATCTGCCTTTCAACTTCGGCGGCATGACCAGAAGGTCAATGCCGCCTTGTTTCAAGGCACCTTGCTCGCTCTGGCGGGCTTTCGCTCATATGACCCAATCCGCTGTCAAGAGCCACAATGGCCCCGCCGACCGCTTGCAATCGGTCGGCGGGGCCTGCCGTTGAACCCGTCCCGGTCCGCCCCGGCATGTCGTCGACGCCTTC
>ENA-OPYU01000847-OPYU01000847.1-human-gut-metagenome-genome-assembly--contig:-NODE-847-length-11394-cov-4.434632_pt1 | contig 11394 bp, 10 predicted proteins | sample MGYA00242637_ERZ504482 | MGnify/ENA primary metagenome ERZ504482 (study PRJEB26092, sample SAMD00036237) | human gut metagenome | host: Homo sapiens | study: EMG produced TPA metagenomics assembly of...
CCTACGCTATGCTTTCAGCAGTGTCTGTTTTGGTTATTGCCTGTCCGTGTGCCTTGGGACTTGCTACTCCAACTGCATTGATGGTAGGAATTGGTAAAGGGGCCGAATCACATATTTTAATGAAAGGATGCAGTAGCATTTGGAGCAGATGCGGAAAGTGGATACAGTGGTACTTGATGAAAACGGGTACTGTAACTGAGGGGCGCCCTGTGGTGACCGGCTGGTTGCATGATGCCGGATGGCAGAACGAGCATAAGGGAATTCTGTATGCTGCTGAATTGAAATCGGAACATCCGTTGGCTTTGGCTATTGTCGAGGCTTTGAAAAAGGAAGGTGAGAAGCCGGCAATCATTGATTCTTTTGAGAGCCGGACAGGACGGGGGATTGTGGTGACCCGTGGAAATAAAACTTTTTGGGCAGGAAGCCATCGGTTACTGAAAGATTTTGGAGCGGGAATTTCCGACTTGTTGAAAGGGATGGTGGAGGATTATGAGAAGAGTGGCAAGAGTTTGGTCTATTTTGGCGAGGGAAATACATTGCTGGCGGTTATCGCTATTAGTGATAAAATAAAAGATACTTCCAGACAAGCGGTCAAACAATTGAAGGAGAGTGGAAAGTATATTGTATTGTTGACCGGTGACGGTCATCTTACTGCACAAAATGTGGCCGGAGAAATTGATGCGAATCGTTTTATTTCGGATGCTTTGCCGGCCGATAAGGAGAATGTTATTAAAGAGTTACAGGCTGAAGGAAGAGTCGTAGCTATGGTAGGCGATGGCATTAATGACTCGCAGGCGTTGGCCCGTGCCAATGTAAGTATTGCGATGGGTAAAGGTACAGATATTGCCATGGATGTAGCGATGGTTACGTTAATGACTTCGGATTTGTTGTTGTTACCCAAAGCTTTTAAGCTTTCCTATAAAACTGTACGGTTGATCCATCAGAATCTTTTTTGGGCATTTATCTATAATTTGATAGGCATTCCAGTGGCTGCAGGTATTCTGTTCCCACTATATGGTATTTTGCTTAACCCGATGATTGCTAGTGCTGCCATGGCATGTAGTTCTGTCAGTGTAGTGTTGAACAGCTTGAGTCTGAATTGGAGAAAGTTGTGATTGAATTAAAATAAATAAAAAAGCAGCCGTGCGGAGATTTTGTTTTGCATGGCTGCTTTTCATTTTCCATTTTTTAGTTTATAATTTAAAAAGGATTGTTTCTCCCTCTTTGTACTTCTATTCGTATTCCGAAGTTCCCATTTTCTGATTTCATTTCGAAAGCTCCATTGAAATTATTTCTTTCCCAAGGCAATGCGCTTGGATTTCGTACTTTGTTCCCGTCAGCGTCATATTCACCGTATGTGGTTATGTATAATCCGTTTTTCAATTTAAAGGTTGCACTTTGTAAGGTAGGAGGCATTGACATTGTTCCGAATCCATAGATTCCCATTCCCGGATACATGGGGGTAAATACATGGTTGTAAGACCCTCTGTCATAAATGATATTCATATTGGGACGGAATATTTCATTGTAATTCGCAATTGTATTATTGTTGTAAGGCTGATAATAAAGTTGCGGGGCTATCAGAGGGGGAGGGGCCACAATCATGGAACCCATATCCAGCATAAATCCGTTAAAATTCTTGTAACCATCCAATGAAATGGGCGGAATACTATCTGTTACCACTTCGGACTGCGCAAAGGTAGTAGCGGCAATCAGAAACATAGAAATGGATAGAACCAGCTTTTTCATATACTGTTATTTTTTTTTAGTTCCGGACAAATATAGGGATATTTTCTAAATTCTGTATCGTTTCTGTTTCCTGTGAATAGATCTTTTCAAATACTTTATGAAGTTCTTCCTCATCGGCTATCAGTTGTCGTAATTCTTGCAGATGTACAGCATTGGCTGATTGAGGTATCCATAATCTTAAATAACCACCTTCAGCATACTTTTCTTTCAGATGTGCCAGAAAACGTATGTATTGTTTTTCTTTGTCTAGCTCGGGATAGTTGGAAAGACCATATTGTACCGTCCGTCTCAAGGTAATGTCCGGATCAATAATACGGTCGGCCTCCGCTACAATTTTGCCATAAATGCTACGAGGGACATGCTTGTTGGATGCACGGTGATCTTCTACTGCCTCTTTCATAATCAAAATATGCTCTTCAGGGAACCATTTCCTTAATTTCTTGTCCGCCCATAGTATTTTCCCTGAAATGAGATGATGGAACTCTCGTCCCTCACAGAGTCCCAGATCATGGTAGGAGGCAATAACATACACCATCATGCGGTTTACGTCATAATATTGAGACAATTTGAGGCTTTCTGCTATAACTTTCAATACATGATCTACACGATGTGCTTTGTCAAAATCAGCGTATTGTGGAATAATTTCACTTGCGATATAGTCGCGGAACTCCATTGGAAAATCATTGATGTACGACAACATATTCTTTCTTTTGAATTGGGGTTGCAAATATACAATAATTATCCCACCTTTGCAGAAAAAAGTAATATGTATCAAATTATTCAACCTACACCCGATGACTTTGATGAATTGACCTGTTTATGGGAAGCTTCAGTGCGTGCTACTCATCATTTCATACCTGAAGCATATATTCAGAAGTTAAAACCACTGGTATGGAGTGTTTATCTTCATAGTATGCCGCTTTACATGATTCGTGACAATGCTGGTATAGAAGGATTCATGGGCATTAATGGAACTATGCTTGAAATGCTCTTTGTTCACCCGCGTGCCATAGGTACGGGAATAGGAAAACAATTGATGCGTTATGCTTTGGAACATTGCCATGTACGTTATGTCGATGTAAACGAACAGAATAAGAAAGCGTCCGGCTTTTATAGCCATTTTGGATTTCGGGTTATTGGCAGGGATGCAAAAGACGCATCGGGCGAACCCTATCCTATTTTACATTTAAAACTGGGAGGTATCATGAAAATTGAAAATTGGGGATTAGTTCCCTACTCTGAGGCTTGGGAGCGGCAGACGGAATTATTTAATGCCGTGGTGGAAGCTAAACAAGTGGGAAAAACGTATGAAAATAGAATTATCTTTGTAGAACATTCGCATGTCTATACATTAGGCAAGAGTGGAAAGGAGACGAATATGTTGTTGGGGGAGGCGCAATTGAAAATGATTGGTGCCACCCTTTATCATATTGATCGAGGAGGGGATATTACTTATCATGGTCCCGGACAATTGGTTTGTTATCCTATCTTGAATTTGGAGGATTATCATTTGGGGTTGAAGGAATATATTCATGTGTTGGAAGAAGCGGTGATCAGGGTCTGCGCATCTTATGGCATCGAGGCTGGGCGAGTGAAGGGAGCAACCGGAGTATGGCTGGCAACGGGAACTCCGCAGGAACGGAAAATCTGTGCAATAGGAGTGAGAAGCAGTCATTTTGTGACAATGCATGGATTGGCGCTGAATGTAAATACGGATTTGCGTTATTTCAGTTATATCCATCCTTGTGGATTCATGGATAAAGGGGTTACTTCATTACAGAAAGAATTGGGGTGTGAAGTGCCTATGGAAGAAGTGGCAGGACGTGTGCAGAACGAATTATCTGAACTTTTGTAAATAGGATATGTAAATAATACCGTATGTGTACCCTTATACATACGGGGTGTGAGTGTATCAAAAGTCCGATCGTGCTATCATGTCGTCAGCTGTAGGGGCAGGGTTTGTCTGCCCAAATGCATAAGCAAACCATTTTAGGGTGAGCGAACCTAGCTCCTACTAGCAAAATGATACGCCATTTTACTTTTGATACATCCTTGATTTATTCTTTTATATCTTGGTACAAGAAGCGCTTGATACTTTTCTTGGCTGTTTTTTCAAATTCCTCAGGATATAGCTTGAAGCGGGCTATTTGGGAAAATGCCGGTAATTGTTTGTTCAGTTCAAGGCGATTTTCTTCCATTACTCGTACAAGGTCTGATTGGTTCAAGCCGTGAGCAAAAGCATCATCGGAATCCGGATAGATTAGGCCCACCAGTTTATCTTGTTGCAGAATAATCAGTGACTCTGATACGTATGGCATATTGTTTAGCTTGGACTCTATTTCTTCCGGATAAATGTTTTGTCCGGAAGAAGTGAGTAACAGGTTTTTGCAACGTCCTTTGATGAAAACATTTCCGTTTTCATCTATTGTCGCCATATCACCTGTATGCAACCATCCTTCAGTGTCAATGACTTGCCGTGTCGCTTCCTCGTTCTTATAATAGCCCAACATCAGGTTGGCTCCACGGCATACCAGTTCACCCGCAATGGCTGATGGGTTGGGAGACAGTACTTTGGCTTCCATACGTGCGGCAACTTTTCCGCAAGATGCCAATTTCAGTTCTGTCCAATGACTATGGCAAATGATGGGACCACATTCAGTCATTCCGTATGCAATGGTGTATGGGAAATCTATCATTTTTAGAAAGGCTTCTACTTCGGCATTGAAAGGAGCACCTCCGATGATGATTTCGATGAAATTTCCGCCGAAAACCTCCATCGCCTTCTGCTTGATAAGTTCTTTTATCTTATCACTGATGATGGGAACATGTAATAGCAGTTTACCTAATTTGTTGTCTACTTTGGGAAGAATATTTTTCTTGAATATTTTTTCCACAATCAGTGGTACGCAGGCTATAACGCGCGGGCGGATTTCCGCAAATGATTCGGCTATGATTTTGGGTGATGGCATACGGGTAAGAAACCATAGATGGGCGCCTGCTGTGAAACCGTAAAGAAAATCGAAAGTCATGCCGAATACGTGCCCCAAAGGTAACATGGATACGACGCTGTCACCTGCTTTCAGACCTATTTTTTCTTTACAGTAGAGTACGTTGGAGAGTATGCTGCGATAGGGCAGCATCACGCCTTTGGAATATCCGGTAGTACCTGAAGTGTAATTAATGATGGCTAGGTCTTCTGATTTTTCTTTTTCATAAGAAATATCATCAGGACGGAATCGGCAGGGGAATTTGTGTCCGAATATCTCATTCAGATGGTCGCGGGCATAAGCTAGTTTTTCCGAACGGGATACGGGTACGCCAAAATCTTTCAATTCTATGATACCTTCCAAATGAGGCATAGCTGCTTCATTCAAGTTCTCCCATATCTGATCGCCTACGAACAACAGGCGGGCTTCAGAGTGGTTTACAATATTGTGTACCTGGTCGGCTTTGAATTCATGTAGAATAGGTACAACTACGGCACCATAGGTGATGACGGCAAGGTAAGTTACTGTCCAATGAGCGCTATTACGCCCGCAAATGGCTATTTTATCTCCCTTTTCAATGCCGGCATTTTTCCAGCAAGATATGTATTTTCTCTATTTTACGGGCCACATCTCTGTATTGCAATGTGATGCCTTTATAGTCTGTAAGAGCGTTTAAATACCAATTTGTTTTTATACTTTGCTCGATAAGAGCAATAAAACTCTGTTCTAGTTCCATGATAACTTTTGCACATTTATAGGCTGAGTGTGCGCAAAAGTAGTAAAATGAGGTAAGGGGGATGGGAAATGAAACAGTTTTTTACATTAATTTAACGTCCTGAAAATGTAGATCCTTTCATCCCTTTACTTTAAAATGCTAGTTTATAATCGTTTGCCAATTGTTGACGTGTCCTATGAAGGAGTATAGTTGCTATAATTGCCAGAATAAGAGTTAACCTTGCCCGATACCATGATATACTCTTTGTTTCAATGATAGTCGGGCAAGTTCGAAAATTGTTTCTATAATTATGGGATTTCTCGATAAAGAAGCTTTATTTATCGTTGCTTTTATTTTCTGTCTCTTCTTTAGAAGGCTGTGGTTTGATGATAAGTCGCAGGGATGGGTCGTAGGTGAAATAACTCCACATCCAATCTATAAAAATAAATAAACGGTTTTTTACCCCCACTATGCTCATCAAGTGTATAAATAGCCATACTGCCCATGCGGGAAATCCACTGAAACGTATCTTTTGCAATTCTACCACTGCATTATTTCTCCCGATGGTTGCCATAGACCCTTTATTATAATATTTAAAAGGGATGAGCGGCTGGCCCTTTTCGATATTTCTCAGATTCTTTATTAAGTTCATGGCTTGCTGTATGGCAGGCTGTACAACTTGCGGATGTCCTTTAGGATACTCTTCTGAAATCATTAGTGCGGTGTCACCTATAGCAAATATATTTTTAAAGTCTTGTATCTGATTGTGTTCATTCACTCTCAAACGGTTGCCTGGACCATAGCATTCGGCAGGAAGGCCTGCTAGACTGTTTGCTTTTACGCCTGCTACCCAGTAAACGTTGGCTGATTCTATAAAATTCCCGTCATCCAGTACTAACATATTATTCTCGTAATTTTTTACTTGTTGGTTCAATAATATTTCTACTCCCAAATGAGTGAGGTATTTTTTTACTTCTTCGGAAGATTTGGGGGGAGAAGGCGGAAAGCAAGCGTGGACCACCATCTATTAATATGATTCTCATCGTACTGGTGTCTAGATCGGGATAATCGTGCGGAAGGATGAATTTACGCATTTCGGCTAGTGCCCCTGCCAGTTCAATACCAGTTGCTCCTGCGCCGACTATAATGAAGGTCATCAGTTGCTCCCGCTTTTTGGAGTCATTAGTGTTCAATGCTTTTTCAAAGCTTTCAAGTACTTGGTTACGATTATGCAAGGCTTCTGCTGTGGTCTTGAGGGACATGGTGCGTTTAGCTATTTCGTTGTTGCCGAAATAATTGGTATAGCATCCGGTAGATATAATCAGATAGTCGTAGCTTAGACTGCCGATGGAAGTGGTGACTTGTTGTTCTTCAGGATGTACTTGTTGTACTTCACATATGCGGATATGAAAGTCTTTGTATCCTTTGAATATCTTGCGGAATGGGAATGAAATAGCACTGGGCTCGATGCCTGATGTGGCTACTTGGTAAAGTAACGGCTGGAAAAGATGGTAGTTGTTTTTATCCAATAACACAACTTGGTAGTGTTGTCTTTTCAGTTTGCGTGCAATCTTTAACCCGCCAAATCCTCCTCCGACAATGACTATTCTTTTTTTATTTCCTTTGTCGGGAATGTTGGTTATCTGTTCAGTCATAATGGTATTTGTTATTTTATGTATATAATAACAAATAACTGGGGTGAAATGTTTAGTGTCATGGCTATTAGAAATTAAAAATTCCGGGGGGATAATGTAGGATTGATATAACTTACGTCTCGTGTTTGCACTAGCCTGCCATTCAGAGTGTAGAATAATTGTTTGGTGGCCGACGAATTGTTTAGGTTAACAGTAATTACGTACAGAGTGGTTCGTTTAGGAAATTCTATGAGATTTACATTGGTGGCAGTCCACATGGCGTATGGACTCAATGTAAAATCATTATATACATTAGGTGCCAGTTGATCTGTAGTTTGTAAATTGGTATTAGTCATCACCCATTGGGCATTACCGTTCATCCATACTTTTTTTCCAAAACCATTTTGAGTAAAAGAGGCTACATAATAATTCCCTTGTTGGCTCCAACTTACGTTCATGGCATGCGGATATATCTTTTTCAGTGCTATATGAAATGTAGTGGGAGAGGTAGCAGACAAGGTGGTGATCAGTACCCATAATATCACACATATAGAATAGTATCTTTTCTTCATGGTCATTTAAATGTTTTGATGAGGTTGATAAAACAGCTTGGTTATACTTTTTGTTCGCCGGTATAAAATCTGATTTTGTAGACTTTTTCCACACTTTTGTAGTGTTGTCAACAGGTATCTACACTTCTAAAAATGGATATGTAAATATGTATATGCTTGATTTTTAATGAAGTATTGAGAAACGCAGATTTATGGCACGTTTCTTGTTTTATTGCTATCGGTAAAAATGAATAAAAAACAAAGTAATTATGAAAAAGGTATTAGTAACATTGGTATTAGTAATGACTTTAGGCGTGTCTGTTTCTTTTGCTCAAGCGGCTCCGGTAGAGGTTCCGGTAGTGGAAAAGCCTCAACAATCTAAGAAATTGGTTTTTTCAGAAATCTATATGAATGATTTGCCGGAAGCTGTGATGGACAGGCTTGCACTGGAAGGTGCTATGATAAAGCAGGCTTTTATGACCTATGGCATTGATGGAAGCCGTATTTATAAAATTAATGTGTTAACAAGTGATGCTCATGAACAGACATTGTTCTTAGGTGAAGATGGTAAAATTTTGAAATAGTTAGTATATTTATAATAGTGCTTTTACATGAATTCCCGGCTTGTGATAAGTCGGGATTTTTTTTAGTTAAATTGTTTCTTGACGATATTCGAAAAATAATTAAGAAATCTCTTGTACATAATAATTGTAGATTTTATCTTTGCCACTCGAATTTAAAAAAGATGATACCATGGAAACTTATGATATATATTTTAAAGAAGGTACTGATTTTGCTAATAAAGGATTTTCATTGAAGGATAAGGCTAAGGCTATTAGAATGGCTGAAGATATGTTGGCTGAACGCAAAGGATACGTGAAGGATTTTGTTGGAGGAACTATTTCCGTAATGTGTAAAGAAACGAAAGAGGAAGTTTGGTCCAAGCCGATAGAGGAGGTTTAAGACAACTTTTACACCTCTTTTTGCCTAGTCAATCACAGAGTTGTCAAATACAACCCTTGATTATATTTATGGTGAGTTCGTTATTGGCGGACATAAATATTTCTTTCTCTTCTAGGAATTTCCGGTATATTTCTCCCTTCATGCTTTTTGCCGGGCTGATATGGATAATGTCAGGTTTCATCCGATTGAGCGATGATTCTTTTTTATAAGATGCTTCAGTATAATTTTTCTTTCCATTCTGTACATTTTTGACATATAGTTGTTATTCATTAGCTGAATACATCGTAAACTCACCAATGAAGTCTTCTGTATAAACAGAGGTTAGTTACATAAATTTATAGTGATTTTTTGTCTATAATATATTTGCCATTGAAGTCTTGTTAGATTCCTTTGGTTCTTCTCTGTTTCCGGTGCTTGAGTAGCAGATCCATTGAATGTTTTTCCCTTTGTCCTTTGTGTAATATGGCAAACATAAAAGGAAAAAGAATTTATGTTGTTTGAACAATTAAGTTAGAACGTGTGTTTATGTAACTATTGTGATTATTGTTGTGCCGATGGTGTACAGGCATTGATACAACAATAATTTTTCATAAAAACTTTAAATTTATAAATTTAGGTAGCCCTGACTTGTGATAAGTCGGGGCTATTTGCTTATTATGTGCTATTAAACTTGGTCAACTATTGGTTAACAATTTTACGCAACAGTAACTCTTTGATGCAAAAGTGATAAATAAAATTTTTTTCGTTCACATGAAAAAAAATCTTTCTCAAAAGCTTTGTAGTATTGATTTTCTATGTATCTTTGCATCGTTATTATTTCGCGGGGTATTAGCTCATCTGGCTAGAGCGTTAGACTGGCAGTCTAAAGGTGGCGAGTTCGAGTCTCGCATGCTCCACATTACAAACCTCTCTGTTTCAGAGGAGTTGTGTTTTCTTAAGCTTCTCCAGCTTTCGTTTTTGGATCAAAAAAAAGACAGTTTGTGCCACTTTTGGCAAAAAAGAACTTGTCTAAAACGAATCCAGAACAATTATGACAACTCTTAAAGCCGCCGTTGTTCCGGCCAAGGTGCTGAAAAACGGCAAACACAGAATTCGTATCGCAATTGGTCATAAACAGGAAACAAGATACATCGTTACCCGATTTGAAATAGATAATACTGCTAATTTTAAAGGAGGGCAGGTGGTAGGTGTTCCTGATGCCGCACATGTCAATGCTAAATTACGTGGAATACTTAATTCATATCAGGATGCCCTGGATAAGATAAATACATCATCCTATACTTGTACCCAACTTGTCGAATACTTGTCCTCGGTAAAGCAGGGAGCCATCTCTTATAGTGTCGCTTCGGCTGACTATATGTAGAATTTGATTAAAGAGGGGAGAAGGACCACTGCCTCCTTATATCAAAGGGCGAGTGATTACTTCATTGAGTTTGTCAAATATGATATAATGCTTGATGGAATTACTCCCCGGACCATAAAGGACTTTGATATTTATCTAAAGAATGTCCGAAGGCTGGCTCCTGTTACTTGTGGTATGCACATGGCACATTTGAAGGCAATAATCAATCAAGCAATAAGGGATAAGAAGGTATCATATGACACGCATCCTTTTGAATATTATGAAAGACCAGCAGGAATGCCCAAAGAGCGTGATATCTCGGTAGCTGACGTAAAGAAGATAAGGGATGCGGAGATAAAAAAGAAGTCTCAGCGTGTTGCCAGGGATGTGTTCATGCTTTCGTATTATCTAGGAGGTATCAATCTGATGGACTTGATGCAATACAATTTCAAAGATGCGAAAATTATGGAATATGTACGTGAAAATCCAAAAACACAAAGAAAGGTGATATGAAGATCAGCTTCACTATTCCTGAGGAAGCAAAACCGATTATCAAAAGATGGATGGGGCGTAATGGAAAGCTTGATTTTGGTTATAAATACTCTTATCCTAATTTTCGTAACTATGTAACAAAAGAAATTATAAGGCTAGGGGAGAGGCTGGAGATAGAATCGCATGTCGTATATTATTCAGCTCGTAAATCCTTTGTCCAACATGGTTTTGAGCTGGGTATACCATTGGAAACTTTGGAGTATTGTATAGGCCAAAGCATGAAATCCAATAGACCGATCTTTAATTATGTCAGAATTATGAGAAAACATGCTGATGAAGCCATAAGAAAGATTTTAGATAATCTAAAGTGAGGATTCAAGAACTAGAGCGATTGCTTCGGCAGTCGCTTCCTCTTTTTCTTTGTCTATTTCTGAGTTTAGCCGTTCTATCAAGTCCATATTCCCTGTGACAATCGTTTTTGTGCCCTCAGAGGAAGAAATTGTAAGTTCATAGTGTCCAATAGCCTATAAACTTTTTAGATAGTTGATGAGCAGTTGGGGCTAATTTTGACATATGCAATTGCGTTAGTCTGCGGAAAAAGAAAACGGTTCCGCTTTCCCGTTGCGTTACATATCTTTAATGTCGGGATACAGTGTAGCCATTAAGCATACAACACGGGGGTCGGAACCGTATATGAAGAAGCTACGGGCATGTATGTTGTCCGTAGCTTAACGGTCGGAATCTCGACACTAAACAAAATATGTAACGCAATGCAAAGATGGGTATTTTATATGACTTTACAAAAAACAAAATAGGAAAATTTCAATAAAGCATAGGGGTGAGAAATTATATAATGATGATGAAAAGATAGGAAAAAGGCAGCTGAATAAGCTGCCTTCATTCATAAATTATTCGACAGATACTTTGTGCTTTAATCAAATGAAACAAACATAAGAGTAAA
>ENA-OPYU01000848-OPYU01000848.1-human-gut-metagenome-genome-assembly--contig:-NODE-848-length-11385-cov-1.920057_pt1 | contig 11385 bp, 16 predicted proteins | sample MGYA00242637_ERZ504482 | MGnify/ENA primary metagenome ERZ504482 (study PRJEB26092, sample SAMD00036237) | human gut metagenome | host: Homo sapiens | study: EMG produced TPA metagenomics assembly of...
GGCATCCTCACTGACGATTGCAGAAGATGAAGACTTTGCTTCTTTCTGGCCGATACTGGAAGAAAACCTGCACGAACGATACGGTGTCTCTCCCGTACATTCGCTAGAGGAGATTACCCGTCTGCACAGCAATTTTCCCCGCCAGATTTCCCTTTTCCGTGTATGCGATGGAGCCGAAACATTGGGTGGATGCATTGTGTATGAGACTGACGAAGTAGCCCACGTGCAATACATCGCAGCTTCCCCACGCGGAAAGAAATGCGGTGCGCTCGACCTGCTTTTCCACCAATTAATATACGACCGTTATGCGCAGAAGCGATACTTCGACTTTGGCATATCTACCGAACACGGCGGACAAATATTGAATGAGGGATTACTCTTCCAAAAAATGAAGGTTTCGGCGCAAGAGCAATTATGTATGACGTTTACGAATTACGCTTATGATAAAGTATTTAGACCTGCAAAATGATCAATGCCTCCTTCGAACCCGAACTTTCAGAAGCCCTGTTGCGTGTTTTCCCCATTTCCGGATGGGTATCTGCATGGGGAAGCTACAGCCCGTTTTGAAGAGGAGTTCGCTGCTTATTGCGGTACTTCTTATTGTGTTGGCACCGGAAATGGTTTGGATGCTCTTACTTTGATATTTCTGGCTTACCGGGAACTGGGAGTGATGAATGCAGGAGATGAAGTTATTGTTCCTGCCAATACATACATTGCCACCCTGCTTTCCATTCTTCGTGCCGGCCTGAAGCCAATGCTTTGTGAACCTTCTTTCGAAACATGCAATATAGATGCTGCCTATGCCGAGACACTGATTACCCCCCGGCACGCGTGCCATATTGCCCGTCCACCTGTATGGCCGTTTAGCTGACATGAAAGAGATATGCAAGTTAGCCAACCGCTACGGACTGAAAGTCATAGAAGACGCTTCACAAGCACATGGAGCTGTCTGGAACAAAGGTTTACCGGGGAAAGGAATCATCCTCTGCGTGCTGGTAATCTGGGAGATGCCGCTGCTTTCAGTTTTTCATCCAGCCAAGAATTTAGGGGCATTAGGAGATGGCGGCGCTATAACCACTCACGATGCAAGGCTTGCCGCTACAGTGCGTTCCATAGCCAATTATGGCTCCACGGAGAATATGTCCATCGGTATCAAGGTATAAACAGCCGTCTGGACGAGTTGCAGGCGGCAGTTCTTTCCGTGAAACTCTCTCGTTTGGATCAGGATAATATCCGTAGAAGGGAAATAGCGCAATTATATAAAGAAGGGATTGACTGGCAGCGTCTGGAATTACAGAGTACTGTCCATACGAATGATATCAATGAAGCCAATGTTTTTCATATCTTCCCCGTCTTTTCTTCCCGCAGAGATGAATGGCAACGTTATCTCAATAGTCACGGCATTTGTACTCAAATTCATTACCCTATCCCTCCCCATCGCCAGGAAGCGTTGAAAAAAGAATATGGAATGCAACAACTCCCCATTACGGAACGCATCCATAATGAGGAGTTAAGCCTCCCTATATATCCATTACTGACGAATGAAGATATAGAGCGGATTATTAACTGTGCAAATACCTTTATTTAGAAATTCAACACTTTATAATACGACGATTTCGGCAGTAAGTTTTCGTCAAACAGAAGCGGATAGTTACGCTGACGGTTACCACGGCGGCGATCCAGCCATGAATCACCATCATATACATTCCAGAAAGTAACATTGCTAATCACATTCTTGTATTCGCGCATCACCCGGAACAGCATATCATACTGGGCTACCTGCGCCGCATCCGCTTCAGGAGTCAATTCCAACGTCCTGTTATCCTGGTTCACACTCAACTGTCCTCCCTGCTCTCTCGTATTGATACGAACGTCCAGTTCAGTGATATGGATATTATCAACCACCTGCGAATAAAGCTCGATAGCCTTTCTAAACTCATCCTCCGTAGGAGAAAGGGTATTATAATGTCCCTGCATTCCGATTCCGGAGATGGGTATTCCCTCAGCCTTCATGCTTTTAACCATATTATAAATGCGGTCACGCTTCGCCGGGTTGGTCTCATTATAATCATTGTAGAAAAGCAATGCTTTGGGATCTGCCTCATGAGCATATTCAAAAGCTTGTGATATCTCAATAATCTGACGACGACTTTGCTCCGAACCGAAATAGATAGTAGCGCCAACAGCTACCGCACCCATATTCCATGCTTCTTTTACGGTTCCAAACATCACCTGATCGTAAGAGTTTGGATAAGTAAGCAGTTCATTATGGTTCAGTTTTACAACGAAAGGTATCTTATGGGCATATTTACGGGCAACAGCCCCTAATATGCCAAATGTGGACGCAACTGCATTACAACCTCCTTCGATTGCCAGTTTCACTATATTTTCAGGATCAAAATAGATCGGATTAGGAGCGAATGATGCTCCGGCTGTATGTTCTATATCCTGGTCGACCGGCAGAATGGATACATACCCGGTATTCGCAAGGCGTCCATGTCCGTACAAAGCTTGCAAGCTATTAAGGGTACGTACATTTCTGTCAGAGTCCACCCAGATTTTATCAATCACATCAGGTCCAGGAACATGAATTAATTTCTTATCTATTGTCTTACACGTATGGTTCAGGTAATATTCTGCCTGTTGTCCCAACAAATCAACTGTTTTACTCATAATATATTCATTTTTTAATTTAGAATCATACTAAATAAACAGTTTTCCTTGTTGATTGTTTTATCGCGAAGCCGAAAAACGATTGCTTCTCTCAGAGCAAGTCAGTATCCGAATGATCATCTATGAAACCGCCCTTTTTCTTTTACCAATACTACTTTCAGTTGTGGATCGGCCAACATCTCACGTCCGACAGAAGACAACAAGAACTGCAACTGACTACTCCTGTGTTTCCAGGTCAGTAAATCTATGGAACGGTTCAAACCTTCTTTTATCTCAGTATACCAATATCCCGGAAATGAGAGAGCGCTAACCACCTCTTTATCCGCAATTTCCTGTAATTCTTCGATGCAATCATCCACTTCTTCTTCACTCAAATCATCCGGTTCATCATAAGTTACATAATACGAAGTATAATAACCGTCTTGAGTAAAAGCTTCCAAAGCTTTCCAATCTTTGCCTTCTATAATCAAACGGTCTTTGCAATCTGGAAATATTCCGTCATATTTGCCAGATCCATACAGATATTCATGGTGCCCACAGGTGCATCGATTTAAAAGAATATCTGCATTTATCGCTTCTTTGCCGTCATTTTATGAATTTCCGTCATATCCATAGTGACAGTATTCAGCCAGGCAAAAAATCCATTCCCACCATAGCGCCGAGAACTGCTTTACCGGTTTCTTCCACTGTCAGTTTCATCTTTGCGTTAAAGCCTGTTTCCTGTCCCTTTTCATACTGTGCCATAACTGCATCCCAATATGCGGGAAAAACCTGCAACCAGCTTATCCAGAGCTGCTTTTTCTGTCTCCTTATAGGAAGCAGCAAAAACCTGGCTTGTACCAGATAAAACCAGCGCTGATGCCGCCGCTGCCGCGGTCAGATTTTTTCATTATCTTTCTGCTTCGATTCATAAAAATCCCCCTCTCACCTTTTATAATTCTGTAAGAATCATTGTGGATAGTATATGGTGTTATTTTAACATGAAGCCATCTATTAAGCAACAAAATTCTACATAATATTCTAGAAATTTCTATATTCTTATGCTGTTTTACATAATTTTCCACAATTTAAAAATTCATACCGTATATCATATTCGGAAAAATATTTAAATTCCTGTTTTAATTTTTGCTGCTTTTTATATATGGAACATAGTTTTTTTAACGTTATTTTTTTGTGAGAATTTCCTTCAAACTCCAGCTCTTCCACCTGTTTCCATCCTGACAGGTCCAGCGTCATAAAAAGCTGTGCAGGATAGGTACGGTTCCAGCAAAACAGAATCAGTTCTTCTGTTTTGTCACTGTACAGTACCGGATCCTCTGTTTCTGTCAGTGCAAACTCCCCTGTATCAGCCTGAATCAGAAAATCCTTGTCACACCGTACTGTTACGCCTTCCAGGTTTCCATATAAAGAAAAAGAATACTCATTCATCCAGAGTATTTTTCCCTGGCAGATCTCCTGGATCTTTTCTGTCACAGCCTGATCTCTGCTCTGTCTTCTGTGATTAAAAAGCATCCCGTTTCTGTCATCCACACATGCAATTACCTTCAATTTTTTACCCCCTGACATTTCATAAGTAATCTGACTAGTCACTGCTCACAGACCACCATCCCGCCAGGTGTTTTGGCATGTATATGACAAATCCTGAAATATGCGGGATAAAGTATCTGTGCAGTATATTTTTATCTACCAGAAAAGCAGTACGTTACGTACTGAGCTTTCCGGCGAAAAAAAAGGGATACCTGCCTGAGCAGATATCCCCTTTGAGATACTGAATTATACTAACTCAATAAGTACTTCCATTGCAGCATCGCCCTTACGTGGTCCGATCTTAACGATTCTTGTGTAACCGCCGTTACGTCCAACGTATTTTGGAGCGATCTCATCGAACATTTTCTTAACCATGTCGATGTCTTTTGTGTTTTTCTTTCTGCCAGCACCTTTAGCCGGTACTTCTTTTACAGGATAGAAAACTTTTGCCATCTGACGACGAGCGTGAAGTCTGGAAGGAGCATCTTTTGTGATCTCTTTCTGAACTTCATCGTATACGGTTTTCTTCTTACCGTCTACAACTTCTTTTACTCTCTTGCCTTCTGCGTCTTTGCGGGCAACCTTTGCAGTTACAGTAACTGTCTCAAAGTTGTCTTTCTCGCGAACAGCCATAGCAATAAGACCTTCTGCGATCTTGCGGATCTCTTTTGCTTTTGCTTCTGTTGTAACGATCTTTCCGTGATACAGAAGATTTGTTACCTGGTTTCTTAACAGAGCTTTTCTCTGATCAGATGTTCTGCTTAATTTTCTATATTTTGCCATGTTATTTTCCTCCATCTGCGGGACACCGGGACATGCTTGTTCGGTCTTACTGCCCTGATGCTTTGGCTCCCCGCGGTAATATTAATAAAATGAGTGTATTCTATTCCTCTGTAGGCTGAAGCTGCAGGCCCAGTTCCTTCAGCTTTGCAAGTACCTCTTCCAGTGACTTGCGGCCAAGGTTACGAACCTTCATCATATCCTCAGATGTTCTGTTGCACAGCTCTTCTACAGTATTGATTCCAGCCCGTTTCAAGCAGTTATAGGAACGAACAGAAAGCTCAAGCTCATCAATGCTCATTTCCAGAACTTTTTCCTTCTCATTGTCCTCTTTCTCGATCATAACCTCAGCGGTTTTTGCATTCTCAGAAAGATCAATGAACAGGCTTAAATGCTCACTTAATACTTTTGCTGCAAGGCTGACAGCCTCATCCGGTCAAGAGTACCGTTTGTGAACACATCCAGAGTCAGTTTGTCATAATCTGTCACCTGACCTACACGGGTGTTTTCCACAACCATGTTTACTCTGTCAACCGGTGTGTAAATTGCATCTACCGCAATCACACCGATAGGCATATCATCAGTTTTGCCTTTATCAGCGCTTACATATCCACGTCCTCTTGTAATGGTAAGCTCCATTGCAAGTCTGCAGTCCTTACCACCATTCAGTGTGGCGATGACCTGATCCGGATTCATGATCTCAAGATCCTGGTCTGTCTGAATATCAGCTGCTGTTACAACGCCTTTTCCTTCACACTCAATGTATGCGGTTTTTGGTTCGTTATCAGAGCTGTTATTTTTAATTGCAAGACTCTTCAGATTCATAATGATCTCTGAAACGTCTTCTTTCACACCCGGAATAGAACTGAAATTCATGCAGTACGCCATCAAATTTTTCACCTGGCTTACAGCTGCTCCCGGGAGGGAAGACAGCATAATTCTTCTGAGAGAATTGCCAAGAGTAGTACCATAACCTCTTTCCAGCGGTTCCACTACGAATCTGCCCAAATTTCTTATCTTCGGATATTTCGGTAATTTCGAATTTTTGGTTTATTAAAATCAAACACTATAAGGCTCCCTCCTTCTGGAAAGCTGCGTCATACTTTTAATATAGTATCCCCAAACTCCGCCTAAGCTTCGTTTGGGGACCGCATAAAAGCTCAGTTGCACCTTAACCTCTATGCTTTACTTAGAGTACAGCTCGACGATAAGCATCTCGTCTACAGGTACATCAATTACTTCTCTGTTCGGAAGTTCTTTTACAGTTCCGGAAAGAGCATCCTGATTTACATCAAGCCACTCCGGAACAAGTCTTCCGCCTGTACTTCCAGGATTCCTTTGTACTTTCGGAACCTTTGCATTTTTTCTTTGATCTCAACAGTATCTCCGGCTTTTACAAGGTAAGACGGAATGTTTACACATTTGCCGTTTACAAGTACGTGCTTGTGGTCAACGATCTGACGAGCCTCACGTCTTGTTCTTGCAAATCCCATACGGAAGATTACGTTGTCAAGTCTTGTCTCAAGCATAACCATCAGGTTCTCACCTGTCTGGCCCGGCATTCTGTCGGCTTTTTTGTAGTAGTTACGGAAAGGTTTCTCAAGAACTCCGTAAATGAATTTTGCTTTCTGTTTTTCTCTTAACTGTAAACCGTACTCAGAGATCTTTCTGTTTGCACGTTTTAACTGTCTTGTAGATTTTTTATCAATTCCTAAATAGATTGGATCCAGACCAAGAGATCTGCATCTTTTCAGAACGGGCACTCTGTTTACTGCCATTTCAAGCTACCTCCTCAATTAGACTCTTCTGCGTTTTGGGTGGACGGCATCCGTTGTGCGGAACCGGAGTTACGTCACGGATACTTGTTACTTCAAGACCGCATGCCTGAAGTGCACGGATTGCAGCTTCACGTCCTGAACCCGGTCCTTTTACCATAACATCAACAGTTTTTAAATCCATGGATTAAAGCAGCTTTTGTTGCAGTCTCTGCTGCCATCTGTGCTGCATAAGGAGTAGATTTCCTTGAACCTCTAAATCCCAGACCGCCGGCACTTGCCCATGAAAGAGCGTTTCCTTCGTTGTCAGTCAGTGTAACAATTGTATTGTTGAAAGAAGACTGAATATGTGCCTGTCCATGTTCAACGTTTTTCTTGACACGACGTTTTGTTGTCGTTCTTTTGGTTGCTTTTGCCATTTTAAAATCTAACCTACGCTTTCCTTGAATGTAATATTCTTAAGTTACTTTTATCAATTATTCTACTTATTATTTCTTCTTGTTTGCTACTGTTCTCTTCGGACCTTTGCGGGTTCTTGCATTTGTCTTAGTCTTCTGACCACGAACCGGAAGTCCTTTACGATGACGGATTCCTCTGTAGCATCCGATTTCCTGCAGTCTCTTGATATTAAGAGCGATTTCACGACGAAGATCACCTTCTACCATCATTGTCTCATCAATGACAGCGCTGATTCTCTTTACTTCTTCATCTGTCAGATCTCTGACACGTGTGTCAGGATTTACATTTGCCTGCGCAAGAATTTTGTCTGCGCTCGGTCTGCCGATACCATAAATATAGGTAAGGCCGATTTCAATACGTTTTTCTCTTGGTAAGTCTACACCAGCTATACGAGCCATGTACTGTTTCCTCCATCTTCCTTTTTGAAATGCGCTTCTTCTGTACACCACTTGCCGGATGGCAGGTGAAATGGGGCATACCTGAAAGTCTGCTTTCTGTTTTTAGTTTCCTAATTGGGGTGCCTCGGTAAAACACCCAGCCGTCTTTGGCGTAAGACAGCCTTTCCGAAATTGCAGCTAAATGCTGCTGTTGCCTCTCGGTATTAGGCAATACATGCTTTGATAAATCAATTATACAAACAGTCCGAACAACCCTTCCGGGTGTATCAAACTGCAGCCGCACGTTTCACAAACTGCCGTCATTAACCCTGGCGCTGTTTGTGTTTTGGATTTTCACAGATAACTCTGATAGATCCTTTTCTTTTAATGATCTTGCATTTCTCGCAGATCGGCTTTACAGATGATCTTACTTTCACTGGAAATCCTCCTCTCGTAATTTAGGCTTGAATCTGCAGTTATGGACGCACTCATAGCGCGTTCGCATTATAGTTTAGCATCAATGTATAAAGATTGCAAGTACTTTTTTTATTTTTTCCAAAATCATATCTGCAAAATGATATCTGCCACAGCCGGATAAATATTCACAAGTAAAATCCCCCACAATGTAAACAATAACACAGCAGCCACCTTCCCATTTCCATGTTCCGGTGTCTGCTGTGTCTCCATAAAACTTCAGTTATTTATTTTTCCAAAAATACACAAACTTCTGTCTTTTATAAACTCTTCCGTAAATCACACACGATCAATTACTGCACGGTTCCTGTATTCCCCTGGAAAATCTGTGCGATCGGGGAATCCGGAGAAAGGATCACTGTTTTGTCCTCGCCCTTCATAGAGTTTTTCAGCGCATCCAGGCTGCGTACAAAGGAATAAAAATCACTTCTTCCTTCTTCGCCATAAGCGCCGGCAAGGATCTTCATATATTCCTGCTCACCCTGGGCTTCCAGGATTTCCGCCTGCTTCTTGGCTTCTGAAATCTGAATGGCAACCTCTTTGTCCGTAGTATTGCGGATCACCTTGGCCTCTGAGCTTCCTTCAGCCTTATAAGTAGCCGCTATATTATCTCTTTCTGAGATCATTCTCTCATAAACAGCTTCCTTATTGTCATCCGGCAGATCCAGCTGCTTGGTATCAAAAAGCATTACCTCTATTCCGTACTGCTCCATATTATCGTCCACAGATCCCATTACCATATCAGCCAGTTCCCCGTCCCGGCTGGTGATCACCTCGTCCTGGGACATACTGCTGATGGCATTTTTTGTCGCATTATATACTGCTGTATTAATACGGCTTTCCCCGTTTTCTATTGAAGAATTCAGCGTTCTGGCAAATTTCAGAGGATCTGAAATTCTCCAGATCACATAACTGTCTGTGATCATAGTCTTTTTGTCCCTTGTGATAACATCTGAAGGCGCAAGATCATAGAGAAGGGTCTGTTTTGGCAATGTTGCCGTTGTTTCCATTAATGGTACGCGAAGACTGATCCCCGGCTTATCAATCACTCTCTGTACCTTTCCGAACTGGCGGATCAGCTTATATTCATTCTGTTTTGTCACTGTAACTGATGTAAGAGCTGCAAATACAACTACAACACCTGCAGCCACAGCAAGAATCTTTTTTCACGTTTCAGATCATTCACCTCCCTGTACTGCAGCGTCTGTGGTCTGACTCTGAGCATTTTCCGGCTCAGCCCCGGTTTCCGGCTGCTGTGCATCCACCGTTTCTTCACCTGTGCTTTCCCCGGTAAAAAGAATCCAGTGGAAGAACCTTCTGGGTTCCATCTCCATTGTCAATCACAATCTTCATTTCCGGAAGCACATCTTCCATAGTCTCATAGAACATACGAAGCTTTGTCACTGTAGGATTTTTTACATATTCCTCATACATGGCGTTAAATCTTGCCACTTCAGCCTCTGCCTCATTAATTCTGACCTGCTTCTGAGCCTCTGCATCCTGAATGATCTGGTCTGCCTGGGCTTCTGCCTCAGGAAGCTTTTCGTTTCTGTATTTATTGGCATTATTAACAGCAGTTTCTTTGCCCTGCTTTGCTGTTTCCACAGCCTTAAAGGCTTTCATGATCTCCTGTGTAGGCGGCTCCGCATCCTGGATCGTAATGTTCACAAGCTGGATTCCCACATCCTGAACCTCCATTTTTTCCCATGATCATTTCTTTGATCTTTGCCTGTATCTCACTTTTTCCCGTAGTCAGCACATCGTCTACCGTATAGCTGGCGATCACTGTACGGATACAGCTCTGGGCAATACTTTTCAGAATATCTTCCGGCTGCTGGGACGTATAAAGATATTTTACCGGCTCCGTGATCCTGTACTCCACAAAAACGTCTACATCAATAAAAGTTATAATCTGATGTGATCATAATCCCTTCATCTGCGATCACATCATTCGACTCCTGATCATACCCGATAGGAAATCCCTGTATGGTAGTGTTTACCTTATGTACCTGCTGGATCAGAGGCAGTTTAAAATGAAGTCCTGTTTCTGTCACTGCTTTCGGCACTCCAAAGGTTGACAAAACCGCCTGCTCCTGCTCCTGGATCTGATAGGTACAGTCTGTTGCAAACAGACCCACAACCGCAACCCCGGCAACGATTGCCACAACCTTTTTGGCATGCTTTCCGGTCTTTGGTCTTTAGGAGACCATTTCTTTTCATGTTGTTAAATTCCTCCATCTGTGTCCTCCTTACTGCCCAATCTGATGAACATACAGGTATACCTTAAATCTGAAATTTCCAATCATATGTCCCCCGGGACGGTTTATTGAAGAAAGAAAATGACTTTCATTCCGGACAGATTCATTCTGCCTCAAAACAAAAGTCTTGCTGCTTACTTCATATCGCGGATATCTTTTACTGATACCGTACTGACGCAAATATGTACCTCATCTGAAAACCATTTTATTTTCATCCGATGGCCGCTACTCCCTTTTCTTTGAACGGAATAATATCATATTTTACGGCTGGTTACAAGTACAATTTTAATGGAAACGTAAAATCAGAATATTATCCGAAAAAACGAATTTTCATTTTGTGCATTTTCCCAATTCAAAAAGAATCTCCCACAGCATACCAGTCATGCAAAGCATCTGATTTCCGGGGAGATTCTTATTTTAATATTCCAGGGCTAAAATTTCAGTTCACTGATTATTCTGCTTCCTCAACATTAGCAAGAACAGCTAACAGAGAAAAGTCTTCCACTTCAAACTCAATTGTCTGTTTTTCAAAATCAACAGCTGTAGGCTCAATGATCTCCCAGCTCTTTAACTCTTTGTTATAATATAAAATATTAACATCTTTCAGAGTGTCTTTCAGAATCGGAACCTGAACAGTAACATCATATTTGCCGTTCTCATTCTTCTCTACAGTTACGCCCTCTTCTGCTTCCAGTGACATAAAGCCTGTTAAGAAATCAAGATTCTTTTCCTCGATTTCTTTAATTGTATTTTCAAGTGCTGCTTTTGCTTCCTCATCAGTTACTGTTTCCAGTACGGCAGATAACTTTTCAGTAAAAGCCTTCATATCCTTTGTTCCTTCATTTACCTCTTTGATCAGGTCTGCCATTTCCTTATCTTCAGTTTCCAGAGTGGTAAATACTTCATCTTCTTCAATTTTATCTGTTACGATATATTTACCAACACTGTCTTCTACAACTACTACCTTGTCTGTAATACTAGGCCCCGCCCATGTGGTTGCAGGGCTCATCAGTACAACTGCGCTTAAAATTCCGGCTAAAAATTTGTTTGTTTTTTTCATTT
>ENA-OPYU01000849-OPYU01000849.1-human-gut-metagenome-genome-assembly--contig:-NODE-849-length-11380-cov-2.436684_pt1 | contig 11380 bp, 15 predicted proteins | sample MGYA00242637_ERZ504482 | MGnify/ENA primary metagenome ERZ504482 (study PRJEB26092, sample SAMD00036237) | human gut metagenome | host: Homo sapiens | study: EMG produced TPA metagenomics assembly of...
GGGAGTCTTAATATTCAAAGCCACCCACGCATCGCCCGAAGGATCGGTTACTACATCGCTATTCCCATCCGAAATAGCATGGTCATCACTACACGCAGCAAACACTAGCGTCGCAAGCGCAAACATAAAAAGTCTTTTCTTTTCATTTTACAACAATTAAACTGTTTCTAACTAAACACTTATCACTTTTTATCTCTTAGTCATCTTTTAAATCCGTCACGACCGTTTGGGATAATTGACTAATATTTAACTTTATACGTTGTACAGAATTAGTATTCGAGGATACACCGGGATCTTTTATAGTAGTCAGGTATATAATGCCACTTCTCTGTTTGGACATTGTATTCCCCGAAGACTTCAATATAAATTGTCCCATCATCAACCGTGATCTTATCCGTGTCCTCCCGTACAGCGCCGACGGAAGGACGCAGCTTTATCCAGCTCTTAGGATCATCCGCCCCATCTTCCACATATGCGGAAAGACAATAGTAGTTCATATCGAAACTATCGCTGCTATCCGCAGCCGGCATATATTTAATTGTCACTCCAGCCGCCGGTATAGCATATCTTTGCCTAATACGCACCGTCTTTTCGAGAGTCCCCCAAATTTCAGCGTGATATACGCATGATCTAACAAGCCATTCGATATTTGAGCTTCCACAGCCGTGATATTCGGATCTGATGTCGTATCATCCACGATCGGTATTCTCGCTCCATTAGATGGGTTTACCAGCAAGGGTACCCCAATGCCGACCTCGTTTCCATTATCACTAATCCGGCAGGCATTCGGAAAACGAGTCCGGCAATCCGTAATCAATTTAAAAACCTCAAAATTGGCACCCTCACTCGTATAGGCGATAAATACCGAATTACTGACTCCCAGAAAGAAATCGTTGTTCGCTACAACTTCGTATGAGTCTCTATTATCAACTGAGATCTCATAATCCAGAGCTGTGTTGGAAGGTTTAGAGGCTTTTGCATCTTCTACCGTATCATAGCCGGGACCTTTTGCCGTAACAATAGTGAATTGATAAGAATGATTACGTTGTAAATCCATTAACTGGACATCCTTATTGACGATCGCCATTTTATAGAAATAATCCCGTCCCCCATACGCACCTTGAATAATCAAGTGTGTATTATTCCGCATATCAGACTCATATAAATAGACTGGATCATTCTCAGTACTCTCCCCCCCAATCTATGAAATCTGCCTGAACCAATAAGGATGAATAAGCAGCATCATTCCTGTATTCAGTCAAATTAGAGGTATTATCCCTAATGAGACCATCCAGCGTATGTAACGGTCCTTGCCTAGGTACATTCATAACCGCCACAACTCCCTTTAGCTCAAAGTTCGTCGCCTTATTGACAATTACCATTTTAGCGATCGCCCGGGTAAGCATCAAGGGCGTTCCGTCCGTATTCTCGATCTTTGTTGTATGATCTATCTTATCTACTTCCAGTAAATAACTCATCGGGATCACTTGCCCGTTACCACTATAAGGAATGACAGAAACCGAAGGTACCGCCAATGGAGCCGTCAGCATATTCGTACAGAAATCAGCCAATGTCGTCAAACCTTGCATCAATTGGGCAGAAAATCCAGTTTCATCGAATCCATATTCCGTAACCGCATCCCCATAATAAAATCTATCGGGTGAATTAGCCAATATCAATAACTGATATTTACTGTCATTCGATTGTTTAGTCAATATCACATATCTTTTTCCCGCTAATTCAAAGGCTTGCACGGCTTCCACAAAAGTAGCGTTAGGCCCTTCTCCTTTGAAAACAAACATCCATGGGTTCTTACCCACCGTACCCTCATCCATAAGTCCTTTTGTTGACGGGAGATGGTACGAATTAGCACGGGCGAAAATCTCCAGCTGTACTTTTTCAGAAAAGACTTCTTCCTCTCCTACCTGTTCAGACCAAAGCAAATTCATGCTCACAGCCAGATAGCATTAATAGGGATAACAGAGCCCAAAAACCGATCATATGTATACTAATTATTCTCATTCTTTCACGCAACGAATTGTAAAACCAAATTGATGACTCGAAGACTTGGGAGTTGTCGCTAAATAATTATACTCTATCCCCCAAATATTACCGTGAGCAGAACCTTTCTCTTCTCCACTTGACGTATCAGTCCACCCCGGAGCCGCTGAAGAAGACCAATAATACCCTGTCTCACTCGCATATTCCAAACTACCATCCGTATGCCATCTTCGGCCTGCGGCCGGAAAGAAAATAGAGGCGTTATTGTCCGGATTAAATATCAAGACACCCCCATAAGCCGCTTCCGTCGTATCTAAAGACACTCCTTTATACTTACTGACCTTCCCCGAACCTCTTTCTATGCCATCGATCATATCTCTTTCCACGATAGGACGCCTGTCGAAAAAACCATCCGCATAGAATCCGTACTTGATCTCTTCCAGAATCTTAGGGATATATTTCTCCGGTTTATTCTGTGGATCAATCGGTTTTTCAGCCGTCACCCAATTTCCATCCCCTTTCATTGGATTACGGAATAACGACATTCTTATCTCGGATTTATATACATCATTATAGGTATAACTATTCAACACAATCCTATCCAAGGGACCGTCGCTTGGACGATGATAACCCGGGGGACAGATCTCGTAATAATCTTTCAGTTTATCCCCGCTCGTAGCATCCCAAAAAGTGGGAGTCTCAATACGTCTTATCGGCCATTCCGATAACTCCCACGTAGCACTCTTATTATTCACGTTGGTAGGGTGATACGCACGAAGTGCTAAAGAAGCATATGCTACCGGTAATCCCCATTGAAAATGAGCGCCGGCTTGAGTCGGATACTTAACAAAATCAACTTGATCAGTGCTTTTATCTATCTGCCTCCATTCATCCTTTGTATCAACATCATTTAAGAATGACCGAGCTGTCAAATTGTACGCACTAAATTTTACACCTAAATCCGGCCCCTCGTTTGTACCCCTCCGCATTATATAATCAGGAGCCTCTCCTTGGCGGACATATAAATCAGTTTCGTAAGTCGTCCCATTTTCCGTATAAGAAAGCTTTACGACACCATATCTAGGCACTCCTTTTCTAGGATTCTTGCTCTTCAATCCTATCCGGAAGTAAACACGTCCTCTTCCTTGTACAAAACTGCCTGTCTCACCTTTCTGTGAATTAGGAATAACCGGATAGTCTTCCGGATCTCCCGGAGAACCTGTTCCAACGTTAGGATCAAAGCTAGGTGTCGAGCTTATCACTATAAAATCCTGATATTCGGTTGGAACTTCCACACGCCACTGATACCAATAACTCCACTTGTTCCCACTAATTATCCTTTCTCCACTTTCATCATCCTTATAGAAAGCCCCTACATAAGGGTTAGACCATAGATGATTCGTTGAATTAATATCAAACGGATAACGATTTCCATATTGACTGACCTTTACGGTTATCGTTCTACGAATAGCGTTCTTCCCCGAGAAATCTTCCGCAGCCATCAATGTAATCTCATAGGTTTCCTTACCTATAATATAGTTTGGCAAATCAAGTAAGATATCCATATAGCCCGCTCCAGTACTCGGATCATACGAAATCCTCTCATCAGCGTTCGGCTGCCACTCTTGACTCGACAAAGCGTTAAACACCTCATTCGTTTCCTTATAAGTGTTTGTACTTAGCACTTTTACTTTATCAAAAATCCTCACAACCGGCATATTGGACGAGAAAGAGATTCGTGCCCCGTTAAAATCGGTAATATCGACCTCCGTATGTGACACATTTAGCACTCTATTACCAGATATATTCCAATCATTTGCTATTGAATCCCAATCCGATGCCTGTATATTCATCTCCAAGGGTTGTTTAATGATCCCGGTAAGATCTAGCTTCGTATTTTTAGGTAAGTTATAATCAACCGGCTCTGAGTTTATTTTCAACTCACAGGAGGGATTATAGCTATCCTCCATATCTACCGTAAAAAGCCACCGCATTTGCCGGATCGTTCTTTCTCTCCAACTCATTAGAGGGCAAAATAATACGAGTGATCTTCCGAGCCCAATTCATTCCGGGAATATTTGGAGTAACAGAGGAGAAATAATCACCATCTTCTCTCAATGTAAAATTACGTGTTACATTCCTCTCAATAGTAGAGCCACTATATTGAGCTGTCAATGGGATCAAATTAGGGATACCACTAAATATAACTCCATTAAAATATCATCGAAATTATCTGCCGCCTCCAAAACAACATCTACTCGAACTCCCAGACGATTAAGGGCCAGTTGTAATAAAGAAACCGTTGTCCCATCACTCAATTTAGCCCCTTTACCTTTTGGTAAAACCTCTACGTTATTTATTTCCTGCATCATTGGGATCGATTTCTCCGAAGAAAAAGAGCTTGCGGGATAAGCGATAAGATTCAAATCGTCATAACGTGAAAGAGTGTTCAGTTTATTGGCTATAACGTTATCCGTCGGTTCATTCGCCAAAAATACGAAATCATAATTCCCAGCTACGATTGGATGCCGGATGATATTTTCTATCCATTGATTCTTACTATAGTGAATATTAGATATGCATGCTCCCGTTGTCTTATTGAAAGCCAAAACACGAAGCGTATTCACGTCGTAGTCCTCTTCGCTACCCGAATGAGTCGTATTTTGAGAATCTATATTCCTAATAGAAATATAGGCTCCTTCCACATTACCGCTAATCATTGTCTCATCCGTACATGAGAAAAGGATTATCAATAACAAGACTGCCACGAAACCTTTATATATTTTACACTCTTCCACTATCATAAAAAATTGCTCTAATGTTATAATGCAAATATCACGATATAAAAAGTCACAATAAACTAAATATGCACCCAATAATGACAATATGAATCACAGTTTACATCTAATTATGCAATTATTTTCAGGCCGTTACAGTTTCCAGAAAAACAAGATCAAAAGGCTCTATTTTTCCTATTATACGCAAGACTCTTATCAAACAGTTCCGATTATCGAAACAAATCACATTAATAAGAATCCACGAAAAAGCCCTTAAACGAAAGATCGCTTAAAGGCTCAATAAACATCCCTTATAATATTCATTTATGTAGAAATTAGGTCCGTTATATTTCGTCTTATCTATAATTATAATATATCAATAACCGATCTCTGTCTTTTTATAAAATCGATACGTTGTGCCTCTCCACTTTCGGATATTAGGATAGAATGGCGTTTCAATGCCTGAATCCAATCTCGTTGCAATTTTTACAAATCTGCGGACTTTGGGAGTCCATAGAATTGATTGAATAAACTCGTAGCATACTAATTTGGAAATCCAGCTTCTCTATATAAGATATAGGTTGCCTCAAAATCAATGCTTGATAAGTAGAAAAACACCTTATGGCCCTCACTGAACTCTCCTGTGATAGATAAAGCCTCCATATGAGTAAGTAATTGATAAAGTTCCTCTTTCAAGCACAGAACATCCTCTTTCGATATCAAATTCAGGCAAGCAAAGTATTGGACCTCTTTCACGAAAGAAACAAAAATATTCATATCCCAGATAAAACTGGTTTTCGGACAATTCTTTACGCTATAACTTAATTTTTTATGTACATTTATAATTCGTTCTTCCACCACCATCCCATATAGAGAATTTTGGAGTCTTTATCTGTCCATGATGATATAACCAGCGGCAAAGACGGAACTTAGACAGATATTCAAAAGAGGAATAAAGCGTAAAAGGCAAAACATTCGATGCCGTACAAACCTCCGTACTCTTATCTCCTTTCACATAGTCAAATATCCGTAAGTAACGATCAATAATCTCATAATAACTTTCTATCGCATTGGCAGACCGGAGCAAGTTCATATCGAAAGTCACTCTATTATGCAAGTGATTTCCTATGATCTGATCTATGGAGATCCCCAACTTATAGGAAATTTGCGCAACCTCATCAATCGTAAAGCGACCTCTCCCCGAAGCCTGCGGTACACCGCCTCTCTCCCGATACATAAAGTATCCGTCAAGAAATTAGCAAGATTTTGTCCGGGAGGAAACCTATCTTTCATTGCGGTTATCAATTCATTTACAATACTATCTTTCATTGCCTTATACCTTATTTCCAACTATTAATATTCCTTGATACATTTGGCAAATGTAAAACATGTAAACGATAGTTTTGTACGATAAAGCAAGCCTATGAGAATTGTTCCTTTTCTAATTAAAGCAAACACAGACAGAAAAAGATAGAAAACGAAATTAAACTAAAAAAGCACCTATAAATTTCGAATCGCACAATCGGAAGATCTAGGTTGTTTCATTTATCGAAACAGGTTCAAACCCTAAAGCGTATTTATAATCTCCCTTTGTCTATTGAAAAACTGGATACGTTGCATCTCTCCACTCTCGGAGATCATGGTAGAGAACCTTTTTTAAAGATTGAATCCAGTCTTTCAAGCTATTAAACATCTCAGAATCCTGTGTCGTAATAGAATTTATCGAGTAAACCCGTATCATACTTAACTGCAAAGAACTTGTTTCCAGATAACTATACGTAGCCTCAAAGTTAATATGCGATACATAAATTCGTACACTATTGCCAGCCTCGGTCTTTCCTCTCATGGCAAGTTCTTCCAATTCATCCACCAACACTAATAACTCCTCTTTGATACGTTGTATATCCTCACAGGAAATAAGATGGATATCGGAGAAATATTTAATGTCATTGACCAAATGATGGAAGATCATATTATCCCCAAAATATAATCCGTAGAATGGATATACTGTGTCAACGATACAAATTCTCTTTGGGTATCAACCAGTTTTTCCGGTATCTTCAGATTCTCAAAATGATTGCATTGGATATGCTTATTCTGATACATCCACTTAAATAAACGAAACTTTGACAAAAGGTCATGCTTCAAATAAAGGATCTGAGGAATAGTATTGGAAGAGGTACCCAAAGCCGTAGTAGGATCATCCTGAAAGGCCCTAAAGATCTTCACATATCTAGACAAGATCGTAAAATAAGCATTAAAAGGATCATCGTGATCTACCACATTCAAGTCGAACACGGCATTGGCACTAAAACTAACCCCTACTAATTTTATCCAATGACACACCCAATTTCCTTGAGATAAGAGCTGCCTCTTCCAAGGTGAAAGGAACCTCGCCACGTAAGCGCCTATAAATGGCTTCTCTGCCAATATAAAGGGTATCCATCAACAGATTCGCCAAATTTGTCTTAGGGGGAAGTTTTTCTTTTAAAGCTTCAATCAAGCCTGTATTTAATTCATTTATCATCATAACCATGTCGAATGAAAAATCATCTACTCTAGTAACATATATAGAGAGGAAGTTGTTCGAGAACAAGTACATTCGTAGATGGATTTTCAAAGCACGTAGCTTTTCAGCTTATTCATATCAACTATTTTCCCTTCCCGGGAAATAGCCCCTTCCTCTATCATTTCCGAGAAACTACGGGCCAATGAAGGACGGGCCACTCCAAAATATTCCGAAAGCTCTGTTTGATTACGATCCTGCTTATAATGATCTCCTTGAATACGTTTAAGTATATAGTAAGCCAGTTTACCTTTAATGGTCTTAATCGATAATAATTGAAGACGTTCAGAAAGAAATTGTGTCCGGTTGGCGTTAAAAGCCATATAGCTTTGAAGAAAATGCTCGTTTGTCGCCAGCAAACGCATCACCGCATTCTTAGGTATTGAAAATGATCTCGCATTCCTCCAAGGCGATAACATCTACCGGGAAGCGATTATTTTCCGCAAACAAAAATGCGGAGGCCAAAGGAGTAGGCGCCGATAAAGTCTCCACTTCCAGAATTGTCCCGCTTTCGGTGATCATCTCAGTCTTACCCGTCCTTTACTCAATAGATAAAGCGAAGATAAGGCATCTCCCTGACGAGCCACCCAGTCACCTTTCTTAAACGACCTTGTCGAATAATCCAACGAACTGAAAAGAGCGGTTTGCTCTTCCTCAGACAATTTTCCGCAAATAGGACACAAACTCAGATTCATAAAACTTCCTTTTGCGGATAAAGATAAAGAAAATAATCAAAGAGTGTAACAACTGTTACAGGTTAAACGATCTTCTATCCCCTACATTCGCGATAAACTTATAAAATAAAAGCTATGTTCTGTTATCAATGTCAAGAAACCGCCCAAGGAAAGGGCTGTATATTAAAAGGTGTATGTGGTAAGACCGCCGAAGTGGCCGGATTACAAGATTTACTGATGTACTTAATGAAGGGAATCTCCAAACTAACAACGACTTTACGCAAGCGAGGCGTGGAATCATCCACGGCCAATAAGTTTATCGTCGACGGACTTTTCATGACCATCACAAACGCCAATTTCGATTCATCCAGATTCGTATCAAAGATCAAAGAAGCCTATCAGCTACGGGAGAACCTTCTCGACGAGCTACATCGACAGGGAATCCATCCATCCTTAACCTGCGATTGTCTGACTTGGAAATCGGACAAAGTAGAGGAAATGGAGGTCAAATCGAAAGAAGTAGGTATTCTCGCCACAGAAAACAAGGATATCCGCTCTCTACGAGAATTACTCACTTATGGGGTAAAAGGTATGGCTGCCTACGTGGAACACGCTTACAATCTAGGCTTCGAGGATACCAGCCTCTATGCCTTTATCCAAGACGCCTTGGTCGCAACGACTCAATCGGACCTGACCGTCGCCGATTTAACCCGATGGGTACTCACCTGCGGCGAATACGGAGTAAAAGCCATGGCCTTATTAGATAAAGCGAATACTTCCACCTATGGCAACCCGGAAATTACGAAAGTGAATATCGCGTAGGAAAGAACCCGGGTATACTTATCAGTGGGCACGACTTGAGAGACATTCAAGACTTGCTGGAACAAACCGAAGGTACAGGCATAGATGTCTATACACATAGCGAGATGCTTCCTGCACATTATTACCCGGCTTTCAAGAAGTATAAGCATTTTGTAGGAACTACGGTAGCGCCTGGTGGAAACAACATCTGATTTCGAGACATTCAACGAGTTATCCTGTTTACGACCAACTGCCTTGTCCCTACCCCGTTCTTCCGCCCACTTATGCCGATCGGGTCTGATACGACCGGCTCTACCGGGTTCGAAGGATTCCCACATATCGCCGATCGTAAGCCCGGAGGCTCTAAGGATTTCTCTGCGTTAATCGAACACGCAAAGAAATGCGCCCCTCCAACGGAAATCGAACATGGGGAGATCATCGGTGGATTCGCTCATGAGCAGGTATTCCAATTAGCCGACAAGGTTATCGATGCCGTAAAATCAGGAGCGATACGTAAATTCTTTGTCATGGCAGGTTGCGACGGAAGAATGAAGAGCCGTAGCTACTATACCGAATTCGCCGAGAAATTACCGAAAGATACCGTCATATTAACCGCCGGTTGTGCCAAATATCGTTACAACAAACTGCCTTTGGGGGAGATCAGAGGTATTCCACGGGTATTAGATGCCGGACAATGTAATGACAGTTACTCATTGGTGATGATCGCCCTCAAGTTAAAAGAGATCTTCGGGCTGGATGATGTCAATGAATTACCTATCGCATACAATATCGCATGGTACGAGCAAAAAGCGGTAATCGTATTACTCGCCCTACTCTACCTAGGCGTAAAAAATCATTCACTTAGGACCGACATTGCCAGCGTTCTTGTCGCCGAATGTAGCCAAAGTATTGGTCGTAGTAATTTTCGGGATCAGCCGGAATAGGTAGCGTGGACGAAGACATGGAATCTATTCATAAGGAAAGCTTAAATCAACCTTTCCCGATCCGCTCTTGTTTTTACCTATCACATTTTAATCGATTCAAGATGAATAAGGAACAACAAAAAAGAGTAGCCGCCATTCATGACCTATCGGGATTTGGCAAATGTTCATTGACAGTTGCCCTCCCGATCCTCTCGGCGGCAGGAATAGAGACAAGCGCCTTACCTACGGCCATACTTTCTACACACACAGGAGGTATTCTCGGCTATACTTATAGAGACTTGACGGAAGATATGCGTCCGTTCATGAAGCATTGGAAAGAATTGGATATCCGTTTCGACGCCGTCTACAGCGGCTTTCTTGGATCTTTCGAGCAATTAGATATCGTAAAAGAGTTCTTCTCCCTTTTCAAGCGGGAAGATAACCTGATTCTAGTCGATCCTGTCATGGGCGATAACGGAGAACTATACAAGATATTCACCCCTAAATTCGCCAAAGGAATGAGATCCCTTTGTGAAAAAGCGGACATTATCGTACCGAACCTGACGGAGGCCGCATTATTGTTGGGCGAACCCTACCAAGCAGGTCCCTATACCAAAGCTTATATCGATGGTATTTTACATAAACTAAGTCAGCTAGGCCCTAAGCAAGTTGTCTTGACCGGTGTCTATTTCGACGAGAAAGAACTGGGAGCCGCCACTTTCGATATGGAACGAAATGCGACAGAGTATGTTTTAACAGAGAAAATACCCGGTTATTATCATGGTACGGGAGATGTTTTCGCAAGTGTCTTACTCGCTGGTTATTAATTATTCAACTTGGAGAGATCTGCGGAAATAGCCGTTCGCTTCACGACAGAAAGTATTCTTCGAACATTCAAGGCGCAAACGGATTATCGCTTTGGCGTGAACTTCGAACAATCCATTCCGGATTTACTAAAAGAACTGAAACTGATATAAATGAGAGCCTTTTTTTCTCATATTTGCAAATAAAAGGAATATAATAGTATGGCTAAATTAAGAATAGCGTTTTCTGGTATCGGTGCGGTGGGTGGTTATTACGGAGGTATGGTCGCCGCCCGCTATCAAGGAACAATAAAAGCAGATATCTTTTTTATCGCCCGTGGAGAAAATCTAAAGGCTATCCGTGAAAACGGTTTACAAATGCAACTAGGCATCCGGACAATCCATACGGCTCCGGCACTAGCCACCGATAATCCCGCCGAGATAGGGCCGGTAGACTACCTTTTCTGTTGTACAAAAAGTTACGATCTAGAAGAAAACATCCAGCAGCTAAAGCCTGTTATCGGACCTGAGACCGTTATCATCCCCTTGCTAAACGGATTGGATATCGAAGAACGAATCCATAATATACTACCCGAACAAGAGGTCTGGAAAGGATGTGTTTACATCGGTTCCCGCTTGACAGAGCCGGGTGTTAAGAAGCAATGAAATGGTTGGATAAACAGGATGGCAAGCAACCTTTCTTTGGTATTTTACTTATACGCTTCCTCATGCAGAGCTGGCGCAGCCCGAAGATTCTATTCTGACAGGTTATCAAAAGAAGTTTTTTGAAGATAAAACTTGGGGTGGACAGGAAGGATCAAGATATAATCCGTCG
>ENA-OPYU01000851-OPYU01000851.1-human-gut-metagenome-genome-assembly--contig:-NODE-851-length-11350-cov-2.926936_pt1 | contig 11350 bp, 18 predicted proteins | sample MGYA00242637_ERZ504482 | MGnify/ENA primary metagenome ERZ504482 (study PRJEB26092, sample SAMD00036237) | human gut metagenome | host: Homo sapiens | study: EMG produced TPA metagenomics assembly of...
AAAAAGGTATCAACGAATTACGTAAAAGCATGTCTAAAAAATGCACTGACTTCTTCGAAATCCATTTTGCTTGTATGGTTAAAAATATAAATTTTGAGATAATTCTCCTAAAATAGGAAATTCTCAGCATACGAGCCGCAACACACGATGAACCAATTGAAACAGCAAGGCAGGGCATTACAAATCCTACCAATTGTTTCCACTCCGCTAGTTGGTAAAATATGGAGTTTTGAGCAAACAGCCAAATCATAAAATAAGCAAGACAAAAATCCTGGAATAGACATCAAAAAAGACCAGGGCAATTCTTCCTGTCAAGTCCAAAAAAGCGGTCTTGGAACCAAGCAAGAAAAATGCCTCCTATAAGCCCCAAAACAATAATCAAACTTAAAGACATAACACTCAAAATAAGTGTATTAGGCATTAAGCGCATCATCTCCTCAAAAAACTGGTTTATCGTCAATATAAGATGTTCCAAAATCTCCATGTAAAACATCTTCCATCCAATGAATATATTGAACGAAAATTGAATCATTTAGTCCCATTTCTTCTCTGATTTCTTCGATTTCTTCTTCTGTCGGAATATAGTTTGGATCTGCACTAGCTCTGGTTGTTGCCGGATCTCCCTTACCCATTAATCCAAGTGAAAATGCCAGAAATGTAATTCCTATCAAAATGGGAATTGTCCAGAGAATCTTTTTCTTTATATAATATAATGTGCTATTCAAAAAATCTCCTTTCACAAAAACCGTACCAGTAATATCCCGGTACGGTCTTTAATTCCTACTGAATATTTACCCAGGCAAGGTGGCTCAAATCCAAATGATCAGAGAAGTCTTCATAACCCGTAATTTCTTCTTGATTATAAATCAAATTGCTTGTATCATAGAACAGCGGCAAAACAGGTAGTTCTTCATTTGCAATTTCTTGCAGTTCCACTGCCAATTCATGAAAACGCTTGTCATCCAAAGTTGTTTTCATTTCACTTAACAACTCATCCGCTTTTGGATTACTATATGCTAAATGTTGTGACTGGTTATAAGAACCAGTACTGCTCATATAGATATCCAAAAAATGATAGGCATTTAAATTCGACATACCGTGTGTCATAAAGTTCGCTCCTAGTTCTCCAGCTTTTGACATTTCGGAATACGTAGGTGAATCAATAACATTCACTGTTGCATCAATACCAATCTGTGATAATTGAGATTGAATGTACTCCATCATCTCTTTATATGGACCACGGTCCAAATACAAAGAGCGTGTATACATATCTAATGGAATACGGGAATCTCCCAATACCTCCTTGGCCAAAGCTTTTGCTTTTTCCATATCATATTCAACAGGAAGTTCTACCCAGTCCGGACACATGCGGTTAATTAAATTTTGCGTTGGTTTTCCATATCCATTCCAAAGCTGATCTACAATTAACTGACGATCAATTGCAAGACTAACAGCCTGGCGCAAACGAGCATCTGAAAATTTTGTTCCTTCTCCCTTCAACAGCATCATATGTGTAATCGTTGAAGTTTGAGATGCCATTGCAAAACGCTCATCTTTCAAAAGTTCTTCCCCTAATGCTGCAGGCATTGCCCCTAAATCCAGTACGCCCATGATTTCTCCACTATCCAGTGCTGCATAACGAGCTTGGGGATCTGTAATAGTACGGATTTTAATATTCTTTGTTTTCGCTTTTTCTCCCCAATATCCATCAAAAGCTTCCAGAACTACATATTCATCTTCCTTCACTTCTTTGATTTTATATGGCCCTGTTCCAACAGGCTGTTCTGTAAAGTATCCAGTGGTAGTATCCCATGACCCAGGATAAAACATACAGCTAGCAGTATCTTTCATGTTGAAAAGCAGACGGGGAATCGGTTCTGAAAAACTTATCTTTACTGTACTATCATCCACTTTTTCACATCCAAGTAATCCAGGATACAATTCATTTACCTTAAATGTGGTAAATCCAGAATATCCACTTTCCATGAGTTTATAACGATTAAAGTTTTCAACTACAACATCTGCATTAAACTCTTCTCCATTTTGAAATTTAACTCCCTGACGGAGATGAAATGTCCAAGCAGTAGCATCTTCATTTCTTTCCCAGCTTTCTGCCAGAATACCAACTGGATTTCCATGTTCGTCGTTGGAAATCAACGGCTCCCATGTACCAAGTTTATTACTTGAATAATAAACATCTTCCAAACCCGGAACCAGATTTCTTGCTCCGGCCAAAACAATCATATCCTCCGCTGTATGTGCTGGTTTTGTTTTTTGCATCATTTATATCTTTTTGTTGTTCTACCACTTCTTCTTTTGTGTTTGTATCTTCTTTTTCTGTTTTTCCGCAAGCTGCCAAGGAAAAAGCCAAAGCAACTCCCAGTACTACAGATAATATACGTTTTCTCAATTTCATGTGAATTCTCCCTTTTTCCTATTTTATTCTATCACTTCTTGCAATAACTCACTATCATGTGTTCCATTCAGCACTTCAATTCCATGCTCTTTAAAAATCTTCAGCATCTTTCCTATGACAGCGCATCGCTTCTTTGTATCTTTTTCAATGGTACAAACACCAACATGTACTGAATCCGGATCAATTTTCAAAATGCGCTCTACTTTTTCCTGTAATCCACTATTGTGTTCCAAGTCATCGCCACAACCGCTGCATTGTAAAAAAAGCCTGAAGTTCAATTTCTTCTGATTCATATCGGGCAAACGTACCCTTTCTGCAGTTCATTGCTTTCATACAACTAGAACCTGTACATGCATTTCCCACTGCTTTTCCGCATACAAGAATTGCTATCCTTTTCATATGTTCCTCCTTTCTTTCCAATCCAAAATTTCAAACAATTGAACATAAAAAATCCTGCACATTCTCGTGCAGGATTATACTTTCCCTAAAATAATATCTCTATTTTGCGAAATCTTCCCCACCGAAAATCATGCACACAGATTAAGGCAGGTCTCCTGACTTCCGAAGTTTCTATAAAAACACTCAATTTAGAAATTCTCTTTTCACCTTCCCAGATGCCTCCAGTGGTTATGTACATGACATATAAAACAGAGATACGACGGTCACAGTAAAGTTGGGCTGTTGTAGACTCTCACTACATTCCCTATTAAACATATAGATATTCTATACGTACCTTTTCCGTTTTTCCTTATTCAATTATTTTCAGTTTAACACACAGTTATACATTTGTCTATACAAAAAAAGTAAGATATCAGGGCAACCGCATAAAAAATAATTAGTACCCAAATCATCACTTTTCCATTATAATAAAAGAAAAGTGGTGATTTTTATGATGGAAATGAAATTATATTTTTCAGAGCTGACAGATAAAAGGGATAACCGAGGGTTAAGACATGACCTTGGAAACATGATCGTTATGAGCATTTATGCTGTTTTATGTGGTTATACTGATGCAGAAAATATGGCGTTCTTTATGAAGCTTCAAGAACCTTATTTTGAAAAAATGCTGGACTTAAAGTATGGAGTTCCTTCTGCGGATACCTTACTGCGTGTGTTTGCACTCATAGAACCGGAAAAATTTATGGAGCTGTTTTATCAATGGATCAGGGATGTACTGTCAGTACTTCAGAAAAAGGAAGATACAGACCCGAAAAGGATTGCCATTGACGGAAAAGCTGTGCGTGCAGCGGCGGCGAATGGCAGAGGTATTCCCTATATCATATCCGCATATTTAGGAAATTATGGTCTTTCCATTGGGCAGTTAAAAGTAGGGGAAAAGACCAATGAAATCAAAGAAATACCAAAGTTATTAAAGAAGCTGGACATATCGAATTGTGTAATAACTATCGATGCAATTGGATGTCAGAAGCCGATTGCAAAACAGATTGTAGAACAAAAAGGTCATTATTGTCTTGCAGTAAAAACAAACCAGCCACTCCTGTATGAAGAGGTAAAAGAGTATTTTTCTTATGCAGAAAAAGAAGAACCGGAAAAACTCAGTACATACCGAACTATAGAAAAAAATCATGGACGAATAGAAAAAAGAAACTATTTCATTACCCAGGATATTGATTATCTGACGGGAAAAGAAAACTGGAAGGGGTTAAAATCCATTGGCAAGGTAGAAAGCGTCCGTGAAATCAGTGGAAAAAGAAGCCGTGAAACAAGATACTATATCTTGGATGAAGAGATGACAGCGGAAGAAATGTCACACATTGTGAGGGGACATTGGGAGATAGAAAACAGCCTGCATTGGGTATTGGATGTACATTTTCGGGAAGATGCCTGCAAGATTAAAGAAGAAAAAGCAATGCAGAATTTAGCCCTGATTAGAAAGATTTGTTATAACCTAATGAAATTGGATACACGATTTGATAAAAAGAAGAAAATGACTTATAAAAAAATGAGTATGCTGTATACCTATCATTTAGAGTATGTGCAGGAATTGATTTTTCAGAAAATTGCAGAAACCATTTAAAAATATCCATCAAGGAATTTTTGTTCCACGATGGATATTTTTTATGCGGTTGCCCTGGCCTTTAGTAACTGCCTGCTTTTCTTTTAGGAATATTAAGTATAAAATAGTTGGGTGTAGGCTTTTATAAAGCTATCTGCTATAATATAGCCAACAGAGATAGGAGTGTGATAACGTGAGCAAAGAAAAGAAACGCCTTCCCATAGGATTGGAGAATTTTGAGCAGATTATAAAAGAGAACTATTATTATGTAGATAAAACGGGATTGATTTCTGAACTGCTCCGTAACAGGCGGGATGGTGAATCTCTTTACCAGACCAAGGCGTTTTGGGAAAAACATTAAATATGAGTATGTTGGAACACTTTTTTTCCATAGAAGGGGATAAAAGCATTTTTGAAGGTTTGAAAATTTCAAAGGATACAGAGCTGACTGAAGAATATATGGGAAGGTATCCTGTTATTTTTGTATCATTAAAAGGTATCAATGCAGCTACTTATGATAGAGCTTTTGATTTTGCAGTTCAAATCATGAAGAATATAGTAGCTGCCATGCAGTTCCTTTTGGAAAGTGAACAACTGAGTGAGTATGACAAAGCAGAATATCAGAAACTTTTGGATGACAGTATGAGTGAAGCTGTATTTTGCAGCAGCTTGAAAAAATTATCCATGTTATTGGAAAAACACTACAAAACCAAAGTGATTCTTCTGATTGATGAGTATGATGTTCCGTTGGCGAAAGCGTTTGAAAATGGATACTATAATCAAATGATATTTCTCATTCGTAATCTGCTAGAGCAGGCATTAAAAACCAAATAACAGCCTGAAGTTTGCAGTCATGACCGGGTGTTTGCGTATTTCAAAAGAGAGCATCTTTACTGGTCTGAACAACCTGAAAGTATTGTCCATCACCGATGAACGTTATGATGAATACTTTGGTTTTACAGATGCAGAAGTAAAAGAAATGCTGAAATACTATGGAATAGAAAGCTATTATGAAGAGGTTAAAAGCTGGTATGATGGATATCGTTTTGGTAATACGGAAGTATATTGCCCATGGGATGTATTGAATTACTGTGATAAAATAAAGTCTCATGGAGATTCTTTTCCGGAAAATTACTGGATTAATACCAGCAGCAACGATGCGGTTAAGAAATTCCTTCAAATGTCTGATAATATAAAGACTAAACGAGAGATTGAGAAGCTGCTTGCCGGTGAGAAAATTACCAAAGAGCTTCATCTGGAACTTACCTATCCTGAAATGTATCAGTCTTTAGAGAATGTCTGGAGCCTTTTGTTTATGACAGGATATTTAACCCAGCGTGGAAGGGTTGATGCCAGACGGTATCAGCTTGCTATACCAAATCTGGAAATCCGGGATATTTTTCAGACGCAGATTATGGAATCCTTCAAAGAAAAGGTGAAAAAAGACGGAACTACGTTAAGTCAGTTCTGTGAAGCACTGAGAAACGGAGAGGAAAAGAAGGTAGAGGATATTTTTACGGGTTATCTGAAAAAGACCATCAGCATCCGGGATAAGTTTGTGAGAAAAGCAACGAAAGAAAACTTCTATCATGGGATTCTGCTTGGTATCCTGGGGGTAAAAGAAGAATGGGGCGTATTTTCCAATCAGGAAACCGGAGAAGGATATAGCGATATTCTCATAGAAACAGAAGATGGTGATATGGCAATTCTAATAGAAGTGAAATATGCCAATGACGGAAATCTTGACCAGGCCTGTGAAAGAGCCTTGAAACAGGTAGAAGACAGAAAATATGATGAAGAGCTTCGGGAAAACGGCGTGAATAAAATCTTGAAATACGGCATTGCCTGTTACATGAAACGGTGTAAGGTAAAACTGGCTGATTTGTAATATATCCTGAAACAATCTCTATTTCAGTGTGCAGCAGGGGATAAATTACGGAGGAAATGATATGGAACAGAAGACACAAGGACCCATCATATTCATGTTGTGAAATGGAACGGAACACAGTGGAAGCATTATATTCATTTCCGGGATTATTTAAATACTTATCCAGAGAAAGCAAAGTTGTATGAGGACTGTAAAAAAATGACTGGCGCTGCAGTTTTACAGCTGACAGGAAGCAGTATACTGCTGGAAAACAGGATTTAATAGAGCAGTTACTAAAAGAAGCTGATGAATGGAAATTGAAGGATGACACAAAGGAGAAACAATATGAACTATGAGAAACTTTCAAAACAGGCTTTGGGATGTATGTACACAGCAGAAATCCTGGGAGATATTATCTTTCTTGTGATAATCGGGCTTGTAAATATTTTTGGCTGAATTCCAAAGATATTGGAATGGGAAAATTATTTCTCTGATATTGGCTGTGTATACCGTTGGAGCTATGCTTATAGAGCCTTATTTTCGCTACAACCGATATCGTTACAGCATTAATGAGGAATGCATTGATATACGGGAAGGTTATCTGTTTGTAAAGAGAAACATTGTTCCCATTGAGAGATTGCATAAGTTGGAGACATCCAAAGGCCCGATTGATCAGTTGTTTCATGTTGCAAAAGTAAAGGTTACAACAGCAGGGGGAGATGTGACCCATTCGTTTTCTGGAGGAGGAAAAAGCAGAACAGATTGCTGAGAATCTCAGAAAGCGCATTAATGAAATTGTGAAAGAGCAGAGGGAAGAAGATGGAGAAGAAGATTAGATTCCGCAATCATATTTCTGTTGTGTTGGAACAGTTGGGAGCAGCTTCCTGGGTTGTTTTTGTACTGTTGCTGACGAATGTAGATGATGTAGTGGAGTTTTTTGAAAATGGAACTTCAGAAGAAATCAATATGACAGCTTTGATAGTCGGCGCTGTTTTATTTGGAATTCTTGTTTTAGCGTGTATATATCAACTGCTTCTCTGGTCGAAAACTTATATTTCTATCTGCGACAACAGCATTGTAATTGAGAGAAACACGCTTCATAAGAAGAAAAATACTATCGGTATTAAAAATATTTCCAATGTTAATACAGAACAGAATCTTTTTGAAATGTTTCTGGGAACCTGTAAGGTGAAGCTGGACACCAACAGTATGTCCACTGCAGACCAGACAGATGTGAAGATTTTGCTGAAAAAGACAGATGCGGAACAATTAAAAAGCTATATCATGAAGCTGATGCGTCAGTGTAAAGGCGAGGAAGAACCGGCAGAAACACAAGAGGTTATGGTTTGGAATCTAGAAGCACAGACAAAGGATATGGTTAAGCATGGATTCTTGTCAATTAACATTTTTTCCGTATTCATTGCGCTGGGAAGTTTTATGGGAGTGGTGGGAATCTTTATGGCTACAGCCAGCAAAATCAGCGCAGGAGAAAGTCTGGCTGGTATACTTTTGAGTGTTATGATGGCTGCCGGCATGTGCATTTCTGCAATCTGGGATATTGTCAAAGGGTTTATCCGGTATTATGGGTTTAAGATTGCAAGGAGAGAAGATAAATTGCATATTTGCTATGGCCTTTTTTAAGAAAGTGGACTATACCATTCCCATTGAGAAAATTAACGGGGTGATTCTGCGCCAGTCTTTCACTGCCAGAATCACAGGACAATATATGGCAGAAATCATTAATATTGGTATGGGAGACGATGCGGCGGAAGCAGAAGCATTTCTCTTTCCATATTGTAAAAAGAGTCAGTGAAGGTAAGGTTGAAACAACTTCTTCCGGAGCTTGAGCATACGGTGCAAATGGAATATGAAAAACAGCCTAAAGAAGCCTGGATTGCCTGGCTGTGGCCTTCTTTTTCTTTATCTTTTGTTTGCGGTTTTTTGCAACAGTTGCAGGGGTGATGTATATGCCAAAATACAGCAAATGGATGTTGACTGGAGCCGCTCTTGTAAGCCTATGGGCACTGCTTTTAGTGATTGCTTATTATCGTACTGCGGGAAGCAGGTTTGGTGAAGAAGAGTTGCTGCTGGTGCAAGGATATTTTAGAAAAACCTACTGCTTTCTTCCCTATAGAAAAATCCAATATGTGGAACTAAAACAGAACTTTCCGGCAAAACTGGTCAGACTGCAAAAAGGAGAAATCCATCTTCTGGCTTCTGCAAGGAATCGGATTCAGAATCTTCCTTATTTTCCGGAGGAGGATGGAGAAATTATTAAGGAGAGAATCATACAAACTACAGAAGTACGGTGAAGAATTTCTATTCTCCAAAGGAAATACAAATAGAAAGTACATTCCTGGGTTTCTGTGAGTTTTGTAGTAGGGTTTTTAAAGCAGATTTCTCCCGTTTTCGTTAAAGTGATGTACAGATTGCCTTCACTGTATTTGACTGCATTGTTTAACAGATTGGAAAAAATCTCTTGCCAATGCAGCAGAATCCAGACAGCGAATGATTTTTTCCGTCTGGCATAGTAATATAGGGTGTGATGTTACTTGCCTTTAGTACAGTATAAAAGGATCCGATACTTTCTTCCAGCAAATGGTTGAGAACTACAGGCTCTGTTTTCAAGGGTTCCTCAGATGTCAAAATTACAGAATAACGAAAGAGCTCCCCGGTTAACTGGCTAAGTAGCTCTGTACGGTTTCTGATGATGTGAATATAGCGGCTGGCTGCCTCTGTTTTTTCTTCTTTCTCAAGTAAATCTAAGTATCCGCATATGGCAGTTAAAGGAGTTCGCAAATCATGGGAAATATTTGTGACTGCGTTTTTCAGTTCCAAATCACCTTGCTGGAATTTTTGACGTTCTCTGCGAAGTATCCGCAACTGATTGTTTATGGTATTGGCCAGGCGACGCATATACTTATCATTACTTGAGATATCAATCAGAGTATTACTATGGGTTATGAGTTTTTCTGAAAAAGCTCTTTCAATTTCCCTTGCAGATTTTTGTAACAAATGAATTTTTATGAGCAACATGAAAATAATGCATAACCATAGCATAATATAGTCTCCTTTAGTTTAAATCTTTTTGCCGGAAAATCAGAATGCCTGTTCCGGTAGTTGTTATAATCAGGATTCCCGAATACAATAGTAATAAATATGGATGTTTTGTGGACATCTGAGCAATTTGAAAGGATTGTCCACCGGGGAGAAAATCGTTCAGAAATTTGTAGATTTCCCGTTTGGTTCCGCGGATATAATTAGGATTTGGTTCTGCTTCCTCTGTCACGATATTTCCGGTTTCATCCATATAAATATAGCTATCATATATTTCCGGTTCACTTAATTGTGCCTGAATATAAGTGGCTGCAAAAATTAGTATAAAAGCAGTTAAAATACAGATAACGGCGGAAGATGCTTTGCTTTTGCAGGTCATGGCAATGAAAGTAAACAGGGAAGAAAACGCCATGGATAAGAAAAATATACAAAGAATAAATGGGAGAAGAACATTCCATTCATTCTGAAAAGAGCCAAGCAGTGGAAGTCCTGCACAAAGGCCGACAACCAAACAAACGCCGCACATCAAGATACCGGCTAAGATGCAGGTAAATAAATTGGCAAGATAAATCACCGTTCTTTTTTGACCGGCAATCATTTTATTGCGAATCGTTCCATCACTATATTCTGTACCAAGAAAGAGACTGCAAAAAATAGAAAGAACAACACCAATAAATGCAGCTCCCATGAAAAAAGTGCTGTCCAGATATAAAGGATAATCGTTTTTAATCATAGTATTATAATTTACAAGAGGAAACCCAATTCCAACAGCAGCCATAAATAATATACCTGCCCAAAAAAGTTTATTTTTAAACATACGGAAAAAATTGGCAGTCAGAAGTTTATTCATAATCCCTACCTCCTATCAGATTCACATAATAGCTTTCTAAACTTTCATCTCGTTCTGTCATGGTAAGAACCTGGCAATTCTCCTTTGACAGAGCCATCACAAAATCAGAAACATGAATTTGGGCAAAAATATCGGCAATTCCATCAGAAACAATGTGATATTCCAGACCTTTTTCGTCTAAAATTCGCGACAGAGCCTGGATATTTGTTACTTCAACACGAACGCATTTTCGGCAAGACAATTCTAATTCCTTTGCAGTAAGCTCTTTTACCATTCGTCCTTTGTGGATAAAACCATAATGAGTTGCCAGCCGGGACAATTCATCCAGGATATGGCTGGAAATTAAAACCGTAATCTGATGCTCCTGGTTCAGCTTTAAAATTAATTCTCTCATTTCAATAATTCCCTGTGGATCAAGACCATTGATAGGTTCATCCAAAACTAAGAAGTCCGGATCGCCCACTAATGCAATGGCAATGCCTAAACGCTGTCGCATACCAAGGGAGAAATTTTTCGCTTTCTTTTCTGCGTATCTTCCAGACCAACCAGCTTTAAGAGTTCTTCTAAGCCATCAAAGGATGGCAGACCAAGAACGCGGTATTGGGTTTTCAGATTGTCTCTGGCAGTCATATCCAGATAAATAGAAGGGGTCTCTACAACTGCGCCCATCCTTCTGCGGGACTGTAAAATATCTTTGTCTGTATTTCTTTTGCCATACAATTCATATTCGCCGGAAGTGGGTTTTTGCAGACCGCAAATCAGTCGAATCAGAGTGGTTTTGCCGGCTCCGTTTTTTTGCCTATAAATCCATAGATAGAGCCTTTTGGAATATTCATAGAACATTCATTTAATGCAGGATAATTCTTACAAGTTTTGCATAGCGCATTGGTTTTTAGAACATAGTTCATAGAAAATCTGGCCTCCTTATTTCTGATGTTTTCATGATAAACAGAAATAATAAAAAAAGCGGCAAAGAAAACAGTAAAGAAATCGTAAAGATTTATTCTTCTTTCATTTTAAAACCAATTCCCCATACAGCTTCAATGTAATCTTTTCCATTTATTTCACGAAGCTTTTTCCTCAAATTGCTCATATGCATTTTCAGAGAACTTTCTGTGCAGTCAGGAGTATCTTCGCTGATTC
>ENA-OPYU01000852-OPYU01000852.1-human-gut-metagenome-genome-assembly--contig:-NODE-852-length-11346-cov-5.252340_pt1 | contig 11346 bp, 13 predicted proteins | sample MGYA00242637_ERZ504482 | MGnify/ENA primary metagenome ERZ504482 (study PRJEB26092, sample SAMD00036237) | human gut metagenome | host: Homo sapiens | study: EMG produced TPA metagenomics assembly of...
GTTTTGTGTAGCGGGACCCGGGATTGAACCGGGGACCTCATGATTATGAATCATGCGCTCTAACCAGCTGAGCTATCCCGCCATCGTTTTTTAAAAAGACCGCCAAGAGTGGAAGCCTCTCAACAGTCTAATATTGCTCATTGTAGCGGGACCCTAGGATTGAACTGGGGACCTCATGATTATGAATCATGCGCTCTAACCAGCTGAGCTATCCCGCCATCGTTTCTCAATTGCGGGTGCAAAGATAGAAGGTTATTTTGAATATTGCAACATTTCAGAGAACTTTTTCTTGTAAAATTCGTTTTTAAAGAGAAAAACAGCTTAGTATGTGGCTAATAAATATTTCAAAAAACATAGCATTTATTATGGCAAATAAGAAAATTTGGCTTAATTTGCCACCGAAACTTTAAAAAGCTAACCTATGGGAAAAGAAAAAATTCGTTTGGAGTACATGTTGAAAGCCGGATCCGGTAATATTGTATGGTCTATTATTAGTACCCCATCCGGCCTGGAAACATGGTTTGCAGACAAGGTGACATTCAAAGACAAAGTATTCACCTTTTATTGGGGAAAAACAGAAACACGGCAAGCTGAAGTAACAAACTTCCGGGTTAACAGTTTTATACGCTTTCGATGGCTGGATGATGAAGATCCTAAAGCCTATTTTGAATTGAAAATGGTCTATAACGAACTGACCTCTGACTATATGCTGGAAGTGATTGATTGGGCAGAACCCGATGAAGTAGAAGATATGAAAGAACTTTGGGATTCCGAAATAGAAAAGCTAAAAAGGGTAAGCGGACTGTAATTCTATAAAAATATGCAAAACTTGTCTTTGCTCTCCGTTTTTTATGCTAATTTTGTGCCTTGATAGTTGCACAAAATGAAAATAATGCTACGCATAAAAAAATTTAGATATATTTATCCTAAAGAGCTTTTTGATGCTCTTTATAGGTACTTTTTTCATCTGTCTCTTCATCTTCATGATGCAATTTTTTATGGAGATATGTAGACGAGTTGGTCGGAAAAGGATTTGGAGATGACTGTCCTTGCACAGTTTTTCTTTTATTCTGCTCTGACCTTAATACCTTTGTCCCTACCTTTGGCAATTTTATTAGCCGCCTTAATGACATTTGGTAACTTTGGTGAAAGATATGAATTGCTGTCTATGAAAGCAGCGGGTATTCCCTTATTGAGGATCATACGTCCACTGATTATTTTTTGTACTTTCCTGTGTTGTACCTCGTTTTATTTTCAAAATGTCATAGCCCCCAAAGCGCAGATCAAATTGCTTACTTTACTTGTATCCATGAAGCAAACTTCACCAGAACTGGATATTCCGGAAGGTGTATTTTACGACGAAATTGAGGGGTATAATATATATGTAAAACAGAAAGACCGTGAAACAGGAATGCTAAAAGATGTACTGATCTACAACTTTTCAGATGGGTTTGAAAACGCTCACATTATATGGGCTTCCGAAGGAAAATGGAGATGACAGCGAGCAAACAACATCTTTACCTACATCTGTATAACGGAGAACAGTTCGAAAATCTGAAATCGCAGACCATTTCATCCAATAATGTCCCCTATCGACGTGAAACCTTCAGAGAGAAACATACCATTATTGAATTTGACGGCGGATTCAACATGGTAGATGGGAGCTTTTTTAAGTGACCGTTCGGACAGCAAGAATATGATTGAAATCAGCCAGTCCATCGACTCGCTGAGCCACCGCGCCGACAGTTTGGGAAGAAGCATGTACAATGAAATAAAAGCCTCGACTTATCGCAATATCATATTATCGAAAACAGACTCCGCAAAAATAGTTGAAACAAACAGCAAAATCAATGTAGACAGTCTATTCAATTCCTATACTTTAGCTGAAAAAGATAAGACACTGGGTAGTGCGGCGGATCGCACCGAGTCACTGGCCAGTGAATGGAACATGAAAAGTTATCAAACTACAGATGCGGACAACAATATCCGAAAACACGAAGCCGACTGGCACCAAAAAAATCACCCTCTCTATAAGTTGTTTGATTTTCTTTTTCATCGGTGCGCCTTTGGGAGCCATCATCCGCAAAGGAGGTTTAGGAATGCCCGTAGTGGTATCCGTCTTGATTTTCGTAATCTATTATATCATTGATTCCGGGGCTACCCGAGTAGCAAAAAGCGGTGAAATGAATATGGTATTAGGTGTTTGGATGAGTACCATTGTATTGGCACCTATCGGAGCCTTCTTTACTTATAAGTCGAATAATGACTCAGTGGTATTCAATGCCGAAGTATATATCAATTTCTTCCGTATGCTGTTAGGTCTGCGCCCCTCGCGCCATGTATTCAAAAAAGAAGTTATTATAGAAGATCCGGACTATCCACGCATACAAACAGAACTGGAGAAACTATGCAACATCTGTAACGAGTATGCCATCAAGCATAGACTGGCCGACGCACCTAATTATATCCGCATCTTCACCAACAAAGGACATGATGACATCATAGCCGATATCAGCGCCAAAATGGAACTACTCATAGAAGAATTATCCAACAGCAAAGATGGAGTATTACTGGAATACTTAAATAGATATCCCATTTTGTCCACCAAAGCTCACAAAAGTCCGTTTGACAACCAATGGCTGAATTTACTCGCAGGAATCATTGTACCAATAGGCCTGTTCTTCTATTTCCGCATTTGGCGGTTCAGTATCCGGCTGGATAAAGATTTAAAAAACATAATCAAGACCAACCGTGAAATTAAAGAAAGAATAAACAATAAATCATTTATAATTTGACTATGGAAGAATTAAAACTAAATACCATCGAAGAAGCGATAGCTGACTTCCGTGAAGGTAAGTTTGTCATTGTAGTGGACGACGAAGACCGTGAAAATGAAGGCGATTTAATTGTTGCTGCGGCAAAAAATTACTCCCGAACAAGTCAATTTCATGCTGAAACATGCGCGTGGCGTACTTTGTGTACCTATCACTATTTCTCGTTGCAAGGAATTGGAATTACCTCATCAAGTAGATACAAACACGTCAGTTCTAGGTACTCCTTTCACTGTAACTGTGGATAAGCTGGAAGGTTGCAGTACCGGAGTTTCTATCTACGACCGGGCCGCCACTATCCGTGCTCTTGCCGACCCCACCTCCACTCCCGAAACATTCGGACGTCCGGGGCATGTCAATCCATTATATGCACAAGACAAAGGTGTACTGAGACGTGCCGGTCATACAGAAGCCTGTATAGACATGGCACGGCTAGCAGGACTCTACCCTGCTGCCGCATTAATGGAAATCATGAGTGAGGATGGAACCATGGCTCGTCTGCCCGAACTAAGAAAAATGGCCGATGAATGGGGGCTGAAACTAATTTCAATCCGTGACTTGATCGCCTATCGTCTAAAGCAAGAGTCATTAGTAGAAAAAGGGGTGGAAGTGGACATGCCGACTGAATACGGCCATTTCCGTCTGATACCTTTCCGCCAGAAAAGTAATGGTTTAGAACATATCGCTATTATAAAAGGTGACATAAAAGAAGGAGAACCCGTTTTGGTACGCGTGCATTCTTCTTGCGCCACCGGTGATATTTTCGGATCCATGCGTTGTGACTGTGGAGAACAACTGCACAAAGCATTGCAAATGATCGAAAAAGAAGGAAAAGGCGCTGTTGTTTATTTAAACCAAGAAGGAAGAGGCATAGGACTAATGGAAAAAATGAAAGCCTACAAATTGCAAGAAAATGGTGTGGATACTGTAGAAGCTAATATCCTTTTAGGACATCAGGCAGATGAACGTGATTATGGAGTCGGAGCACAGATACTACGCAGTATAGGCGTCACCCAAATGCGTTTGCTGACAAATAACCCTGTCAAACGTGTAGGATTGGAATCATACGGTTTGTCCATAGTTGAAAACGTTCCTATTGAAATCACGCCTAACAAATATAACGAGCGTTATTTAAAAACCAAAAAAGACAGAATGGGACATACATTGCACTTTAACAAATAAAAAAGCTATAACTCAGACGAAATCACATCATTTTTCATGCGATTTCGTCTGTTTTACTTTCATAATTGAGATATTATCCTTTATTTTGCAGCAAGTAAACTTAAACACATTAAAAATAATAGCAATGAATCAATTATCAGATCGTTTGAATCGTTTGTCTCCTTCAGCAACATTGGCCATGTCCCAAAAAAGTAATGAGTTAAAAGCCCAAGGAGTTGATGTCATTAATTTAAGCGTGGGTGAACCGGACTTCAATACCCCGGACCACATCAAAGAAGCAGCAAAAAAAGCAGTAGATGATAACTTTTCCAGATATTCTCCAGTTCCAGGATATCCTGCACTTCGCAATGCAATCGTAGCCAAACTGAAGAATGAAAACGGATTAAACTATACAGCTGCACAAATCTCCTGTGCAAACGGTGCCAAACAATCTGTTTGTAATACGATTATGGCTCTAGTTAACAACGGTGACGAAGTAATAGTCCCGGCTCCCTATTGGGTAAGCTATCCTGAAATGGTAAAATTAGCTGACGGTACTCCTGTTATTATTACTGCCGGTATTGATCAGGATTTCAAGATTACCCCTGCACAACTAGAAGTAGCGATTACTCCCAAGACCAAAGCATTGATTCTTTGCTCACCGTCAAATCCCACCGGTTCTGTTTATACCAAGGAAGAGTTGGCTGGCTTGGCCGCTGTTTTGGCAAAGCACCCGCAAGTATATGTTATAGCCGATGAGATTTACGAACATATCACATACAGTGGCAAACATGAAAGCATTGCCCAATTCCCCGAGATTCATGACAATGTAATTATTGTAAACGGAGTTTCAAAAGCATATGCTATGACAGGATGGAGAATCGGGTTCATTGCCGGTCCGGAATGGATTGTAAAAGCTGTAAATAAGCTACAAGGACAATATACCTCAGGTCCGTGCTCTGTTTCTCAGAAAGCTGCCGAAGCTGCCTATACAGGCACTCAAACTCCCGTAGAAGAAATGCGTCAGGCATTCCAGCGCCGCCGTGACCTTATTGTAAAATTAGCAAAAGAAATTCCAGGATTTGAAGTAAACAATCCTCAAGGAGCATTCTATTTATTTCCGAAATGTGATTCTTTTTTTGGCAAATCAGCAGGTGACCGCAATATCAATAACGCTGACGATTTGGCAATGTATCTACTTGAAGTAGGTCATGTGGCATGTGTAGGTGGTACTTCATTCGGTTCCCCCGAATGCATCCGTATGAGTTATGCGACTTCCGATGAGAATATTATAGAAGCTATGCGCCGCATCAAAGAAGCATTAGCCCTATTAAAATAAAATATTCTTTCTTTAAAAAGAACAGGCATCCGTTTTTTTCTGTGGTGCCTGTTTTTTTTTATTCATAAAGTAGACATACGAGCTTGTAATCAACACAAAGCTTTAAGAAAAACAAAAAAACGACCGTTTCCATCAACGGAAACGATCGTTATTAACTTTAAAGAACAAAATTGTATTGCTTAGCCAAGATGAATAGCTTCAGAAGGACAAGCATCAGCACAAGTTCCGCACTCTGTACACAGATCCGGATTGATAGAATACTTATCACCTTCAGAAATTGCTTCTACCGGGCATTCATCGATACAAGTACCGCAAGCGATACAATCGTCACTAATTACGTAAGCCATTTTCGTTAATTATTAAATTATTAGTACTAATTGATGGAGCAAATATACAGCTTTTCTCTATTAGTTGTCACATAGAGATTACAAAAATGCGCTAATTTGTATTTAATCTAAATACGATTATTTCATCAAAGCCTGATACATAACCTGTTGCATACGAGGACGGATATTTAACCGCATCAACTGTTTATGGTCAAAAGGACGCGGATAAATCCGATTACTCAGAAAAACAAAAACCAAATGATTTTTCGGATCTGCCCAAGCGCAAGTTCCGGTAAAACCAGTATGTCCTACCACCTCTTCAGGCGCTTCTTCCGTACACGGACTTTTCACACTATTATTCACATCCGGTTTGTCGAATCCCAATCCTCTCCTACTGATCTTCGAAGTATGGGTTAGAAATAAATCACAAGTTTCCCTACTCAGATAACGCTTTCCATTATAAACTCCTCCATCAATCAATAACTGATACACTTTTGCCACATCACGAGCCGTAGAAAATAAACCGGCATTTCCTGACACCCCTCCCATGAAAGCAGCTGATTCATCGTGTACATAACCTTGCAACACTTTTCCTTTACGCAAATAATCCGCTTTCACTGTAGGAACAATTTCCTCCTTTTTAAACTGTCGAAGCGGCAAATAAGCCGTACGGTTCATCTCCATCGGTTTATAGAATTCTTTATCTAAAAAAAGATTCATAGGCATTTTACTGATATTCTCTACCATTTCCTTCAATAACATAAAGTTCAGGCAACTGTAACGATATCTCCTGTCTTTTAATGGAATACGTCCTATTTGTGCTATAATGGAATCACGAAAAGAACGATGAAGAAACATACTGTCAGCTACCTGTAAAGGATAATCGGCAGAGAAAGATTTTGCCATCAACTCTTTTCTATAATCGAACTTATCAGTGACATACAGCCGTACATCTATTTGCGTATGATGACTAGCGTCCGGTCTTGCTTTGTAAAAAGTCCCCTTATAACTGTCTTTATCTATAGCCTCCTTATAAAAAGGCCAAAAAGCGGGAATGCCCGACTGGTGTAAAAGCAACTCCTCTATAGTGACCCGCTCCTTATCCGTGCCTTTTAAAGCTGGAATGTATTGGGATATGCGATCGGTCAAACCAAATTTACCTTCATCGTAAAGTTTCATAACAGCCAACAGCGTCGCCGTGGTCTTGGTCAACGAAGCCAAGTCATACAAATCATCCTTTTCCACCTTTTGGTCACTTTCATAAGTGAAAGTACCGAAAGACTTATCATATACTGGTTTCCCATCTTTTAAAATTAGAATCTGACAACCAGGATAAGCTTTCGCTTTGATTCCTTCCATAGCTATCCCGTCTATCTTTTCCAGTATTTTGGAGTCCATACCATAATCCTCGGGTCTATAAATACGAGGCACTTTAGGAGTTATAGTCACTCCATCACCCGGTTTGAACAAATCGGCGACAGCCACGGACAAACGCCCGTCTGCCACCGCCTTTCCTACCAAGACATCAGCCACATACTCCTGAATAACAGATTCATCACTATGCCCCAATACTACAGCCGCCGCTTTCTTCCAGTAGCCCTCCATATCCAACATAGACTTTAATGGCATCAGAAACACATAAACAACAGGCAAATCAGCCGGAAGCGAATCAAGCATTGTTTTATACTTTTTGTAATCATCCGAAGTAACCACCACAATTACACGCTGACTACCCAACAATCGTTTTCTAATAGCTTCCATCGAATCCGGACGAGCAACAACGCGTGTGAGAGAGAGTGTATTTTGCAAACGATTATAAAAATCAAGCCCTGCACCGGGAGTTTTCCCAATATTCAGAACCACCGTACCCTTCAATTTTGAATCCAAAGGCAAGATTCCACTTACATTAGCAGGAACCGTTATAGCAGCTTTCTGCAAGCGGAGAATCAACTCCTTCGTTTCCGGGCGATTCAATCGTTTCTCCAGCCCGGAAAGTTGGACGTGAGGTTTATTCTTCAACCCTAAAACATATTTATAAGTCAATACTTTACGACATTTTTCCGTAATCAATTCTTCTGATAGTTTTCCACTTTTTACAGCATTTAAAACACCATCCAATTCTCTCTTCAAATTACGGGGAGCCAATAATAAATCATTGCCTGCTATCAAGGCTTGAGCGCATATATTCTCATTTTGCGAAATACCTTTCATCTCCAAAGCATCTGTAAAAACCAAACCTTGAAAGCCCAATTCCCGACAAAGTAAATTATAAATAATATGTGAAGAAATCGAAGCCGGATTTTTACCCAATTCAGGTACCTCCAAATGCCCTACCATCATACCTCCCAGTCCTGCTTTAACAGCCTCTTTAAACGGAAAAAGTTCAATGCTGTCCAAACGCGCACGATCAAAATTCAAAACCGGTAACGCCTTATGAGAATCCACTTCCGTATCTCCATGCCCCGGAAAATGTTTACAGACAGACAATACCCCTCCATCCTCCAAACCACGAGCATAAGCCACCACTTTTTGAGCCACATTCCGAGGATCACCACCAAAAGAACGGGTATTAATAACCGGATTCCGAGGATTAACATCCACATCAGCCACCGGAGCAAAATTGATCTGCACACCTATCTCCTTACATTGGCGAGCTACTTCCTTACCATATTCATAAAGCAGTTCATTATCCTGTATACATCCCAAAACTCTGTTTCTTGGAAAACGAGGAGTTCCTTTCAAACGCATAGCCAGCCCCCATTCACCATCAAAAGTAATGAACAAAGGTACTTCTGCCAGACTCTGCGCATAATTAGTTAATAAAACTTGATTAGACAACTGGCCACTCGAAAAAAGTAATCCTCCTACTTTATATTCTTTTATAGCTGCATATATATTGTTTTTATTTCGTTGTGTCTGAAGAGGAGCCACTGTGTGTATAAACAGTTGTCCTATCTTTTCCTTCAAACTCATTTCAGAAAGCTGTTCATCCACCCACGCCTTACAATCCTGAGTGTCCGCCTTCCCCTTTTGTAACAGCCCAGGCATCTGCTGTGCATACATCATCGCACATCCGACAACACATAAACTTATAAATAACAATATGTTTCTCCTCATCTAACTTACTCAATTATATCAGATTTCCCTATACAACAGCAACTATCAGTTCTTTTCCATCCTTACTTTCATTTCTCCTACATAAACAGCATTTTTTCCCATTTGTTGCAATGGAATCTCTTTGCCATCCAAATTCTTATAAAACAAAGTCTTATCAAAATAAGAATGCGAATGACCTCCCAAGACAATATCAATATTACGAGTATTAGGAATCAAAGTTTCATCAGAATAAGGTTTTCCTTGCCATCCTAAATGAGACAAACAAACCACCAAATCACATTTTTCCCGATTCTTCAATATATCTGCCACACGCTGGGCGGCCTCTATTGGATTTTCAAAAACCACTTCTTCACAGTTTTTTGCCTGTACTAATCCCTCCAACGCAGGACTCAGTCCGAACACGCCTACCTTTACCCCCTTACGTTCCAAAATAACATACGGTTTGACAAGACCCTCCAAAACAGTTCCCTGTACACCATAATTAGCACAAACAATAGGAAAATCCGCCATTTTAAAAAAGACGTGCCATATTATCCAAACCAAAATCAAATTCATGATTTCCAATAGTCCCGGCATCATATCCCATTTCATTCATCAGCTTCACTTCAACCTCACCACCAAACATATTATAAAAAGGAGAACCTTGTGAAAAGTCACCACAATCGAACAATAACAAATCCTTGTTCTGTTTCCGCATTTCTTTGATTAAGGTAACACGACGTACAAAGCCCGCTTTTCCTGCAAACTCCGGATTCGGGTCAGTAATGGAAATAGGTTCCACACGGCTATGGGTATCATTAGTATGAAGTATCAAAAGTTCTTTGATATCCTGTGCTGCCAGCACACAACATACACACAGAGCAGTAAATAATACATATATTCGTTTCATGACGGTTCTGTTTATTCTTTAACGGTAATTCTTCCTTCTATCTTTGAGTCTATTTTCTTCCCTGCTTTAGTCTGCTCATTCACATAGTTCAGAAACAACTGACGCACTGTGGCATTTTCAGGCAGCAATTTATCCGCATCGCCTACTTTAGCAAAAGCAGTCATATGGTCATTTCCCTCAGCCAAATAATCCAAGGTAGCCACTTTATACTCTTTGGAGTCTTCAATTTCTTTTCCGGCTACTGTAGCATCCAATAATTTTCCATCTCCAGAAATTTCAAGGCAAGCACCACTTAATCCCTCACCATGCACAGCTGCTATATTTTCAAAAAGTTCGCGCAGCAAAGAACCATTCATAGTAACAATGCACAATGTATTTTCAAAGGGAGTTATTTCATAAATATTACCGTAAGTTATATCCCCCTCGGGCAAAGCCGTACGTAGTCCGCCCATATTCGTCACCCCCTACGTCGGCTATGCGGCCTATATATGCAGAAGCAGAACAACGTAAAATATCCGCTACCAAGTTGGATAACTCACTTTCAGGACGAAAGCGATCCATAAAACGAGCGCTTTGTCCTATGACCGGTGACATAATACTATCAACCGCTTTTTGATACGGAGTCAAAATAGCGATTGCAGTGGAATCCGGGTTAGCATCCAAAGCTGCTGTCACTTCTATCCTGTTTCCCTCAACTGATGCCAGTGAATACCCTGAGTGACAGCTTGAAAACATAAAAATCCCGGCTGCTATTCCTGCCGGAATCATACACATAATTCGGTTTGGTTTCATGTTTATTAGTTGTTTATTGCCCAAATGTAGTTAAAAAAGAAGTTGCAACCAACGATATCAGATGAAAAAATAGTTGAATTTAATTTGGCTGTATGACAAAAATCTAGTAATTTTGCACCGCTTTCGCGCAATCGCTGTCAAAGAAGAGTTACTTGATATGTTGCGTTGGTAACGATAAACAATTTAAAATCAAAAAAAGTGGATTTAATTAAAATTGCTGAAGAAGCATTTGCTACTGGCAAACAGCATCCTTCATTCAAAGCTGGTGATACTATTACAGTGGCATACCGTATCGTTGAAGGTAGCAAGGAACGTGTACAGTTGTACCGTGGTGTTGTTATCAAAATCGCTGGACATGGTGACAAAAAACGTTTCACCGTTCGTAAAATGTCTGGAACTGTAGGTGTTGAACGTATTTTCCCTATCGAATCTCCGGCTATCGACAGTATCACTGTTAACAAAGTTGGTAAAGTTCGTCGTGCTAAATTGTACTATTTACGTGCTCTTACTGGCAAGTAAAGCTAGAATTCAGGCAAAAAAGAGTTAATCAGTAAGATTTATCATTCCTACATAAAAAAGGAGTATTCTCTGGAAGAGGATACTCCTTTTTTAATTTACATCCCTTTTACTCACGATTTTTTATATAATCATGAACAAACTGACTTGAAATAGCATTTATTTAATATTGAATCAAACTTAAACCATTTATGAAAAGAATAATGTTCATTTTAGGAGTAAGCATCATTATGGCCTTACTTACTGTTACCGCAGCCTTGGCAGGTTGGTGGCTTGGAGCGTCTCTGCCTCTAGATATATCTGACACCACTCGACAAATAGCAGCATTACTTACCGCTTCTGCTTGTACATGGATACTATATATTGTAAGTCGCA
>ENA-OPYU01000853-OPYU01000853.1-human-gut-metagenome-genome-assembly--contig:-NODE-853-length-11345-cov-2.316901_pt1 | contig 11345 bp, 19 predicted proteins | sample MGYA00242637_ERZ504482 | MGnify/ENA primary metagenome ERZ504482 (study PRJEB26092, sample SAMD00036237) | human gut metagenome | host: Homo sapiens | study: EMG produced TPA metagenomics assembly of...
GATCGGTCCGGATATCGTGCTTGTGGAGATTAAAGAAGAAAAATTTTTGCTAAAACTTTTAAAGCGTGTGGTATAATAATTGCGCATATAGAAAATGGAAAGAGAAAGGCGGAAATGCTCATGAGATGTCCATATTGTGGAAATCCGGATACGAGAGTGATTGATTCTCGTCCTGCAGAAGATGAAAAACTCGATCAGAAGAAGACGTTCGTGTGATGAATGCGGCAGAAGATTTACGACATACGAAAAGTAGAGACGATTCCAGCTCAATTGTTATCAAAAAAAGATAATAACAGAGAGCAGTATGAACGGTCTAAGATTGAACAAGGTGTATTGAGCGCATGTTATAAACGCCCTGTTCCCGCAGAAGCAATCCAGAAAACGATCGATGCGGTCGAACTTGAGATTTTTAATCGTGAGGAGAAAGAAATCCCGAGCAGTGAGATCGGGGAAATCGTTATGGAAAAACTAAAAGAGCTTGATCCGGTAGCATATGTACGCTTTGCCTCTGTGTACAGAGAGTTTAAAGATGCGGGCACATTTATGGACGAGCTTAAGAAGTTTTTGCAGTAGATAAAATTATGAGAACATATAAATTGACGATCGCCTATGACGGGACAAACTATCAAGGCTGGCAGAGGCAGTCAGATACAGATCGGACGATACAGGGGATTTTGGAAGAGACGCTGGAAAACTGCACAGGATATCAGGTGCAGATCGACGGCTCCGGGAGAACCGATGCCGGAGTTCATGCAAGCGGCCAGACTGCGAGCGTTGTTTTGCCGGGAAAAGTGGATACGGCTTTGTTTACGGAAAAAATGAACGGGTGTCTTCCGCCTGATATACGCATCCTTGATGTGGAGCTTGTGAAGAACGGATTTCATGCCCGGAAAAGTGCGGTAGGGAAAGTTTATGAATATCGGATCGATACGGGGATCAAACAAGATGTATTTACACGGAAGTACAGCGGTCATTTTCCGGGAGAACCGGATCTTGCAAGGATGAGGGAGGCGGCCGGATATTTTGACAGGGCACACTATTTTTTGGCGGGGTATACGGATAAAAAAAGATAACAGATCTGTCAGACGTACGATTTTACTCGATCATGATCAGAGATGAAAAGAAAAGACTTTTTTGCCGTGCGGAAAAATTCCGATCAGATCGGGAATGGAAACTGTATTGTCATTCGATATGACGGAACGGGATTTTTGGTATCATATGGTGAGAATATTGACAGGAACTTTGCTTGAAGTCGGGATGCGGGAACGTACCGCCGAAAGTGTGGAAAGAGGCGCTTTTGACAGGAGACAGATCAAAAGCAGGGGGTTTCTGGCTCCGGCAGGCGGAACCTTTTTTTGAGAGAAGTACGGTATGAATGAGAAGAGAGGGACAGGTAGTGAAAAGCATCTGTCCCATTTTATGCTTTAGCCCCGGGAAACAGGTTCTATCAGAGTGATATTAATATTATGTGAGAGAGGTGGATGATAATGCAAATTTATTTCGTGGAATGTAAATGGAATAAGAGCGTGGTGCCAAAAAGGCTTTTTTGGACTTTTTTCACTGAGGCAGATGCGGATAGTTTTCTGCATACAGGAATCAAAGATGCAAGAAGGGGCAGTTGGAACTCGATTTGCCGGGATATCATCAGTATTGGAATTATGCGGTGCAAAAAAGGATATTCGGGAACGGCGGTGTTTACGCAAAAAGGAACCGTTGTCTGTAACTTACGGTATCGGAATCGAAGAACATGATCAGGAAGGCAGAGTGATCACATGCGAATTTGAAGATTTCTACTTTGTTACGGTATATACGCCCAATTCGCAAAATGAATTGGCGAGACTTGATTACCGCATGAGATGGGAAGATGATTTTCGTATGTACCTGAAAAAACTGGAAGAAAAAAGCCGGTCATCGTAACCGGAGATATGAATGTGGCGCACAAGGAAATTGATCTGAAGAATCCAAAGACAAATCGAAAAAATGCCGGATTTACAGATGAGGAGAGAGGAAAGTTTACCGAACTTCTTGACGCGGGATTTATTGATACGTTTCGGTATTTTTATCCCGATCGGGAAGGAATTTATTCCTGGTGGTCGTATCGCTTCAGCGCAAGAGCAAAAAATGCCGGATGGCGGATCGATTATTTCTGTGTTTCGGAAAGTTTGAAAGAGCGTCTGAAAGATGCGAAGATTTTGACAGATGTGATGGGATCGGATCATTGTCCTATTGAGCTGGATATGGATTGAATATAATATGGGAGGTTGTTTGAAATGACAAAGATTGATATTATTTCGGGCTTTTTAGGAGCTGGAAAAACAACGCTTATTAAAAAATCTGCTTTCGGAGGCGTTTGCGGGAGAACAGGTTGTTCTTATCGAAAATGAGTTTGGAGAGATCGGGATTGACGGCGGATTTTTAAAAGAATCAGGAATCGAGATCAGGGAAATGAATTCGGGTTGTATCTGTTGTTCTCTTGTCGGAGATTTCGGCAAATCTTTGAGAGAAGTTGTGGATACTTATCATCCGGATCGTATTTTGATAGAACCGTCGGGGGTCGGAAAATTATCAGACGTCATAAAGGCGGTTCAAGACGTACAAAGTGAGATCGACGCTAAGTTAAATAGTTTTACGACTGTTGTGGATGTGACGAAATGCAGAATTTACAGAAAAAATTTCGGTGAATTTTTCAGTAATCAGATAGAATATGCGGGCGCGGTTATTTTGAGCAGGACAGATAAGGCAAAACCGGAAAAGATCGAAGAAAGTATTGCTATTTTAAGAGAATTGAATCCGAAGGCGCCGTTTATTACTACACCTTTGGAACAACTTGCGGGAAGTAAAATTTTGGAAACGATGGAATCCGTCAGATCAATGGAGGAGGAACTCCTTGCGGAGGTTGTCTGCCCGGAGTGCGGTCATCACCACGGAGCGCATCATCATGACCATGGAGAGGATGAGCATCATCACGAACATCACCATCATGACCACGGAGAGTGCGAGCATCATCACGAACATCACCATCATGATCACGGAGAGTGCGAGCATCATCACGAGCATCACCATCATGACCACGGAGAGTGCGAGCATCACCACGACCACCATCATCATGACAATGGAGAGGACGGACCTCACCACGACCACCATCATCATGACTGTGGATGTGGTCATGATCATGCCGGTCACCACCATGCAGACGAAGTGTTTACGAGCTGGGGGCGTGAGACGATCCATGTGTATTCGGAAGAACAGGTCGGGGAGATTTTAAAGAGTCTTGAAAATGAAGAAGAGTATGGCGATATCCTTCGAGCAAAAGGAATGGTCAAAGGAGAAGACGGAACATGGATCTACTTTGACATGGTTCCGGGAGAATATGAAGTGCGTACCGGAGCGCCGGAATACACGGGACGTATTTGTGTGATCGGAGCAAAGATAAATGAAGAAAAACTGGAAAAACTGTTCGGCCTTTAATCGGCGAACATACAAAGGAAACGAATGAAAGAGCGAGAACCGGAAAATATGGAATGAAAAATAGGAGGGAAAAATAAAACATGAATGAACCGGATGTAATGGTTTATTTGATGACGGGATTTTTAGACAGTGGAAAGACCGGATTTTTAAAATTTACATTGAAGCAGGATTATTTTCAGATCGATGGAAAAACATTGCTCATTCTTTGCGAAGATGGAGAAGATGAGTATGATGCGATGGAAATGTTAAGATACGGCGTTGTAATAGAGCGGCTGGAAGACAGAGAAGAACTGACAGAGGAGTATTTGGCGGAATTAGATCGAAAGCACGAGCCTGATCGAGTTGTCATTGAATATAACGGAATGTGGAAGGTCAGTGATTTTGAAAATATGAAGCTTCCTAAGGGCTGGGGGATCGAGCAGAAGATCACAACAGTGGACGCAAGCACATTTCAGACATATCTGACTAATTTAAAACCGCTCTTTGTAGAAATGGTAAGAGGCGCCGAGATGGTTCTTTTTAACCGCTGTGAAGATATTAAGCCTCTGGCGGGATACAGGAGAAGCGTCAAAGTAGTCAGCCCTCAGGCGGAAGTTATATTTGAAGATGAACAAGGAGAAGTGGAAAATATTTTTGAAGATGACGTGCCGTATGATCTGGATGCGCCTGTAATCGAGATTCCGAGAGAAGATTATGGTATCTGGTATGTGGATATGATGGAAAATCCCGCCCGATATCGTGGAAAAGTTATTGAAATCACAGCGAAGGTGTTGAAACCTTCCGGATTTCCGTCAAAAGTGTTTCTTCCGGGGCGGATGGCGATGACATGTTGTGCGGATGATACGACATTTCTGGGATATGTATGCAGAAGTGCGTACGCTCCGAAATTAAAAGCAGGACAATGGGTAAAAGTACGGGCGAAAGTACGGTTTGCGAATGTATCGGTTTATCGCGGAGAAGGGCCTGTTCTCGAAGCGGAACATATCGAGGCGGCAGAACCGATAGAAGAACTTGTCTATTTTAATTAGAGATGAAATGAGTATTGAAAAGACGAAAAGAAGACCGGCAGAAGAGTCGGACTGGATTTGAAGAAAAAAATGAGGAACGCGAGAGAAAAGGAAGAAATCCTATGAAATTTACAAAAAGTGCAGGGCATAGGAAATGATTATGTTTATGTGAACTGTTTGCAGGAAACGATAGAAAATCCATCGGAACTGGCAAAGAAGATCAGTGATCGGCATTACGGAGTCGGTTCGGACGGGCTTATTATGATCAATCCATCTGATAAAGCCGATTTTGAAATGGAGATGTATAATGCGGACGGTTCTCGTGGAGAAATGTGCGGAAACGGGATTCGCTGCGTGGCGAAATATGTATATGATTACGGCTTAACAGATAAAACAAGTATTTCTGTAGAGACATTGGCAGGTATCAAATATCTTGATCTGACTGTAGAAGACGGGAAAGTTGTCCTTGTCAAAGTTGATATGGGAAAACCGATGCTGCGTCCGGAAGAAGTGCCTGTTGTTTCGGAAAAGGAAGAAGTGATAGATGAACCGATTACCGTGGATGGACAGGAATATAGGATGACATGTGTTTCTATGGGAAATCCTCATGCAGTCGTATTTATAGATCAAGATGTAAAAGAATTTCCGCTTGAAACAGTCGGAGTAAAATTTGAAAATCATGAAAGGTTTCCAAAGAGGGTGAATACGGAGTTTGTAAATGTTCTTGACCGTCATACGGCGCAGATGCGCGTGTGGGAGCGGGGATCGGGAGAGACGCTGGCGTGCGGAACCGGAGCATGCGCAGTCGCCGTTGCCTGTGCGTTGAACGGATTGACGGAAGATGAGGTGACAGTAAAACTGCTTGGCGGAGATTTGCAGATCAAGTGGGACAGAGAAAAGAATACGGTATATATGACAGGCCCTGCGGAAGTTGTATTTGACGGGGAGTGGAAGTAGCTTCTTTGTTGACAGATTTTAAGGCTGCCGCTTTGACTGATATGATGCCCCCCATATAGGACAATGATGTATAAAAGTCCGATATGGGGGTAGTTTTTATGTCCGGAAAAACTGAGATAATTTTTACTTTCCCTTTTTTTGATTACTTTTTTGATAAGCAGTATGAGCAAAAAATAAATTACGCATACTACAATTCCCGAAGCGCAGCTCCATGAAGTGAGTACATACCAAAGGCCTTTTACTCTCTCGATTTGATAAGCGGCTATTTCTCCTCGTTCAAGAACAGTAAACCCTAATATAGCGATCGGAATGCATGCACCTAAATGAATGCTATAACCGCTCCCAAGACTGTCAGTACTTTTTTTGATAAAATCTTACCATTTTTTTAATGGATTGATCTTTAGGTCAACGTTGGTGTTTTGAATGTCTAGCTGTGTTTTCATTGCGGCCATCTTTTTTTGGCACTCTCTGCACTCGGTTAAATGTTTATCAATATCTTTTTTCGTTTGTTCCGATAATATATCATCTTGATATAGTGGTAACAGGTCGGAAACGATGTAGCATGGAAGTCTTTTATTCATCTTTTCAAAATTCTCCTTTACAATTTTTTGGTTTTCCTCTAAAAAAAGGTTACTCTTGTCCAATTTTCTGTTTTGCCGATTATTTCTCCGATTTCGGCAAAAGACAAGTTGCTGACCAATCTTAGATACATGACCTCTCGTATCGGTTCATTCATGTTGTGTATCAACTGTAAGATTTCTTTTTGTTCCCATTGAACGTTTACTTCTTTTTCATCCGCTATTTCCTGAATATGATCATTTGTAGATAAGATTTCTTGACGTTTTCTTAAATCTTTCAACCAAACATTTTTCGCGATTCCGCATAACCAGGTTAATATGGAACTATTCCCCTTAAACCGATCGATGCATTGGACAGCTTGAAAGAAGTTTCTTGAGTAAGTTCTTCTGCAATATCTTCATTATTCGTCTTGCTCAATAAAAACAAAAAGACTTTTCTTGAATACATCTCGTATATTTCTTCGATCACTTGTGCTTTCAACCTCCTTCTGCCAGTTAGTGCCGAATTCTTTCATTTTGTTACAATTATCTTAGTAAAAAAGTAAATGAAAAAAGATTATCCAAACATGCAGCTTCCAATTTAAGAATCTGACATGCATCGGATAACCTTAACGAAATTCAATCAGCTTTTACATTATGAAAATAAAAAATCCTCCATAAAATGGAGGATGAATCGGAGTGACAGGATTCGAACCTGCGGCCTCTACGTCCCGAACGTAGCGCTCTACCAAGCTGAGCCACACTCCGATAAAATAAGGAATTTGTTTATTACAAATTCCAAGCTACGGAAAAGGGACTTGAACCCCTACTAACAGAGTCAGAGTCTGCTGTGCTACCATTACACCATTCCGCATTATTCATTATTGTTTTTTGTGTTTGTTTTGTGTCCCTCACTCAACAAAACCTATTATAGCAGAGTTACAGAAAAAGTCAACACCTTTTTTTATGAAATTTTTTTTGATTTTTTTTGAATTTTTTTGCATTTTGTATATTTTTCAACGGATTTTCGGCACTTTCCCTTCCCACTAAAAATACGGAGCTCCAGGTTGTTTGATAACCGGGATCTTGTGCTGCAAGATCCCGCCTCCGAATTGCTATTCATAAAGTTCTCCATCAAATACAACCGTCGCCGGTCCGGTCATATATACGACATTTTTTTGCTCTGTCCCACTCAATCTTCAGATTGCCTCCAAGCAGCTGCACTGTCACACAGTCCTTTGTAAGACCATTTACCATACTTGCCACTGCCACCGCACATGCTCCCGTTCCACATGCCAGCGTCTCCCCGGATCCCCGTTCCCATACACGCATCTCTACGGTCTCGCGATCAAGCACACAGGCAAACTCGGTATTCACTCGATTCGGAAAACACGGGTGATGCTCAAACTTTGGTCCAATTTTTTCGATCTCCATATTTTGGATGTCATCCAGATATACGACTGCATGCGGATTGCCCATTGAGATACAGGTCATCCGATACTCGTCTCCATCCACACTGATTGGAACATTTACCGCATGATCCCCTTCTACTTTTACCGGAATCTGCTCTGGCACAAAATCGGGGATCCCATATCTACTTTTACAAGTGCAACTTTCCCCTCTTCTACTGTCAGACTTAAATGTTTGATCCCTCCAAGTGTCTCTACAGATATTTCTGTCTGATCTGTCAGACCATAATCATAGACGTATTTTCCAACACAGCGAATCCCATTTCCACACATTTCACCTCTGGAGCCATCTGCATTATACATCTTCATCTCAAAATCCGCACATTCAGACGGACAGATTAAATCAATCCATCCGATCCCACTCCAAAATGTCTGTCACTGACTCTTCGTGCCATTTCCGAAGGAGATTCTACTTTTTCCTTCAGACAGTTTACATAGACATAATCGTTTCCTAATCCTTGCATTTTGTAAATTTCATCTGCGGTTCCTCTCTTTCTCTTTATTTTTCTGATGGACGCTCATCCATCATCTCTAATATCATCTGCGCTGTCTCTGTCAGGCTGTTCCCACTCTCCATACTGTATTTTTGTAAATATCGGTGTGCCTCTGCTTCTGATATTTCTTTCTTTTCCATCAGCTGCGCCTTTGCTCTGGAAATAATCTGATTCTGTCTCTCATTTCCGTTCACTCTTTCTGCCGCGCCTTTTTTACTTCTCTGCCACTCAAACATTTCTTCCATGGCCAGCACTTGCTCTAACAATTCCTGCACTTTCAGAGGCAAAGAAAGCGTCCTGATATGTGCCGTTTCCTCCACCGGATGCCTTCCTGTTGTAAGAACCAGCATCTCAAATGACTGCGGCAAATCCGCTCGTAATTCTCCATACACCATATCTTTGAGCTGGCAGGAACAAATGACGATCCCCTCCTCCAGAACATCCGCATAGTTTAATATCTGCACGCCGGAAGTGCAGACTCCGATGACATCAAATCCATTTCGGACAAGCAGATTCCGAATCTGTATTCCGGTCTCCCTTTTCGGAATTGCCACTATGATCCTGCTCACGCTCACCCCTCCCTGCATCTTTTCGTTTGACAGAATAGCTTCCTATATCCGATACAAATATTGTTCCAGCTCCCACGCAGTCACCTGTGCACAGTATTTCCCGATATTCTCTCTTCTTCGTCTGAATATATTTTTTGCGATAATTCTTTCCCGATCACATTTTGCATCAGTTCATCCTGCTCAAAGGCTTCCACCGCTTCCAAAAGGCTCTTCGGAAGCCTGCATGTTTCTTCCTGTTTCTGACTCTGTTCCCTGTATTCCTGTTCGTCAATGCAGGATGGCGGAAGGATTTTCCTCTCAATTCCATCCATTCCTGCCGCCAGACAGACTGCGAGTGCCAAATATGGATTCGCGGATGCATCCGGACTCCTTAACTCTATCCATTTTTTTTTCTTCTTTCTCAAACGGAATGCGAATCAGAGCACTTTTCTTCTTGACTGACCAGTTCGCATAAATCGGCGCATCAAATCCCGGTATCAGCCTTTTATACGAATTGACGATCGGATTGGTAAACAGAGACACTGCGCCGATGTGTTTCATTAATCCTCCGATAAAATAATAGGCTTCTCTGCTTAATCTATAAGGATCCTTCTCATCGAAAAATAAATTCTTTCCCTCCTTCTGAAGTGTCAAATTCAAGTGCATCCCCGAGCCGGTGCTCTCACTTTTCGGCTTCGGCATAAATGTTGCATGCAGTCCATGCTTTTTCGCAATAGTCCGCACAACCATCTTAAATGTCAGAATATCATCTGCCGCAGACAGTGCCTCACTGTGCCGAAAAAATCGATCTCATGCTGTGCCGGAGCCACTTCATGGTGGGAAGACTCAATCACAAATCCCATCTCCTCCAATGTCAGTACGATATCTCTCCTTGTATTTTCTCCAAAATCCATCGGATCGATGTCAAAATATCCTGCACACTCATGTGTTACTGTCGTCGGATTTCCTTCTTCATCCATGTGGAAGAGGAAAAACTCACACTCACTTCCAACTTCCATCGTGTATCCCTTCTCTTGCGCCCGCTTGATCGTCCGCTTTAAAATCTGGCGGGAATCGCTCTCAAATGGTGTCCCATCACACTTATAGACATCACAGAGCAACCTGGCAACTTTCCCCTGCTGTGGCCGCCATGGAAATATTTCAAACGTAGATGGATCAGGATGTAAATACATATCCTCTTCCTCCAACCGGATAAATCCTTCCATACAGGATCCATCAAATGTACATGCGTGCTCCAAAGCTTTTGGAAGCTGACTTGCTGTGATTGCTATATTTTTACAATGTTCCTAACATATCTGTGAACTGAAGGCGGATAAACTCTACATCCTCCTCTTCCACAATTTGTATAATATCGTCCTTCGTATATGTTCTCATAACTTCCTCCCGACAAAACCGAGTTTTCTGCTGCTACTTTTATGCGATCCAGAAAGAGGGCGTTCCTGCACGGAAAACGCCCTCGTCTGATTTTTTATCATAACAATACCCTATTTTATTTGTCAACGAAATCACCGCTATTTTGTGACTGCTTTTGACAATTCATCAATTCGTCTAAGCTCTTCTTCACTGAACCCTGGTTTTTCAACGATTTTACATTCTCCCGAATCTGTTCCGGCTTGGATGCGCCGATCAGGACACTTGTCACATCTCCATCGCGAAGCACCCAGGACAGAGCCATCTGTGCCAGTGTCTGTCCACGCTCTTTTGCGACTTCATTCAACGCCTCCAGCTGCTCTAACCGTTCTTTTGTGACTGCACTCTCCTTTAAGAATCTTCCGCTTTTCCGAATGCGGCTGTCTTCCGGAATTCCGTGCAAGTACCTGTCGGAGAGCAGTCCCTGTGCCAACGGACTGAATGCGATCAGCCCGCAGCCACTCTTGTTCGCAAATGTTTTCAAACCATCATTTTCAATCCACCGATCCAGGATCGAATAGCGAATCTGGTTGATCACGAAAGGACATTTTAATTCCTTTAAAATCTCCATCGCCTGCATCGTATGTTCCAGATCATAGTTCGAAATTCCCGCATACAAGGCCTTTCCCTGCTTCACTGCCGCATCAAGCGCCATCATACTCTCCTCCACAGGCGTCTCTGGGGCTACACAGTGATGATAGAAAATATCTACATACTCCAGCCCCATGCGCTGCAGACTCTGATCTAGACTTGCCAGCAGATATTTTCTGCTTCCACCACTGCCATAAGGGCCCTCCCACATATCATATCCCGCCTTCGTGCTGATGATCATTTCATCACGGTAACTTCCAAGATCTTCTTTTAGGATCTTTCCAAAATTCGTCTCTGCGCTTCCCGGAAGCGGACCATAATTATTTGCCAGATCAAAATTGTGTGATTCCAAGATCAAAAGCAGTAAAACACATCTGACGCATCGTCTCAAAATCGTCCATTGTGCCAAAGTTGTGCCAAAGTCCAAGTGACACCGCCGGAAGCTTCAGCCCGCTCTTTTCCACATCTGTGATACTTCATCCTATTATATCTCTCTTCATCTGCATGGTATTTCATCGCTGCGTAACCCCTTTCTTGCTGCACATTTTTTTCTATTTTACTTCTTTCCAAGCTCTTTTGCAACTTTTACGCACGCTTTCATCGCTTCGATGACGCTGCTTCTGAATCCTTTCTCCTCGAGTACGCGCACCGCCTCGATGGTTGTCCCTCCCGGAGAGCATACCATATCTTTTAATTCTCCTGGATGTTTTCCTGTCTCCAACACCATTTTCGCGCTCCCATAAACTGCCTGCGCTGCAAATTTATATGCCTGCGCTCTCGGCATTCCATCTGCGACAGCCGCATCTGCCATCGCCTCGATGAA
>ENA-OPYU01000854-OPYU01000854.1-human-gut-metagenome-genome-assembly--contig:-NODE-854-length-11333-cov-2.594503_pt1 | contig 11333 bp, 16 predicted proteins | sample MGYA00242637_ERZ504482 | MGnify/ENA primary metagenome ERZ504482 (study PRJEB26092, sample SAMD00036237) | human gut metagenome | host: Homo sapiens | study: EMG produced TPA metagenomics assembly of...
TTTTCTGGAAGAACGAATCGGAAGCGGTAAGTAAAATGATGAAAAAGCAGATAAACAGAGGATAAAATTATGTTGAAATATATAGGAAAAAGACTGCTTCAGTTAATTCCCGTTCTGATCGGGATTACGTTTCTGTCCTTTGCCATGATGCGGCTTGCAGGGGGAGATGCAGTAACCTACATGTATGAAAATGCAGGGTCAGTTGTCTCCCAGGAGGTAATTGATCAGACAAAAAAAGAATACGGTCTGGATCAGCCTTTTCTGGTACAGTATGGCAGATGGTTTGCAGGAATGGTCACAGGCGATATGGGAACCAGCTATGTATCCGGGCAGAAGGTATATGATACTTTTATGGAAAAGCTTCCGGCAACCATACTTCTTACAGTTTCTTCTATGATAGTGACTATGCTGACAGCGATCCCCCTTGGGATTTTTTCTGCCATACGCCATAATAGATGGTCAGATTATCTGATACGTTTTCTGAGTTTTATCGGAAATTCTGCCCCGAATTTTTTTGCGGCGCTGATTTTAATGTATGTATTTTCTGTAAAGCTTGGATGGCTGCCTGTGATTACGTCAGAAAATATTGCGGCAAGTCTTGTGCTTCCCACTCTTACCCTTGCCATAGCTATGGCGGCAAAATATATCCGTCAGATCAGAGCGGCTGTTCTGGAGGAACTGAATAAGGATTATGTGACGGGAGCCAGGGCCAGAGGTGTCAGAGGAAGTGTGATTATCTGGAAAAATGTTCTGAGGGCGTCCATGCTGACTATTGTGACGCTGATGGCATTGTCTGTGGGAAGCCTTCTGGGCGGAACTACCATTGTGGAATCTATTTTTATGTGGGACGGTGTAGGTAAAATGGCTGTGGATGCCATTACCATGAGAGATTATCCTGTCGTTCAGGTATATGTGGCATGGATGGCAGTGATCTATGTAGCAGTGAACCTGATTACGGACATTGTGTATCATTATCTGGATCCCCGTGTAAGACTGGGAGGTGAGCAAGGATGACAAAGAAAAAGAGAGGTTCATCTTCTGTGTACAGGACGGGAACAGATTCTGTAAAAAATACGGCTTATTGTGCTGATAGTCTGGCAGCGCTAGCTTCTTTTAACAGCTCTGTGTGCAAAATACATCTGTCCCTATGACCCTTATGAGCAGAATCTTCTGTTGGCAAAGCAGCCGCCGGGGCCGGAGCATCTGCTGGGAACAGACCGCTATGGACGGGATATGTTTTCTAGGATTCTGATAGCCGGAACTACCAGTACTTTTTTCCACACTGATCCTGGTGAGCATTACAACAGTAACGGGAACCTTTGTGGGAATTATCTGCGGCTGGCGGGGAGGCTTTGTGGATGCTTTTCTTATGAGGATATCAGATCTGTTTCTGGCCTTTCCAAGTCTGGTATTCGCATTAGCTGTGGCAGGAGTCCTGGGCGGCGGTGTACAGAATGCGGTACTTGCTCTGGCAGTGGTAAGCTGGCCGAAGTTTGCCAGGCTGGCCAGAGGACTGACGCTGACTCAGAAAGAGGCGCCGTATATAATGGCGGCCAGACTTTCCGGCAGCAGCACACCGGCTCTGCTTCTGCGGCATATTCTGCCTAATATTGCAGGCCCTGTCCTTGTAACGGCAGTTCTGGATATTGGAACTATGATGATGGAGCTTGCAGGCTTGTCCTTTCTGGGACTGGGAGTACAGCCGCCGGCAGCAGAATGGGGAAGTATGATCAATGAGGGCAGAAGCCTTCTGCAGATCGCGCCGTGGATGTCTCTTGCGCCGGGAGCTGCAATTTTTGGTAACGGTACTGATTTTTTAACCTTCTGGGAGATACATTGAGAGATTATCTGGATCCGGAACACAAAAAGAAAAGAGGTAAATAATGAAGAAAAAATTTATTGCTGCAGTGCTTGCAGGAGCAGTGATGATATCGGGACTGAGTGTCAGCGTAATGGCAGACAAAGAAAAGACCTTTGTATACGGAACAACCGGTTACAGCGAGGAAATGGGTGACGCCGGGCTGAACCCTCATGATAATTATTCCGGATGGAGTGCGCTCAGGTATGGTGTAGGGGAAACGTTATTTAAGTACAATGACAATATGGAGGTGGAGCCCTGGCTTGCCACAGATTATGAGTTTGTGGACGACACTACGGTAAAGATCACACTGAGAGACGGAGTAAAGTTTTCAAGCGGCCGCACTATGGATGCCCAGGCAGTAAAGGAATGTCTGGAAAATCTGGTAAAGGTTCATGACCGGGCTCCTTCTGATATGAAGATCGATTATATTGATGCAGACGGACTGACTTTGACTATTTACACAACAGAACCATGTCCGGCAATCATTAACTATCTGGGAGATCCCTACGGAGCCATTATTGATATGGAATATGGCGTTCAGGGAGAAGGGGGAAATGCCAATGTGGCAGGAACAGGTCCTTATATTGCAGAAAAAGTTACCCCCACTCAGATTGATCTTGTAAAAAATGAAAATTACTGGGGCGGCGATGTAAAGGTGGATAAAGTTACAGTAAAGTCTTTTTCGGACGGAAGCGCTCTGACCGCGGCCCTTCAGACAGGCGATATCCAGGGAACCTATGGTCTTCAGTATGATAACTACGCGCTTTTTGACGGAAATCCGGAGTATACCATTAATTCCTGCGCAACAAGCAGATGCTTTTTCGGACAGTTTAATTTTGAGTCGGAGATCATGCAGGATCAGAATATACGAAAAGCCATTGAAATGGGAATTGATAAAGAGGGCTTCTGCTCTGTGATCATGGAGGGGAGAGGGCTCCCTGCCAAAGCCGCTTTTCCGGACAGTTTTTCTTATGGAAATGAAGCAGTGGAAACAGTTTCCTATGATCCGGAAGGGGCAAAAAAGCTGCTGGAAGAATCCGGATGGAAGGATACAGACGGCGACGGATATGCAGACAAGGACGGACAGAAGCTTACCATAGACTGGCTGACCTACCCGACCCGTCTGGAGCAGCCGAAGCTTGCGGAGTATGCACAGGCAACTCTCAAGGAAATCGGAATTGACGTTGTGGTAAATAATACTTCGGATCATATGACTTATGCGGCAGACGGCAACTTTGATGTGTATGTAAGTTCTACTACCACAGCTCCTACCGGAGATCCGGAATATTTCTTTACCAGTACAGTAGTGGGACCCAAAAACCTACGGAAAATATGAAAACAAAGAGGTAACAGCTCTTACAGAAAAGCTTCATCAGGCATTTGAGCCGGAGGAGAGAGCAAAGCTGGCAACAGAGCTGCAGCAGAAGATTCTGGACGACGATGGATTTTTCTTTGTATCACATCTCAATATGGGAATTGTGACAAAATCCAATGTAAAAGGAATGGCGGCTCATCCCTGTGATTATTATGAGATCACGGCAGATCTGGATGTGGAATAACTGATTCTGGAAACAGAGGATACAGAATGAATATAGAAAAGAATGAAGATGTACTGCTCCGTGTGGAGAAGCTGACTGTCTGTTATGATGGAGAGCCTGTTGTACAGGACATAAGCTTTCAGGTGAAAAAGGGAGAAATCCTGGGTATTGTAGGGGAATCCGGAAGTGGAAAAAGTACGGTTGCAAAAGCCGTTATGGGACTTCTGGGAAACAGAGCTGAAGTCGCCGGTCAGGTGTGGTACAAAGGAGAAAATCTCACTGCCATGCCGGAAAAAAGTACTGAGGAAATACCGGGGACCTGAGCTTGGAATGGTCTTTCAGGACTGTAAATCTGCCCTTTGTCCTATGCGTACAGTAGGGGCTCAGATGTACGAGGCCGTATCGGAGCATGAGAGGGTCAGCAGAGCGGAAGTGGAAAACAGAGCAGCTGTTTTGATGGAAAAAAATCGGACTTACAGACTGTGCCCGTGTTCTTGGAAGCTATCCCTTTGAACTGTCCGGAGGAATGAATCAGAGAGTGGGAATCTGTACCGCCATGCTTTTAAAACCGGATCTGCTCCTGGCAGATGAGCCTACCAGCGCTCTTGATGTGACTGTACAGAAACAGGTGGTGGAAGAGCTTCTTCTGATGAAAAAAGAGTTTCATACAGCCATGCTTCTGATCACTCACAATATTGGCGTGGTCAGAAAAATGGCAGATAGGATCCTCGTACTTCAGAATGGAAAAGTAATGGATTACGGAGATACACAGAAGATTCTGGAAAATCCGGAAAGTCAGTATACTCGTCAGCTTATGGATTCTGTGATCCGGCTGAAAAGACGGGAGGATCAGAAATTATGACAGAAATTTGCTGAAAGCAGAGAAACTGGAAAAAGGTATTTACAGCAGGCAAAAAAATACCCTTTGACAGCATGTGGCGAAGGTGTCCTTTGAACTGAAAAGAGGACAGTGTCTGGGGATCGTGGGTGAATCAGGAAGCGGAAAAAGTACAGTTGCCAGACTGATTACGGGACTTCTTCCCTGTACAGAGGGAAAAGTTCTGTTTTATCCTTCATCGGAAGGAACAGAGGCTGGATGTATAGATATATCTCAGGCAGGAATACGGCAGCTGAAACAGGCATACCGTCATATGCAGATGGTTTTCCAGATGCCCGCGGAGTCTTTTGATCCCCGAAGGACACTTGGAGACGGAATTGGGGAAAGTCTGCGGAATATGGGGATAAAGGGAACGGAATTAAAAACAAAGGTGGATAACCTTCTGGAATTGTGCGGGCTTACGCCGGAATTTGCTTCCCGGTATCCCCATCAGGTCAGCGGAGGACAGTGCCAGAGAGCTGCTATTGCCAGAGCCCTTGCGCCGGACCCGGAGCTTCTGATCTGCGACGAGGCTACCAGTGCTCTCGATGTAACTGTGCAGAAACAGATTATGGAGCTTCTGATAAAATTAAGACAGAAAACGGTCTCAGCGTGATTTTTATCTGTCATGATCTTGCTCTGGTTCAGATGTTCTGTGACCGGGTGATCGTTATGAAGCAGGGAAAAATCGTGGAAACCGGAACTCCGGAGGAAATCATATGGTCTCCCAGGGAGGAGTACACCAGAAATCTGATCGAGTCTGTTTTGTAGACCGGAAAAATATAAAAAAACCGTATTAAAAAATGCACTTGTTACAGGTGCTTTTTTTAAATGAGTATTTTAATGGGATCGTTAGTGCATCATAAGTGGAGGTCGTGCACTGACTTTGACATCATATAACACAATTTCCTGTGCTGACTATATTTTAACAAAGTCAGAGATTTTAACAAGCCTCCCAGGGGGATGTACAGGTATGAAAAAAAAAGATTATCCATGCAAAATATGAATGGGTTTATATCCCCCGTACAGGGTTAAATCTGACGAAAATCAATGTTATACTGGTGAAACACGAAAATCAGGGAGGTTAAATCAAATGAAAAAGCGGTTAATGGCACTGCTGGCGGCTTTCTGTATGACTGTTTCCATGATCGGAAGCGGCACAGTGGTTTCAGCAGCAGAACAGAAAACAAAGGGATGAAGTGATTGTTACCATGCCTGCAACTTCTGAGCCGGAAGCGGGATTTGATCCTGCATATGGCTGGGGAGCCGGAGAGCATGTTCATGAGCCTCTGATACAGAGCACACTTACTGTTACCAACAAAGATCTGTCTATTGGAATGGATCTTGCCACAGATTATTCTGTCAGTGAGGACGGGCTTATCTGGACAGTAAAGATCCGTGACGATGTAAAATTTACAGACGGAGAACCACTGACAGCAAAGGACGTAGCGTTTACCTATAATAACTGCCGCGACAACAGCTCTGTCAATGATTTTTCCATGCTGGAGGAAGCCGTTGCAGTGGATGATACCACAGTAGAGTTTCATCTGAACAAGCCGTTTTCCATCTGGCCGTATACTATGGCTGTAGTGGGAATTGTTCCGGAACATGCATATGACGAGAATTACGGACAGAATCCTGTTGGATCAGGACGTTATATCATGAAGCAGTGGGATAAGGGGCAGCAGGTGATCTTTGAGGCCAATCCGGATTATTACGGAGAAGAACCAAAGATGAAAAAGGTTACGGTTCTTTTTATGGAAGAGGACGCGGCTCTTGCGGCAGCTCAGTCCGGAACGGTAGACGTAGCGCATACGGTAGCTTCCTATTCTGATACGGAAATAGAGGGATATGAGCTGTTCCGTGTAGATACAGTTGATAACCGTGGATTTAATCTTCCGGCAGCTCCGGCAGAAGAAAAAGACGGAGTAATGACCGGAAATGATTTTACCAGCGATGTGGAAGTAAGACGCGCGATCAACATTGGAATCGACCGTGAAGAAATGATCGACAATGTACTGAACGGCTACGGAACTCCCGCATACAGCGTATGTGACAAAATGCCCTGGTATAACGAGGAGGCAGAAACAGAGTACGATTTTGAGGGAGCGGTAAAAATTCTTGAGGATGCCGGCTGGAAAGAAGGAAAAGACGGAATCCGCGAAAAAGACGGCGTACGCGCTGAGATGAAGATCGTTTATCCGGCATCTGATTCTGTACGTCAGGCTCTGGCTGAGGATGCAAAAAATCAGCTTGCTGAACTGGGAATTTCTGTTACTACAGAGGGAGCTGACTGGGATACTGCCTATACTGCGGCCTTGTCTCAGCCTCTGATGTGGGGATGGGGAGCGCACACTCCTATGGAGCTTTACAATATTTACCATACAATGGAAGAAACAGGAACTGCTGAATATTCACCGTATGCCAATGAGACCGTAGACAAATACATGGATGAGGCTCTGGAAAGCAGCGATCTTGAGGAATCTTATGAGCTGTGGAAAAAAGGCTCAGTGGGACGGAGAAACAGGTATTACCCAGGAGGGAGATATTCCCTGGATCTGGCTGTGCAAATGTGGATCATCTGTATTTTGTAAGAGATGGACTTAAAGTTGCAGATCAGAAGATTCATCCTCACGGACATGGCTGGTCTATTGTAAATAATGTGGATCAGTGGACATGGGAGTAATTCCGAAAGTTTAATAAAATCACGTATAAAATAATTATCCGGCAGGATTTTGGGGAGGTTTGTTCTGTAACAGGAATAAAAACGTCCCGGAAGCTGCCGGATACTGTGCGTTTCAAACGATTTATGTACAAGGAGAAAATATTGAAAAATACAGCAGGAAAGTTTATACTTGAAAAATTTTGTGAAGATGGTTCTTCTTATTTTTTGCAGTCAGTATTGCAGCGTTTGCTCTTATGACAGTTTCTCCCGTAGATCCTCTTCAGGCCAATGTGGGACAGGCTGCGCTGGGAAGCATGAGCCAGGAGCAGATTGCAAAGCTTGAAGAATACTGGGGAGTAGGAGAACCGCCGGTTCAGAGATATCTGGCGTGGCTGAAGGATTTTCTGAAGGGAGATATGGGTGTTTCTCTTCTTTACAGACAGGATGTGGCAAAGGTAATTGCAGTAAAACTGGGAAATTCGCTTTTTCTTATGATTATTGCCTGGGTTCTGTCCGGGCTTATTGGCTTTGCCCTAGGCGCCCTGGCAGGAATGAACCGTGGAAAATTTGTAGATAAGGCAGTAAAAGGCTACTGTCTGTTAATATCAAGTACCCCGGCTTTTTGGATCGCCATGCTGCTTCTGATCATCTTCGGGGTGTGGCTGAAGATCCTTCCCATAGGGCTAAGCGTACCCATAGGCGTGGAGGCAAGCGGCGTAACTTTTCTGGACAGGGTATATCATGCCATTCTTCCGGCGGTTACGCTGTCCATTACCGGAATTGCCAATATTGCCATGCATACCAGAGAAAAAATTGGTCGATATCTGTGAAAGTGATTATGTTGTTTTTGCAAGAGCAAGAGGTGAAAGCCTGTGGCAGATTTTCAGGAATCATGGATTTCGAAATGTTCTGGCGCCGGCCATGACCCTGCAGTTTGCTTCCATCAGTGAAATTTTTGGCGGTTCTGTTCTGGTAGAGCAGGTTTTTTCCTATCCGGGACTTGGACAGGCGGCGGTAAGCGCAGGACTTGGAAGTGATATGCCGCTTCTTATGGCGATCACTATTATCAGCGCTTTATTTGTTTTTCGCGGAAATCTCATTGCAAATATTCTGTATGGTGTGATCGATCCGCGTATCAGACGTGGAGGTGCCGCAAAATGACAAAAAAGCACAAAAAATGGAACGTTTATGATAAAAAAGTGGAACCGCAGGCAAAGGCTGGTACTGTGGCTTGTTCTTTCACTGATCTTTCTGGCTGCTGTGTGTATTGGCGGAATGTTTTGTGGAGATGCTGCCAGAGAAACTGATTTTGCCCGTAAAAATATTGCTCCTGCCTGAAATATCCGTTTGGAACCGACTGGCTGGGAAGAGACATGTTTACCCGGACGGTCAAGGGACTTTCCATCAGTATTATTATCGGGATCAGCGCCGCGGCTTTCAGTGCGGTGATGGCCTTTATTTTGGGGAGTTCTGTCTGCAACAATGGGAAAAGCGGTAGATACAGTTATCACCTGGTTTATTGATCTTGTTATGGGAATCCCTCATATGCTTCTTCTGATCCCTTGATCTGCGTTGCCTGCGGGCGGGGGGCCTGAAGGGTCGTGATTCTGGGCGTTGCCCTGACCCACTGGACTTCCCTTGCCCGGCTGATCCGGGGTGAGGTTCTGCAGTTAAAAGAGCAGCAGTATATTAAAATGGCCAGAAGCTTGGGAAAAGTAATTTTTATATTGCCACGAAGCATATGGTTCCTCATCTTTTTCCGCAGTTTCTGGTAGGTCTGATACTTCTTTTTCCTCATGCGATCCTTCACGAATCCAGTATTACTTTTCTGGGCTTCGGACTTTCCAATGAGCAGCCTGCCATTGGCATTATCCTGTCAGAGGCAATGAAATATCTGATTACCGGAAAGTGGTGGCTGGCTCTGTTCCCGGGACTGATGCTGGTTCTGACAGTTGTGTGTTTTTATACTGTGGGCGAGGGTATCCGGAAGCTGGTGGATCCTGCCAGCGCTCATGAATAGGAGGGGTGAAATGGAAAAAAATTACAATACTTGAAATCAGAAATATGAATATTTCCTTTTCCCAGTATCAGAAGGGCACAAAGCAGACAAAGCTTCCTGTGATCAGAGATCTCAGTCTTACTGTCCATCAGGGAGAAATGGTGGCTGTTGTGGGTTCTTCCGGTTCCGGAAAAAAGCCTTCTGGCTCATGGGGTAATGGGGATTCTTCCCTATAATGCAGAAATGGGCGGAGAGATTCTTTACTGTGGAGAGCCTCTTACAGAAAAAAAGAATCTGCGCTCTCAGAGGAAAAGAGATTGTTATGGTTCCTCAGAGCACTTCCTACCTGGATCCTCTGATGAAGGTGGGAACGCAGATCTGCAAAGGCAAAAAGGATCCTGAAAGAAAAAAAGAAGCTGGACGGGATCTTCAGACGGTACGGTCTGGCAGAAGAAGTTCAGGAACAGTATCCCTTTGAGCTTTCCGGAGGAATGACCAGAAGAGTGATGATATCCACTGCGATGATCGAAGAGCCGAAGCTGGTTATTGCAGATGAACCTACGCCGGGACTTCACCTGAAAGCGGCAAAGAGGGCTATGGAGCATTTCAGGGAGCTGGCTGATATGGGAGCGGGAGTATTGATCATTACCCATGATCTGGAGCTTGCGCTGGAAACTGCGGACAGAGTTCTTGTTTTCTATGCAGGATACACTCTGGAGGATGCAAAAACAGAGGATTTTCGCCAGGAAAAAACGCTGCGCCATCCCTATACAAAAGCCTTATGGAGAGCAATGTCTCAAAATGGCTTTCATTATATTGACGGGGTACAGCCCTATGTAAAAGATATGCCGGAGGGCTGTCCCTTTGCTCCAAGGTGTGAAAAAATGTACAGAAAAAAGTGCAGAGGGGAAATTCCCTACAGGGAAGTAAACGGAGGATATGTGAGGTGCGTGTATGATTCTTGAAGCCAGAAATATTTCTTTTCGATATGGAGAAAAAATGCAGGGAAATTTTAAAAGATTTCAGTCTGAAAGCAGAGAGTACAGAGCGGGTAGGGCTTGTGGCGCCAAGCGGATTTGGAAAAACAACCCTCTGTAAAAATACTGTCGGGATATGAGAAGCCTGACAGCGGACAGGTTCTGCTGGACGGAAAGCCTCTTGATTTCTATGGCTCCTACTGTCCGGTTCAGTTGATCTGGCAGCATCCGGAACAGGCCATTAATCCCAGGCTGCGAATGAGATCGGTGCTTGAGGAGGGGGATAACGTATCTCCTGACCTTATCAAAAGACTTGGCATTGAGGCAGACTGGATGAACCGTTTTCCGGCAGAGCTGTCCGGGGGAGAAATGCAGAGGTTTTGTATTGCAAGAGCGTTGGGACAGAGGACACAGTTCCTTCTGGCGGATGAGATCAGCACCATGCTGGATCTCATCACACAGAGTCAGATCTGGCATTTCCTTATGGATGAAACCGAAAAAGCGCAAAATTGGAATGATCGTAGTCAGCCACAGCCAGGAGCTTCTGGAAAAGGTCTGTACCAGGATCGTTGATCTTCAGAAGGAATAAACAGGTTACACAGCAAGGGCAAAGATCCTTGTGGCAATGTAAAAGTAAATAATAATAGAGCAGGTGTCCACAGCTGTAGTGATCAGAGGAGATGCCATGATTGCCGGATCCATATGCAGGGTTTTTGCGCCAAGCGGAAGAATACATCCGATGATCTTGGACAGGATTACAGTAGCAGTCAGAGACAGAGAAACTACCAGAGCAAGTCTGGGATCTCTGTACATAATCAGAATGCGGATTCCGTTTATGACAGCAAGCCCTGTGCCTACCAGAAGCGCAATCCGAAATTCTTTAAATGCAATCCGAAAAATCATCACGGGGACGGATCTCGTTCAGGGCAAGACCGCGGATAATCAGGGTTGAGCTCTGAGAACCGCAGTTTCCTCCGGTATCCATCAGCATGGGAATAAGGAAACCAGAAGAGGAACTGCGGAAAAAGGCATTTTCATATCTGGTAATAATAGTTCCGGGTAACTGTGGCAGAAAGCATCAGAAAAGAAGCCACATAAAGCGTTTTCTGGCATGGGTCAGTACGGAAGTCTCAAAATAGGAGGTTTCATGCTTTTCCATGGACTCCTGTACAGCTTTTGGCTCTGTCAGAGAGCTGACAGAAGTATAATTTTCCGGTGTGTGAATCAGTAATGTTTTCATCATAATTCTTCAGTCCTTTCTTTAATATAATGATCTGACAACTGGCTCCAGGTTCCATGGTTCTCACCTCCTTTTTCCAGAACAAAGGGGACAGGTCCGCTTAAAATCTTTCTGAACTCCCTTGATTTTTAGAGGAATAAAAAATCCTGTCATCGCCTGAGCAATGACAGGATATA
>ENA-OPYU01000855-OPYU01000855.1-human-gut-metagenome-genome-assembly--contig:-NODE-855-length-11327-cov-3.172768_pt1 | contig 11327 bp, 12 predicted proteins | sample MGYA00242637_ERZ504482 | MGnify/ENA primary metagenome ERZ504482 (study PRJEB26092, sample SAMD00036237) | human gut metagenome | host: Homo sapiens | study: EMG produced TPA metagenomics assembly of...
GCTCAAACAGGCAAATTTCGAAAACCCAACGCATAATTTTGACGCTTAACTATTTCCAACACCTTCTTCACATTCACTGGAACGGCTTTCTACTTTTTATTCCGTGGGTGTCGAATGCCTTACGAATGAATGGCAATTGCGTAACCGTAGTGGCCTCCACCGGGTTACACTTCCGGGCATTTTATTTATTAACATTCGCTGCCAGTCACGACTTGAAGGAAACAATAATCCTTATCTATTGTTTCCTTCAAGGACTGAGAGACTGCTTCCCCAGTTAATAAATTAAATCCCAATCAATTTAATTATCTTCCTCCTGAACAGTATAAGTCTGTCTCTTACGAGCCATCTCATCACTTTCAAGATATTCATCATAAGTAGTGATCTTATCGATCAGTTTGCCGCCCGGAACAATCTCCATGATACGGTTGGCAGTAGTCTGTACAATCTGGTGGTCTCTGGAAGAGAAAAGAAGTACACCAGGGAATTTTGTCATTCCGTTGTTCAGTGCGGTGATGCTTTCCATATCCAGGTGGTTGGTAGGCTCATCAAGTATCAGTACATTTGCACCGCTGATCATCATCTTGGATAACAGACAGCGTACCTTTTCACCTCCGGAAAGAACACGCACCTTTTTCACACCGTCATCACCGGAGAACAGCATACGACCGAGGAATCCACGTACATAAGTGGCATCCTTTTCTTCGGAATACTGGGTCAGCCAGTCTACGATGCTGTAATCATTGTCAAATTCACTTCCGCTGTCAAGTGGGAAGTAGGCCTGGGTTGTTGTGATTCCCCATTTATAAGTACCCTCATCCGGTTCCAGCTCTCCGGCAAGAATCTGGAAGAGTGTTGTCTTTGCAAGCTCATTGCTTCCGACGAATGCAACCTTGTCATCGTGGTTCAGAGTAAAGGAAAATGTTATCCAGAACCTTTTTTCGCCGTCGATTGTTTTGCTTAATCCCTCTACCGTAAGGACTTCATTACCGATCTCGCGGTTTGGACGGAAGTCGATGTAAGGATATTTACGGCTGGATGGCTGGATGTCATCAAGCTGGATCTTTTCCAGTGCACGTTTTCTGGAAGTAGCCTGCTTGGATTTTGAAGCATTGGCACTGAAACGAGAGATGAATTCCTGCAACTCTTTGATCTTTTCTTCCTTTTTCTTATTGGCTTCTTTCATCTGACGGATCAGAAGCTGGCTGGATTCATACCAGAAGTCATAGTTACCGGCATAGAGCTTGATCTTGCCATAATCGATATCTGCGATCTGTGTGCAGACCTTGTTCAGGAAGTAACGGTCATGGGATACAACGATGACAGTATTGTCAAAGTTGATCAGGAATTCCTCGAGCCATGCGATCGCATCAAGGTCTAAGTGGTTGGTAGGCTCGTCGAGGAGCAGGATATCCGGATTACCGAACAGTGCCTGTGCAAGCAGGACTTTTACCTTTTCCGGACCATTTAAGTTCTTCATCATCTCATAATGCATCTCAACCGGAATGCCGAGACCATTTAACAAAGTTGCGGCATCGGATTCTGCTTCCCATCCGTTCATGGCTGCAAATTCACCTTCCAGTTCGCTGGCTTTCATACCATCTTCATCGGTGAAATCCTCTTTTGCATAGATGGCTTCTTTTTCTTTCATGATCTCATAGAGTCTTGCATTTCCCATCATAACAGTATCAAGTACCGGATATTCATCATATTTGAAATGATCCTGCTGCAGGAAAGAAAGACGCTCACCTGGTGTGATGATAACTTCACCGTTTGTCGGTTCAAGCTGTCCGGACAGGATTTTTAAAAATGTAGATTTACCTGCACCGTTTGCTCCGATCAGACCGTAGCAGTTTCCTTCTGTAAATTTAATATTAACATCTTCGAACAGGGCTTTTTTAACCAACCCGTAATGTTACATTACTTGTACTAATCATATTGGTTTATATTCTCCTTGTCGTTTGAATCTCTGTTGATAGTGACTGCGTTCGGATTTGCAGACGCTGACTAGCATATAGTATCAAATATATGGGAAAATAGCAAGGGAAGATTCCTCGTTTTCCTCTATGAAAAAGGGTATATAATGGTAACTACGAAGAATAGAAAGCAAAAGAGAGGTATGAAGTTTATGATAAAAGCAACATTAGTATTGGAAGGCGGAGCCAACCGCGGAGTATTTACATCGGGAGTCCTTGATTATCTGATGGGAAAAGAACTTTATATGTCCAATGTGATCGGTGTATCTGCAGGTGCCTGCAATGCAGTTGATTATGTATCAAAACAGGCTGGACGGAGCCGGGAATGCGTGATCCACCGTGAGAAAGAATATGATTATGTATACGGATTGAAGAAGACATTGAAAGAAAAAGCACTGATGGATATGGATATGTTGTTTGATAAATTCCCGAATGAAATCTATCCATTTGATTTCGAGACATATTTTGCATCCGAGATGGAATGCGAACTGGTTGTTACGAATTGCATCACAGGAGCTGCAGAGTATCTGTCAGAAGATAAGGATCCGGAACGTCTGATGAAGATCTGCCGTGCATCAAGCAGTATGCCGCTTGCAGCACCGATTGCAAATGTAGACGGAATTCCGTATATGGACGGGGGACTTGCAGACTCCATTCCGATCGAGTATGCATTGGAAAAATGGAAATGACAAGATCGTTGTAGTGCTGACGAGAAATCCGGGTTACCGCAAGAAGAGAGCGCTAAAAGCAACAGAACAGCTTTATAAAAGAGCCTATAAAAAATATCCGAATCTGGTACGTGCGATCATGACAAGAAATGCGGTATATAACAGGCAGATGAAGCTGATCGAAAAGCTGGAAGAAGAAGGGAAGATCTTTGTGATCCGTCCACTGATCCCGACCGTATCACGTATGGAGAAGGATTACGATAAGCTGCAGCATTTCTATATGCATGGAAACAGATTAATGAAAAAAGAATATCAGGGCCTGTTGGAATATCTGAACGAGTAGAGGAAGAATGAGACCAGAAACATTATTAGACTTTATGGGTGTGGCAGAACACCTGAAATGTAATATGCGCCATTCCAGAATGACAGATCACAGGCGGGAAAGTGTGGCAGAACACACGTACCGTCTATGTGTATTTGCGTGGCTGGTAAAAGAAGAATTTCCGAATTGTGACATGGATAAGGTGATGAAGATGTGCCTGTTCCATGATCTGGGGGAAGCGCTAACCGGTGATATTCCGGCATTTGTGAAGACGGATGACGACCGGGAAACAGAAGGAGATGCGCTCACGCTGCTGACCGCAATGCTTCCGGGAAAAGAGCGGCAGGAGTTGGATGAATTGTTCGGGGAACTGGAAAGAGAAGAGACAATGGAAGCGAAGATCGTGCATGCCCTGGATAAGATGGAGACTTTGATCCAGCATAACGAGGCGGATATTGCAACCTGGCTTCCGCTGGAATATGATCTTCAGATGACTTACGGGGAGAAAGAATGTATGGCAGATCCATATCTTACGAAGCTGCGTGAAGTGATCCGGCAGATATCGGAAGATAAGATCACCGCAGAAGGAGAAGACAGAGAATCGTCTTACTATATCAGAAAAGATATAGAGAATATGCATCTGTCGGAAGTGACAGATCTCTTACGGAGTACAGAATGGGCAGAAGACAGAACGGAAGAGATGATCCGGAAAAGTATGGAGAATTCTTGCCCATATGGTCTGTTTCTGAAAGCCGGCACCGGTGAAGGCAGAATCAAGGAAAGCAGTATGGCCGGAAAAGACAGACAGATTGGATTTGCAAGGGTTCTGACAGACGGTGTCACGACGTTTTATCTGATGGATCTCGTTATAGAAGAAAAGTACCGCAGTCAGGGATTCGGAACCATTTTGATGGATCGGATCATGAAAGAGAATGGGCACCTGTATGGAATGCTGCATACAAAAGATGCAAAAGCCTTTTATGAAAAATATGGCTTCCGTGCAATCGGAGATACAAAGAAAACAGAAGAAATATATATGGAAAAACCGTGCAGTTGAAAATAGCTGCACGGTTTTTTATAGATCTTCCAGATTGATATCACGCGGTGTTTCCATATGTTTCAATGTAATCTCATAGATGCGTGAAGTATCGCCATTCTTCATACAATCCAAAATAACCATATGTTCCTCGCATGTCTGTTCCATACGTCCTTTATGTGCAAGAGAAAGTTCTGCCAGACGTTTCATACGGTACATGAACATGGCAAATACATTTGAAAACTGTATATTTTCCAGATAATCTATGATTTTTGTGTGGAACTGAAAATCATATTCGGAAAATTCTTTGATGGAATGTGTGGTTTCCATAATATCTTTCATACATTCCATGATCCAGTCAAGATCTTTAAAAAGCTTTTTTGCCTTACGGGAAGAGAACTCTTTACAGATCTGGACGGTACAATATGTTTCCAGCGCGGAACGTACCTGAAATGTTTCGTTTACATCTTTGCGGTTCATCTGATGCAGCATAAATCCTTTGCTGGGAATGATATCAATATAACCTTCCTGCGCAAGCCGGTGCACGGCATCTCTTAACGGAGTGCGCGAAATTCCAAGTTCTTTTGATAATTTTGTCTCGGAATAGACTTCCTGATAAGAAAAATGATTCTCCAGGATGAGCTTCTGGAGATAATTGTAGGCCTGTTCATTGAGTGGTATCATAGTAACTCCTTATACTTCATGATAATTATTTATTTAACAAAATCATACATTTTTTCTATCAATATCATACAATACAGTCGCAAAATGGTCAAGAGAAAAGGAAAATAAGGGCTCAAAAAATTGTATATAATGTTAAGAAAATAACAAAAGAAAATCGACTATATGTTAAAATACACAAAATAAAACGAAAAACTGTTGAAATAAGAGAAAGATAAATAGCACCTTGACCGGTATACCGGTATGTAGTAAAGTGAAGACAGAAACAAGAAAGAACGATACATTTCGATGATACAAACAGAAATGAACATATGTGAAAATGTCATGTGAAATGGAAAAAGAAAGGATGTATGAAAATGAAAGTAGGATTTATTGGACTTGGTATCATGGGAAGACCGATGGCAAAGAACTTATTGAATGCAGGTGTAGAACTTATGGTATCAGACCTGAACAAAGAGGCAGTTGCAGATGTTGTGGAAGCAGGAGCAAAAGAAGCTTCTTATGCAGAGATTGGTGAACAGTGTGAAAGAATCATTATCATGGTTCCAAGCGGTGCAATTTCAAAATCTATCTTATTTGATGAAGATGGTGTTGCATCTACGATCAAAGAAGGAACTGTTGTGTGTGACATGAGTTCCGTAACACCGGTAGAATCCAAAGAATGCTATGAAGGATTAAAAGCAAAAGGTGTAGGATTTGTAGATGCACCGGTATCCGGTGGCGAGCCCGGAGCTGTCGCAGGAACACTTGCGATCATGGCCGGTGGAGATCAGAAAGACTTTGATGCAATGAAAGAGTATTTTGATATTCTCGGATCTTCTGCACTGCTGATCGGCGGAAGTGGAAGCGGAAGTGTTACAAAGCTTGCAAATCAGGTTATTGTTAATAACACGATCGCAGTAGTATCCGAAGCATTTGTTCTGGCAACAAAAGCGGGCGCTGATCCGGAGAAAGTATACCATGCGATCCGCGGCGGACTCGCAGGAAGTGCAGTACTGGATGCCAAGATCCCGATGATCATTGAACGTAACTTCAAACCGGGCGGACCGATCAGAATCAACCATAAGGATATCAAGAATGTCGTAAATACAGCACATTCGATCGATGTACCGATTCCATATACAGCGCAGCTTTATGAGATCCTTCAGACACTGAAGATCCATGGACATATGAATGATGACCACGGCGGAATTGTTCAGTATTTCGGAAAAACTTGCTGATGTAGAAGTCAAAAAAAGACGGAAGAGTAAAGGAGAAGGAATATGGCATTGAACGCAGAAGTATTAACTTCGTATAAGCAGATAGACGAAGCTTATATCGATGAACTGTTAAAGAAAGAAATTGAAAAAATAATAAAAAGATTGTTGTTTTAGACGATGATCCGACCGGTGTCCAGACAGTGCATGATATTTCCGTATACACAAACTGGGAAAAAGATACCATCCGTCAGGGATTTGATGAGGAGAATAATTTGTTCTATATCCTGACTAATTCCAGAGGATTTACAGCAGAACAGACAACCAAAGCACACAATGAGATTGCCGCTGTGGTTGATGAGTTGCAAAAGAGACCGGAAAAGAATATATATTCATCAGCAGAAGCGATTCCACTCTCCGTGGACATTATCCATTGGAGACAGAACTTCTGAAGCAAAAAATTACGAAGCCAATACCGGAAAGACGATTGATGGAGAAATCCTCTGCCCGTTCTTTAAAGAAGGCGGAAGATTTACGATCGATAATGTACATTATGTAAGATACGGCGAGGATCTGGTTCCTGCAAATGAGACAGAATTTGCCAAAGATAAGACATTCGGTTACAGCGCAGCAACAATGCCGGAATATGTAGAAGAGAAGACAAAGGGAGCATATAAGGCTTCCGATGTTACATGCATTTCACTGGAAGATATCCATGATATGAATATCGACAAGATCGAAGAAGCATTGATGGCGGTGAAAGATTTTAATAAGATCATTGTAAATGCTGTGGACTATGCCGATGTGAAAGTATTCTGCGTGGCACTGTACAGAGCAATGGCAAAAGGCAAGGTATTCATGTTCCGTACGGCAGCGGCTATCGTAAAAGTTATGGGCGGAGTAACCGATCAGCCGCTTCTTAGCAGAGAACAGATGGTAGTAAAAGAGACAGATAACGGAGGAATCATCGTTGTAGGCTCTCATACGGATAAGACGACAAAACAGGTAGAAGAACTGAAAAAAATTGACAGATATTGAATTCATTGAACTGGATGCAACACTTGTAAAAGACGATGAGGCATTTGAAAAAGAAGTAAAAAGATGTCTGGATCTGGAAGAAACATGCATCAAGGCAGGAAAGACAGTCTGCTGCTATACGACAAGAGCACTGATCACTGCAGATACAGGAGATAAAGAAGATGAATTAAGATTATCCGTAAAAATTTCAGATGCAGTACAGTCGCTGGTCGGCCGCTTAAGTGTGACACCAAGCTTTGTAATTGCAAAGGGTGGAATTACATCCAGTGATGTGGGAACAAAGGCACTGGCAGTAAAGAAAGCCAACGTTCTTGGCCAGATCAAACCGGGAATTCCGGTATGGCAGACGGGAGAAGAAAGCAAATTCCCAATGACACCATATGTGATCTTTCCGGGAAATGTAGGTGAGATCACGACATTAAGAGAAGCTGTAGAAGTATTAACATCCGATAGGCTTGCGTAAAGAATATCTGGAATCCTTTCATCGATTTATATACTTATATACGGAATGAACTGACTGAGAATGCAAAAAATAAACAAAAACGAACACGATATACTGTGGGAAATAAACAAAAAGAATTGATAAAAAAATAGATTATATTGACAAAAAACGAACAATAGATGTAATATGTAAACACAACAAAACAATAATAAATGTTTGAAAATGTGAAAAAGGAGAATGATTATGCCACAGTGTGTTGTGATCGCAGATGACCTGACCGGGGCTAATGCGACGGGAGTACTACTGAAAAAGATGAATTATAAAGCATACACAGTCATGAATACAGAACGGATCGAACTGTCGACCTTATCGGATTGTGACTGCGTATTATATCCGACAGACAGCAGAGGAGTGGATGCACAGATCGCATATAACCGGGTACACAATGTCTGTAACCTGCTTAAGAATGATAATGTAAAAGTGTATGCCAACCGGATTGACAGTACACTTCGCGGAAATCTCGGAAGTGAGACGGATGCGATGCTGGACAGCCTGGGAGAAGATTACATAGCAATTGTTGCACCGTGTTTCCCGGCTTCGGGAAGGATCATCTGTGGAGGATATATGCTGGTAGACGGGCTGCCGTTACATAAGACGAATATCGCCGTGGATCCGAAGACACCGGTAAAGATATCGGAAGTAGGGGAACTTTTCAGACAGCAGAGTAAATATCAGGTGTCAACAATCTGTATGAAAGACCTGATGTATGGGAAGCATTATCTTGCGGATCTGATGAAAAAATGCGTTGAAGAAGGGAGCAGGATCATTACACTGGATTGTATTACACAGGAAGATCTGGATCTGATCGCAGATGCAGTGATCACCAGCGGATTAAAAGTCATCGCCGTAGATCCGGGAGTATTTACCGCAACGCTATCCAGAAAACTGATCACTCCGAACAAGAAAAAGCAGAAGACAAAGATTCTTGCAGTGGTAGGAAGCGTGAATGCCAATACCACAGCCCAGATGGAAGAACTGTGGCTCTCGCAGAGAACACATAATGAATTTGTTCATACAAGAGAACTTCTGGAAGGTGAAAAACGCAGAGAACAGGAGATACGCAGAGTGGTCAATTCTATTCTGGGTGAATGTGACAGAAATAACATTTCAACAGTAACCGGAGACGGAATCTATCCGGAGAACAGAATTGATTTTACTCCATATATGGAAAGATACCAGTGCTCCTTGGATGAAGTAACCGGAATGATCAACAGTGCATTTGCAGAGATCACATACCGGATCTTCAAGACAGAAGACACGTTCAAGGGACTATATACAAGTGGCGGAGATGTCACGGTTGCTGATCTGCAAAAGGTTTGATACCGCAGGATTAAGTCTGCTGGATGAAGTACTTCCGCTTGCCGCTTACGGACAATTCTTAAAAGGCGAATTCGAAGGTGTACATATCATTACAAAAGGCGGAAGCCAGGGAAATAAAGATGCGATCAATAAGTGCATTACTTATTTGAAAGAAAAATTATATATCTAAGAAAGGATGAGAGAAATGAAGAAACCAGTTATTGCAATTCCAATCGGGGATCCGGCAGGTGTAGGACCGGAGATCGTGGCGAAATCCATTGCATCCGATGAGGTGTTCCAGATTGCAGTCTGCGTCATTGTCGGTGACAGAAAGATTCTGGAAAAAGCAATCGAGATCACAGGAGAGAACTTAAAGATCAATGAGATAAAAGAGCCGGATGAGGCAGTGGATGAAAAGGGAGTGCTGAACCTGATCGATCTTGACAACGTGGATATGGATACATTTGCTTACGGAAAAGTAAGCGGCATGTGCGGAAAAGCGGCATATGAATACATCGCTAAGAGTATCGAACTGGCAAATGCGGGACAGGTTGATGCAGTTGCAACGACACCGATCAACAAGGAATCTCTTCATGCAGCAGAAGTTCCATATATCGGTCACACAGAGATATTCGGGGCACTGACGCATACGGAAGATCCGCTGACTATGTTTGAGACGAATGGAATGAGAGTATTCTTCCTGACACGTCACGTATCACTGAGACAGATGTTAGATATGATCAAAAAAGACAGAATCATTGATTATGTCAAACGATGCACAAAAGCATTGGAAAGACTTGGCGTGAAAGAAGGAACCATGGCAATTGCAGGATTGAATCCGCACAGTGGAGAACACGGACTCTTTGGCTGGGAAGAAGTTGAAGAGATCATGCCTGCAATTGAAGAACTGAAAGCAGAAGGCTATGATGTGGCAGGCCCGATCGGGGCGGATTCGGTATTCCATCAGGCTGCACAGGGCAAATATACCAGTGTATTATCGCTCTATCATGATCAGGGACATATTGCAACAAAGACGCTGGACTTTGAAAAAAACCAATTGCGATCACAAATGGTATGCCGATCCTTCGGACATCTGTGGATCACGGAACCGCATTCGATATTGCGGGAAAAGGAATTGTAAGCGCAGTCAGCATGATCGAGGCAATCAGACTTGCAGCGAAATATGCACCGAATTTTACCGGGAAAATAAGTAAAAGAAAACGAAAAAAAACATAAAAAGGATGGCAGCAAAAACTGCAAAAACAAAAAGAGAGAACGTAGGAGGTCTGAATTATGGTAAACGGACTTAGTGGGGAAAGAATGCTTATCGGACTGGCAATAGGTATCGCAGTCCTGATATTTTTTAAGTATTAAAGACAAAGATCCAGGCATTTCTCGCCTTGATCATCAGTACAGTTGTAGTCGGCGTGATTGGCGGCATGCCGCTTACAAATATTACAATTGAAGTAGACGGTGTCGAGAAGACATTTGGTATCGTGAATTCGATCACTTCAGGGTTTGGCGGAACTCTGGGAAGTATCGGAATCATCATTGGATTCGGTGTTATGATGGGCCAGATCTTTGAAGTGACAGGTGCGGCCAAGAGAATGGCACATACATTCTTAAAACTCTTTGGTAAGAAGAGAGAAGAAGAAGCCCTTGCGCTGACTGGATTCCTGGTATCGATTCCAATCTTCTGTGATTCCGGATTCGTTGTATTGGCACCGATTGCAAAGGCAATCTCCAAAGCAACGAAGAAATCTGTGATCGGACTCGGAACAGCACTGGCAGCAGGTCTTGTAATCACACACTCCCTGGTACCACCGACACCTGGCCCGTTAGGAGTCTGCGGAATCTTTGGAGTAGACGTAGGAAAATTCATCCTGCTGACACTGGTACTTGCACTTCCGATGGCAATTGCATGTATCGCATATTCAAGATTATATCTTTCAAAGAAATACTACAGAATCCCGAACGAAGAAGGCGAGATCGTAGAGATGCCTTACCAGGAGCCTAATTACGAAGCAGCATTTTCAATGGATATGACAGGTGTTCCGGGAGCACTGGAATCCTTTATGCCTCTGATCATTCCGATCATTCTGATCCTGATCAATACCGTGGCAACAGCGATGGGCAAGACAGAAGGATTCATGAATGTACTTGTATTCCTCGGTCAGCCGATCGTAGCAGTCGGACTGGGACTGATCGTAGCAATTCTGACACTTGGAAGAAGCCTTGACAGACATGAAGCTCTTACAGAGATGGAAAAAGGAATGGCTTCAGCCGGAATCATCATGCTGGTAACAGGCGGAGGCGGAGCTCTTGGACAGATCATCAAAGATTCAGGACTTGGAACATTCATGGCGGAAGGACTTGCAAAGACAGCAATCCCGATCATTATCCTGCCGCTTCTGATCGCGACAGCAATGAGATTCATCCAGGGTTCAGGAACAGTAGCAATGACAACAGCAGCAAGTATCACAGCACCGATCATCGCAGCATCAGGTGTAAGTCCGATCCTCGGAGCAGTAGCATGCTGTGTGGGTTCTCTGTTCTTCGGATACTTCAATGACAGTTACTTCTGGGTAGTAAACAGAACGCTGGGCGTGAGT
>ENA-OPYU01000858-OPYU01000858.1-human-gut-metagenome-genome-assembly--contig:-NODE-858-length-11302-cov-3.902908_pt1 | contig 11302 bp, 9 predicted proteins | sample MGYA00242637_ERZ504482 | MGnify/ENA primary metagenome ERZ504482 (study PRJEB26092, sample SAMD00036237) | human gut metagenome | host: Homo sapiens | study: EMG produced TPA metagenomics assembly of...
GGTAAAAGCGCTGAGAGAAGAACAGGTAGATACAATTTTCGGGTATCCGGGAGCCTGTACGATCGATATCAGTGATGAACTTTATAAGCAGGATTATACGAAGGTAATTCTTCCGAGACAGGAAGTAGCACTGGTACATGAGGCAGATGCTTATGCAAGATCAACCGGGAAAAACAGGAGTGTGTCTGGTTACAAGCGGACCGGGGGCAACGAATCTTGTGACAGGTCTTGCAACTGCCTATTACGACAGTGTACCACTGGTATGCTTTACGGGGCAGGTGTCCAGACATTTGATCGGAAATGATGCGTTCCAGGAAGTAGATATTATCGGAATCACCAGAAGTATTACGAAATATGGTGTTACGGTCAGAAACAGGGAAGACCTCGGACGTATCCTGAAAGAAGCATTTTATATTGCAAGAACAGGAAGGCCGGGACCGGTATTGATCGACCTTCCAAAAGATGTAATGGGAGAATTGGGAAGTGCCGAGTATCCGGATGAAGTGAATATCCGTGGATATAAGCCGAATACCCATGTACATGTCGGACAGTTAAAACGTGCGGTTAAGATGCTTTCCAAGGCAAAGAAACCATTGTTCCTCGCAGGCGGAGGTATCAATATAGCACATGCCAATGAAGAATTTACGAAACTGGTGGATATGACGAATGTCCCGGTTGTAACAACAGTTATGGGACGTGGGGCGGTTCCGACTACACATCCGTTATATATAGGAAATCTTGGAATGCATGGTGCCTATGCATGTAATATGGCGGTAAATGAATGTGATCTGTTATTTTCGATCGGAACCAGGTTCAATGACAGGATCACAGGAAAGCTGCATTCATTTGCACCGAATGCACAGATTGTACATATTGACATTGATACAGCCGCAATTTCTAAAAATGTGCAGGTGGATGTGCCGATCGTAGCAGATGCCAAAGAAGCCGTTACGAAGATGTTAGAATATGTCACTCCTTGTGAGACGGGAAAATGGCTGGATACGATCGAAGACTGGAAAGCGGAGCATCCGCTGAAGATGAAAAAGAAACCGATCATGACACCGCAGGATGTTATTGAGACGATTAACCGGATCTTGATTGAGGCGATGCATTGTAACGGATGTCGGACAGCACCAGATGTTCACCGCGCAGTTTATTGAGATTACAGAGAAGTAAAAAGCTTCTGATGTCCGGAGGACTCGGAACAATGGGATATGGTATGCCGGGAGCGATTGGAGCGAAGATTGGGAATCCGGATACACCGGTCATCTCAATCTCCGGAGACGGTGGTTTTCAGATGAACAGTCAGGAACTGGCAACCGCAGTGTTGGAAGAACTGCCAATCATCAGTTGTATCTTTAATAATAATAATCTTGGAATGGTGCGTCAGTGGCAGAAATTATTCTATGGAAAGCGCTATTCCATGACATGTCTGCGCTCGGGAGCAGCCTGCAGAGGAAAATGCGGAGAGGTTGAATGTCCTGTTTACACACCGGATTTTATGAAACTGGCAGACGCTTATGGTGCAAAAGGCATCCATATTACGAAAAAATGAAGAGATCGAGCCGGCATTCAGAGAAGCTATGAAGAGTACAAAGACACCATATATCCTGGAATTCGACATTGATCCGGAAGATCTGGTATATCCGATGGTAAAACCGGGCGGGACACTGGAAGATCTGATCATAGATTGTTAGGAAGAAGAGGACAGGAGGAAAAAACAATGAATAATAACGCTATGAAAAAACGATGGATTTCCTTATATGTAGAGAACCAGGTAGGAGTTCTGTCAAAAATCTCAGGGTTGTTCTCCGGCAAATCTTATAACCTGGACAGTTTGACTGTTGGTACGACAGAAGACCCGACCGTGTCCAGAATGACGATCGCAACAGTCAGCGATGATGAGACATTTGAACAGATCAAGAAACAGCTGAACCGTCTGGTGGAAGTGATCAAGGTCATCGATTTTACAGATGTATTTGTCCGTATGAAAGAAATACTGTATGTCAAAGTGCGAAAATGTTCAAAAGATGATAAAGTGGAATGTTTTCAGATTGCAGAGACATTCAAGGCAAAAATCATTGATTACGGCAAAGACAGTGTACTGCTGGAATTTGTACAGACGGCAACGAAAAATGATGCAGTAATCAAACTTATGAAAGAAGAATTCGCCAGTATTGAAGTTGTACGAGGCGGAAGTGTGGGAATTGAATCCATAAGTATGATGGAAAGATAAAAAAACAGAGTGCACTCTTGAATTTTAAAAACAGTAGTATTATAATAAGACAAGATGATAAATCAAACATTTGTTTAAAGGACGGAGGAGTCACAATGGAGAAGAAGAATATTGACTGGTCAAACATAGGATTTGGCTATATGAAGACAGATAAGAGATATGTTTCCAATTTTAAAAACGGAGCATGGGATGAAGGTACACTTACCTCCGATGATCAGATTACTATCAGTGAATGTGCAGGTGTACTTCAGTATGCACAGACATGTTTTGAAGGAATGAAAGCGTATACCACAGAAGACGGTCATATCGTAACATTCCGCCCGGACTTAAATGCAGCGAGAATGGCAGACTCTGCAGCAAGACTTGAGATGCCTGTATTCCCGGAAGATAGATTTGTAGATGCTATTAAACAGGTTGTAAAGGCTAATGCAGCTTATGTACCGCCATATGGATCAGGAGCAACCTTATATGTCAGACCATATATGTTCGGTTCCAGTGCTGTAATCGGTGTAAAACCGGCAGATGAGTATCAGTTCCGTGTGTTTGCAACACCGGTTGGACCATATTTCAAAGGCGGCGCAAAACCGATCACGATCAAGGTGTCTGATTTCGATCGTGCAGCACCGCATGGAACAGGGCATGTAAAAGCCGGACTGAACTATGCGATGAGCCTTCATGCAATCGTAACAGCTCATGAAGAAGGATATGATGAGAATATGTATCTGGATGCAGCAACCAGAACAAAGGTGGAAGAGACCGGTGGAGCTAACTTTATCTTTGTAACAAAAGATAACAAAGTTGTAACACCAAAATCATCTACAATCCTTCCATCCATCACAAGACGTTCTCTGATGTATGTTGCAGAACACTATCTTGGACTGGAAGTAGAAGAAAGAGAAGTTTATTTAGATGAACTTGGCGACTTTGCAGAATGCGGACTTTGCGGTACAGCAGCAGTTATCTCTCCGGTAGGAAAGATTGTTGACCACGGCAAAGAGATCTGTTTCCCAAGCGGAATGGAAGAGATGGGACCAGTTACAAAGAAATTATATGAGACATTAACCGGTATTCAGATGGGACACATCGAAGCTCCGGAAGGATGGATCTGCAAGATCTGTTAATTGTTTTACAGATGTTGAAAATGTAGAAAGAAGAGACGGGACACTGTGTAAATAGCTGGCTTGTCTCGTTTTTTATACCTGGATTATAAAATCGTAAGGAGAGGTTGCATGAAACATATATTGTGTTCAACAATGAAAAATTATGAAAAAAGAATATCTTCCCAAAGATATTTTCTCGGGGATCATCATGGCCGCAGTGTCAATCCCTATCTCGATGGGCTATGCACAGATTGCCGGACTGCCTGCAGTATATGGACTATATGGTTCGGTATTCCCAATTCTGTTATTTGCACTGTTCTCAACATCGCGGCAATTCATTTTCGGAGTCGATGCGGCACCGGCGGCAATTGTCGGAGCAGCACTGGTATCACTTGGGATTGAAAGCGGAAGTAAAGCGGCAATGCAGTATGTGCCTGTAATCGCATTTCTGACAGGAATCTGGCTGCTGCTGTTTTATTTTTTAAAAGCCGGAAGAATCGTGGACTTCATTTCGACACCGGTGATGGGAGGATTTATCAGCGGGATTGCACTGACGATTATTCTGATGCAGATACCGAAGATCCTTGGCGGAAAGGCCGGATCTGGAGAACTTCCGGAACTGCTCAGGCATATCGCAGAGACGTGCAAAGAAATCAGCTGGCTGTCAGTGGTACTTGGTGTGGGAGCGTTGCTGCTGCTTCGCGTGGCAGGAAAAGTAATTCCCAAATTCCCGGCAGCAATTGTGATCATGGCAGCAGGTGTAGCAGCAACGATGTGCTTTCGTGTAGACGAACATGGCGTGGTACTTTTGGATGCAGTGGAAAAAGGACTTCCGAAGCTGGTACATTTCCATTTTGCGGGAATTGACCTGAGGCAGGCACTTGGAAGAAGTCTGATGATCGCAGCGGTTATCATGTCGGAGACGCTGTTGTCGGAAAATAATTTTGCCATGAAGAATGGCTATAAGATTGATGAAAACCAGGAGATCCTGGCTTGTGCGATGGGAAATATCACAGCGGCATGTGTAGGGTGTTGTCCGGTGAATGGCAGTATATCCAGAACATCCATGAATGAACAGTATGAAGGAAAGACACAGGCGGTATCTGTCGTAGCGGCAATTACGATGGCAGCCGTATTGCTATGTGCAACTGGATTTATCGGATACCTGCCGGTTCCGATTCTGACAGCGATCGTAATCTCGGCACTGATGAATGTAGTAGAACTGCATCTGGCGGTGCGCTTATTCAAAGTAAGCCGTAATGAATTCTATATTTTTGTAGCTGCGTGTGTGAGCGTATTATTTTTAGGTACTATTTATGGTGTGGTGATCGGATTGCTGCTTTCTTTTGTAGCTGTGGTACTTCGTGCGACGAATCCTCCGAGGTCTTTTCGCGGTATGATTCCGGGAAAAGAGGCTTATTACGATCTTAAGAGAAACCGCAATGCATATCCGATACGCCATACGATCATTTACCGGTTCAGTGAGAACCTTTTCTTTGCAAATGTAAAGATATTCCAGTCGGACATTGAGAACAGTATCAAAGAGGATACGAAAGTTGTAATCGTGGATGCGGCTGCGATCAACAGTATTGACGTTACGGCAGCAGACCGGCTGGAAATGATGGCGGAAAATTTTGATAAGAAAGGGATCAGGTTTTATATTACGGAGCATTCCGAAAATGTAAATGAACAGATGCGCAGTCTTGGGATCGGTCATCTGATCGAGGAAGGAAAGGTCAGAAGAACGATTCTTGCAGCATTGCAGGATGCAGGTGTTGCAACACCGGGGACGAGTATGGAATCGGAGAAATCTCCGGTTATCCAGATGCCGTGGCAGTTGGAAATCCCGGCGGCAGTGCATGCAGTTCACGAAGCAATGATCCCGGCAGAAGAAGAGAATACATTAGAAGAATTCGCATGGGCGTTCGGTGATGATGCGGTGGAAGAGATGGAAAAGAAAGTCCATCAGGTTATGGAACAGATCCATAGACTTCCGGATCTGGAAAGGCTTGCAGACGTAGGGTTTGAAGAAAAACTCAAAAACTGGCATTCACTGGGGGCATTGGATGAAGATGAGATCTTAAGACGAATGGAAATGCATCTGGATGAACTTCCGGAGAATCTGCGTGGAGACAAAAAAGTGATCCTGCAGTTGATTGAAAAGAGAAGACGCAAGATCGAGCAGCAGTTATTAATGCATCATCCGGAGATCCTGGACCATCTGAAAAAGAACCGCGAACGATTGGAGAGACGGCTGGAAAACAGAATCCGGAGGCAGCGAGAAAGCTGCATGAATGGGAACGGCAGATGCGGGAAAAATAGAAGAACAGTGAGAGCACAGGAATTTCCTGATGACCGGAATATGCAGGGAATATGCAGGAAATATGCAGGAATACGCCGGATAATCTTGCGTGAAAGTATATTTCTTGCTATAATACATGAATATATCGGACAATAGTTTGCAATTTATAGGAGAGTACAGAAGAATGAACGATTTAGAAATGTACAGAGAGCAGCTGGCTCTGTGTGATGATAAGATTATTGACGCTTTGGTAGAACGTAGTTCTATTATTGAAAAGATCATGGCGTATAAAGAAGAATATGGTATGCCAATCTTACAGCCGCATCAGGAAGAAAAACAGAAGAGAAGACTGGAAGAAAAACTGAAAGAAATAAATATAAAGAAGAAATCTTTGATGTGTTTGGATGTATCTTGCGTAACAGTAAGAGAATCCAGGCAAGAAACTCTTTGATTATAACATTGTACTGATCGGATTCATGGGGGCCTGGAAAGTCAACAATTTCTGATTATCTGAGCACGATGTTTGATATGGATATTGTAGAGATGGATCAGGTGATTGCAGAACGTGAAGAGATGAGTATTCCGGATATCTTTGCTACATATGGCGAAGAATATTTCCGTGATCTGGAGACGAATCTTCTGATCGAGATGCAGTCGCATAAGAATGCAGTAATCTCGTGCGGTGGTGGTGCGGCCTTAAGAGAGAAAAATTGTAGCAGAGATGAAAAAGACGGAAAAGTTGTTCTTCTTACTGCTACACCGGAGACGATTTTTGAACGTGTAAAAGACAGCAATGACAGACCGGTATTAAATGGCAGAAAGAATGTCAAAGGCATTTCAGAACTTATGGAGCAGCGCCGTGAGAAATATGAAGCGGCAGCAGATATAGTAATCAATACGGATGATAAGACCGTTCTTCAGATCTGTGAAGAGCTGGTACAGCGTCTACAGGAGTCAGAAGAATAATATGTTTGATAGATTTTTTCCGGATCAGTATGTAGCATCCACTTATGTGATCGATTTTGAAAAATTATATGAAGAGGGTGTACGCGGACTGATCTTTGATATTGATAATACGCTGGTTCCGCACGGAGCACCGGCGGACGAGAGAGCAAAGGCATTATTTGCCAGACTGAAAGCAATCGGATTCCGATGCTGTCTGATCTCGAATAACCAGAAGCCAAGGGTAGAGATGTTCAATAAAGATATCCAGGTGGATTATGTTTATAATGCGCACAAGCCATCAACCAGGAATTATCTCAGGGCGATGGAGATTATGGGAACAGACAGAAGGAGTTCTGTGTTTATCGGAGACCAGCTTTTTACAGATGTATGGGGAGCAAAACGTGCCGGAATTCCGAATATTCTGGTAAAACCGATACATCCAAAGGAAGAAATCCAGATTGTTTTGAAGCGTTATCTGGAAAAAATTGTGTTACATTTCTACAAGAAGAGTCAGAGACACGAAAAAAAGGTTGAAAAATAATATCATGTATTATAGAATAATATGAGATGAAATTACGTAAGCGTGTATACGCGATTTAAGGAGGATAAGGTAATGGCTAAAGTTTCAGCAGGAGACATCCGTAATGGTGTAACAATTGAAGTTGATGGAAAAGTATGTCAGGTTATTGATTTCATGCACGTAAAACCTGGTAAAGGTGCAGCTTTTGTGCGTGTTAAGATGAAAAATATTATCGACGGTGGTGTGGTAGAGACAACATTCCGTCCTACAGAGACATTTGAACAGGCTCACATTGAAAGAAAGAAAATGCAGTATCTGTACAACGATGGAGAATTCTATAACTACATGGACAACGAGACATTTGAGCAGATTATGATCAGCGCAGATGATGCAGCAGATTCTATGAAGTTTGTAAAAGAAAACGAAGAAGTATCTATCAGCTTCTATCAGGGAAATGCATTTGCGATCGAGCCGCCGCTCAGTGTTGAACTGGTTGTAACAGAGACAGAGCCAGGTGTAAAAGGTAACACAGCTACAGGTGCTACAAAGCCGGCTATCGTTGAGACAGGTGCGAAAGTTAACGTTCCGCTTTTCGTTGATCAGGGCGAGACGATCAAGATTGATACCCGTACAGGAGCATACCTCTCAAGAGCATAAGAGTCATAAGAATTCTAAATTAAATAATTATAAAAAGCCTTGCATTTTGTGCAGGGCTTTTTTATAATCTAATTACCATAATATTTCAGAAACAATTCAAAAGATGTTCTGTTATCTCAGGCGGTAATATCACCGCAGATTTTCAAGATGATTTTTGTATATTGCTGGATAGGAAGGAGCTTTTATGACATATTTTCAGTTTATCCATGCAGTAGAGACAAAAGTAAAGAAAGAGGTGGAAGAAGAAAAAACAGTAAGCATTCATACCAATGTGAAGAATAATGGTGTGAGGAGAAGCGGTATTATGATTTCGGGAAAAAAGGAATCAATATTTCACCGACGATTTATCTGGAAGAGTATTTTCATCAGTTCCGGATGGGGTATCCGTTGGAACAGATTGCAAAAGATATTGTCGGATTATATGAGAAAATCCGGTTTCAGAATTCATGGGAGGACGGTGAAAAGGTAAAAGACTATGAATTTGTCAAAGATAAGATCATATACCGTCTGATAGGCAGAGAGGAGAATCAGGAGCTTTTAAAAGAAATTCCATATAAAAGTTATCTGGATCTTGCAATTATTTATTATGTACTGTTAGAGGTAGATGAATATGGCATGGCATCCATGATGGTCAGAGCAGAACATATGGATATGTGGAAAGTAACGGAAGAAGATCTATATTACCGGGCTTCTAAGAATACCCAGGAGTTACTGCCGTATGAATTTGCACCGATGCGCACGGTGATCGAAGAATTGCTGGGACTTGGGATGGAAGAGGGACCGGCAGAAAAAATGTATATCCTGAGCAATGAAATGCGTAGCTATGGGGCTGCGGCACTGATCTATCCGGATTGTCTGAGAAAGATTGCCGGTGTAGTGGGAGAAAATTTCTTTGTGATCCCAAGCAGTGTGCATGAGACCATTATTGTGGCTGAAAGCGAAGCGCCGGGCAGAGAAGAACTGGGAAGCATGATCGAGGAGATCAATGAGACACAGGTAGAGGCGGAAGAAGTACTTTCGGACAGGGCATATTATTATGACCGGGAGAGTGGAAAACTTGCGCTGTAAGATTTAAAAAGGGAAATTAAAGAAAATATTAAAAAAGTAGAGGAAATGATCGAAAAGTGGGATGCATTTCCTTTACTTTATCTCAAAGATGTGTTAATATTACTAAGGCAATTTCATATAGTAATTGTATACGCACCCGTAGCTCAGGGGATAGAGCACCGCCCTCCGGAGGCGGGAGCGGCGGTTCGAATCCGCCCGGGTGTGTACTTTTTTGCTATTTTTGATGGAAATTTATAGGAATTATAGAAAATATAGGAGATATGAAGTGAAGAAAATCATTGATTATATTGCAGAAGAACTTTCAGAAGCATTCGAAAAGGCAGGTTATGACAGAACGTATGGAAAAGATAACACTGTCAAACCGTCCGGATCTCTGCGAATACCAGTGTAACGGAGCGATGGCAGGAGCAAAAGCTTACAAAAAAGCACCGTTCATGATCGCAGAGGATGTCGTTGCCCTGTTAGAAGACAGTGCATGTATGGAAGAAGTAGAGGTTGTAAAACCTGGATTTATCAATATCAGACTGAAAAAATGTCATTTGTTGCAGATTATCTGAATCAGATGGAAGAGACGGATAATCTCGGAATCGAGAAGACAGAACATCCGGAGATGATCGTGCTGGATTATGGCGGACCAAATGTGGCAAAGCCGTTACATGTAGGACATCTCCGTTCGGCGATCATCGGAGAAAGCGTAAAGCGCATCTCAAGAAAGATGGGGCATGAAGTTCTTGGCGATATCCATCTTGGAGACTGGGGATATCAGATGGGACTGATCATCACAGAATTGAAAGAAAGAAAGCCGGAACTGCCATATTTTGATGAAGCGTTTGAAGGTGAATATCCAAAAGAGGCTCCATTTACAATCAGCGAACTGGAAGAAATCTATCCGACAGCAAGCGGTAAGGCAAAAGAAGATGAGACATACAGGGAGAATGCATTGCATGCGACGTATCTGTTACAGAACGGGCATAAAGGATATCGTGCGATTTGGAATCATATCATTCGTGTATCGGTATCTGATCTTAAGAAAAATTATGCGAATCTGAATGTAAGTTTTGATCTCTGGAAAGGGGAGTCTGATGCCCAGGCATACATCCCGGATATGATCGAGAGATTGAAGAAAGAAGGATTTGCACATGAAGACCAGGGAGCACTGGTGATCGATGTGCAGGAAGAGACAGATACCAAAGAGATTCCTCCTTGCATGATCCAGAAATCAGACGGAGCATCTCTTTATGGAACAACAGACCTTGCCACACTGGTACAACGTGTACAGGATTATCATCCGGACAAGGTTGCCTATGTGGTGGATAAGCGTCAGGAACTGCATTTTACACAGGTGTTCCGTGCTGCAAAGAAGACAGGAATCGTCCCTGCGGAAACAGAACTGAAATTCTTAGGTTTCGGTACCATGAATGGAAAAGATGGCAAGCCGTTCAAGACAAGAGAAGGCGGGGTAATGCGTCTGGAGACACTGATCTCAGAGATTACAGAGAAGATGTATGAGAAAATCTCTGAAAATCATTCTATCGAGGGAGAAGAAGCAAAACAGACAGCAAAACTCATCGGAATGGCAGCAATTAAATACGGAGATCTGTCAAACCAGGCATCAAAAGATTATGTATTTGACGTAGACAGATTTACTTCCTTTGAAGGAAATACCGGTCCGTACATTCTGTATACAATTGTACGTATCAAATCGATCCTGAATAAATACCAGTCACAGGGAAATAGCCTGGATGGACTGAAAGTACAGGAAGCATATGCGGATTGTGAAAAAGCTCTGATGCTGGAAGCTGCAAAATATAATGATGTGATGGCGAATGCATTCCAGGATCTTGCACCGCATAAGATCTGTGCATACATTTATGATCTTGCCAATGCATTCAATCGTTTTTATCATGAGACCAAGATTCTGGCAGAAGAAGATGCCGGAAAACAAAAGAGTTATATTGCGCTTCTGAAAGTGACGAAGGATGTACTGGAAGCTTGTATCGACGTACTTGGATTTGAAGCACCGGAGAGGATGTAGGAAAAATGACAGAGAAATTATTTTATGAGGACAGTCACAGAACCGAATTTACAGCAAAGTAATTTCCTGTGAAGAAGCGAAGGATGGTTTCTGTGTGGTGCTGGATCAGACAGCATTCTTCCCGGAAGGCGGCGGTCAGTATGCCGACACGGGCATTCTCGGCAATACAGAAGTTACCGATGTGCACGAAAAAATTGATGTGATCTTTCATTCTGTGACAGCACCATTGGAAGTGGGAAGTATAGTATCCGGTAAGATCAACTGGAAAGAACGCTTTGAGAAGATGCAGCAGCATACAGGAGAACATATAGTGTCCGGTATTGTGCATGAAAGATTTGGCTATAATAATGTCGGTTTCCATTTGGGAGCCGACTATTGTACCATGGATTTTGACGGACCGATCAGTAAAGCGCAACTGAAAGAAATCGAGACAGAAGCC
>ENA-OPYU01000859-OPYU01000859.1-human-gut-metagenome-genome-assembly--contig:-NODE-859-length-11302-cov-2.082595_pt1 | contig 11302 bp, 26 predicted proteins | sample MGYA00242637_ERZ504482 | MGnify/ENA primary metagenome ERZ504482 (study PRJEB26092, sample SAMD00036237) | human gut metagenome | host: Homo sapiens | study: EMG produced TPA metagenomics assembly of...
CATTAGCATCATAAGTTTTAATTGCTATATCACATATGATTCCATAAGAACTGGCAATATGCAGAAGATAACTTGACTCTATTAAGAGAATCCTAACTCAGCGACCGAGTAATCTACCCTATGAGATCAACCACATAATTTCAATTTTTGCAATCCCTTTTTGAATTTGTTCTGGAATTTGCGATGAATTCGAATTTTTGAAAATTTTCTCTGTTATTTCACTATTCAATTTATGTACAGGAAAATTTAAAACAATTTCTGTATTTTCCATTATCACAATAAATTTATAACCGACAATTCCTTACTCAAAGACTGAATACCTTTCTGAATCTTCTCCAGTTGTTGTTTGCGGGGTTTATGCACTCCGGCTGCATAATGCCACAACTGACGTTCATTGATGCCGGTTATCCGGCTTAATGCCGCTTTCGTGAAGATGCTGCTGTAGTAATTGATAAAAGTGGCAGCATCGATCTTAAACTTTAGCTCAAATTCTCCGGTCAAAATCTCTACTGGATTAGGATTGTCTTCTAAGTACAATTCGATAGCCTCTTTCATATTATCCTCAATCTCTTTCATGTCGTTACCAACAGTAATGACCGGAGCACCTTCGATGTACGCACTTAGATTCTTTCCCGCATGTTCTACAATAACTTCTACTGTTTTCATATTACCTCCATTTTTTTAATTAAGAGAACAAGGGGGCTACTTTAGCCCCGCTTGTCTCAAAATGCTGTAATAAGTGCCTTTCTCAACGCCTTTGCTGTTATGATTCGGTACAATAACCACTTTGCCGTCTTTCTCAAACTTCATGTGACTACCTTTCTGACTCTTTAGAACAAAACCGTTTTCTTGCAACATAGTTACAACGTCTTTAACTGATTTGTAACTCATAACGCTTTGGACTTAATTACAATACAAATATAGTAATAATATGAATACTATCAAATTATTTATTCATTATTTTACTATAAATTAAAAATAGTGGCAACTGCGAAGAATTACCGCTAAATGTTCTATTTTTCATATATTCAAATTATAACCCTCGCAATTTTTCTGACTAAGGAGCATTTTTTTGGTTCCATTTTTACTTACACCTTCATTCTTTGCCGTCTGTTCCTCTTCGATTTCCTTCAGCTCTTCATCAATGCGATCCGCGTTCCCAGCAAACATAATGCCCTCACGCCTTGACCATACACCACCACTGACAGCGGAGACGGCAGTAGTCACCTTATCGTTCAAGTCATCAATCATAAACGGAGCCAAGTCTGTCTCAATATCAATAGTCTGTGATGCCTTGTTGAACTCAGTGGGATTAATCGCCCCTAAAGCAGAAACAAGGAAATTACCCTTCGTTGTAAAAACTCTCCTATAACCTCCGCATGATTACTTACGCTCATATGGGCACCCATGAACATAAAACGGAAAGCTGTACCGGAAGCCTTACCTACACCTTTCAATGTTTCAAAGGATATTCTCGGAGTATTCGACATATCGTAAGCCATGTTAGTAAGCGTTTCAGCTTCAAATTTAACCGTATCAGGGACCTGATTCCACGTCAGATATTGGGCATCTGCACCTTCCCCTGTGAGTTTAACCATCCTATCCTTAATCTTACCCATGAAGCCTTCTACATCGCCAATCAGTTTCAGCAAAGGGAAAAAGTGATAGTCGATACAATCAGCGTAGTTAGATAACAGCTTCTCCAACCGGACCCGGAAGGTCTTTATCTTCTTGCAATAAGGTTCAGGACGATAAGCGTAGAGAACCGGTAACTTAGGGAAGCCATGAGCGAATGAAGTTCTTTCCTCATACCCCTTAGCCAAATCCCACTGATAGACCATCTTATCGGTGATAGTCATAAAGCAAGTTATCTCCGAATCATCCATGAGCTTCTTCTTGTACTCACGTGAGAAAGCAATCATCTTACCTTCATCATTGAAGAACGGATAAAGCTTATCCCCATGGAACGGAGACCATAATACGCTTTTCAGCTTCTTGGTAGGTTTTACCTTGCCTCCGAATGTAGTCTTAACTTTCTTCCAGAACTTCGCCCAGAACGAATCATCATCGGTTACGTACCAATATTCCGCTACTTCCTGCTCGGATAACCAGGCACGAACTATCTTCTTATTCTGGTATTTGATTTTATTGGACTTGAATACAGCTTTGACCGCATCCAACAGTTTCTTTTCGTCATCGTCGGTCGGAGTACAATCCATAGACGGTTCTGTGCCGACCGTAAAAGCTGTTTGAATGTTCACTATATCTTGCTCCAAAGGAATGGAGATACGGTTCACTGGTTCGGTCTTGTATTTCGCTTCGATTTTCGTAGGTCTTGCCTGTCTTTTCATCGAAGACCTTTTCCGCTTCTTTTTCAAGAACCTTTCTGTCCGGGTACTTTTCTTTATCCACCATGATTTCATGGCGTTCTGGATTCCAATCGTCCCACAATTTACAACGGTCGGGAAGTTCGGTCTTTCTACCTTTCTTCAGGTAACTTATTTTCTGCCCAATGTCTAATAGGGCTAATATTTCTTCTAAACTCAATGGCATAGCTTATATTTTTAGTGTGTGAATATTCCAGTTAAATCTTTCGGCTTCAAAATGCGTCCAAGCAAACAACCCAATACATAATATCTAATGGCATCCATCAAATGATTATATTCATCTACTGGCTCATTGATGTAGTTTCCATCCTTATCTTTGTCCCAAACATATTTCCGAAGTTCAGTAATAAGATTGTAAGAGCGTTCTGTTACAAAGAACTCCATGTCTTTAATCTTATCAATACCCGCTTGATGGAGCCGGGAAACTTATCTACCGGATAGATATTCACGCCTCTGTTCTTTATCTCTTGAATCAATCGAGGGTCTTGCGAATCGGCAAAAACTTTCATAGAGAAAGGTTTTAATCTGTTGGCAATAGCCGACGAAAGCATATCCGTTTCATAGAAAAGTTCATCAACATACAAACGGTTATCAATGATGCCACATCTTACAGCAGCGGAAGGATCATTAGTAAATCCAAAGTCCTGCCCTATTCCTACCTTTTTGCATTCCCGTGGGAACTCCTTCACAATACCCCACTTCTTGAATACCGCACCTTCCGCCACGTCAGCCCACTGACCGATAACCACATGAGCATATTTTTCAGGGTTGTTTACTTCATATCCCCCACTTCTTTCAAGAACTCAGGTGAAAGATTCTCCAGTTATCAAAATACGTAGTATGGATATGAAGTACATTCGGATGAGTGGAAATCTGTACCTGTACACCGTCAATCTCCACCAGCTTGTGAGTTTTCTCAATATACTTCTGGTAGATGAAGTGATTGGAATCGCACGGATTCATTATAATGATAATCCGGTTCTGAATCCCTTTCTTACGGATAGAGAGCATTATCTTGTCGAATTCTTCTTCATTTGTCCACTCTTCCGCTTCATCGCAGACGAAAGTAGTGATACCCTGGATGGATTTTAGTTTCGCTGTTTGGTTTCCTGATGAAGTTTTGATACCTCGGAACATGATACGGCTCTTAGTCATTTTGTTGACTATATCCGTCTTGGTGGTCTTGAAATACTTTGTTGTTCCGTCTAGGTCAATCTTCTCCATCATTTCGGGGATGATAGACATACCAGCGGAAACCATCGTGTAGCGGGTGTAGAGAATCTGATGAACAATCTTCTCGGCTTCCGTCATTTCAAAGGTCAATCGTTCGATGAAGGTGGAAGCATTGAAGGACTTGCCGGAGCCACGTCCCCCAGTGATAAGGATGATGAATTTTTCCTTATCCTCGTATAATGGATGGTAATTTTCTTGGGGTACTATCATTTCAGTTTGTCTTTAATCCAAGAATCAATAGAAATACCGTGGTCAATATCGGTAGGGATGTCGGCATCTTCATCCTGTTTGCGTTCAACTTTTCTCCAATCTTCATCATGGTGGTACAACCAAACGGACATCGCTTGCAGATTCGGAGCCAGCTCACTTTCGCTGACTTGCAATTCTTCTTCACCGGTCAGATTACCTTCCATGTCTTTCAGTTTCCTAACTACAGTACATTTTTGTCTTGATACCACCAAGAGCCATAGCAAGGAACTTAGCCCGTACTGTGGATGTTACGAGCGCACGCCCACGCGCTAATACTTGAGATAATTGCGAATATTCATTCTTCTTGATGCAAAAAGTTTCGGGTGAAATTCCAATAGCGAAAGCTATTTCCTTGTCAGTGAATCCCTTCTTGGCATACGATTCCACGAGAGAAAGAAAGTCCTCGCTTGTATAGTCAAACTTGGGCTTTCTTCCTCCTTTACCTTTTCTGCTTTTAGATTCACTATTGTTCATAATCAATTATCCGTTATTATTACCCATATATATGCGGCGAGAGACCGGCTTATTTCCATAGACATCAATTCCTCTTTTTGAGAAATAGCTATCTATTTTCTCAGCATATCTTCCCATTATGGATTTCGTTCTATCCCTTATGTTTCTTTGTCTTGCAGAACCTAACCCGTATTGCCTTCCAGCGTTGTACATTATTCGTCTGGACTGTTGATATAACTGGCTATATGTTTTCTTTCTAACTCAGCTTTCCTCCCAATAATTAATCTATTCTTTCTACTTGTTCATCAAATGCTTCTCCCTTTATGAACTTCATATCAGGGTCATACCCGAACCTTTCGCAGAAAGCGGCTTTAGCTTCATAGGTATCGAAGGACAACATCACATAGGCATCCATGTTCTCGGCTTGCTTCTGCGCATTCTCCTTTACCTGTTGTTTGACTTCTTTCATGTGGGCTACTTTTTCGGCACGTTCCAATTGCTTGGCGGCTTTCTCGGCTTCCTTTTGCTCGGTAACTGGTACCATCATATCAGAAAGGGCATCAGCAATGGAGCTTTCCTCTTCTGTCTGTAATAGGTAGTCAACACCAATCATGTTCAAATCAGCATCCGTCAGACCAGCATCTTTCCAATCAATATCGGGGACGATACGGGCAAGAGCATCAAAATCCCAAGTACCTTGCGCATTAGGGTTATTCATCAAGATGTTCAGCTCCTTCTCCTGCTTTTCGTCCACATCAATGACATCGACACGGATACGATAGTCGTTATCAGGAAACTTTTGCAGTTCGTCCATAACAGACAAACGCTGGTGTCCGCTGACTACTGTAAGACCAGTACGCTTATTCACAACTATTCCACCTACCAATCCGAATTTCTTGATACCACGTTTCAATGTCTTACGTGATTCATCGGATAGCTTTCTCGGATTATAATTGGCAAAGTGAATGGCAGAACGATTAAGCTCTACTGAATCACTCTTTATATACTTACTTAGTTCCATTATCATACTCAAATAAAATTCTTCCACTCATTGGAAACGCCTTGATTATCTTCTGTAAGTCTACTGGATAGTTACTACGAAGCCAAAGAAAGCAATCAATATTGAAACCAATACCATTACTTGCCTTATTGCCATATCTTACCGGTTCAGGCAGGTTATTTTGTTTCATATAAGCAAGAATATCCTTTTGCGTCCAATCTGCTAAAGGATAACACATACCATTATTCTCATACCCCTTTTCTTCGTAACCATTCAACATTAATCTACGATTCATGCCATCGGCTTTTTTCATACCCAAGAAGGTATAATAAACTCCATGTTTTAATTGCATGGCTTTCACGACATCGGCTAACTTCAACAGCCTTACTTCGGGATTAGGCACGCAATACATGCCACCTCTAAGAATATATGTAAGGTTCCAGTGTGGTACTTGAACAAACTCTATCTTCGGGTATCTGGCTTTAGTCCAGTTTATCCAACGGTTGATATGTTCTAAGTCTTTGACGAAGTACATGAACACGCAGACAATACGATCAAACTTTGGATAGAGTAAATCAAGCAGAACAAGCGAATCTTTACCCAAGGATAAAACAGTAAAGCCTCACTCGATCTTTCTCGAATGAGGTCTATATACCGGTTCGCTTGCTCTACTTTATTCATAGCTAACCACCAGATAATCCAAATGAAACACGAAGGTCACTGTAACGTTGTCTACGTGAACCTAACTGGGTGGCACTTGCCGTCCCCCTACGATTAGCAACTAATCTACCGCCAGCACCTGCACCATTCATATTTCTGCGCGGTCCGGCTACTCTGTTTACTCTTCTTGCGACTCAGCAATAATTTTAAATTAAACAATCAATCTATATGTTTCTCTAATACCTTGCCTAAAGTATAGTCCATCTGGGCAGCGAGGTATTCTTCACCTTGATACTCATAAACAATATCATCCCCATTATCGTCCGTGAGAATAACTGCTTCTGCACTCTTTACCTCTATAATCATATACGGGTCGTTTGCCCGTTGTATTCGCCTGTAAGTAGTTTGATGGCATCGTACTTGATAGGCTTCAACTCGATTTCGCCCTCTTCGGGAAGTTCTTCGTCAGCCTTATATTCTTTACCACCACATAAATAAGTTATATACTTCTTTGCGTTGGTAGGTCTAATTTCGCGGTATTCATGAGTTTTTTTACCTGCTAGAATCTCATCAAAATACTTTTGCTTAATTGAAAGTGTTAATACATTCATAATCGTGTCCTTTAAAAAATTTAATAATCATAGTTGCGGGGGGTCTGAATCGAACAACCGACCTCTACCAAGTCAAAGTAGCAAGCTAACCACTGCTCTACCCCGCGATAGCACCACTAAGGTACTACCATAACCAAAGATATAGAAATATACTCAATCGATATACACGACAATCGACTTATTGTCGTGAACTTAGCCAAATATCTCGTTTTTCTCTGCACGCTTCTAAGGTAGGCGCACAACAGGCGAATAATTCACCACTTTCAGTACGGTAGTCATACTGGTACATTCTCACTCTTTTACCCTTCAACTTGGTAGTGTAGGTACAATAATTTTCTTTACCGGGTTGGCATATGCTGCAACCGTTTTTGTTTATTGAGTTCATCTTGATAATGGATTTAATTGATTAAAAGTCCAGCCGGCTTGTTTTAGCTTCTCTAAACCATCGGGTGATATTGCGTAATCAATTGGATGCGCAAAACTATCACCAAAACCGCCCGTATAGAAAGTATCTTTATGAAGAACACCAAGCGATTGAATTTCTTTCACTTTAGATATAGTGTTACGCCAAAGCCATTCTCTATATTTAGAATCACCTTCTTTATCAATGCTAACATAATATCCCTGTACGCCATAGTAATCAAATTCAGAAATATGAATATACCTTGCTTTCTCAACTTTCTGTTTTTGCAGCCATTCCTCGGTTCTGAAATTATCTTCGGGTAAAATATAAACCTCTTCTATGCCTAAGCCTAAGTTTTTATTAGGCGCAACTTTTTGAGAACGTAGCATCACTTTGTATGTCCACTGGTTATCCGTATGAAATAGTTTCGGATTGTCAAGAATAAATTGCATTAAATCGGTCTTGCTCACTTTCAGTTCTTTTGCCAGTTCGGGTATAAGGCAATATTTCTTGTTGTTCGCCATTTTAAGCAAATCAACTCTTCTTTTGATTTCTGCTATATCCATAATCATTCAGTTCTATAAGTTTTACCACCAAATTTTTCATCGCCATCTACCAATATATGATAATTGATATAAGGCTTGTTCTCTTTATCATTATGCTCTTTGCATTTAATTCTCGCTTCTTCGATTGTTTCACATTTACACATAGTGTATTCGGGATAGCCATCGAAGTATCTTACAACTCTATAAACTTTGTTCATAATCATTTACTTTACTATTATATCAATAGGCTTATTAGCAAACCAATAGCAATCCCAATCTAAGTAGACACATCTACCAAATTCGTTAGGATCACAGAATCCCAATATCTCGAACGGGCCAACTATACAACCGTAACCATTAACAACATCAACGACCTGTCCTTTTACCAGCTCTTTATCTGTATTAGGCATTACGTCTGAAAGGTTATCATAGACTTTTAACTGTTGTGCATCAACCATATTTTCAAAATCTGCTTTATGGGATCGTCTCATAATCGTGTGTATTGTGGTAGCCCAAAGGCTACCGAATTAAAAATAAACTTTTACTTTACGATACAAATTAGTGATTGATTGCTTTGCATACATATCACCATTGGCAAACTCTATTCTATTGCCGTTATCGTTGATAATAGGGTTCTCAACTGTTGCCAATTTATAGACTTCTTCTTTTGTCATAATCTTCTATATTGTGCAGGGCTTTCGCCCTGCTGGTTAAACATTTAATATTTGAATCTCTTTGTTGCCTATCTCTGTATCGACATTCAGGACCTCATACTTTGAGCCTTATTAGCTTATAACGACCTCACAAGTATTAAACCTCTACCGTCTTCTCTTTGTCTATAGACAGTGTTTATGTGCTGATACATCTTATTACCTAACATAAAGTTTATCTTACCTGATGTACAGAAGTAGAATGCTACTGCATATTTCAATGATTTTCCTTTTCATCAATCTTCTTTGTTGCCATGATCGTATATCTTTTAATTGTTATTACTTTATTTCTTTCTGATGATGCAAAGATAAAGCAAACTTTATCACAAACAATAGTTTTGATATAGTTCCCTTTATCATTTAAGAATATTTAATAAATCACACTTTATCAATATTAGGTTATATGATAAAGTTTGCATTACTTTGCGGAGTAATCAAAATAAAGTATAGTTTATGGATTTACGAATAAAAGAATTTATGAACGAGCGCAATATTACTTCTGCCTGGTTAGCTAAACAAGTTGGCATTTCAAAAGTAGCTGTTAGCAACATTGTCACCGGAAAGTCTTCGCCTTCTTTGGATAATATTATCAAGATTGCCAGCGTTCTCAATGTGTCTATCACTGAATTGATAGGAGAAGAAAAAGAGGATAATGCTATCACCTGCCCTCACTGTGGAAAGAAGATTAAAATAGAGAAAGGGTAAAGCCAGCCTAATCCCCCGGCTTTACCCTTTTCATCATCTCCCCATATATCCAATCCACATCCTGCCGAAAATACTTATACAACTGATAAGAGAAAACAAGATTATTACGGTTATCGGATATGGCCGTCTGCGCGCTAACGCCTAAGACCTCCGCTAATTTATTCCGAAGACCGTTCATCATCTTCCCGCCGGCGAGAGTACTTGGAGAGTACAAAAAGCAGGATGATAAAGATGAATTTCTTTCTTTGGGTAACATTCCCCAACCTAAACGTCTCCTTTTGAGAAATAATTTCTTGGAACCACCTATATAACGTTCCTATCATATCAAGATCAGTCAATATAGGTTCTGTTAGCTCTTTTTCCCTCTCCGATAACTTTGATTTCTGCTCTCTGATGGATTTTATTTCCGCAATTTCTGAAAAACATGGCACGATTATTTAAAAGTAAATATTTATATTTGCACTAATAATCGTGTGGAGAGGTGACGTTACTGGTGGTTCGGGGCGTTGCCTCTTGTGTTTATGCAAAGTTCACAGAACCTTTCGGTTCTGTATATCCATAACATCCCGGGATATAACCGGAAGTTTTTCATTATCTTCTTGGCTTGTCTTAATCTCATAATTTATTGTTTTAAATACTTATCTATATAATATTCACGAGGTTTGCATTTTACAATGTGATAATCTATCTGATATGTATTGCATACTAAAGAGTTATTGAAAGCAATTTCTTTGTTTTGATACACCATATCAATACATGTTTTGGGGGAATGGATGTCCTTTTATCCACTCTTCAATGTCATCATACCGAATTGGTATGAGGGCATGAGGATCAAAGCTGTTCTTGCTTATTCCTATGAGTTTATTTCTCCTCTTATTGAGGATGTCAATTCTATTATGGCAATAACTAATTTGCTGGTCAATATCTCTCCTAATACGTTCTATTCGGTCTGTTTTATTCATATTCTTCTTAGTCGTTATACATTATACATTTGTTCAACCTTCAATCGAGCATACAGCTTGTTGACATCACCTTGAGCCTCGTCAATAGCCTGTTTCCCGAAAGCATTCTTCAACATGCGCATATCATCCTCGCTATCCAGCTTAAAGGATATCGGATTGGGGATTTTCTCTATACCCATAATATCCAAGAGAAGATTATAATTTCCTTCCTCAAACTCAGACAACAGCCAAGCATATTGAGCCTCCATTTTAGGAAGATGTTTTATATTTCTTTCTCTCGCGGTCTTTACGTAGATGCGCTGTTCTACGGACATTGCGGATTCAAGGATTTCAGCAAGCTCATTCGTGGTAGACCCTTTAATTGTGTATTGCCTAATATCCTCAATATTCTTTTTGAAGATATCAAGCTTTTCCTGTATCTTCCGTTTCCGTTGTTCAAGGACTCGTTCGGCTTCCTAGCTTTTTTCCTCTCCCCATGATTCATTAGATATCTGGCACGGGCTATCTGGCATTCACGTCTTCCAAAGACGATCAGATACCCTTTGTCATCACGAAGATACCCGTCGCTTGTGTGTACCCAATAACCCGTAGAGCATTCCATGATATCAACCGGTTCATCCCCAGCCTTAAACATGACGGGGAGCACTTTTTTTCGAAGGTCAACCTTATTGACAAGGTCAAGAGTTAGACCTTCGGCTTTTTCTTCTTTCGTTAGTTTCTTTATTTCCATACTCAGTTATTTTTTAGTTATTAAAGTTGCTGTAATAAGTACTTTCTTACATCTCCATCCATATTTTCGAGCTTCTACCCAATATTCATACCTAAAGAAAGCATTAATACTATCTTTCTTGCAATATCTTAAAGTAAGATAATTAGGCCCCCCTTGAGGGTCAAAAAGCATCCACATTTTTTGAGGTTTCATGGCTCAACTATTCTTAATTATGAGCCTTCATGGTAGGCTCGGTTAATACTATTCCTCTAGATCGGGAATATGGCACCAATGGGTAATCTCCCCGAATACCTTATAAGCGTCCTCCCCGTAAACGATAAAGCCGCTATCCTTGCCATATAGATAAGCGGTGGCTTTACCCCCCGTACTCACCTCTAACCAAGACTATGTCTTGATTTTCCGGTAGACGTTCCTTCACGCTTACCCACGGGGCTTGCTTTGCCGCCCTTTCAATATCTTCTCTTTCCATATTTTTCCCTTTTTAAAATTAATATTTTTTCGTGATTGAAACTTTTCATATACTCACAATCTCTATCACAAGAACTATTATCATCATAGCAACTATCGTTGTGACTGTTCCAACAAGGACAGTGTTTATGATATGCTTCTAATCTGGCTTTATCTCTAGCTGCTTTCATTTTAGCCTTAATATGA
>ENA-OPYU01000861-OPYU01000861.1-human-gut-metagenome-genome-assembly--contig:-NODE-861-length-11284-cov-1.740970_pt1 | contig 11284 bp, 12 predicted proteins | sample MGYA00242637_ERZ504482 | MGnify/ENA primary metagenome ERZ504482 (study PRJEB26092, sample SAMD00036237) | human gut metagenome | host: Homo sapiens | study: EMG produced TPA metagenomics assembly of...
TCTTCGCTGTCTCCCTTCTCCAATACGTTATGGCGGAACAGGTCGGCGGTGTTTTTATCAAAAATACCATGTTCTTTGAAAGCTTCGAAAGCATCATTGTCCAATACGTTGGCCCATAGGTAACTATAGTATCCGGCTGCGTATCCGCCAATGATATGATTGAAGTAAGTCACGCGATAACGCGGTGCTATTTCGGGAATCAAATTAAGCTTGTTCATCGCTTCTTTTTCGAATGCAAGCATATCCAGATTCTTTACATCTGTCATCGTGTGCAGGTTCATGTCGAGGATGGCGGCAGCTAGTAATTCAGTGGTCATGAAGCCCTGGTTGAAAGTTTTCTGTTGCAGTATCTTCTCGATGATTTCGTCGGGTATCACTTCTCCTGTCTGATAATGTTTGGCATACATTTTCAGCACTTCGGGTTCAGTCGCCCAGTGTTCGTTGATTTGAGAAGGAAGTTCTACAAAGTCGCGTACCACGTTGGTTCCCGATGTTCCTTTGTATTCGCATTTTGTCAGCAGTCCGTGCAGGGCGTGACCGAAATTCGTGAAACAGGGTTTCCACTTCATCCATGGTCAATAAAGAAGGAGTGTCGCCTACCGGCTTGGTAAAGCTGCAAACGTTGCATACCAACGGACGAGTTGTTCCGTGTTGTTCACGATAATTGCTCATCCATGCACCGCCGCTTTTTCCGGGACGCGGGAAATAGTCTACATAGAAGATACCGAGCTGGGAACCGTCTGCGTCTTTCACTTCAAAGACTTCTACATCGGGGTGATAAGTTGGTATGCCTTCCAGTTTGCTTAGGGTGATGCCATATAATTTGTTGGCTACGGCGAAAGCACCATCGCGTACATTTTCCAGTTTGAAGTAAGGTTTTGTATCCTCTTCAGACAGATTGTATTTTTCTTTCCGTAGTTTTTCGGTGTAATACCACCAGTCCCATGCTTCCAGCTTTTCTCCTTTTCCTTCCTTGTCCATTAACTTCTGGAGTTCGCCAGCTTCTGCTTTCGCTTTGGGGAGTGCATAGCTCCATAGATTGTTCAAAAGGCTCATTACGTTGTTGGCGTTCTTTGCCATGGTTTCATCCAGGACAAAGTTTGCATAGCTGTCGAAACCTAATAAGTTCGCTTTTTCCAGGCGGAGAGAAACGATCTTGCGGATGTTTTCCTTGTTGTCGTTTCCGTCGTTGTTGTTACCGCGGTTGATATAAGCTTGTATATTTGCTCCCGAAGCGGACGATTTTCAGAATATTGCAGGAAAGGCAGACGGCTGGCGTTGTGTAGGGTGAACAACCATTTTCCCGGTTGTCCGGCTGCTTTCGCTTCTTCGGCTGCACTTTGGCGGAACCATTCAGGCAATCCTGCCAGATCTTCTTCCTTGTCAACGAAAAGTTGGAAGGCATTATTCTCATTCAGCACATTGTTGCTGAAAGTGATGCCAAGTGTAGAAAGCTCCTTGTTGATTTCGCGGAGGCGGGCTTGATCATTTTTCGCTGAGGTTTGCTCCGGAACGGATAAATCATTTTATAAGTCTTGTCCAGCAGGCGTCCTTGTTCCGATGTCAGGTTTAATGAATCTTTCTTTTGGTAGACATCGTTCACCCGTTTGAATAGTTTCCCATTCAGGGAGATATTGTCATTATGTTCCGAAAGAACCGGTGCCAGTTTGATGGAAAGTGCGGTCAGCGAATCTGTGGTTTCCGCATCTGTCATATTGAAGAAAATGGTGCTTACCCGGTCTAAGATGGGTGCACTGTTATCTAAAGCTACAATCGTATTATCGAATGTCGGAATTTCCGGACTTCGATAATGGCTTCGATATTTTGATTCTGTTCTTCTATACCTTTTAGAAAGGCAGGTTCATAGTGCTCTAATTTAATCTTGTCGAAAGAAGGAACACCATACTCGGTTTGAAAACTCTGTAAAAGAAAGGATTGCTTTCTGTTTTCGTAGCACAGGAGTACATCATACAACTTACTGCTAAAAATGGTTAGTGTCTTTTTAATCATCATAAGTGTTTTTTATTAGAGTTTTCAGTTCTTATCGTTTACTGATATAGCACCAGATCGGGTAATGGTCTGATGCCTTGATAGACCGGTCTACAGTGCAGTTGTAGGCCTTCAGGTTGGGCTAATCAATATATTGTCTATGCGGAAATAGAATTTGTTCAGATTGTAGGAAATACCCAATCCTTTGCCGGATTGTGTGAATGCATCGTTCAGTTCTTGAGTCAGGATGCGGTGTGTGTACGAAATGGAGCCATCGTTGAAATCACGCATACGATGGTTGTCGGGTATTTACTTTCGGCAATGACTCTCGCCACGGAATCTGCTTGTGAAGCCCGAATGGCCGATGCTTCCGCTAGTTTTCTTATTAACTGTCTGAGTCCGGATTTTTACTTTCTTGGCATTCGGGTCTTTAATCATATCTTCATAAATCCCTCTGTCTTCTTTGGTGAGTTTGTTAGATTCCAGATGATTGTTGATTATGTAAGAGTGTCATTATTCACATTCAGTACATATCTCATGGAAACCGTTATAGTTGCTTTTATATTCGATAGGATGTATCGAAAGTATAGGGAATTTAGAGAAACAGGCAAGCTGAACATCTCCATTTTCCTTGCTGGTGGATGGATTGGTAAGGATAGGCCTTCAATGCCTTTTTTACATCCTGTTCTGTCAGATACCTTTTTGTTGGTGGCAGTGTTGTATTCTTGCAGACAAATGATATCGGCATTGCTATTTGCAAGATAAGACAATATAGGGTTTTTACCGTCTTTCTTTTCCAGATTGCTGAAACTCATTACATTGTACGACAGAATTTTGATGCTCCCTTCCGGAATAGTTTTAGTGGTGGAGTTGAAAGGGATATAAGTCCGTATCTGTGGAATACAAATGAGAAGGCCAATGGCGGGCAAAAGGGCATAGCGGTAATTAACGAATGCCCAGAAACCGATGAAAAATTAAATTGATAGTCAGGAAGATCGGAAATGCAAGCCCCAGACTGGAAGATAGTGGATTTATTTTCGGGTTAAGGTAAGGGCTATAAGCACTTAGTATCAACGTTCCCACAAAGAGAGCGTTGACAGCAAGTATCAGATATGTGACAAATTTGCCAATATGTTCCATTCTTTTATCTTTTGCTTGCGTCGAACAAGCTTTTCTTTTCTTCTGTTGTCAGACTGTCGTAGCCGGATTTTTTAAGTTTTTTCCAGAATACGGTCTACTTCATCAGACTGTGCTTTCTTTTGAGCGTTGTAATCATAATCCTTCTCACGACCGGTAGCACTGTTGCCGTAGTGTACTTTCATTTTCGGTTTCCGTTTCCATGTTTTCTTCTGAAACAGGGAGATGAAACCATCCAGAATCCAGTTGATCCAGGATGTTAAATCAGTTCCTTTGCTTAGGCTGGCAGCAAACCAAAGTCCTGCAAGGGCACCGCCTAAATGGGCGATATGTCCGCCGGCATTGCTGGAGGTGATGAATAACAGGTCTGTTACGATAACAACCAATGCCAGATATTTCAGGCGTACGGTTCCCAAAAAAGGCAAAAAGACGTATCGGGTAGTCAGGTTCCCGATAGGCGGTAGCCGCCACGATAGCGAGTACGGATGCCGATGCTCCCAGCATGAAAGAGTATTCCGTCATCGGACGGAAATAAGGGAAGATGTTGTAGGCGGTCATATAAAGCAGTCCGCCGCAGATTCCGCCTAAGATGTATACTACCCCCGTAAGTGTCTGGCAGAGAAAAAGTTCAGGAATAAGGCACCGAACCAATACAGCCAAAGCATATTGAAAAGAATATGCAGGACTCCTGCGTGCATAAACATATACGTCAGGACAGACCAGGGCTGGATGATGAAGCGGGGCAGTGAAGCGGGCAGTTCCAGCCATTCGAACACTCCGCCGAGGCTCCGGTTGAAGAGCTGCAATATGACTCCTGTCAGTGTAGTGAAGATAAATACTCCTACATTGATATAAATCAGTTGGATGTAGATGTTTCCTCTACGGAACGATTCCTTTAAATCAGTTATAATAGTAGCCATTTCCTCTGTCCTTTTTTCTCCAGTACATTATTAGAATGAATCCGAATATCATACCGCCCAAATGTGCAAAGTGCGCCACATTGTCGCCCGGATTGTTGGCAAGTCCCGAGAATAATTCTATCAAGGCATATCCGATAACGAAATACTTGGCTTTGATGGGAAACGGTAGCGGAAAGACGAACATCGGTTGGTTGGGAAACAGCATGCCGAATCCCAGCAAGATGGCATATACGGCCCCGGAGGCTCCGACGGTAGTCATCATGTTGAGATATTCTTCCATGGGGATGATGGAATACCCGGTATTGACACTGTCGTATGCGGAAAGCACCGTTTCGTAATGGATGTATTGTACAAGCTCCTGGATAAGCCCTGCACCGATGCCGCATGCGAGGTAGTAGAACAGGAAGCGTTTCGGCCCCCAGACCTGCTCGAGTATACGGCCGAACATCCAAACGGCAAACATGTTGAAGAACAGATGGGTAAATCCGCCGTGCATGAACATATAAGTAATCAACTGTGCTGCATTGAAATCTCCGGCAAGGAAAAAGTGCAGTCCCAGGTAGTTGTTTAAATCAATGCCGTAACTCTGTGCCACAATTGTGCCGAGAAACATCAGTACATTGATGATTAAAAGGTTTTTTGGTTACTGTCGGTATAGTATTCATAATCTGCTTTTTTTCGCTTTATTTGGCAAAAATACGAATAAATTCTGTTCTATAACAGAAAAAGGAACTCCTATTCTTTCTTTTTCTCTGTTTTCCGCCCTTTTTTAATGTTTTTATTTGATATTCAGAATTTTGCTCTATTTTTGTAGGAAGTAGCATTGGAATTTTTCTTTTGTGTAACAATTAATTAATCATTCGTATTATGAATAAGTCAGAACTTATTAGCGCAATGGCAGCGGAAGGCGGTTTGTCAAAGGCCGATTCAAAAAGAGCATTGGATGCATTTATTGCATCGGTAACAAAAGCATTAAAGGCAGGTGATAAAGTCGCATTGGTTGGCTTTGGCACTTTTTCTGTAATGGAGAGAGCCGGACGCATTGGCATCAATCCGGCAACAAAGAAACCTATTCAGATTGAGGCGAAAAAAGTCGCTAAGTTCAAACCGGGTTCGGAATTGACTATCGAATAAAATCAATCATAAATAAAACTTGAGAAAAGGAGGCGCATACAACGTCTCCTTTTTTATGGAATTAAAAATAGTTCGTATCTTTGTACGCAGAAAATACATTTGAATCATGAATATAGAACAGAAGTTGGTAGCGTCCGTAATGAGCGGACTGAAAGCGCTGTACGGTCAGGATGTTCCGGCTGCACAGATACAGTTGCAGAAAACCAAGAAAGAATTTGAGGGACACCTTACCCTGGTCGTTTTCCCTTTTCTCCGTATGTCCAAGAAAGGACCGGAGCAGACCGCACAGGAGATTGGCGAATATCTGCAGGCAAACGAGCCGTCGGTATCGGCATTCAATGTTATCAAGGGCTTTTTGAACCTGACAATCGCTTCTTCGGCATGGATTGAGTTGCTGAATGGAATTCATGCGGATGCAAAGTACGGCATTGTTGCTGCAACCGATAACGCTCCGCTGGTGATGATTGAGTATTCTTCGCCCAATACGAATAAGCCGCTCCATTTGGGACATGTCCGTAATAATCTGTTGGGCAATGCGTTGGCGAATATCATCTCGGCCAATGGCAACAGGGTGGTTAAGACAAATATAGTGAACGACCGCGGTATTCATATCTGTAAGTCAATGTTGGCTTGGCAGAAGTACGGTAACGGTGAAACTCCCGAATCGTCCGGCAAGAAAGGCGACCATTTGATAGGTGACTATTATGTGGCTTTCGACAAGCATTATAAGGCTGAGGTAAAAGAGCTGATGGCGAAGTTCCAGAGTGAAGGCATGAGCGAAGAAGAGGCCAAGGCAAAAGCCGAAGCGGAATCTCCCTTGATGAAAGAAGCGCGTGAGATGCTGGTGAAGTGGGAAGCCGGCGACCCTGAGGTCCGTACTCTGTGGAAGAAGATGAATGATTGGGTATATGCAGGCTTCGATGAGACCTACCGTATGATGGGCGTTACGTTCGACAAGATTTACTACGAGTCGGAAACTTATCTGGAGGGCAAGGAGAAGGTTATGGAAGGTTTGGAGAAAGGCTTCTTCTACCGCAAAGAAGACGGTTCCGTATGGGCCGACCTGACCGGAGAGGGGCTCGACCACAAATTGCTTCTCCGTGCCGACGGCACTTCTGTTTATATGACCCAGGATATAGGTACGGCCAAATTGCGCTTTGCCGATTTCCCCATTAACAAGATGGTCTATGTGGTAGGCAACGAGCAGAACTACCATTTCCAGGTGCTTTCCATTCTGCTTGATAAGCTGGGCTTCGAATGGGGCAAAGGGTTGGTTCACTTCTCTTACGGTATGGTGGAACTGCCCGAAGGTAAGATGAAGAGCCGTGAGGGTACGGTTGTGGATGCCGATGACTTAATGGCTGAAATGATTAATACCGCTAAGGAAACTTCCGGAGAATTGGGCAAGCTGGATGGTCTGACCCAAGAGGAGGCTGATAATATTGCACGTATTGTCGGTTTAGGCGCATTGAAATATTTCATATTGAAGGTGGATGCCCGCAAGAATATGACGTTCAATCCGAAGGAATCCATCGATTTCAATGGTAATACAGGACCTTTCATCCAGTATACGTATGCCCGTATCCAGTCGGTTCTCCGTAAAGCGAAAGAAGCAGGTATTTCCGTTCCTGCACAACTTCCGGCCGGTATTGAATTGAGCGAGAAAGAGGAAGGCCTGATACAGATGGTTGCAGACTTTGCCGCTATTGTGAAGCAGGCGGGTGAGGATTATAGCCCTTCTTTGATTGCTAACTATACTTACGACCTCGTGAAGGAATACAACCAGTTCTATCATGACTTCAGCATATTGCGTGAGGAGAATGAGGCTGTGAAGATATTCCGTCTTGCCTTGTCCGAGAATGTAGCCAAGGTGGTACGTTTGGGAATGGGATTGCTTGGCATTGAGGTTCCCGACAGAATGTAATCGAGATATTTTATCATATGAAAAAGCCCTCTTTGCAATTTGCGGAGAGGGCTTTCTTTTTTATGGCTTCTTTACTTTTTCTTCTTGGTGTATTTGCCGCGTTTGGCTTTCGATGCATCGGGGTCGCTCTGCAGTTTGATGATTTCCCTGCATGCATCCAGGTTTTAAATCCTGCGGGATAATGTCCTCGGGATTTTGTAGTTGCTGCCTTTATAAGAAATATACGGTCCGTAACGGCCGTTCAATATTTCCAGCTCCGGTTCTTCTTCAAATTTCTTGATATGTTTCTGGGCTTCGGCATCTTTCTTTTCCTGGATGAGCTGAATAGCTTCTGCCAATGTTATTTCCAGCGGATCTATTGTCTTCGGAAGCGAGGTATACATTCCGTTGTTGTGTACATAAGGTCCGTAGCGGCCGGTTCCTATGGTTACTGTCTTGCCTTCATATTCGCCCAGGGTGCGGGGAAGCTTGAACAGTTCCAAAGCTTCTTCCAGTGTTATTGTCTCAATGGACATATCTTTCTTGAGTTGGGCAAAGCGTGGCTTTTCGTTGTCTCCGGCAGTACCGATTTGTACAACGGGACCGAAACGGCCGATTTTTACGGATACCTGTTTGCCGCTGCCCGGTTCTTCGCCTAAGATACGTTCGCCGGCCTTGTGGGCATTCTTGGTGGCAAGCGTGTTTTCCACGGACGGGTGGAAATCTTTATAGAAGTCCTTCAGGATGGCGGTCCACTTCTTTTCTCCTTCGGCTATCTCATCGAACTGCTTTTCAACGCTGGCAGTAAAGTTATAGTCGAGGATGTTGGGGAAATATTCCATCAGGAAATCATTGACTACCGTACCTGTATCGGTAGGCATCAATTTGGCTTTTTCGGCTCCTGTAATTTCTGTTTGCGTAACGTCCGTAATCTTGCTGTCCTGCAATGAAAGTATGTTGTAAGAGCGCTCTTCCCCGCTCTTTTCGCCTTTCTCCACATAGCCGCGTTGCTGTATGGTTGAAATGGTAGGGGCGTATGTGGAAGGACGGCCGATAGCCCAGTTCTTCCAATTTGCGTACAAGGCTGGCTTCGGTGTAACGGGCGGATGTTGCGTGAAGCGTTCCGTAGCAATAATGCTCTGGTGATGCAAGACCTGTCCTTTCTTCAAAGGGGGCAGCAGACGGGTTTCATCCTCCTGCTCCGTGTCTTCGTCGATAGACTCGCGATACACGTGGAGGAAACCGTCGAATTTTACAACCTCTCCGGTTGCATTGAACGTATCCGCTTCGTTGCTGATGCCGATGCTTACGGTCGTTTTCTCAACTTCCGCATCTGCCATTTGAGAGGCTATCGTGCGCTTCCATATCAGGTCGTACAGTTTTCTTTCCTGCGGAGTACCTTCTATCTTGGCATTTTCCATATACGTAGGGCGAATGGCTTCGTGAGCCTCTTGAGCGCCTTTGGTTTTGGTGGCGAAATGACGCGGATATACATAGCGCTCTCCCATCATGTCGGCAATGACCGCTTTGCTACTGTTGACCGCCAGTTCGGACAGGTTGACGGAGTCGGTACGCATATAGGTTATCGTTTCCCGATTCGTACAGTCGCTGGGCTACCATCATGGTCTGTGCTACTGTAAATCCTAAATTTGCGGGCAGCTTCCTGCTGCAAGGTAGATGTAGTGAAAGGAGCGGCAGGGCATTTTTTTTCAGTGGCCGGGTAGAAATGTCATGGATGGTGAAAGAGGCTGACCGGCAGCTTTCCAGGAATTTTTGAGCTTCGGCTTTGGTCTTGATACGGCGCGACAGCTCGGCTTTCATTTCCACCGGTTTGCCGTCGGCATCGGGCACGAGGAATACGGCGGTCACCCGGTACGATGCTTCCGATTGGAAAGCCTGTATCTCGCGCTCGCGTTCTACGATAAGACGGACTGCTACCGATTGCACACGTCCGGCAGAAAGAGCAGGCTTTACCTTCTTCCACAATACCGGTGAAAGTTCAAAACCTACGATACGGTCCAGAATACGGCGTGCCTGTTGGGCATCTACCAGATTGATGTCGATATTGCGCGGTTGCTCGATGGCTTTCAGAATGGCGCTTTGGGTGATTTCGTGGAAAACGATACGCTTGGTATGCTCCGGTTGCAGTTTCAGCACTTCGTATAAATGCCATGCAATCGCTTCTCCCTCGCGGTCCTCATCGGATGCCAGCCATACGGTTTCCGCTTCCTTGGCTTCGGCTTTCAACTCTTCTACAACCTTTTTCTTATCTCCAGGAATTTCATAATGCGGTTTGAAATCTTTATCAATATCAATACTGAACTCTTTTTTCTTCAAATCGCGTATATGACCGTAACTGGAAAGGACTTTATAGTCTTTCCCGAGGAATTTCTCGATAGTCTTAGCTTTTGCCGGAGACTCGACAATGACAAGGTTTTTTCTGCATAAATTTCTGTTTTATAGTGACTCCAGCCACTAATTTGCCCGCAAAAGTAGGAAAAAACAAACTTTCCACCTTATAATATAAGGAGAATTTAGCAAAAATGACCTATTTTGTTGGTTATATCTTTGATTTTGGCTATTAGAATTTAAAACTTACACCTCCGGGTAAAAGTTGATGCCTTCGGTGGGGGTATCCCCAATAATATTGATAATCCTGGTTTAATAAATTGTTTATGCGGGCGTAAACGGATATGCCTTTAAAGAACTCGTAGCTGCCGCCGGCATAGAGGTTGTTGACCGCATCGACTTTGTTTCCTTCCACCTTCTCGCGCGAAATATGCCTGTAGCCGAGGTTAAGCAGTAAAGCGGATACGGGATGCACATCTATGTGCAAATCAGCTTCAAAGGCCGGTTTGTAAACGAGGGCATAGGCGCCGGCATTGGACTGGCTGTCGTCCTTTGCATCCCAATTGCGGTAAACTCCGGTAGCGGAGAATGAAAATACGTTCTTATAGCCGTAGCGTATCTCGGCGCCGGCGTAGATGTTGCTTGTGTTCCATTGGCCGATGGAAAGCATCGGACTGTACTCATTGGCAGCGGATTCGAAATCTGCCGGTTGGAAAAACAAATCATCCTTTAAGTTCTGATATCCGCCATACAGATTCAGCCATAAGCCGATTGCCGGACTGGCTTTGAAGCCGATGGCGGCATTTATTTGTTCGTAAGTGGCATCCGGTTGTGAAGAAACCTGTCCGTACGGGCAGAATGTTTCTAAACGGCGGAAGTCATTTTGCAGTCTCCCGCCTTTGGCCTGTGCATAGAGGATATAACTGTCCGAGAAGTTGTATTCCACTGCTATATCGGGGGCTGCCCGGAATTTCTTTCCGAAACCGAAGGCCATGTCCACCAGGGCGCCGATACGTATTTTCCAATCACGTTTTCCAAGCGGTAATGCGGATTCAGACCGAGAGAGGTGTAGTTCTCAAAATGATTGTTCTTGTACAGCACATTGTCCATTGCAAAGCCTATGCCTACGGTCTGTTCGTCTGATATGCCGCCTGTGACCAGTGCTTTGGTGCGGACGATGTATTCCCGGCTGTTCAAGAAACCGGAATCGTATTGACGTTCGTAAAGCATCAGGTTTGTTTCGGCATTGAACCGGAGGGGCAGTTCCGTATCCGTGGATTTCACTCCGAAATGAATGTCACCGGAAATGAACTTCTGTTTTCTGACGGCTGCATCGGGCAGGAAATTGAAGTTGTTCAATCCGAAGTTGCCCGCAACGTTCAGGTCTGCTTTCCTGAAGCGGTGCACATAATCCATATTGGCATGAGTGCGATAGTAGTAGGAATTCCATTTGCCGTCGTTGTCGGGTAAATCGAGTTTGCCGTCCATGCCGTTCATCCGGAAATTCAGGTTGAGGCGGTCGCGGTCGGACAATGTGAACAGATAGCCGGCGCGTGCGTCCAGATTGCCATAGTTGCCATAACCCAAACGGATATATCCGGGATGTGTTTTGGCTTGCGTCTCCTTGCCGGTATATGCCTGCATGACAGTTGCAGGTATGGTGTTGGCAGGCACGAGAGTTACATCGTATTCCACAGCCTTTTTATTGGCAGTCGGCGCTTCCACTTGGGGGAGCACGTTTATTTTGGACGCATCCGGAATATCGGGGGTGATATTCCTGTTCCACAACAACTGTACGGTTTACGGTGGAGTCTTTGGCCTGTTGCTGGGCATGGATGCCCAAAGGTAGGGT